>Ga0194112_10000583_pt1 | contig 53481 bp, 52 predicted proteins | sample TA2MahC400mmetaG_FD_146191 | JGI IMG/M metagenome (GOLD analysis project Ga0194112, IMG submission 146191) | Freshwater microbial communities from Lake Tanganyika, Tanzania - TA2015016 Mahale Deep Cast 400m | ecosystem: Environmental > Aquatic > Freshwater > Lake | place: Tanzania: Lake... | reverse complement strand
CTCTTCGGGATACCGCTCGCGCAGCCAGGCCGCCATCTCGACGCCGTCGTCACGGGTGTCGAAGGTGATGAAGAAATGATGCTCTCCGGGCAGCCCGTTGCGCGCGACCTTGCGCAGGACCTCTGCGATCAGGCCCTGCATCGCGCGACGCATCAAATCACCGTATTCGAGTCCAGACCGCGCCATGCCGTCACCTTTCCTGTCACCGGCCCAAGCATAGGGATATGACCGCCGATGAAAAGGGGGCAGGGAGGGTTTCAGGAGGGTGAAGGACGGCGGCGCCTGCCGGCTGTCCCTGCCATGCGCGGCAGCAAGCGGATGGAGGGGAAAAAGAACGCCAGCCATGATCGGGCGCGGCAGAGAATCCACGGCGTTGACGGGTTGGCTCCTGCGTCCTGGTCTGCCGTGTTCTCGACACGATCCGGGAGGGGACGGGCCGATAACCTTTGGACCTGCGGCGCGCGGCAAGCTTTTTTTGGCCGATGTGGTGGCGTGACAGGGCACGGAACGCGATCTGGTCGCGTTGCATCCCTGGTGCAGACCTGAGTTTCCCTGATCATCACAGCAATCGAGGTATCGTTATGGCGTGTCGGACAGAAACCGGAGCAGAGTTGGGCAGTGGCGTGACCATGTCCCGGAAAGAGTATGAAGACGGGCACCGGAACAACATGCCGGGCTTTGACAGGCCCTATGAGCAACTGGGGGATTGCCCGGATCCAAAGGACCACCCGGCCGAGGAGGAGCAACCTGTCGGTGATCCTGCGCCCGAGGAACCTGCCGTTGTCGATCCGCGACCCGGAGATGACACGCAGCTCGGAGATCCCGACCTGGGGCCATGACGCCGGCCACTCCGGCCTCTGTGCGGACCGTCCTGTATGAACGGGGGCTGTCAAGCCGGGCGCACCGCCAGCGACCGGCAAAGCCTCCCGCAGGACGCGCCCTCTGGAGACCTTGCAAGCATACTGTCTGCGGTTCTGACGTCTGCTAACGACAGAACGGCACAAGCGATTCCCAAGTGCAGCACCGCCGCGAGATTGTCAGTCACCTGCACGGTGTCCTGCGTTTCTTTCTTGCATCCGAACGGCGTTGTAGCACACTTCTGCCTTTCAAGGGTTCGCATCCTGAACGGGTGCGGTTCGGCGCGGTGCATGAGCAGGCCAATACCTGCCCGCTCCTGCATGACGAAGTGGTCCAGCTACCCTGCCTTTCTTCGCAAGCGCGGGTCGCTGCTGATCTGGCTGGACAAGGACATGACTTGGCTTGCACGGCATGACGGCGGCCCCGGTCGTCCTGCGGTTTTCTCGGATGCGGCAATTTAGTTCTGCCTGACCATCAAGGTCCTGTTCAAGCCACCACTGCGGCAAACGACCGGCATGGTGGGCAGCCTGCTGAAGATGGCGGGTCTGGACTGGGCGGTTCCCGACCACACCACCCTGTGCCGACGTCAGAGGACGCTGGCCGTCCAGATCCCGTACCGCCGCGCCGGAAGGCCGCTGAACCTGCTGGTCGACAATGAGGCGCAAGCGCCATGGGCCCGAGCGCCGCGCCGAATGGGATCAAGTTCCTGGGGGGAAGAGGGACCGTGGCCCCAGTGGGGCCGCGTAAGCCTGATGAACGAGAATGGCGGACGCGCAAGCACGGCACGCATCGCAGGCGCCAGTATCGGCAGCGGTCCATCTGGCCATGGATACAGCCAGCGATGACATCCGGGCGGTGGAGTTCACCTCAAGTCGTGAGGGTGACAGCCCGGTGCTGCCGGATCTGCTGGATCAGATCCCAGAGGGTGAGGAGATCGGCAGCGTGACCGCCGATGGGGCGTATGACACGCGCCGCTGCCACACCGCGATCATCAACGGCCATGCCACAGCGATCATTCCTGTCCGCAAGAACGGGTGCCCATGGAAAGAGGCCTGTCCGGCAGCATCCGCCCGAAACAAGACCCTGCGCGCCCCACGGCACTATGGGAGGGCGTTCCGGAAGCGCTGGACCGGATACCATGTCCAAAGCCGGGCCGAAGCGAAGATGCGCTGCTTCAAGGCTTTCGGCGAGTGCATCAGCGCAAGAAACCCAGACCGCCAAACCGCCGGAATCCAGAACCGCATCGCCCTCATCAACCGCTTCCATGCCATCGGCATCGCCCACATCGTTCGCCTGGCCTGACGTCGGAGGGCAAAAGGGGCATCCATGCCCCAACGTGACTTCTGCAGCAACGCCTGCGGAGCGCGGTCTGCCAGGAGCGGTGTCATCTCTGCGGTCGGCACCAATCCGGCCGGTGCAGGCGCTTTGCACACAGGAAGGCTTGCCCGGAAAGCCATGCGGCGGCTTGGACCCAGCAAAAAGGCGGCACCGGCAAACCACCATCTCGATGCCCAAGAAAGGCACCCCAGAACGACATGCAGGTAAGGAACAGTCTCGGCACTTGACGACGGGCCGATGGATCGACCTCCGCCCGGACAGTAGATGACTGGCATTGCAGCCTGCTAGACGATGCCTGCCACCCGCATTGCCATCCCGGCCAGCGCACAGCCGGCCAGCACCGTCACCGCCCCCAGCCGGAACCAGAACACGGCCAAGATCGCCGCAAGGACCAGCGCAAGGGCTGCCAGATCAAGGCTGCCCCAAACCGGCAGTTCCAGCTCCAGCCCATAAGCCCTGATCGTGCGCAGCTGGCCGAACAGCACGTGCAGCCCGAACCAGACCGCGAGGTTCAGGATCACGCCGACCACGGCCGCCGTGATCGCGGTAAGCGCCGCGGACAGCATCTGGTTGCCGCGCAGCCGCTCGATGAAGGGCGCGCCAAGAAAGATCCACAGGAAGCAGGGCGTGAACGTCACCCATGTCGTCAGCAGCCCTCCCAGCGTGCCCGCCAGCAGCGGCGGCAGGGCGCCCGCCTCCCGCAGCGCGCCCATGAAGCCCACGAACTGGGTGACCATGATCAGCGGTCCCGGTGTCGTCTCGGCCATGCCCAGGCCGTCCAGCATCTCGCCGGGGGCCAGCCAGCCGAAATTCTGCACGGCCTCCTGCGCGACATAGGCCAGGACCGCATAGGCGCCGCCAAAGGTCACCACCGCCATGATGCTGAAAAAGCCCGCGATCTGGGCAAACACATTGGCCGGTCCCAGCACCAGGACGAGCAGTGCCACCGGCACCAGCCACAGGGCCAGCAGCACGGCCGAGATCCGCCAGGCCCAGGCCCTGTTCACCTGCGTGTGTTCGGGCGACTCTTCGCCCAGCAGCGTGTCGGCATCGTCCACCTGCCGGGCGCCGACCTTGCCATGGCCGCCCCCGCCCCGGAAGGCGGGCAGGTCTGCCTGCGCACCGAAGAAGCCGATCAGGCCCGCCATGAGGATGATGACGGGAAAGGGCACGCCAAAGGCGAAGATGGCAACGAAGGAGGTCGCCGCGATGGCCAGCATCGGGCGGTTCTTCAGCGCCCGCGACCCGATGCGAATGACCGCCTGCACGACGATTGCCAGCACCGCGGCCTTGAGCCCGAAGAACAGTGCCTCGACCGCGCCCGCACTGCCCCAGATCGCATAGATCCAGCTGAGCGCCATGATCGCCACGACGCCCGGCAGCACGAACAACAGGCCCGCGATGATGCCGCCCAGGGTGCGGTGCATCAGCCAGCCGATGTAAACGGCCAGCTGCATGGCCTCCGGCCCTGGCAAGAGCATGCAGTAGTTGAGGGCGTGGAGAAACCGTCTTTCGCCCAGCCATTTCTGTTCCTCGACCAGGATGCGGTGCATCAGGGCGATCTGCCCGGCCGGGCCGCCAAAGCTGAGAAGTCCGATGCGGGCCCAGATCCGGCTGGCCTCGGCCAAGGAGGGATAGCGGTCCTGCATCATTCTGCCCTCGGCTTGCTGGCGGGCCAGGTATGGGTTTCCTCCGTCGCGTCCCGTGTCCAACGGTAGAAGGCATCGTAAAGCAGCATGCCGGCCTCAAGCTGCTCCAGGTCATCGGCGTAGATGCGCGACAGGCCAAGCGAGGCCGCCAGAAGCCCCGCGGCCTCGGGGGCCAGATCCAGCCGCGCCGTATCGGCCGCGCGAACAATGGTGGCCAAGCGGTCCAGCGCCGGGATATTCAGGCCGAACTCGGCCAGCATCACGTCAAAGCTGCACAATTCGCCCCGGTGGCTCCAGAACGCACCTTCGATGTCGAAGGGGGCGGCCCCATAGCGATCGGCCACGCCGACCACCTCCGAGGGCGCAACGAACAGGACAACGGCCTTGGGATCAACAAAGCGGCGGATCAGCCAGGGGCAGGCGATCCGGTCGATCTTGGGGCGGGACCGGGTGACCCAGACCGTGCGGCCTTGTTCATCCCGGTTCGGCAATTTCGTCGGGTCGATCACCGGCAGCCCGGCCTTGCGCCAAGCATCGAAGCCGCCCTCCAGGTATTCAGCGGCGATCCCCTCGGACCGCAGCCAGGCTGCGGCCCCCTGGCTGCGACGGTGCCCGGCCCGACACATGGCGACAATGGCCCCCGGCGACCGTGCCACGATATGGGCCAGGGATCTGTCATCGGCACGGATCGCACCGGGCAGCAGAACCGGGTCTGCAGCGTGATCCGGGTCCGACCGGACGTCCAGCAACAAAGGCGCGCGGGCTGTTCCGATGATCTTTGCCAGCTTGTCCGGCGAAATGGAGTTGGGTGCAGGCAAGGGCGTTCCTCCCGTTGACAGGTTGATCCGGAACGCGATCTTCGGCTGACGCCTCGTGGGGAGTTCGCGAGCCCCCATGATCCTCGAGATAGGAGAAGGTCAATCGCGGCGTCAAGACGGTTCAGGCCGGCTGGAGGCCGCAGCCTTGTCGCCGCGCGTCATGAACAGCAGCAAGGCTGCTGAAAAGCTGTCAGGATATGGAGCCTGAGAGGCGGTTCGACTGAAATCGGAGATCCCTCTGCGGGACAGCGCGATGCGGCACCGTTCATGTTCAGGCTTGTCCTGTTTTCGCTGGCTCGACCGTCTTGCTGCAGCCACCTGTGCGGCAAAGCTCATCCACGGCGGCGCGGCAGGTTCTCAGATCTCGAACTTGGCTGGCAAAGGCAATGGCCCGCCCGGACGATCCTGACCGTCGGGTAAAGGCAGCGACACCACTGCAGAAGTCACTCTGCCGGGTGACGGTGGGACTTCTCCGGACGGGTGGCCAGCCAATACGCGGCCGCGCCGATGGCAATCCCGCCCACAGGTGTGATGATTAGTGCAAGCACGTCGTTCATCGTCATGGTTCAAGCCTTCGCAGGATGGTCCTTGCCAGCCAATGTAGGCCAAGCGAGGCGAAAAAACAAACAACGCTCATCGCAAGCAGGAAGTTCGTCGGGCCGCCTTCGCTGTAAAGGCTTGAGAACACCGGCGCCAATCCACCGACCGCAAAGACGGCAATGCCGATCCCGTTCAAAAAAGTTGCCGTCAGCTTTGTCTGTTCGTTGCGAATCAGTGTCATCGGAAGGGCAGGGGCCTGTCGTTGTCCATGTCCCATCTTTCCCGGTTTTCGCCACGATGAAAGGTTATATCCTTTGTGTCAGCCGTGCGTTTCCGGAACCCTTGTATCGCGAACCTTCCCGCATTTGGAGTAAGCGACCTGCTGTGCTGACCAGCGGTAAGCGCTTTCACCACGTCGCCTGCCGATGTCCGGTGCCAGACCAGAGACTGGCCTGCGGGGCAGGAGATGGCAGCATTGACAGGCGCGCAGCCGATCCTGCACGCCAGCATGACGTGGATTGAACCGCAGGCCAGCGATCACATCGGGATGCGGGAGAATAGACCAAAGCGACAGCCATGGTCAGCGCAGAGTTGCATCTGCAGGACATCCTGCCATTTGAGCACCGGCGAAGGGTCCAAGGGTCAGCAAGATCAGGATGTGGGATGAAAGGTGCAGGATTCTGTTGCCAGGCTCCTGCGGGCCCCGCCTTACGCTGCTAGGCGCAAGGGCTTAGGTTTCGATCACTCGAACTGCTTACGCAGCCAGAGCGACCGGAGCACGGTTGTCGTTGGCAACTGTACAATTTGCACCGATATCGGTGGTAGCTCACCGAGACAAAGCATAACCCCTTTAGACGTTCGTCGATCCTGTTTCGGCCCCATTGTCCCCCAACGAGGGTGATCTGGTGGAGCCGCCGGGTACCGCCCCCGGGTCCGATCCGCTTATTACGAGCGCGTTTATGTCCATAGTCCGGATCGCTCCGGACAGCCCAGATATAGGACAGCCTGCGCCCGGCCGCAAGGCGCACAGCCGCCGCCCTGGTCAGGAACCTGCGGCAAGGGTGCGGGTTGTGGCGGAGCAATCCCATGGAAAGGATCGAACCGATGATGCTTCGCCCTCTTGCCGCCCTGGCCCTGATCGTGGCCCCCGCCGCCGTGATGGCCCAGGACGCCCCGCCCGCCAATTCCATGCCTCTGTCCGAGATCCTGGCCAAGGTCGAGGCCGACCTGGGCGCTGATCTGGGCCATATCGACGAGGTCGACTGGGACGATGACGGTTATTATCAGATCGAATACCACGACGCGAACGGCCGCGAGGTCGAAATGCGGCTTGATCCGGCCACCGGCGAGGAAATGCGCTGAAACGGTCAGGGCGGCCTGCAGGCCGCCCTCTGACATGCCACGGCCTCAGGCGGCTCTTGGCAGGACCTTGATCCGGTCCTTGACCAGCGCCTGATGCAGGGCACGGATCGAGCCGGCCAGCGCCTCGCGTTCCACGATGAACTGCACCTCTACTGGGCGCGGGCCCTGCGATGCACCGATGGCCTCAAGACCCGCATCCGCCAGTGCCTTCAGGCCGCGACTCAGGACGGCAAGGCCCGAAAGATCGCGCCCCACCGCCGAAACCATGGCCACGGCCCGGGAGGAGATCCGTGCCGAAGGGTAACGATCGGCCAGGTCCTTTTCGACCCGGCGCAGCACCTTGAGGCTGCTGTCGACGTAATGCGTGATCGTGTTCGCGTTCGACAGCTTGCTGACGATCCGGACCTTGTGGCGCGTCAGCACCCCGAGGAGAAAGGCGTCATAGCCCTTGGCGCCGACCATGTCCTGTTCGAACAACTCCAGCGCGTACAGGTCAAGGCCGGTCACGATCTCGACCGCCGGCTGCGAGGCCGGCTGGTCGTCGATCAGCGTGCCGGGGTCCCCGGGCTCGAAGGCGTTGGTCACGCGCAGGGCGACCCCCGACTGGCGCAGCGTCTTGGCGGCGTGGGGATGGATCGCCTCCATCCCCAGGTTCGACAGCTGGTCCGCCACGTCATAGTTCGTGCGCCCCAGCTTGCGCACCGCGTCAGGTCCCACCACACCGGGATCGGCCGAGGACAGGTGGAATTCCTTGTGGATGATGGCCTCGCGTGCGCCGGTCAGGGCAGCCAGGCGCGAGAACGTGACTTCGGAATAGCCGCGGTCGAATTCCCGCATCAGCCCTTCAAGGCACTGGGCGTAGCCGGTGACGATGGGCATCTCGGCCTGCAGATCGACGCCCTCCAATGCTGCCAGGATCCGTTCGTCCAGCGTGACCTCCGCATCGTCCCGCCACCCCGAAAGATCCACGAACCGGGCGCTGATGCCCGCACGCTGCAGCATCAGCGTGGTGACAAAGGCGGAATGCGCCTCGCCCAGACCCGACAACAGTTCCCGCGTCTGCAGCATGTGTTCGGACAGGCGGAAGTGGCCATAGGAACACAGCCGCTGCAGGTCGATCAGGCAATTGCGGGCCCCGATCAGGCGGTCGCGGACAAAGGCATCGGCCCGTTCCTGATCGCCCGGATGATCCAGGACCAGGCGATGGGCCTTGGTCATCGCGGTGCTGGCCCGGTCCAGCGCCGACAGCCAGCCATGATCGCCCCCGCCGTCGGCAAAGGCCGCATGGACGCCTGGTTCGCCCGTTTTCTTGTGTTCCAGCAGAAGGTTGGTAATGCCGCCAAAGGCCGAGACCACAAAGATCCGCCCATAGGGCGCGTCACGGTCACCAATCAGCAGGGTGTCGCGCAACTCGTGGACCCGCGACATCGAGGTGCCGCCGATCTTCTCGACAGTATGGGTCGCCTGGTCCATGGCTCAGGCCGTTTCGGTGGCGGGGGCATAGCTGCCGTCGTCGCGGTGGACCTCCGTCCCGGTGACGGGCGGGTTGAAGCAGCAGGCCATGACCAGCGTTTCCTCGGCACGCAAGGTGTGCCTGTCGTGCAGGTTCAGCGCGTACATGACGCCTGGCACGATGCGATGCGTCTTGCCGGTGGCAAGGTCGGTGATCGAACCCTTGCCGGACATGCAGTAAACGCTTTCGAAATGGTGCTTGTAATGGAACGTATGCTCGGACCCTGCGTCCAGCGTCGTGATGTGGAAGGAAAAGCCCATCCCGTCATCGGCCAGCAGCATGCGGACCGAGTTCCAGTGCGCGTCCGATACCGAGCGGTCGGTGGTCTTGAGGTCGTGGAAGTTGCGAACGATCATATCGGTTACTCCGCGGCAAGCTTGGTGGTGGCAAGAACGACGCGGGCGGCATCCAGCAGGATGTCGAAGCCGCGCGACAGGATGTCGTGGGAGGTGGTCAGCGGCGCCAGGACCTTGACGACCTGATCCTCGTTCCCGGAGGTTTCGATGATCAGTCCGCCGTCAAAGGCGCGGCGGCAGATCGCATCGGCCAGGTCCCCCGAGCCCACATCCACGCCCCGCATCAGGCCGCGGCCCTTGAGACTGGCGCCGGGCACCAGCGCAGCCAGACCTGCCAGGCGCGCCTCGATCAGCGCGGCCTTTTCGGCCAGATCCCGTTCAAACTCCGGACCGGACCAGAACTTTTCGATGGCCACGCGTGCCGTGACAAAGGCATGGGTGTTGCCCCGGAAGGTGCCGTTGTGCTCGGCCGGACCAAAGACGTCATGTTCGGGACGCACCAGGACCAGCGCCAGCGGCAGCCCGAAGCCCGAGATCGACTTGGCCATCGGCACCAGGTCGGGCACGACGCCCATCTTCTCGAACGAGAAGAAGGTGCCGGTCCGCCCGCAGCCCGCCTGGATGTCGTCCAGGATCAGCAGCGCACCATGCCGTTTGGCAATGTCGGCGACCGCCCGCACGAAGTCGGCCGATGCGGCGTTCAGCCCGCCTTCGCCCTGCACCGTTTCCAGCATGATCGCCGCCGGAGCGTCGATGCCGCCCGAATTGTCCGACAGCATCTGGTCCAGCAGGGCCGCGCTGTCCAGCCCGTCGGCATAGCCGTCAAAGGGCACGCGGGTAACGCCTTGCGTTTCCATGCCCGCGCCGCCGCGATGATAACCGTTGCCGGTGGCGGCCAGGGCCCCCATCGTCACGCCGTGAAAGCCGTTGGTGAAGGCCACGATATTGGTACGGCCGGTGGATTTGCGCGCGATCTTCATCGCCGCCTCGACCGCGTTGGCGCCGGTGGGGCCGGTGAACATCACGCGGTGATCCATCCCACGGGGCCTCAGGATGTGTCGCTCGAAGGCTTCCAGGAAGGCCGCCTTGGCGGTCGTGTGCAGGTCAAGGCCATGCGCGAGACCGTCGCCGGCGATGTGGTCGATCAGCGCGGCCTTCATGTCGGGGTCGTTGTGGCCATAGTTCAAAGATGAACAGCCGGCCAGGAAGTCGATATGCTCGCAGCCGTCCGCACCCCGCATGATCGACCCGCTGGCCGAGGAAAAGACTGTCGGAATGCTGCGGCAATAGGAGCGCGCCTCGCTCTCGCGGCGCTGGAAGATGTCGGTCGAACCGGTGTCGGGTGTCATGTCTTTCGGCATGGAAAGTCCTTTCGCACAAACTGCGATTGAAGAGGTTAGGCTGGCAAAGGATCAGGCGGCCCTGGCCCGATCCTGCTGATGCGGCAGGGCGATCGTCACCATGTGTTCGGTCGCGTGCTGCCCGTCGAAATGCCGGTCGCGCAAGTAATGAGGGTCGTCGGTCAGCCGCGCGCCAAGATGGCGCGCCAGGCTGCGAAAAAGGCCCCAAGAGGAGTCATTGTCCAAGGTGATCGTCGTGTTCAGGCGGCAGGCATCCCGGCACTCATCGCGATTCAAAAGATGCATCAGCATCTTGCGGCCCAATCCCAGGCCGCGGGCCGTGGGGCTGACCGCCACCTGCCATACGAACAGCGCATCGTCATTGGGAATCATGTGGCCCGAGATCCAGCCCACGACCACGCCCTGCATCTCAGCCACCACGCAGGTGTCGCGGAAGTGGTCGGCTTGAACGAGGTTGCAATACATCGAGTTCTCGTCCAGCGGCTTGCAGGCCCGAACCAGGTCCCAGATGGCCGCGCCATCCGTGGTGCGAGGTTTGCGCATCGTCAGCTGGTGAACGATGGAGATATCCTGCACGTCCTTGGGCATTGGCAATGATCCTCTGTTATTTCGTTCGTCAAACTAACTGCGTGCGCCTTTTGTTGCAACAGCCTGTCGGAAATTCATTTGAGGCAACATTTTATGGCTGTTTTATTGCGGTTTGCCTAAAAACAGTGCGCACATGCACCTTTCTCGATTAGACAAGCAAATATTTTGCCAGCCAAAGCCCTGCTCTTGCCCTTGTCTGCCGATTGGTGGCATGGTGGGGAATGACACAGGATCAAGCCATTCCGCGCACCGACGCTGCCCTTATCGCCCTTCGCCGCATCCTGCGGGCGACGGAGCAATATGAACGTGACCTGGCACAGGCCGTGGGCTTGACACCGGCCAAGCTGCGGGTGCTGCAGATCCTGTCCAGCAGCGATGCCCGCTCGGCCACGCCGACGCAGCTGGCCGGCCGGATGGGGGTCAGCCAAGCCACCGTGACGGCGCTGGTGGATCAGCTGGACAAGCTGGGGCTGACGCAGCGGCAGCGCTCCAGCACGGATCGGCGGCAGCTGCATGTCATCATGACACCGGCAGGAGCCGATGCGCTGCGCAGCGCGCCCGATGCGCTGCAGCAGCATTTCGTCAGCGGCTTTCAGGCGCTGCAGGATTGGGAGCAGGCGATGCTGGTCGCCTCGCTTGAACGGGTGGCGGCGATGCTGAACGCGCAGGGTCTTGATGCCTCGCCCGTCCTGACCCTGGGAGAGATCGGCCGCGGCCGCAATTGAGCGCGGCCGCCCGATGGTCAGGCGCCGTGGCTCCACGGACCGTGGCGTTCGTCGATGCCGTCCAGCCGCTCGAACCCGTGCGCGCCGAAAAAGTCGCGCTGCGCCTGGATCAGGTTGGCGGTGCCGCGCGACGTGCGCATCATGTCGAACCACATCAGCCCCGAGGCCAGCGCAGGCAGTGCATGTCCTGCGGCAACGCCCTGGGACACGACCTGCCGCAGCGCGGGCAGGGCGTCCTCGATCAATGTCGCGAAAACGGGCGCCATGATCAGGTTCCGGGCAGGGTCCTGGTCCAGCGCCTCGGCCATGTCGTTCAGCATCGCCGACCGGATGATGCAGCCCGCCCGCCAGACGCGCGCGATCCCGGGCAGGTCCAGCGTCCAGCCAAAACGGTCGGACGCGCTGGCGATCATCGTGAAGCCCTGAGCATAGCACAGGATCTTGCCCGCAATCAGCGCCTGCTCCAGCGAGGGGATCGCCAGGTCGCAGCGCGCGGGGGCCGCGCCGAATCGCGCATCGCCCGCATGACGTTCGTCCAGTCGCGCGGACACGTTGCGCGCCATCACGGCCGCCTCGATGACGGGAATGGGGGCCGACAGATGCTGCGCCTCGATGGCGGTCCAGCGGCCCGTTCCCTTCTGACCCGCGCGATCCAGGATCACGTCGGGCATCGCCCGCCCCGTATGCGGATCGCGCGCCGCCGTCACCTTGGCCGAGATCTCGATCAGATAGCTGGACAGCACACCCTTGTTCCAGTCGGCAAAGACATCCGAGATGGCGGACGCGTCCAGCCCCAGGCCATCGCGCATCAGGCCGTAAATCTCGGCGATCATCTGCATGTCGGCATATTCGATGCCGTTATGAACCATCTTGACGAAATGTCCCGCGCCCGCGTCGCCCATGCGGGCCGCACAAGGGGTTCCATCCTCGGCCCTGGCCGCGATCGCCGTCATCACATGGGCCACGCGGTCCCAGTCCCCCGCCGTGCCGCCGCCCATGATCGCAGGTCCGTGGCGGGCGCCCTCTTCGCCGCCCGACACGCCCATGCCCAGATAACGAAAGGGCAGATCCATCATGGTCCGTCGGTTGGTGTCGTGGAAATCCGCATTGCCCGCGTCGATCACAAGGTCATCCGCGTCCAGCAGCGGCGCCAGCGCCTCCAACTGTGCATCGACGGCAGGTCCCGCCGGCACCATCAGGATGAGTGCGCGGGGCGGTTTGATGGCGGCAACCAGAGCTTCCAGCGTTTCGGTCGGGACGATCCGTGGGGCCAGCGCGCCTGCCTGGCCGTGAAAGCTGCGCGTGACCTCGGTGGTGCGGTTCCAGACGGCGATGGGAAAGCCCTTTTCCGCAATGTTCAGCGCCAGCGCCGCCCCCATGGTCCCCAGCCCGATCAGCCCGATTTCTGCCTCGGCCATCGCCGTTCCTCCGCCTTCCGATATCATCTGCGGCTGTTTACGCTAACGCGCCAGCGCTGTCACGTCGCTGCGGCTGGCAATCTTTCACGGATGCAGATCAGCGTCTGAAGTCCTGTTGCGATGTGGATGCGACTGTCCGCGCCAATGCCCCATACGTCCAGCTGGCAAACCGTCAGCGTGCGGCCCGGCTTGACCACGCGGCCGGTTGCCTCCAGCCAGTCGCCTTGTGCGGGGTTCAGAAGGTTCAGCTTGAATTCGGTGGTCAGGACATCATGGTCGTCCGGGAACAGGGTAAACGCGGCATAGCCACCGGCAGAGTCCGCCAGGGCCGCCGTGCCGCCGGCATGGAAATATCCGTGCTGCTGGGTCAGCTGGTGACGGAAGGGCAGCCGCAGCGTCACCTCGCCCGGTCGCAGCCATGCGATCTCGGCGCCCAGATGCGCCATCAGGCCCTGCCGGCCAAAGCTGTCCCTGACGCGCCGCGCAATCCCGGCCGACAGTTGGTCCCCTTTTTCCGGCATGGCCACTCCTCCCCTTGTTCTTCAGTCACTCTGAAGCGCTCGAGGCCAAAGGCAAAGCCTGAAGGGCGTCGAATGGAAACGCGGGGCCGGTAAGGGCCCCGCGCCGAACTGGATGACGTATGACGGCCGATCAGCGGCGCAGGCGCGACCCGGCCTCAAGCAGCAGCGCGCCAAGGCCGATCTTGACCATGTCGCCCAGCAGGAAGGGGGCGACGCCCACGGCCAGCAGCCGGTCCGACGGCACAAAGGCCGACAGCCAGACCAGGCCTGCTCCATAGATGGCAACCGTCCCTGCCAGCATCGCCAGCGCCCGCATCCCCAGGCCGCGACCCTGCGCAAGGGCACCGGTGACAACCATGGCCAGCGCCATGCCGATCAGGAAGCCGGTGGTGGGTCCGGCCAGATAGGCCAGTCCGATGCCACGCTCGGGCGAACCGGCAAAGACCGGCAGCCCGGCCAGCCCCGCCGCCAGATAGGCACCCATGGCGGCCAGACCAAGCCGCGGCCCGAGGCCCGCCGCGATCACCAGCACGGCCAGCGTCTGCAGGGTCATCGGCACCGGCCAGAACGGCACCTGGATCTTGGCGCCAAGCGTGATCAGCGCGGCGGCGGCCAGCACAAGGCCGATCTTTCCGGCCAGGCTCTGACGGGCGAGGTCGCTTTTGGCAAGCAGCATGGCAAGTCCCTCTTTCTGTGGCGAATCAATGGCGGTCCCCCCGCCGGGTCGTCGCGCATCCTGATGCGGCAACAGGTCCCGCACAAGGGGGCAGACCGCAAGAGCCGTCCCGATCCGGGACTTCGCATCTGCTCGCATCGATGGCAGGCGACAGAAAAAATGCCTGCGACCAACGGTCGCAAGGGCGCGGGGGCAGGGCACTTGACTACGGCAAGGCCACCGTGTGCCGTGGACGGGCGACACTCCTTTACAGGGAGGTGATCCGTGCCGCCGTTTCCGCCCGTCCGACCGGCGGAAAATCCGGGCCGCTGCGGCAGCCCGAGGTCGTCCGGACCCCGCGCCCTGCGCCGATGCGTCTGTTTTCCGCCAAAGAAGGGTGTTAAGACCCTGCGCCAAATGCATGCCGCGCTGGGGGGTTCGAGACATGGCTGACGACTATCCCAAGGTGGACCGCGTGATGGGAGGTCCGTCGGGCTGGATCTCCATTGGCTTTCCCGCGGTCCTGTTCCTCTATTTCCTGGGGCTGTTGCCGCAGATCGCACAGGCTCCCCAGGTTCACGGCATCGACTGGGTGCCATCGCTGGGCATCCGCCTGTCGGTCCTGCTGGACGGGCTGAGCATGACATTCGCGCTGCTGATCACGGGGATCGGCACCGCAGTCACGCTGTATTCGGCCCGCTACCTTGGCCAGCACCCGGATTATCCTCGCTTTGTCTGCTATCTGCTGATGTTCATGGTCGGCATGCTGGGGCTGGTCCTGTCGGACAACCTGATCGCGCTGTTCGTGTTCTGGGAAATCACCACCATCGCGTCCTACCTGCTGATCGGCTTCAACGCCGACAGCGCCAAGTCCCGCCGCTCGGCCTTGCAGGCGCTGCTGGTGACGGGAACGGGCGGTCTGGCCATGCTGGGCGGGATGATCATTTTGGGCACGGTCGCCGGCACGTTCGAGCTGTCGCAGATCCTGACCATGGGCGACATGATCCGCACGCATCCCTGGTACATGGGCATCCTGCTGCTGTTCCTGGCGGGCGCCTTCACGAAATCGGCGCAGGTGCCGTTCCACTTCTGGCTGCCGAACGCGATGGCCGCGCCGACGCCGGTATCCGCCTATCTGCACAGTGCCACGATGGTGAAGGCGGGCGTCTTCCTGATGGCGCGCATGAACCCCTCGCTGGGCGGTACGGACGCCTGGTTCTGGATCCTGACGCTGTTCGGGGGCGTCACGGCGGTTTTCGCCTCGGTCATGGCGATGCGGCAGACCGACATCAAGCAGGTGCTGGCCTATACGACGCTGATGGCGCTGGGCACGCTGACGATGTTCATCGGCGCGGGCACCCATTACGCGATCATGGCGGGCATGACCTTCCTGGTGGTGCATTCGCTCTACAAGGCGGCGCTGTTCCTGATGATCGGCATCGTGGACCATGCCACCGGCACGCGCGAGGCGACGGTCCTGGGCGGGCTGTCCAAAGTCATGCCCTTGACCGGCCTCGCCGCCGCGCTGGCGGCGCTGAGCATGGCTGGCGTGCCGCCCATGGTCGGCTTCATCGGCAAGGAATTCATGTACAAGGCGGGGTTGGGCCTGGGCGGCCTTGGAGCCTTCTGGGTGACCGTCATGGCCTTTGCGGCCTCGGTCATGATGTTCGCGGTGGGCGGCATCGTCGCGCTGAAGCCCTTCCGCGGCAACCTGCGCCCCACCCCTCATGCCCCGCATGAGGGACCCTGGCCGATGCTGGCCGGGCCGCTGGTGCTGGGCGCGCTGTCGCTGATGTTTGGCCTGCTGCCGGGCGTGCTGGGCCATTACCTCGTCGGCCCCGCCACCCATGCGGTCTATGGCGAAGTGCGCACGGTCCACCTGTATCTGTGGGGCGGCTTCAATACGGCGCTGCTTCTGTCGCTGTTGACCTTTGTGGCAGGCTGGCTGATCTATCGCCGCCACGAGGCGATCCGCGCTCGCCTGGCCGCCTTCGAGGCGCGCAGCCCGATCGACTTCGACGCGGGCTGGGACCGTCTTCTTGAAGGCTTCAAGGGCTTTGCCGCCTGGCAGGCCGCGCTGATCCAGAACGGCAGCCTGCAGCGCTACATGGCCGTCACCTTTACCACCTTCGTGGCGCTGGTCGGGGCGACCTATGTCTTGCGAGGTGCGTTCACGGCGGGGGTCTCGCTGTCGACGGAAAGCGTGCATCCGATCCAGTGGACGGTGCTGGCCCTGATCTGCGCGGGATCGCTTCTGGTAGTCTGGACGCACAGCCGGATGACGGCGGTGGCGGCGATGGGCGTGGTGGGGATCGGCGTCGCGCTGATCTTCATCATGTTCAGCGCCCCGGATGTCGCCATCACCCAGCTGCTGGTCGAGGTGCTGGTCGTCGTGCTTGTCAGCCTGGTGATGCTGCGGCTGCCCTATCTGCCGCGCCGGTCCAGGGCGTCATGGCGCCCGGGCCATGCGCTGATCGCCGCGGGCACCGGTCTGGTCACGACCTTTCTGATGATTTCGGTCCTGGCCGGGGACTTCGATCGCCGACTGACCACGTATTTCGAGGCGACCTCTTATCCCGAGGCGCATGGCCGCAACATCGTGAACGTCATCCTGGTGGACTTCCGCACCCTGGACACCTTTGGCGAGATCGCGGTCGTGGTCATGGCGGCCATCGCGGCCTTTGCGCTGCTGCGCGGCGCCGCCCCGGCCAAGCGCGACACGGAGGAGATGTAAGATGCAGTCGCTGATCCTGACCACGGCCACGCGCCTGCTGGTGGCCCTTCTGCTGGTGTTCTCGATCTATGCCCTGCTGCGCGGGCACAACCTGCCCGGCGGCGGCTTCATCGGCGGGCTGATCGGGGCGACGGCCTTCATCCTCTACACCATTGCCACCTCGGTGCGCGAGGCGCGGACCGCCCTGCGCGTCGATCCCGCCAATGTCGCGATGCTGGGTGTCGGCGTGGCGGGATTGTCCGGGCTGGTCGCAGGCTTTGTCGGTCAGCCCTTTTTCACCGGACAGTGGCTGTTCCTGTTCAGGAACGGCGACAGCTATCTGCCCCTGTCCACGGTCCTGGTTTTTGACATCGGAGTCTACATGGCGGTTTTTGGCGGAATCCTGACGCTGGTCTTTGCACTGGAACAGGAGATCTGAGCGTGGAGCTTCTGCTTGCAATCACCATCGGCGTGCTGGTGGCCACATCCGTCTACCTGATGCTGGATCGCAACGTGCTGCGGTTCTTGTTCGGGCTGGTGCTGCTGTCGAACGCGGTCAACCTGCTGATCTTCGGCGCGGGGCGCCTGACCGCAGGAGCGCCGCCGCTGATCGACGCAGGGGCCTATGCGCCGGCCAGCGTCGTCGCCAATGCCCTGCCGCAGGCGCTGGTCCTGACGGCCATCGTGATCGGTTTCGGTCTTCTGGCCTTTGCGCTGGCGCTGGTCTATCGCACCTACATGACCCTTGGCACCGTCAACAGCGACGAGATGCGCGTCGCGGAACCGATGGACGGGCAGGATCTGGACACGGGGCGGCTCGGACTGGGAAAGCCTGACCCCGCACAGCCTGCATCCGGGCGGGAGGCCGGAATATGAGCTGGCTTCTTGTTTACCCCATCATCATTCCGATGATGACGGCCGTCCTGGCCTTCCTGTTCCGCAACTCGCCTGCGGGGCGCTGGATCTCGGTGCTGGGCACGATCGCGCTGCTGTTCGCCAGCATCTCGCTGATGGTCGAGGTTCTGGACCAGGGCGTCGTCGCCGCGCAGATGTCGAACTGGGAGGCACCTTTCGGCATCACCCTGGCCGCCGACCTTCTGGGCGCGGTCATGGTGGTCATCACCGCAATCACCGGCCTTGCCACCGTGGTCTATTGCCTCGCCGAAATCCCCGAGCGCCTGGAGCGGCTTGGCTTTCACGCCCTCTTGCAGACGCTGCTGGTGGGCGTGTGCGGGTCCTTCCTGACGGGCGACCTGTTCAACCTGTACGTCTGGTTCGAGGTCATGCTGATCTCCAGCTTCGGACTGCTGGTGCTGGGCGGCAGTCGCGAGCAGCTGGACGGCGGCATCAAGTACGTGACGCTGAACCTGGTCTCGACCATCATGTTCCTGTCGGGGATCGGCCTGCTCTACGGCATGACCGGCACGCTGAACATGGCCGACCTGCACCTGGCCGTGCGCGGGGTCGAGAACACCGGCCTGCTGACCACGATCGCGATCATGTTCCTTGTGGCCTTCGGGGTAAAGGCGGCGCTGTTCCCGCTGTTCTTCTGGCTGCCGGCGTCCTATCACACGCCGCCGGTCGCGGTGTCCGCCATCTTCGCGGGCCTGCTGACCAAGGTGGGTGTCTATGCGCTGATCCGCACCTTCACGCTGATCTTCGACCAGGACGTGGGCTATACCCACCAGATCATGCTGTGGATGGCGGTCGTGACCATGGTCACGGGCGTTCTGGGCGCGGCCGCCATGAACGATTTCCGCCGCATCCTGTCCTTTCACATCATCAGTCAGATCGGCTACATGGTGCTGGGCCTGGCGCTGTTCACGCCGCTTGGCCTGATGGGCGCCGTCTTCTATCTGGTCCACCACATCATCGTGAAGGCGAACCTGTTCTTCGTGGCAGGCGTGGCCAAGCGGATCGCGGGATCCACCGACCTGGCGCGGATTGGCGGGCTTTACGCCCATGCGCCGGTCCTGGCCTTCCTGTTCCTGATCCCGGCCTTTTCTCTGGCGGGCTTTCCACCGCTCTCGGGCTTCTGGGCGAAATACGTCGTCGTCAAGGCGGCGCTTGATCTCGAGATGTGGGTCGTGGCCGGGATCTCGCTGGCAGTGGGCCTGTTGACCATCTTCTCGATGACCAAGATCTGGGGCGCGGCCTTCTGGCCGGCGCATCCCGACGGGATCAAGCCGCGCCTGTCCGACATGCCCATGGGCGAGCGGATGGCCATGATGCTGCCCATCGCGGCACTGGCCGCGCTGACCTGCATCATCGGGGTCCTGCCCGAGCCCTTCGTCCTGTTTGCGGAACGCGCCGCCCAGCAGCTTCTGGACCCGACCGAATACGTCACGACCGTGCTGGGGGTGCAGCCATGAACCTGTTCGCCATCAACATGATGCTGGCCCTGGCCTGGGTCGCCCTGACGGGCAGCCTGACGCTTGGCGGGCTGATCACGGGCTTTTTCGTCGGCCTGGCTGCCATGTGGCTGGTCCGGCCGCTGTTTCCCGACACGGGCAGCTATTTCCTGCGCCTCTACTACTGGGTGCGGCTGGTGGTCATGTTCGTCTACGAACTGATCGTCAGTTCCTTCACCGTGCTGCGCGACGTGTTCACGCCGGGCCAGAACTCGGAACCCGCGCTGATCGCGGTGCCGCTGAACGTGACCACGGATCTTCAGATCACGCTGTTGGCCAATTTCATCTCGCTGACCCCCGGCACGCTCAGCCTCGACGTGTCCAAGGATCGCAAGACGCTGTATATTCACGCCATGTTCGCGGATGATCCCGACGGGATCCGGGCGCAGATCCGCGACCGGTTCGAAGTCTGGGTGCGCGAGGCGACGGAGTAGGATCATGACCCTTCTGGATTACGCAGTTCTGTTCGGTTTTGCCCTGGTGATCCTGGGCGTGGCCCTGGCCGCCATCCGCCTGTTCAAGGGTCCGACCCTGGCCGACCGGATCGTGGCACTGGACATGATGACGGTGCAGCTGGTGGCCTTTGGCGGTCTTGCGGCCCTGCAGGCAGGCAGCGCCGCCTTTCTGGACGTGGCCGTTGTCCTGGCGCTGGTAGGCTTTCTGGCAACCGTCTGCCTTGCGCGCTACCTGGAACGGCGCATCCTGCTCAAAGCGGAGGAACTGACATGATGACCCAGCTGATCGTCGCCTTTCTGGTCGTGTCCGGCGGCATCTTCTGCTTTGCCGCCGGCCTGGGCGTGCTGCGCCTGCCGGACCTGCTGATCCGGATGCACGCGTCGACCAAGGCGGGCACCTTGGGCTCGGGCCTGATCCTAGTGGCCGTGGCCGTGGCCTTTGCCGAAAGCACCGTGATCGCACGCGCCGTGGCCGCCATCCTGTTCCTGCTGCTGACCGCGCCGGTTGCCGCCCACCTGATCGGCCGCGCGGCCTTCCGGACCGGCGTTCCGATGATCGACCGGACCCGCTGCGAGGATGGCGTGGCCGAGGCGCTGCGCGAGCGTGCCCCCGATCAGGCGCCTGACTGACGGGGGCCATCCCTGCATGGGACCACCGGAAGATGATGGCCCTTTCCAAATGCGACGCTTGGGCGTAAATCGGTCGGATTGGCGGACGAACCGCCCGATCTGAAAGAGCTGAATGAGCCAGGACATCCCCACGATCACCCGCACGGAAGAGCTTGCGCGCTTCTGCGAGGCTGCCAAATCCGCCCCTTACGTCACCGTCGATACCGAGTTCCTGCGAGAGCGGACCTATTGGTCCAAGCTGTGCCTGATCCAGCTGGCATTGCCGCCCGCCTCGACCGCCAAGTCCGACGGGGGCGAGGCCGTGCTGGTCGATCCCTTGGCGGAGGGCCTGTCGCTGGAACCGCTCTACGAGCTGTTCCGCCACACCGGCACGGTCAAGGTCTTTCACGCGGCGCGGCAGGACCTGGAGATCTTTTTCCACGATGCGCAGCTGTTCCCGGTTCCGCTGTTCGACACGCAGGTTGCCGCCATGGTCTGCGGATTCGGCGAACAGGTCGGCTATGAGACCCTGGTGCGCAAGATCGCGCGGGCCAATCTGGACAAGTCCTCCCGCTTTACCGACTGGTCGCGCCGGCCGCTGTCGGATGCGCAAAAGGCCTATGCCCTGGCCGACGTGACCCATCTGCGGGTCATCTACGAGTTTCTGTCGGCGGAACTGGTCAAGACCGGACGCGAAGCCTGGCTGGCCGAAGAGATCGCGGTTCTGGAAGATCCCGAAACCTATATCACCCGCCCCGAAGAGGCATGGATGAAGGTCCGGACACGCACGAACTCGCCGCGCTTTCTGGCCATCCTGCGCGAATTGGCACAATTCCGCGAAGCCTATGCCCAGTCGCGCGACATCCCCCGCTCGCGTGTCTACAAGGACGATGCGATGATCGAGCTGGCCTCGACCAAGCCGCTGAACGAGGCCGATCTGGGCCGTTCGCGCCTGTTGCTGCGCGAAGCCCGCAAGGGTGAGATCGCGGCCGGCATCCTTGCCGCTGTGAAGGCGGGGCTGGAGGCCAAGGACCTGCCGCAGCCCAAGGGCGAGGAGCCGGGCAAGCCCGGCAACGCCGCGCTGTCCGACCTGCTGCGGGTGCTTCTGAAGGCCAAGGCCGACGCGGCGGGCGTTGCGCCCAAGCTGATCGCCTCCTCGTCCGACCTTGATGCCTTGGCGACCGGCGAGCGGAACCTGCCCGCGCTGCATGGCTGGCGTGCCGAGGTTTTCGGGCAGGATGCGCTGCGGCTTGCAGCGGGCGAAATCGCCCTGTCGGCGCAAGGTGGCGCGGTCAAGGTCGTCCCGGCCCGCTGAACATGGAGCCAAGCCTCGGCCTGACCCGTCCTTGGCCCGAAGATGCTGAACCCATCGCCCTGGCGCTGGCGGATTGGGAAACCGTCCGCTGGCTGACAGCGGTGCCCTGGCCCTATGACGTGGCGGCGGCCCGCGACTTCATCGCGAACGCGGGTCTTGACGAATACGCCGTCCGCATGGGTCCCAGGCTGGTCGGCATGGTGCGGGCGGGAACGACCTTTGGCATCTGGATCGCACCGGATCAACAGGGACAGGGGATTGGCCGGCGCGCCTCCATCCTCGCCTTGTCGCGACGATTTTTCTCGGGCGCGCCGCAGATCACCACGTACCGGCTGGCGGACAACCGCCGCTCGGCCCGTCTGCTGGAGGGGATGGGATTCCGGCTGGCAGAGGAAGCACGCATCTGGAGCGAGCCACGGCAGGAGCATGTCGAGGCTCTCAGGCTGACCCTGAGCCTTTCGGACTTCGAGGCGCGCCATCCGATCATACTTACGACGCCTCGGCTGCGGATCGATCCGATCAGGACGGCGGATTTTGACGACCTGCACCGCATCGTGACGTCGGCGCAGGTGTCCAGGATGGTACTGCGGTTCCGGCCAGACATGGACCCCAGAGAGATGCGTGCCCTGCTGACGGGAGGCGGGCTGCGGCCTCCGCTGCGCCTGGCGGTACGTCTTCATGACGGACCGGTTATCGGCACGGTGGGATTGGCCCCGGGTGCGCCCTTGCGGCTGCACTATTTCCTAGATCCCGCGCATGCGGGCCGGGGCCTGGGGCAAGAGATGGTGGCTGCCTTCTTTTCCGAGATCGTGGCCCGTTACGCACCCGAGGAAGTGGCGGCCGAGGCGCTTCTGGACAATCTCGCATCGCGCAAGATCCTCAGGAACCTGGGCTTCCGCGAGGTCGAGGATGTCGCGGTCACGCTCGAAGGACACGACCGCTCCACCGCAGCCGTCCTGTATCGCTGGCGGGCGCGGCGGCTGTTCTAGGTCTTGTCGGAATCGTCCAGCGGCGCCGCCTGGATAACGCGGAACAGGGTCCGCCGCTCTTCGGGCGTTTCGGCCCGGGGCTGCTCGGGCCGCGTTGTGGTGGGCGGCGTTCTGGCGCGCTGGCCGCGTGCAAAGGGCGAGGGCGCTTCGGCAAAGCCGATGGTCGAGGGCGAGGGTTCCAGCGTCTTGCCGCCCGCGATGATCGGCATCACCTCGTCCGCCGTCAGCTCGAATCGGCGCGGCGCGATGCCCGGATCGCCTTCGGCCACCAGGCATCCCAAGGCGCGCGTTACGTCCCCCAGGTCCGAACGCAGCGGCAAGAGCAGCATCTGCCCGGTGAGTTCGGGGCGTGCGTATTCCGGACGGGCATACAGGTTCAGCTGCGCGATCTGCGGCGCCTTGAACACGCTTTCCAGCACGTCTGAAAACCGGCCGCGCGAACTGGTTGCCAAAAAGGCGCAGATGGGCATGCCGCGCACCTCCATCCCCATCAGGTCGATCAGGTGCCGGCCGGCCAGGCGGATGCGGCCCGCGCCCGGCGCAATCCGTTCCAGGATGAAGGCATAGTCCAGCGTCCGTGAAATGCCGCGGGGATCGACGTCGCTGCGTGCGGGAACGGCACGGCCATTCCGAATACTGTCCCAATAGCTGCGCATCTCGCGCAGCACGCGATCCGGCCTGCAGGTTTCGTAATCCTGCAACCGCACGACCTGACCCTTGCCCTCGTCGGGCGCGCGATCCGTCGTGATGTCTGATCCGTCATCTCGGTCCGACACGTCCAACCCTTCAAAAACAAACAAACCAAAGCCCCGGCGGCTTCGATCTGGTCTTAGTTTAGCGGATGTTAACACCGTCCGCCGAGTCATTTCCTGAACAAATGGTTAAGTGTTTCCGCAATTGCCACGGGGCTTGACCGTGCTGACCTGCCGGGGCATCCCACGCTCACGCAGAAGGACGGGCAAGGGGCAGCCAGAATGATCAATAGAACCGGCCTGATGGTCATCCTGTCGTCGCCCTCGGGGGCGGGCAAGTCCACCCTGGCGCGGCGGCTGATGGACTGGGACACCAGCCTGCGGTTCTCGGTTTCCGCCACGACCCGGCGGCCGCGGCCGGGCGAGGTCGATGGCGTCGACTATTACTTCACCTCGCCCGAGGAATTTCGGACCATGGTCGCACAGGGGCAGATGCTGGAACATGCCGAGGTGTTCGGCAACCTGTACGGCAGCCCCCGTGCCCCCGTGGAGGCCGCGATGGGCGAAGGGCGCGACACGCTGTTCGACGTGGACTGGCAGGGCGGCCAGCAGATCCGCGCCTCGGCGCTTGGCGGGCATGTCGTGTCGATCTTTGTGCTGCCGCCCTCGCTGCCCGAGCTGGAGCGGCGGCTGCGCGCGCGCGGCCAGGACAGCGACGTCGTGATCGCGGGACGCATGCTGAAAAGCCGGTCCGAGATCAGCCACTGGGCCGAATACGATTACGTGCTGGTCAACGACGACCTGGACCAGACCGAGATGCGGCTGCGCGCCATCCTGACGGCCGAGCGCCTGCGCCGCGACCGGCAAGCGGGGCTGGGAGCATTTGTCAAGGACCTCATGGCCGAGGAGGAGGCGAGATGATCTGGTCGCTGGAGGGGATCACGCCGCGGCTGGCCGCCGATGCCTGGGTTGCGCCGGATGCCCAGCTGATGGGGCGGGTCACGCTGGAGGAAGGCGCATCGGTCTGGTTCGGCGCCGTGCTGCGCGGCGACAACGAAATGATCCGCGTGGGGGCCGGCAGCAATGTTCAGGATCTGTGCTGCCTGCACACTGATCCCGGCCACCCGCTGGACATCGGCATCGACTGCACCATCGGCCACCGTGCGATCCTGCATGGCTGCCGCATCGGGGATGGCGCGCTGATCGGCATGGGCGCCACGATCCTGAATGGCGCGGTGATCGGGCCAGGCGCGCTGATCGGCGCCGGCGCCCTGATCGCCGAAGGCAAGCAGATCCCCGCCGGCGCGCTGGTAATGGGCGCTCCCGGCAAGGTGGTGCGGATGCTGGACGACGACGCCCGGCAGGCGCTGCGCCACTCCGCGCAACGTTACCGCGCCAATGCCGCACGTTTTCGTGCCGGCCTGACGGCGGCGGGCTGACCGGTGCTGGGTGCGGCGCGGCGGGTCGCGGGGCTGCTGGACGGGGTTCCGGTTCCGATGCTGGCCGTGAACCGCGAGGCGCGCGTGATCGCCGCCAATGCCCAGGCCGAGGCGCTGTTCGGCCTGAACCTGCTGGGGCGGCCGTTCGTGACCGTGCTGCGCCAGCCGTCGATCGTGCAGGCGGTGGACTGGGTGCTGGACCCCGACAGCGGTCCTGCGCCGGGGCTTGATCCGGCGCTGCCCGCCCCGCCCGAAGGCGTGGTCATGCTGCGGGCGCAGTTCTCGGCCGATGGGCGCGACATTCTGGCCGAGGTGACGGTGGCACCCTTGCCCTCGCCCTTCGGGCGGGGCGCGACGGTTGCGCTGTTGGACAGGTCAGTTGCCGAGGAGGCCGAGCAGATGCGCCGCGACTTCGTGGCCAATGTGAGCCACGAGCTGAAGACCCCGCTGACCGCCATGATCGGCTTTATCGAAACACTCCGCGGTCCTGCCCGCGACGACGCCCGCGCCCGCGACCGGTTTCTGGACATCATGGAGCGCGAGGCCGGGCGCATGAACCGGCTGATCAGCGAGTTGCTGTCCCTCAGCCGGGTTCAGGCCGAAGAACGCAGCAGGCCCTCGGGACGCGTGGACCTGCCGGCGCTGCTGCGGGGGGTGCTGGCGATCCTGACGCCGCGTGCCGAGGCGGCGGGCGTGGCGATCCGGACCGCCGGCCTGGAGCAGGCGCTGAACGTGCCGGGGGACGCGGACCAGTTGACGCAGGTGTTCCAGAACCTGGTGGAGAACGCGCTGAAATACGGCGGTTCGGGCGGGCTGCTGCGGGTCGAGCTGAGCCGCATCCCGCACGAACCGCTGCTGCGCGGCCCGGCCTGGGCGGTGCTGGTCGAGGACAATGGCGAGGGCATCGAGGAACAGCACCTGCCCCGCCTGACCGAGCGGTTCTACCGTGTCGACACGCACCGGTCGCGGGCGCAGGGGGGAACCGGCCTGGGCCTGGCCATCGTCAAGCATATCCTCAACCGTCACCGCGGGCGGCTGCGCATCGAGAGCACCGTCGGCAAGGGCAGTCGTTTCACGGTCATCCTGCCCGAAGGACGCGCGCGCGGTTGAGGCATGCCCGGAACGGGCGGACGCTGACCCCTCGCCCTTTTTGGCGCACTGTCCTATAAGCGCGCAGGTGTTGAAAAGGGGATACCTCCATGTCGCAATCGTCACAGGTCGATCCGGCCAAGCTGGCCGCAGCACGGGCTGCCGTCGCCCTGGTCGAGGACGGAATGAAGCTGGGCCTTGGCACCGGCTCGACCGCCAGCATCATGGTGCGCGAACTGGCCGGCCGGGTGGCGCGCGAGGGGCTGAAACTACGCTTTGCGGCCACGTCGCAGGCCACGGCGGACCTGGCCGAAAGTCTGGGCCTGCGCGTCGAAACGCTGGACGAGATCGGCTGGCTGGACATGACCATCGACGGCGCGGACGAGGTCGATCCGCACCTGCACCTGATCAAGGGCGGCGGCGGCGCGCATCTGCGCGAAAAGGTCGTCGCCGCCGCCAGCGAGCGGATGGTGGTGATCGCCGACCCGGCCAAGGTGGTCGAAACGCTTGGCGCCTTTCCGCTGCCTGTCGAGGTGCTGTCCTTTGGCTTCGAGACGACGCGCCGGCTGATCCGCAAGCTGCTGGACACGCTTGAACTGGGCGAACGTGACGTCCTGCAGCGCCTGAAGGGCAGCGACCCCTGGGTCACGGACGAGGGCAACCTGATCCTGGACCTGCACCTGGAGGTGATCCCCGACCCTGCGGCCCTGGCGCGCGGCCTTTCCTGCATTCCGGGCGTGGTCGAGCACGGGCTGTTCCTGGGCATGTGCGACCTGGCCATCATCGGGCGCGAGGACGGCAGCGTGGTCGAACTGGCCCGCGATGCCGATATCGACGCCGACATGCTGGCCCATGAAGGAGAATGAGACGGTGAGTTTCGACTATGATCTGTTCGTGATCGGCGGCGGTTCCGGCGGAGTGCGCGCCGCCCGGATCGCGGCGGGTGAATACGGTGCCAAGGTGGGGCTGGCCGAGGAAAGCCGCATGGGCGGCACCTGCGTCATCCGGGGCTGCGTGCCCAAGAAGCTGATGGTCTTTGCCTCGCAGGCAGGCCTGATGGTCGAGGAGATGCGCGGCTATGGCTGGGCGGACGCACATCAGGGCAGCTTTGACTGGGAGGTGTTCCGCGAAAAGCTGGATGCCGAACTGACGCGACTGGAGGTGATCTATCGCGCCGGACTGACGCGTGCGGGTGTGGAGATGCATGACCAGCGCGCCAGGCTGGTCGATCACCACACGGTCGAACTGGCCGACGGCACCCGCAAGTCCGCGCGCCATATCCTGATCGCCACCGGCGGACGTCCTGCCAGGATCGGCATCCCCGGCGAGGAACTGGCCATGGTCTCGGACGACCTGTTCCTGATGGACAAGCTGCCGGGCCGCATCCTGCTGGTCGGTGGAGGCTTTATCGCCTGCGAATTCGCCACGATCCTGGCAGGACTGGGCGTGGACGCGGTGCAGGCCTATCGCGGCGACGCGGTCCTGCGCGGCTTTGACCGCGAGGCGCGCGATCTGGCGACCCTGCAACTGAGCGCGGTCGGGGTGGACCTGCGTCTTGGACTGACGCCCGTGCGGCTGGAAAAGGTCGAAGAACGCATCGAGGTCAGCTTTGACGACGGCAGCAGCGACCGTTTCGACGCCGTGCTGTTCGCCACTGGGCGTGACCCCTACAGCTGGGGGCTGGGGCTCGAGAACACGGAGGTGCGGCTGAAGCCCAACGGCGCCATCGAGGTGGACGAATGGTCGCAAACCAGCGTGCCGTCGATCTTTGCGGTGGGCGACGTGACCGATCGCGTGAACCTGACGCCCATCGCCATCCGCGAAGGGCACAGCTTTGTCGATACCGTCTTTGGCGCCAGGGCGCGCAAGGTCGATCACTCGGTCGTGGCCAGCGCCGTGTATCTGCGGCCCCACGAGTTGGGCACGGTCGGACTGACCGAGGAAGAGGCCCGCGTCCGGGGTGCGGTGGATGTGTATTCCACCGTCTTCCGGCCGATGCGGTCCATGTTCGCCGGCAGCGACGCCAAGGTGATGATGAAGCTGCTGGTCGATCCCGAGACCGACAAGGTGCTGGGCTGCCACATTTTTGGTCCCGAAGCGGGCGAGATGATCCAGCTGGCCGCCATTCCCATCGGGATGGGCGCGACCAAGGCGCAGTTCGACGCCACCATCGCCGTGCACCCGACGGCCGCGGAGGAACTGGTGACGATGCGCACGCCGTCGCGCCGTCACGCGGCCCTTCCGGCGGGCTGACAATCCCGTGGGCGCGGCCCCTTGCCGCATCGGCGGGGGGCAGGCGGGGTTGACGTTTCACCCCCCGCGCCCCAATTTCCAAGCAACGGAATTTCCAACGAAAGAAGGTCGATCGGATGGCAAATCAGGGCCCTTGGGGCGGAGGCGGCGGAGGAAACGGCGGCCGGGATGACGAAGATGGTGCCAAGCGTCCGGCAGGCCGTCCGTGGGGCGAGCAGCCGCCGCCGAACGGTCCGCGCCGTCCGCGTCCCGGCCAGGACCCGCAGCGCCCCGAGATCGAGGACCTGATGAAAAAGGGTCAGGAACGCCTGCGCGTCCTGATGGGCGGGCGCGGAAACGGCAGCGGCACGGGCGGCGGCGGCGGTCGTGGTCCGATGGGTCCGAACTTTGGCATGAACCGCTCGACCCTGGCCGTCGCGGGTCTGGCGGCGGTTGCGCTCTGGGCCTTTGCCAGCTTTTATCGCGTCCAGACCAACGAACAGTCGGTCGAGTTCCTGTTCGGCCGGGCCGTTGCCGTGGGAACCGAGGGCCTGAACTTTGCCCCCTGGCCGATCGTGACGGCCGAGGTCGTTCCTGTCACCAACGAGCGCGTGACCGAGATCGGCACCGGACGCGCCGGACCGATGGACAGCGGGCTGATGCTGACCCGCGACCAGAACATCGTGGACATGGAATATCAGGTCGTTTGGAATATCCGCGACCCGCAGATGTTCCTGTTCAACCTGGCCGATCCCGCCGACACCATGCGCGCCGTGTCCGAATCTGCGATGCGGGACATCATCGCCCGGACCGAGTTGGCTCCGATCCTCAACCGCGACCGGGGTGCGATCGCGTCGGACCTGCAATCTTCGGTTCAAGCGACGCTGGACGCCTATCAGTCGGGCATCAACGTGGTCCGGGTCAACCTTGACCGTGCCGATCCGCCCGAGGAGGTGATCGACAGCTTCCGCGCCGTCCAGGCCGCCCAGCAGGAGCGTGACCGCCTGGAGAACGAGGCCGACGCTTATGCCAACCGCGTCCTGGCGCAGGCCCGCGGTAATGCGGCCCAGGTTCTGGAACAGGCCGAAGGCTATCGCGCCGAGGCGGTCAATACCGCTGTGGGTGAGGCGGCCCGCTTCAATTCGATCTACGAGGAATACGTGAACGCACCGGAGGTCACGCGCCGCCGGATGTATCTTGAAACGATGGAGCAGGTCTTCGGCGACGTGAACAAGATCATCATCGGAGAGGGTATAGGCGGCGAGGGCGGATCGGGCGTCGTGCCCTACCTGCCGTTGGACCAGCTGCGCGGGACCGGCACGCAGGGCCAAGGTGCGGGAAACCAGACAACCGGCCTGCTGAACCCTACGCCGGGATCCGCTGACGCCACTGCGGCCCCCGCGCCCGCAACGACCACCGGAGGGACGAACTGATGGCTGCACGCAGCAAGCTTCTGACCACCCTTGCCATTCCTGCCCTGATTGCCGTCGTGGTCGTGGTGGCATCGGCCATCTTTATCGTCGACGAGCGTGAAAAGGCGCTGGTCCTGCGCCTGGGCCGTGTCGTCGATGTGCAGGAGACACCGGGCCTGGGCTTCAAGCTGCCCTTTGTCGACAACGTGGTGAAGTATGATGGCCGGATCCTCGGCATGCCCACCAGTCCGCTGGAGGTTACGCCGCTGGACGACCGCCGCCTTGTGGTCGATGCGTTCGCCCGCTGGCGCATCACGGATCCGGTCCGTTTCCGTCAGGCTGTCGGCACCGCCGGCGTTCAGGGCGCGCAGATGCGGCTTGAACCGATCGTGCGGAACTCGATCCGCGAGGTGCTGGGTACGGTGCCGTCGACGGCGGTGCTGTCGGATGACCGAACGTCGCTGATGAACCGCATCCGTGATGAGGCGCGCGGCAACTCCGGGGGCCTGGGGATCGAGATCATCGACATCCGCCTGACCCGGACGGATCTGCCCGACCAGAACCTGAACGCCACCTATGGCCGGATGCGCGCCGAGCGCGAACGCGAGGCTGCCGACGAGATCGCCCGGGGCAACGAGGCCGCGCAGCGTATCCGGGCCGCAGCCGACCGGACCATGGTCGAGCTGACTTCGGAAGCCCGCCGTCGCGGGGAGATCGTGCGAGGCGAGGCCGACGCGCAGCGCAACGCGATCTATGCCGATGCCTATGGCCGCGACCCCGAGTTCTTTGCCTTCACTCGGTCGCTGACCTCGTATGAGCGGGCCCTGAGCGGCGACCGGAGCTCGTTCGTGATGCAGCCGGACAGCGAGTTCTTCAGCTATCTGGCGACGGACGGTGGCGCGCAGGCGAACCCCGCCTCCACCCCGGTTCCGGCAGGGACCTCGGCCGCGGAATTCGACATGCCGGATGCCACGGCGGTGGAGGATGAAGCGGGTCTGGTCACCCCGGAGGTCACGGACCGCGAGGGCAATCCCCTGGGCGAAACCTCGGGTGTGCGGCTGACGCCGGTTCCGGAAAGCCTGGCCACCCCGCCGCAGCAGCAATCCGAGATTCTGGCCCCCGATGCGATGCTGGAAGGCAATGGAGAGCAGGCGCCGGCTGACCAGCCCGCCGACGCTGCCCCGACGGCCGGAGAGGGAGCCGCCGCCGAAGGCACTGCGGCGCCGCCTGTGACGCCGGAACCGGCGCAGGAGGGCGGGGCTCAGGCGCAGCCACCGCTGGAGGATACGCCGGACAGCACGGTCCCGGCGAACTGAAGCAGGATGTGGGGCAGGGGGAAACCTCTGCCCCGTTCTGTAACGAAAATCACGATCTGTTCACGACAAGCGAGCGTGGTTTCATTGCAACGGCTGCTTACATCGCGTTCATAGTTCCAATGGCGGCTCGACGGATGACCCGTTTCGCCGCCTTCGACAGATGAGGACACTCAGCATGAAACCGCTTTTTCCTCGCCATCTTCTGTCCGCCTCGGTTCTGGCCGTGGCGGTGGGTCTTGGCTATGCAGGCGCACAGCAAGTTGTCGATCCTGCCAACGACGATGTCTCGCCCCAGGTCAGCCAAGAGGCGCAGGACGCAGCCGATGCCAACCAGCCGCTGGGGGGCGAGGCCGCGCAGGCACCTGCGGCGCAGGTGATGCCGGGCAGCTTTGCCGACCTGGCCGAGCAGGTATCGCCCGCCGTGGTGAACATCACCACGACCTCGGTGGTGTCGCAGCCGACGGGCGGCCCCTCCTTCCCGGAAGGCAGCCCGTTCTCGGACCTGTTCCGCGAATTCGGATTTCCCGGCGTGCCCGGCGGTCCCGAAGGCATGCCCCAGCAGCGCCGTACGCCGCAGCGGTCGAACGCATTGGGATCGGGCTTCGTGATTTCGGCGGACGGATTCATTGTCACGAACAACCACGTCATCGAGGGCGCGGACCAGATCGAGATCGAGTTCTATTCCGGCCAGCGCCTGCCGGCCGAGGTGGTGGGCACCGATCCGAACACCGATGTCGCGCTGCTGAAGGTCGAAAGCGACGAGGCCATTCCCTTTGTCGAATTCGGGGACAGCGACAGCGCGCGGGTCGGGGACTGGGTTCTGGCGCTTGGCAACCCGTTGGGGCAGGGCTTTTCCGCCAGTTCGGGCATCGTGTCCGCCCGCAATCGCGAACTGTCGGGCACCTATGACGATTACCTGCAGACGGATGCCGCGATCAACCGGGGTAACTCGGGCGGGCCGCTGTTCAACCTTCAGGGCGAGGTGATCGGGGTGAATACTGCGATCCTGTCGCCGAATGGCGGTTCGATCGGGATCGGTTTCTCGATGGCCTCGAACGTGGTGTCGCAGGTGGTCCAGCAGTTGCAGGAATTCGGGGAAACCCGCCGGGGCTGGTTGGGCGTCATGATCCAGGACGTGTCGCCTGAAATGGCCGAAGCGCTTGGGCTGGATGTCGCGGGCGGTGCAATGATCACCGATGTCCCCGAGGGTCCGGCCCGCGACGCCGGCCTGCAGACGGGCGACGTCATCACCCAGTTCGCGGGCGAGACGGTCGAGGATACGCGCGGCCTGGTGCGGCGCGTGGCCGAAGCGCCCGCAGGCGAGACGGTCGAAGTCGTCGTGATGCGGGACGGCAATCCGACGACGTTGAACGTGACCCTGGGGCGCCGCGAGACCGCGCAAGGCGGAAGCGGGCAGCCGCAGACCTCGGACGAGCCGGCCGAAAGCGACATCCTGGGGATGTCGGTCACGGTGCTGACGCCTGACACCGCTGCTGAACTGGGGGCGCCTCGCGATGCACGTGGACTGGTCATCACCGGTGTCGATGCCGAGGGTCCTGCCGCCGAAAAGGGTCTGGCTGCCGGTGACATCATCACCGAGGTCAATCAGCAGCCGGTCGGCTCGGTCGCGGAACTGCAGTCGCGGGTTGACGAGGCCCGCGAGGCTGGCCGCCGCTCCGTTCTGATGCTGATCCGCCGCCAGGGCGAACCGTTGTTCGTGGCGCTCTCCCTGATGGGGGAAGACGCGCCCGCCCCCGAAGAAGCGCCCGCGGAATAAGCTCTACCTGCATCGGGGCGGCCTGTCGGGCCGCCCCTTTCAAATCCCGTGCTGATCGCTTAACTCCGTCACGACACAAGGGAACATGCGATCATGGCCAAGATTACCTATATCGAACATACCGGAACCCGCCACGAGGTTGATGTCCGCCCCGGCATGACCGTGATGGAAGGCGCCCGCGACAACGGCATTCCCGGGATCGACGCCGATTGCGGCGGCGCTTGTGCCTGTTCGACCTGCCATGTCTATGTTGCGCCCGAATGGATCGACAAGCTGCCCGCGCGCGACCCGATGGAAGAGGACATGCTGGACTTCGCCTACCAGCCCGATCCCGAGCGCTCGCGCCTGACCTGCCAGATCAAGGTGACCGAGGCCCTGGACGGTCTGGTCGTGCAGATGCCCGAACGCCAGATCTGACCATCCGCGACATGACAAAGGCCGCAGCCCCGCGCTGCGGCCTTTGTCATGTCCTGTCCTCTGGATGCCACCGGGGCAGGCGCCTGCGGAGGCAAGGGTTGCGCCTCGGCTGCGTCCGGACTAGGCCAGCGTCCTGAACCATCGCGCAGGACCTGCGCCACAGGAGGCAGTCGTGAAGGCTTTGGCACGGATCTCTCAGTTTATCGGCAACACCTTTGCCCTTTGGGTGCTGCTGTTCGCGGCCCTAGGGTTCTTCTTTCCCGACCAGTTCCGGCAGCTGACACCCTGGATCGTGACCCTGCTGGGGATCATCATGTTCGGGATGGGACTGACGATATCGGCCAAGGATTTCGGCGAGGTTCTGCGGCGTCCCGTCGATGTCGGCATCGGCGTCATTGCGCAGTTCGCGATCATGCCGCTGCTGGCCGTGGCGCTGACGCGGCTGATCCCGATGTCGCCCGAGGTTGCGGCGGGCGTGATCCTGGTCGGCTGCTGCCCGGGCGGCACCTCGTCGAACGTGATGACCTATCTGGCCAAGGGTGACACGGCGCTTTCTGTCGCCTGCACCAGCGTCACCACGCTGCTGGCGCCCATTGTCACGCCCTTCCTGATGCTGATGCTGGCCAGCGAATACCTGCCGGTCGATGCCTGGGCCATGTTCCAGTCCATCCTCAAGGTCGTGCTGCTGCCGCTGGCCCTGGGCTTTCTGGCGCAACGGCTGCTGCCGGGGGTGGTGCGTGCCGCCGTTCCCGTGTTGCCCTTGGTCAGCGTCACGGGGATCGTGCTGATCGTGGCCGCCGTGGTGGGGGCCTCCAAGGGGGCGATCGTGCAGTCCGGCCTGATGATCTTGGCCGTGGTTATCCTGCACAACGGCCTGGGTTATCTGATCGGCTTTCTGGCCGCACGCGCGGCCGGACTGAACCTGGCGCGCCGCAAGGCCATCGCGATCGAAGTCGGGATGCAGAACTCGGGCCTGGCCGCCGCGCTGGCGACAGCCTATTTCTCGCCCGTCGCGGCGGTGCCTGCCGCCATCTTCAGCGTGTGGCACAACATCTCGGGCGCCCTGGCCGCCAGCATCATGGCACGGCTGCGGGAACGCTGACGGCCTGGGCGCGGGCCATCATCCATCGTGCCCGCGCCATCATCAGCGGCCCGGTGCCCTTGGCGTCGTCGCTGACCACCTCCTCGGTCAGGTAGTAGGCGGGGCTGCCGTCGCGATAGACGCCGGAAAAGCCGCCCAAACCCGCAACCAGGCAGATCCCGCCAAAGCCCCTCCCTTGGCCGTCATGCTGCAACCGGCCCGCCAGGAAATCCATGGCACGGTCGGCCGCGTCACCCGGCAGGGCAAGGTCCAGCGCGGGCGCCGCCGACAGCGCATAGGCAAACATCGCCGTGGCCGAGCTTTCGGTGTAGTTTCCCGGCAGGTCAGGTTGGTCGATGACCTGCAGCCAGCCGCCGTCCGGCCGTTGCAGGGCGACGAGCCGCTGCAGCAGCGCCCGCGTCGGCGCCTCCAGTCCGGCACCGGCGAATGCTGCGGGCCCGACCAGGGCCGCACTGTCCACCAGCGCCATCGCCTGCCAGCCAAGCGCCCGCGCCCAGGCCGAGGCCGACTGGCCCGTCGCGGGATCGGCCCAGTCCTGCGCGCGCGAGGTGTCGCAGCCATGCGCGTAAAGCCCGTCGGGTCGGGCCGTCATCTCCAGCGCGTCGCGCAGCTGCGACAGCGCGTCCTGGACCAGCCGGTGGTCGCCCTGCTGCTGCGCCAGCTGGATCTGGAAGGGCAGGCCCATGTAAAGGCCGTCCAGCCAGACCTGATGGGGATAGATCTTCTTGTGCCAATAGCTGCCGCCCGCCGTACGGGGGTGGTCCTGCAACTGGCGCCCCAGGCGCTGCGCGGCCCGCATCCAGCGCGGATCGCCCGTCCAGCGGTCCAGCGCGAACAGCACCCGCCCCGCCAGGATGTTGTCGATGTTGAAGTCCAGCGGGTCATAGCCCGCCAGCGTTCCATCCGGGGCCACCTGCGCGCCGGCCAGCCGCAGCAGGTGATCGCGCCAGCGATCCTCGCCCGTGGCTTGGTGCAGCAGTTCGAGGCCGCGATAGATGCAGCCGTCCTCGTAGCACCAGGCCCCGCCCTTGTAGGGCTGGTAGCGGGTCGCAAAGGCGTCGAAGTAATTCAGCATGGGGCAAAGTCCTTGCGGGTCAGGGGACCGTTGGGAAGGTCGTCGGGGGCCGAGATGTGGCAATGCTCGGCCAGCAGACCGGCGCCGCTGACCTCCAGCAGGCCGTCGGCCATCAGCGGCGGGGCAGGCGGCGCGGGATCGAAGGACAGCGCGACGTCCCGGATCAGGACGCCCGTCACCGGCGCCTCGGGCAGGCCCAGGCAGGCGGCAAAGGCCAGGCGCACGCCATCGGCGCGGATGCGGCTGATTTCGATGTCGCCGATCTGCGGGGTCAGGGGCCCTACGGGCTGAGGGTCCCGCGACTGCACAGCGCTGTCATGACCGTCATGGTCGCAGAAATAATGGGCGTTGATTGCCAGCACCGTATCCACGCCGTCAAAGGAACAGTCTGTCAGGCTGATCCGGTCAACCTTTCCTCCGCGTCCCCGCCGCGTCTTGATGCGCAGGCCGCGGTCAGTGTCCTCCATCTCGCAATGCGAAACGTGGATGTCGCTGACGCCGCCCGACATCTCCGAGCCGATGACGACACCGCCGTGGCCGTATTCCATGCGGCAATGGCGGATGCGGATGTCGCGGGTGGGGGCAAGGTGATCACCGTTGCCCGCATCACTGCGCTTGCCGGCCTTGATGGCGATGCAATCGTCGCCGGTCGAGAAGCGGACACCCTCGATCACGACACCTTCGCAGCTTTCGGGGTTCAACCCGTCGGTGTTCGGGCTGTCCGACGGGTTGCGGATGGACAGGGAGGCAAAGGTCAGGTTGCGCGAGCGATAGGGATGCACCGTCCAACTGGGCGAGTTGGTGATGGTCGGCCCCAGCACGGTGACCCCGTCGCAATCGATCAGGTGCAGCAGGCGGGCCCGGCGCGCGCCGTCGCGCGTTTCCTTTGGCCAGGTCCACCAGTCACCGCGTGCGCCGCCGCCATCCACCCGGCCCGGCCCGGCGATGCTGATGTGACGCCCGCCGATCGCGGTCAGGACTCCGCGATAGCAGGGTTCGGGCAGGCCCTCCCAGCTGCCGCCCTGGTCGGCAGGCAGAATGGGAAAGCGCGCGCGCTCCGACGGGGCGGCAAGCTCGGAACCTTCGGCCAGATAGATGTGCCGGTGCGAGGGAATCAGCAGGGGACCGACCTCCCACCGGCCCTGGGGCACGATCAGCGTTCCGCCATCGGGCAGGGCGTCCAGCATTGCCTGCGCGCGGGCAGGATCATCAAGAACCGCAACCCCCGCGCAACGTGGTGTCGTCAAGTCGAAGGGGCCAAACCCGTCAACGGTGACACGCAGGTCCATGCCGGGCGGCAGGTCGTGCAGGGGCGTGATCACGCGGTCGGTGACGCCATGCCGGGCATAGCCGGGACCGGTCACTTGCCAGGCCAGAGGCGCGGGCAGGTGATACAGCGCACCGGGAACCGCCAGGCGTAGCGCGACCGAGCGCGGCGTTGCGGCCACGAGGTCCATCTTCATGGAATGCTCCTTCGGATGTCGGTGAGGGCGGCACGCCCGGCGCGCCGCCGGTCAGGATCAGCGGAAGCTGCGCAGGGCGCGATCGATCTCGTCGATCATCTCGGCCGCGGCATCGTCGGCAGAGATCTGGTCATAGGCCACCGCTTCCAGGTAGTCGCCAAAGACTTCACGGACCTTCGGGTGCTCGTTCAGGGGCGAGGGAATGGGGCCCTTGCCTTCCAGCACGAGGTCATGCGCGGCCTGCACGTTGGGGTCGATGCCGCCCTGTTCGGCCAGACGCGCGGCCGCGACCTTGCTCGCCGGAATCCCGCGCGAGTCCTTGAGGATGTCGACGGCCTCGGGGTCGTTCAGCAGGCAGTCAATGATCTGCGCCGCCGCCTGCGGGTTGCGCGCGTTCTTCGAGATCGCGAACAGCATCGAGGGCTTGCGATAGGTGCCGTCATTCACGGCGCCGTCGACCTGCAGCATGGGCACGGGCACCAGCTCCTGTTCACCCAGCGGGTCGGCGTATTTCGCATAGGCTGAATCCCATTCATAGGTGCCGGCGATCCGGCCCTCGGCCCATGGGCGCATCTCGAACAGCTCGATGTTGCCTTCGCCCGCGACCTGCTGCCAGCTGCGGATGGCGCCGTCCTCGACCAGCGACTGGTAGAAGCGGATGCCCTCGGCCAGCTCCTCGGGGGTCCAGGCGACGGTGGTCGTCTCGGGGTCGATCAGGTCCTTGCCGGTCATCTGCGTGACAGTGGTCGAGACGAGGAAGATCGCGTTCAGCCCCTGCGCCTCGAAAGGCATCACGCCGTCGCCCAGCTTGCCGGCGGCGGCCCTGACCTCGTCCCAGTTCGTGGGCAGGGGCAGGCCGGCTGCGTCATAGACCGTCTTGTTGAAGAAATAGACCCGGCCGGTTTCCGCCGTGGGAATGCCATTCAGAACGCCGTTCATCTCGCCACCGGCCAGCTGTTCATCGGTGAACTGCGACAGGTCGATGATGTCGGAATATTCCCGCAGGTCGGCAAAGCCCGAACCATCGCGCGAGAACAGCGGCAGCCAGGGCCAGTTGATCTGCATGATGTCGGCCTCGGTCCGGCCGGCGATCTGCGTGGTGATGCGCTCCTGGTGGCCAGCCCAGCCGGTGAACTCGGCCGCGATCTGGTGGCCGTGCTTCTGGCCGCAGACGGCCAGTGCCTCCTGCGTCTGGGCATGGCGGGCATCGCCGCCCCACCAGGACATGCGCAGGCTGTCGGCCTGGGCCGGAACGGTACCGGCCAGCAAGCCGGCCGAAAGGATCGTCGTCGTCAGCAGTTTCATCGGGTTCCCCTCCCTCAATGCGACACGGGCAGCGAGACGTTCTCGCCCGCCCCGTCAAAAATATGCGCCATGCCGGGTTCCGGCGTCAGCGTGACCTCGGCGCCTCGATCCAGCGCGGCATAGTCGGCGGCAGGCAGCACGGCGACCAGCCGGGCCCCCGCGACATCCAGATGCAGCACGACCTCGTGGCCCATGAATTCGGCCCCCGTGACACGACCCCGCAGCCCGGGGCCTGCGTTCAGGCGCAGGTGCTGTGGGCGGATGCCCAGCGTCGCGCTGCCGGTCCAGCCGCGCAGGCGGTTCATCAGGTCGGCGTCCAGCGGCAGCGACTGGTCGCCCACGCGGAAACTGGCGCCATCCAGGCGACCCTCGATCAGGTTCATCTCGGGGCTGCCGATGAAGCCCGCGACGAAGGCATTGGCGGGCCGGTCATACAGCGTCTTGGGGTCCGCCACCTGCATGATGCGGCCGTCCTTCATCACGCAGATGCGGTCGCCCATCGTCATCGCCTCGGTCTGGTCATGGGTGACATAGACCACGGTCGAGGACATCCCCTCTTCCTTGAGCCGCCGGTGCAGATCGGTGATCCGCACACGCATCGACGCCCGCAGCTTCGCATCCAGGTTCGACAGCGGCTCGTCGAACAGGAACACCTGCGGTTCCTTGATCAGCGCACGGCCCAGCGCCACGCGCTGCGCCTGACCACCCGACAGCTGCTTGGGCAGACGGTCCAGCAGCGGCTCGATTTCCAGGATGCGCGCAACCTCGTCGGTGCGGCGTTCGATCTCCGCCTTGGAGGTGCGCTGCAGGCGCAGGCCGAAGGACAGGTTCTTGCGGACCTTCATGTGCGGGTAAAGCGCATAGTTCTGGAACACCATCGCGATGCCGCGCTGGCCGGGCTGCAGGCGGTTCACCACCTTTTCGCCGATCACCACCTCGCCGCCCGAGATGCTTTCCAGCCCCGCGATCATCCGCAGCGTCGTGGACTTGGCGCAGCCCGAGGGGCCGACCAGCACCATGAACTCTCCATCCGCGACGTCGAGGTTGATGCCATGCACGGCCTTGAAGGCGTTGCCGTAGACTTTTTCCAGGTTCCGGATTTGAAGACGAGCCATCGGTTTATCCTTTCACCCCACCGGCAGAGATGCCTTCGATGAAGTATTTCTGAGCCATGAAGAACACGATCAGCGCGGGCAGCAGCGCCAGGACCGACATCGCCAGGATGCGGTTCCAGTCAAAGGCCTCGGTCGTGTCGATCGACAGTTTCAGCGCCAGGCTGACGGGAAAGCTCTCGACCGAGGACAGGTAGATCAGCGGGCCGAGAAAGTCGTTCATGGTCCACATGAACTGGAACAGCGCGACCGAGATCAGCGCAGGCGTCAGCATCGGCACCACGATATAGAGCAGCGTCTGCAAGCTGTTGGCGCCGTCCACGCGGGCGGCTTCCTCCATGTCGCGCGGGATGGCGCGCAGGAACTGAACCAGCATGAAGACAAAGAACGCGTCGCCGGCAAAGGCCGAGGGCACCCAGAGCGGCAGGTAGGTGTCCAGCCAACCCAGGTCGCGGAACAGGATGTATTGCGGGATGCGCGTGACCACGTTCGGCAGAAGCAGCGTCGCGATCAGGCTGGCGAACAGGATCTTCTTGCCCGGAAACTCGAACCGGGCGAAGCCATAGGCGACCAGCGCACAGGAGATCGCGGTGAAGATCGTCTTGGGCAGGATGATCAGGAAGGTATTCCAGAAGAACCGCCCGAAGGTGTAGGGCGTCGAGGTTTCCCAGCCCTTGCGATAGCCGTCCAGCGTCGGGTCCTGCGGGATGAAACCGATCGAGCCGAAGATCTCGGAGTTGGTCTTGAAGGACGCCCCGATCAGCCAGATCAGCGGATAGAGCATGATCAGGCCGACGATCGTCAGCAGGCTGTAGCGGACGAATGCGGACAACCGGGCGGCGCGCAACTCCTCGCTAGACATGGCGGGGACGGGATTGGCGATGGCGGGGGTGGCAAGATCGGTCATCTCTCAGCTCCTCTTGTCGCCGGCGTAATAGACCCACTTCTTCGACGACCAGAACGCGACCACGGTTAGCGCCATGATGATCAGGAACAGCACCCAGGCGATGGCGGATGCGTAGCCCATGTTGAAGTTCTTGAAGGCCTCGTCATAGATGTAGAGCGGCAGCAGATAGGTCGATTTCAGGGGGCCGCCGCCAGTGATGACGTAGGGGCCGTTGAATTCCTGGAAGGCCTGGACCATCTGCATGATCAGGTTGAAGAAGATGACCGGCGTGATCAGCGGCAGGGTGATGTGGACAAAGCTGTGCCACTTGCTGGCCCCGTCGATGGCCGCCGCCTCGTAGAGCGACTTGTCCACCGCCTGCAGCGCCGCAAGAAAGATCACCATCGCCGAGCCGAACTGCCAGGTGCGCAGCAGGCTGAGGGTGAACAGCGCGTTGACGGGATCGCCGAACCAGTTGATCGGCTCCAGCCCGAGGCCGGCCAGCACCATGTTCACCAGCCCCGCATCGGCAAAGATATAGCGCCACAGCACGGCAACGGCGATCGAGCCGCCCAGGATCGAGGGCACGTAATAGGCGGTGCGGAAGAAGCCGATGGCGCGCAGGCGATAGTTCAGGATGACCGCGATGAACAGCGCAAAAGCCAGCTTCAGCGGCACCGTCAGGAAGACGTAGAGCAGCGTGACGCGCAGGGACTTCATGAACGTCCGGTCGTTCATCAATTCTCGGAAATTGTCCAGCCCGGTCCAGACAGGTGACTGGATAAGGTTGTAGTCGGTAAAGCTGAGATAGAGCGAACCCAGGAACGGGATCGCGGTAAAGATCAGCAGCCCGATCAGATAAGGCGCAAGATAGGCCAGGCCCAGAAAACGGCTTTCCATCAGTGTCCTCCGCACATGGGGGACCACATGGCGCAGGCGCCCGTGCATCGCGTCATCAAATCGCTCCTCCCTCGATTCGATTGGCAGGGGACCGCGACAGGCGCGGCCTGTTCTGCTAGTATCCCAGTTGGCGACAGGATCTGAATTGACGTTTATGCAGAAAAAGATGGACGAAACCGAACATCAAGGTCTGGCTGGCATGACCCCGTCGGGAAACGGGGTTCTGGCGGGCATCCCTGCCAGGGCGCTGGACCTGACGCTGACGCGTTCCGCCATCCGCATGCAGCATTCGCACAGCTGGTCCATCGACAAGGTGAACGCGGTTCATGACCTGGTAATCTGCCTGGAGGGGCAGGGCGACTACATCCTGGACGAGGAACGGGTGCGTCTGACGCCCGGAATGGCCATGATGATCCCGGCCGGAACGCGGTTTCAGGGCCGCAATCTTGATCCGCAGCGCGCTTATACCGGTCTGGCCCAGCATTTCCGGCTGGACCTGTTCGGCCACCACGACCTGCTGGGGCGGATGCGCTATCGCCAGGTGGTGCGGCTGTCGCGCTGGCCGATGATCGGGCCGCTGGTGCGCCATTATCGTGCCACCGCCCCGGCCGGATCGACCACGCTGATGATGCACCATGCCTTCATGGTCATCCTGACCGAGTTCATCGAGGATGCCTTCATCACCTGGACCTCGCCCCGTGACACGGCGCTGGACGAATCCGAGGGGCTGTCGGTGGCGGTCATGATGGCCGCCACGCAGATTGCGGCCGACCCCCTGCAGCCGGGTCTGGCCGAACGGACGGTCGCCGCCGCCCCTTACAACGACGACTATTTCCGGCGCGAATTCCGCCGCAGGCTGGGCAGCACCCCGGTCAAGTACCAGGAGTTCAAGCGGATGGAGGTGGGAATGCAGTTTCTGGAGGCAGGGTGTTCGGTGACGGAAACGGCTCACAGGCTGGGATTTGCGGACACCTATTACTTTTCGCGCCTCTTCAAGCGGCATATCGGCACCAGCCCGCGCGGCTGGCAGGAACAGATGCGCCGGCGTCGCGACGGCCAGTGGCCGCGCGGAGAGGAGGACGGGCAGGTCATCTATCCGCTGCGGCCATCGCAGGGCTGAAGGCCGCCGACGTTGTCACGGACAGTTGCGCCCGCGCGGGGCTGCTGCTTTGCTGCGGGCGCTGCCGCCATGAAAGGAACAACCCGATGCCGACCCTTCGCCATGTCTTGCCGATCCTAGCCGTAAGCTGCCTTGCAGGCGCTCCGGCCCTTGCGGCCGAACTGGAGGTCGTGGTGACCGGCGTCACCACCGACCGCGGGACCATTGGTTGCAGCCTTCACCGCGAGGCACAGGGGTTTCCGGGCAGCGGGGCGCTGGCCGAAGTGACGGTGCAGCCGGGACAAGGAACGGCAAGCTGCCGTTTTTCCGATCTTCAGTCAGGTCGATACGCCGTTGCGGTCGCCCATGACGTGAACGGAAACGGCCGGATCGACACCAACTTCCTGGGCATCCCGCAAGAGCCCTGGGCTGTGTCCGGGAACGTGCGCCCGCTGATGCGGGCACCCAATTTCAACGAGGCGGCCTTTGACCTGGGCGAAGGGCCGCACCGCATCGAGATCTCGCTGACCCGCTGAGGGTCAGACGATCCCGCCGCCGCCGCCCGTGACCCTGGGACGTTCCGCCGCGACCCTGGCGCGCCAGCCCGAGGCGCGATAGGCCGACACGGGATCGATGGCCGCTTCGGCGCGCTGGCGGGACATCTGCAGGATCGGCTCCACATCCGTGCGAAAGGCGGCGCGCAAGGTGGCCGTGGCCATCAGTGCGTCGTTGCTGTCTCGGAACCCTTCCAGCGCGGTGCGATCCACTAGGCTCGCCTGCACGAAGGCGCGCTGGATCTCGCAGGCCGAGACGATCAGGCTCTCGATCGGGTCCGTGACGTTGTGGCTCTGGTCGATCATGTGGGCAAGGTCCAGGCCGGACGTGTCCTCCAGCTCGACCAGCTCGTTGAAGACCAGGAACAGGCGGAAGGGCTCGATCGTGCCGGCATCCAGATCGTCGTCGCCATATTTGCTGTCGTTGAAGTGGAATCCGCCCAGCTTGCCTGCCCGGATCAGGCGCGCGACGATCATCTCGATGTTGACGTTCGGCGCGTGGTGGCCGAGGTCCACCAGGCACTGCGCCTTGGGGCCCAGTTCCTGCGCGGTCATCAGGCTGGTGCCCCAATCCTGTACGACTGTCGAATAGAAGGCCGGCTCGTAGATCTTGTGTTCGGAGAAGATCCGCCAGTCCTCCGGCAGCCCGGCATAGACCTGCTTCATCGCCTCCAGATAGCGGTCGAACTGGCGCGAGAGCGAAGTCTGGCCCGGAAAGTTCGACCCGTCCCCGATCCAGACCGTCAGCGCCTTGGACCCGATGGCCTGCCCGATCTCGATGCATTCCAGGTTGTGCTCGACGGCCTGCCGGCGCGTGGCCGCATCCGTGTGGGACAGCGAGCCGAACTTGTAGCTGTGCGCCTGGTCCGGCTGATCCTGGAACGTGTTCGAGTTCATGGCGTCAAAGCCCAGCCCGACCTCCTCGGCCTTTTCGCGCAAAAGGGCCGGGTCTTCCTTGTCCCAGGGAATGTGCAGGCTGACTTTGGGCGTGGCGGCGGTCAGCTGGTGGATGACGCCGCAATCGTCCAGCTTGTCCATGATGCCGCGCGGCTCGCCCTCGCCCGGAAAGCGCGCAAAGCGGGTGCCGCCGGTGCCGGTGCCCCAGCTGGGAACCGCGACGCCGAAGGACATGGCGCGGGCGACCAGCGCCTCGATCTCCACCCCCCGGCGCGCAAGCCGCGCGCCCAAGGCCTCGTAATCGGCCGTCAGGTCGGCCTGTAGCGCGTCGTTCTGCGCCTCGATGATGCCTTTGTCGATCATGGCTTACCTCGTGAAGGCTTGGACGTTGCCCGCATCCACATTGAGGATGTTGCCGGTCGATTTGGCGGAAAGGTCGGAAGCAAAGAAATAGGCGCCCTCGGCGATGTCCTCGGGCAGGACAGACCGCTTCAGCATCGAGCGTTTGCGGTACATCTCCTCCAGACCCTCCTTGTCAGTGCCATAGGTGCTGGCCCGCTGGTCCAGCCACTCGCCTTCCCAAATGCGCGATCCGCGCAGGACGGCATCGGGGTTCACCACATTGACGCGGATGCCCCCTTCGGCCCCTTCCAGCGCCAGGCAGCGGGCCAGATGGATCTCGGCCGCCTTGGCGGTGCAGTAGGCGCTGGCGTTCGGGCTGGCGGCGAGGCCGTTCTTGGAGGCCACGAAGATCACCGAGCCGCCGATGTCCTGCGCCCGGAACGTCTTGAAAGCTTCGCGCGAGACGAGGAAATAACCCGTGGACAGGATGTCCATGTTCTTGTTCCACAGCGCCAGCGTGGTTTCCTCGATGGGCGCGGACGAGGCAATGCCCGCGTTGGACACCAGGATGTCGATGCCGCCGAACTCGACCGCCATTTCGGCATAGGCGCGGGCGACCTGTATTTCGTCGGTCACGTTCATCTTGACGCTGCGCACCGCGTCGCGGCCAAAGCTACCGGCCAGCCCCTCATGGGCGGTCTGCAGCGCATCCGCGTCGATGTCGGCCAGCATGACGCAGGCCCCTTCGCGCAGGAAACGCTCGGCCGTGGCCGCCCCGATGCCGCCCGCGCCGCCGGTGACCAGCGCCACGCGGCCCGCCAGCGACTTGGGCTTGGGCATCCGCTGCAGCTTGGCCTCTTCGAGCAGCCAGTATTCGATGTCGAAGGCCTCCTGCTCGGGCAGGCCCTGATAGGTGCTGACGGCGCTGGCGCCGTGCATCACGTTGATCGCGTTGACATAGAACTCGCCCGAGATGCGAGCCGTGGCCTTGTCGAGCGCGAATGTCAGCATGCCGACGCCGGGAACCAGGTAAACAACCGCATTCGGATCGCGCAAGGCCGGGCTGTCAGGCTTCTTGCAGCGGTCGTAATAAGCGGCGTAATCGTCACGATAGGCGGCGACGGCCTTGCCCAGCCCGGCAATGGTGGCATCAAGATCGGGGTTCGCGGGGTCGAAATCGACGACCAGCGGGCGGATCTTGGTGCGCAGAAAATGGTCGGGGCAGGAGGTGCCCATGGGCGCCAGCGTCTCCAGCGCGTTCGAGCCGACGAACTCCAGCACCGCAGGCTGGTCGTCGAAATGACCGACCTTGTGGCGGTCCTTGGAGATCAGGCCGCGGATGACCGGCATCAGGCGGGCGGCGATGTCGCGGCGGGCGGCAGGCTCCAGCATGGGGACCTTGGCGCCGCCGAAGGCGGGTTGACCGCCGGTCTTGTCCTCAAGCCATGCGGCAGCCTTGTTGATGATCTCCAGCGTGGTCAGGTAGCAATCCTTGGCGTCGTCCGCCCAGGTGAACAGGCCGTGGCTTTCCAGAACAGCGCCGCGCATCTGCGGATTCTCGGTGGCCAGCTTTTCCAGCCACAGACCCAGTTCATATCCAGGCCTCTTCCAGGGCAGCCAGCCGATGTCGTTGCCGAAAATCTCGGCCGTCAACTCGCGCGAGTTGACCGAGGCCGCGATGGCGATGATCGCGTCGGAATGGACGTGATCGACATGCTTGCGGGGCACGTAGGCATGCAGCGGCGTGTCAATGGAGGCCGCGCGCGGGTTCAGCGCAAAGGTGCAGTGGGGCAGGTAGCCCACCATCTCGTCCTCATGGGCGACACCCCGATACTTGCCCTTCAACGCCCGCAGCTTGTCCATGTAAAGGGTCGAGAAGCCGTCCATCTTCATCGAACCGATGTCCCCGCCCGAGCCCTTGACCCACAGGACTTCGACCTGATCGCCTGTCAGGGGGTCGGTTTCCATCACCTTGGCGGACGTGTTGCCGCCGCCGTAATTGGTGACGCGCTTGTCCGAACCCAGCAGGTTCGACCGGTACAGCAGCTTTTCCGATTCGCTCATCGACGCGGCTTTTGCGTCATCCCACAGGTTTTCCAGCCGGTTGGCGGTCAGGGTCATGGTCATGGCTTTCTCCCTCGTGGCGGCATGGGCCGCGCGCCTTTGTCCGAATTAGGCGTAACAATCTTCCAAAGTCAATCATAAACGATCAAACACAATCATTATGCAGGTGCAGAAACTCCTCATGCGATCATTTATGATTGACATTGCTCGAAACTGATGGAAGCTGAGATGGGACGAGGGGAAACCATGCTGGAAACGGAACGCCACCGCATCATTCTGTCAGCCGTGCAGGAACGCCCGGTCGTGACGGTGGCCGATCTGTGCAGCCTGACCGGCGCGTCCGAGGCGACGGTGCGCCGGGACATCGCGCAGCTGCATGTCGCGAAAAAGCTGCGGCGCATCCGGGGCGGGGCCGAGGCCATCGCGCCCTCGCAGTTCGCGGGCATCAACGCACGGCCATTTGCGCTGGATCAGGCCGTCAACATTGCCCAGAAACGCGCCATCGCGCAGGCGGCGGTGGATCTCTGCGCGGATGGCGACGCGATCATCATCAACGGCGGCACGACGACCTTCCAGATGGTCCATCCGCTGACGGCCAAGCGGCTGCAGGTTTTCACCAACAGCTTTCCGATCGCCGAACATCTGCTGAAACAGTCGCGCAACACGGTGCTGGTGCCGGCGGGCGCGATCTATCGCGAACAGAACATCATCCTGTCGCCCTTTGATGCCGATGGCAGCAACCATTTCCATGCGCGCCGCATGTTCATGGGCTGCCGCGGCCTTGGCCCCCTGGGCCTGATGGAGGGGGACCCGCTGCTGGTGCAGGCCGAGCAGAAGCTGATCGGCCAGGCGGACGAGCTGGTCGTGCTGACCGACAGTTCCAAGTTCCGCCAGCGCTCCAGCCTGCTGCTGTGCCCGCTGTCGCGCATCCACACTGTCATCACCGATGACGGGATCGAGGACCGGGCCGCCGAGATGCTGCAGGCCGCCGAGATCCGCCTGATCGTGGCTCCGGTCGCGCAGGCAAGAAAGAAACGCGCCGAGGAGTGAAGCGCGGCAATGCTCGTTAGGGAGGAACATATGAGCATCCTGAGAAAGATCATGACGACCGCCGCCCTGGCCTCGGTGCTGGGCGCGGGGGCGGCCCAGGCCGAGGACATGCGCATCGCGCTGGTCGCCAAGGCGCTGGGCATCGGCTTCTTCGAGGCGGCCAACAAAGGGGCGCAGGAAGCGGCGGCCGAACTGGGCGGCGTGGAGATCATCTATACCGGCCCCACCGACACCACTGCCGAAGGCCAGATCGAGGTCATCAACAGCCTGATCGCGCAGCGCGTGGACGCCATCGCCATCAGCGCCAACGACACCGACGCACTGGTGCCGGCGCTCAAGCGTGCGATGGATCGCGGCATCACGGTCATCAGCTGGGATTCCGGCGTGGCCCCGGAAGGCCGCCAGATGCAGTTGAACCCGTCCTCGGCCCCCCTGATCGGCAATACGATCATCAAGCTGGCCGCCGACCACCTGCCCGAGGGCGGTGACGTGGCGGTGCTGTCGGCCACCACGACCTCGACCAACCAGAACACCTGGATCGAGGAGATGAACAAGGTCAAGGACGACTATCCCGGCATCAACGTCGTGGCGACGGTTTATGGCGACGACCTGGCCGACAAGTCCTATCGCGAGGCCCAAGGCCTGATGCAGAGCCATCCGGACCTCAAGGCGATCATTGCGCCGACCAGCGTGGGCATCGTGGCCGCCGCGCAGGCGGTCACCGACGCCGGCAAGATCGGCGAGGTCAACGTGACCGGCCTCGGCCTGCCGTCCGAGATGGCGGGCCATGTCAAGTCCGGCGCATCGAAAAGCTTTGCGATCTGGAACCCGATCGACCTGGGTTATTCCGCAACCATGGCGGCCTATCATCTGGCCAAGGGCGACGTCGAGGCCGAGCCGGGGGCGACCATCTCGCTGGGCCGCATGGGCGAGGTCACGCTGGACGACAACACCGAGGCCGCGATGGCCGACCCCTTCACCTATGACGCCAGCAACATCGACGAGTTCAGCTCGATCTTCTGATGCTGCCTGCCCTGGCGCATCACGCGCCGGGGCCCTCATTGCCCAGGACATGTCCCATGCAGGTTCAGACTCCGGCCGCGGTCGGCCCCGTGCTGTCGCTTGACGGCATCGTCAAGACATTCCCCGGCGTGCGCGCGCTGGACGGTGTGCGGCTGGAGCTGCATGCCGGGCAGGTGACCGCGCTGATCGGCGAAAACGGGGCGGGCAAATCCACCATCGTCAAGCTGCTGACCGGGATCTATCAGCCCGACGAGGGGCGGATCATGGTCGACGGCCAGCCCGTCACCTTTCCCACCGCGCAGGCGGCGGGGCAGGCGGGGGTGACGGCGATCCACCAGGAAACGGTCCTGTTCGACGAGATGACGGTGGCCGAGAACATCTTTATCGGCCACGCGCCCCGCACCCGCCTTGGCCTGATCGACCGCCGCGCGATGCGGGACCGGGCGCGCACCATCCTTCAGGGCATCGGCGCCGATCTGGACCCGGATGCGCGGCTGCGCGACCTGGGGATCGCCAGCAAGCATCTGGTCGCGATCGCCCGCGCGTTGTCCATCGACGCCCGCGTCGTCATCATGGACGAACCCACCGCCGCGCTGTCGCACAAGGAGATCGCCGAGCTTTACGAACTGGTCGAAACGCTCAGGCGGCAGGGCAAGGCGATCCTCTTCATCAGCCACAAGTTCGACGAGATCTTCCGCATCGCCGATCGCTGGACTGTCTTTCGCGACGGGCAGTTCGTGGGCGAGGGCATGATGGCCGACGTGACCGAGGCCGATCTGGTTCGCATGATGGTCGGCCGCAGCGTCGACCAGATCTATCCCAAGCGCCCCGCACAGATCGGCCCACCGGTCCTGACCGTTGCCGGATACTGCCACCCGACCGAGTTCGACGACATCACCTTCAACCTGCACCAGGGCGAAATCCTGGGCTTTTACGGCCTTGTCGGCGCGGGCCGCTCCGAGGTGATGCAGGCGCTGTTCGGCATCACCCAACCCGCAAAGGGCGCGTGCCGGATCGCGGGTGATGTGCGCGTCATCCGCACGACCGCGCAGGCGGTGGATGCCGGCATCGTCTATGTCCCCGAGGATCGTGGCAAGCAGGGTGCCGTCAAGGGGCTGCCGATCTTCCAGAACGTCACGCTGCCCTCGTTGTCGCGCACCAGCCGGGGCGGTTTTCTGCGGCTGGCCGAGGAATTCAAGCTGTCGCGCGACTACACGCAGCGGCTGGACCTGCGGGCCGCAAGCCTGGACCAGGACATCGCGCTGCTGTCGGGCGGCAACCAGCAGAAGGTGGTCATCGCCAAATGGCTGGCCACCAAGCCCCGCGTCATCATCCTGGACGAGCCGACCAAGGGCATCGACATCGGCTCCAAGGCCGCCGTCCATGACTTCATGTCCGAACTGGCCGCCGAAGGGCTGGCCGTCATCATGGTCAGCAGCGAGATCCCCGAGGTGCTGGGCATGTCCGACCGTGTCATCGTCATGCGCGAAGGGCGCATCGCCGCTGAATTCGCCGGCCGCGACATGACGCCCGAGAATCTGGTCCGCGCCGCCGTCGGCATCGACCGCCCCGCCCGAGGAGAGGCCGCATGAGCCTGCTGAAATCCCGCGAGGCGATCCTGGCTCTGGCGATCCTGGCGCTGCTGGCCCTGATCGCCAGCCGCTTTCCCGGCTTCATCGCGCCTGCAAACCTGGCGCGCGTGTTCACGGACACCTCGCCGCTGATCCTGCTGGCGCTTGGCCAGATGGCGGTCATCCTGACCAAGTGCATCGACCTGTCGATCGCGGCGAACCTGGCGCTCTGCGGCATGGTGGCGGCGCTGATGAACGGGGCGGGGGTGCCGCTGCCGCTGATCCTGCTGGCAGTCGTGGTGCTGGGCGCGGCGCTTGGGGCGCTGAACGGCGTGCTGGTCTGGAAGCTGGGCATCCCTTCCATCGTCGTGACGCTTGGCACCATGACCATCTATCGCGGGTCGATCTTTCTGATGACCAACGGTGCCTGGATCAACGCCCACCAGATGAGCGAGGGCTTCAAGGCCTTTCCACGTCAGATGATCGCGGGCCTGCCCGTCATGGCCTGGATCGCCGTGGCGGTGGTCGTGCTGGTCGCTGTGCTGATGACGCGGACCCCGTTGGGGCGGGCGTTCTATGCCGTGGGCGGCAACCCACATGCCGCCGTGTACACCGGCATCTCGGTCGGGCGGACGCAGTTCGCGGCCTTTGTCCTGTCGGGGGCGCTGGCGGGGCTGACAGGATACCTGTGGGTCGCCCGTTATGCCGTCGCTTATGTGGACATCGCGGGCGGGTTCGAGCTGGACGTGGTGGCGGCCTGCGTGATCGGCGGCATCGCCATTGCGGGCGGTGCGGGCACCGTTGCGGGCGCCGTGATGGGCACGCTGTTCCTGGGCATCATCAAGAACGCCCTGCCGGTCGTCGGCATCTCGCCCTTCTGGCAGATGGCGATCTCCGGCGCGGCCATCCTGATCGCCATCGCCTTCAACGCCCGGCGCCGCGACCCCGGTCGCATCATCCTGAAACGCGCCGAGGTGCGGACATGACAGTCACGATCCGCCATATTCCCGACCGTCTGACCAGCCCGGCCTCCCGCGTCCTGAAGAGCTGGGAAATGCTGCTGCTGGTCGTGGCCATCGCGATCTTCATCCTGAACGCCATGGCCTCGCCCTATTTCCTGGACCCGTGGAACCTGTCGGACGCCACCTTCAACTTTACCGAAAAGGCGATGATCGCCTTTGCCATGGCGATGCTGATCGTGGCCGGAGAGATCGACCTGTCTGTCGGCGCAATCATCGCGCTGGCCTCGACCGTGATGGGCATGGCCGTGACGGCAGGGGCGCCGACGCCGGTGCTTGTGGCGCTCGGCCTCGGGACGGGGCTGGCCTGCGGGGCCTTCAACGGCCTGCTGGTGGCGCGCTTCGGCCTGCCCTCGATCGTGGTGACGATCGGCACGATGAGCCTGTTCCGGGGCATCAGCTATATCGTCCTGGGCGACGGGGCGGTGACCGGCTATCCCGCCAGCTTCGCCTGGTTCGGGCAGGGCTATGTCGGCTGGGTCATCACGGTCGAGCTGGTGATCTTCGCCCTGGCGGCCCTGGTCTTCGGCCTGCTGCTGCACCGCACCAGCTTTGGCCGCAGCGTGTATGCCATCGGCAACAACGCCACCGCCGCGCGGTTTTCCGGCATCCGCGTGGACCGCATCCGCTTTATCCTGTTCCTGCTGACCGGCCTGATGAGCGGGATCGCCGCGATCTGCCTGACCTCGCGGCTCGGCTCGACCCGCCCTTCGATCGCTTCGGGGTTCGAGCTGGAGGTCGTGACCATCGTCGTCCTGGGCGGCGTCAGCATCCTGGGCGGGTCCGGCACCATCCCTGGCGTTGTTCTGGCGGCCTTCATCCTGGGTCTGGTGACCTTCGGCCTGGGGCTGCTGAACGTGCCGGGCATCGTGATGTCCATCATTCTGGGCGCGTTGCTGATCGGCGTGATCGCCGTGCCGCGCCTGCTGACCATGCTGCGGAGGAGATGATGCAGAAACACGCGTTCCGCATGACGCTGAACCCCGGCTGCGCCGAAGAATACCGCCGCCGCCACGATGCCATCTGGCCTGAACTGGTCGCTTTGCTGAAGGAGGCGGGGGTCGAGGATTACTCGATCCACCTCGACCCTGACACGAACGCGCTGTTTGGCGTGCTGTGGCGGCGCGACGATCATGGCATGGACGACCTGCCGAACCATCCGGTGATGCAGCGCTGGTGGGCGCATATGGCCGATATCATGGCGACGCATCCGGACAACGAACCGGTGTCGGTTCCTCTGGTGCCGATGTTCCACCTGTCATGAGTCGCATCGCCGTCATCGATATCGGCAAGACGAATGCCAAGCTGGCGCTGGTCGAGGCCGAAACGCTGGCCGAGGTTGCGGTCGTCACCCGGCCGAACACGCCCTTGCAGGGGCCCTGGCCGCAGACGGACCTGGAAGGGCACTGGCAGTTCTTTCTGCACCATCTGTCCGCATTCCATGCCGCGCATGGCGTCGACGCCATCTCGGTCACGACGCATGGTGCGGCGGCGGTGCTGCTGGACCGGACGGGCAGGTTGGCGGTGCCCATGCTGGATTACGAACATGCCGGGCCCGATGCGCTGGCGGCGGACTATGACCGGCTGCGGCCGGCATTCGCGCAAACCGGATCGCCGCGCCTGCCGGCGGGGCTGAACCTGGGGGCGCAGCTGCACTGGCTGCTGGCGACGCAGCCGGGGCTTTCGCAGGCGTTGGCGCATGTGCTGACCTATCCGCAATACTGGGGCTGGCGTCTGACGGGGGAACTGGCCAGCGATGTCAGTTCCCTGGGCTGTCATACCGACCTGTGGGACCCGTGGCGGGGGCAGTTTTCCGACCTCGTGCCCTCCTTGGGCCTGGAGAACCGCATGGCGCCCGCCCGGCGCGCGAACGAGGTTCTTGGCCGCCTGCGTCCCCAGATCGCGGCCGCGACCGGGCTCAGGCCGGATACGCCCGTTGCCGTGGGCATCCATGACAGCAACGCATCGCTCTATCCCCATGTTCTGGGACGCGAGGGGGCGTTTTCGGTGGTGTCGACCGGAACCTGGGTCGTCGCGATGGCGGTGCGGGGGCAGGCGGTTCCGCTGGACCCCCTTCGCGATGTCCTGGTGAATGTCGACGGGTTGGGCCAGCCGGTGCCCTCGGCCCGCTTCATGGGCGGGCGCGAGTTCCAGGTGATGCGGCCCGTGTCGGATGTCGCGCCGACCGCAGCCGACCGCGACCATGTGCTGGGAACGGGACTGATGCTGCTGCCGTCGGTGCAGCAAGGCTCCGGTCCGTTTCCCGACCGGCGGTCTGATTGGACCGTGGCCCCCGCGGGCGCGGGGGTGCAGCAGGTGGCGCTGTCGTGGTATCTGGCGTTGATGACGCATGTCTGCCTGACGTTGATCGGGGCGCGGGGTCCCGTCATCGTCGAGGGTCCCTTTGCCCGCAACCCGGACTATACAGCGATGCTGGCCTCGGTCTCGGCGGGGGGCGTGGAACTGGCGGCCTCGGCGACCGGCACCTCGGTGGGGGCAGCGCTGCTGTGCCTGGATCAAGCCCGGCCGCCGGACACGCGCAAGGTCGCAGGGGACCCCGCGCTGGCGGCCTATGCCGCGACCTGGCGCGCGGCGGTCGAGGGCGGTTCGCCCTGAGCCATAACCATCAGTCTCATTGCATATCGGAGCCAGCACAGGAATGCTCCCCCGAACGCGATCGTGGCCAGGAAGGTCTCCGGGCTGCTGTCGCATCAGGTGGCGACCTGCCGCCAGTCCTTCAGGCGACCGAACATGATCTCGATCCGGTGACGCCGTTCGGCGCGCCGCTTGTCCTGGGTGACAGTCGCCCCAGACCGCGCCGGTCATCGACCCGAGGCCTGCCATGGCTCCTCGGGAGCAAGAAGGATCGGGCAACAGTTCCGGGACCTGGTGTCCGACGCACTGAAAATGAGGGGGCTGGAGCTCTGGAGCGTTTCTTTGAAACCCGGAGTCGGGGGATTCCCGGGGCGGCCTGTTTGTGATTCCTCCTTCATGGGAGGATAGGTCATGTCGGCACCGTTACCGGATGGGGTGCGTGCGCGCTTCAAGGCTTGTCTCGAAGAAGGTTTGAGCGGGCGCACCGCGGCAGCGCGGTTGAAGCTCTCGCTTGGCGACGGGAACACGATGGGCCCGAGCGATCCGTCAGCACGGGATGGCCGCGCCGGCGCCGCAAGGTCGCGCGGGCGCGGGAAGCTTGCACCGCATCAGGCCTTTCTGGAGGAACTGGTCGCCCAGGACCCCGATATCACCCTCGAACCGAGTTGCGCGATGCCTTGGCCATGGCCGAAGGCGTGAAGGTTCACCACTCCTCGATTGCGGCGCTGCTCAAGCGGCTCGGTTTCAGCTATAGAAGAAATCGCTGGTGGCCTCCGAACAGCATCGCGTTCGCGTAAAACAGGTCCGGCGTGACTGGCTCAAGCGTCGCATGCCCTTCATGCGGCCGCGGCCTGAACGGCTCGTCTTTATTGACGAACCCTCTGTGAAACAAACCTGACCCGGCTGCGGGGGCGAG
>Ga0194112_10000582_pt1 | contig 53486 bp, 45 predicted proteins | sample TA2MahC400mmetaG_FD_146191 | JGI IMG/M metagenome (GOLD analysis project Ga0194112, IMG submission 146191) | Freshwater microbial communities from Lake Tanganyika, Tanzania - TA2015016 Mahale Deep Cast 400m | ecosystem: Environmental > Aquatic > Freshwater > Lake | place: Tanzania: Lake... | reverse complement strand
CGTCATCGACATCCAGATCAACATCTGAACCCGTGCGCTCCGACCTTGCCCGCGGAAGACGGCGGAACTTCCGCGGCCGGTTTCTTTGCGTCTTGCGGGGCGGCGCCTGACACAGCCTTCCCGAGAGCCGTTATTGTGGTGAAACAGGGCAGAGCGGCGGCCTGTGTCTTGAGCCGCTTGAGGAGAAAGCCATGGACGAACAGGAAAGCGCGGCCGGTACGGAAGTCCGCGTGCATCACCACGACCTGATGGAGCTGTTCGAAACGCTGTCCTTCAGGGAGAAGGTGCGGCGCGTGATTCACGGCCTGAGACAGCCCCCCGACAGCGGCGAGTACAAGTGGGCCAGGCTGCAGATGATCAGGCTCTCGGCGCCGGTCTCGGGTGTGGTCGTGCCGGTCCTGGGGGTGCTCCTGCTGACGATTCTGGCGGCCGTGGCCCCCTCCCGGGGGCGCACCTACAAGGTTCAGATCATCGACCCCGAAGAGGCGCCGAAGCTCGAAGAAATCGAGGAGATCAAGGAGAAGCCGCCGGAGCCGCAGGACATCGAGTTCACGCCGGACGTGAAGTTCACCGACAACAATCCGTCGCCCACGCCGCCCAAGGACTTCAGCCCGCAGCCGGCCGAGTTCGATTCCGTGGCCATGGTCAAGAGCCCGGTCATCATGCGGGGCATCTACGGCAGCCGCAGCCCGGGCATGCGCGGCGAGGCCATGCGGCGCTACGGCGCGCCCTCGGGCGTGGAGGACGCGGTCATGCGCGCCCTGCGCTGGCTGAAGAAGAACCAGAACAGCGACGGCTCGTGGAACAATGTCAAGCCGGCCATGACGTCCATGGCGCTGCTGGCGTTTCTGGCGCACGGCGAGACGCCCGCGTCAGTGGAATTCGGCCAGACCGTGGAGAAAGCCATCCGCTGGCTGATCGACAACCAGACCGGCGACGGCCGTTTCAACGGCCGCGACGGCAACGACTACTCCCAGCCCATCGCCGCCTACGCCCTGTGCGAAGCCTACGGCCTGACCAAGGTCCCGGCCATCAAGGACGCGGCCGACAAGGCCATCGCCGTCGTGATCACGGGACAGAACCCGGGCGGCGGTTTCAACTACAAGCTCATTCCCACGCCGGCGCGCGACGACACCTCCTACATGGGCTGGTGCGCCCAGGCTCTGAAGGCGGCCAAGATGGCGGGGCTGGAGCACGCGCAACTGGACACCTGCATGAAGACCGCCATCGCCGGGTTCGAGAAGAACTCCGTTCCCCAGGGCGGCTTCGGCTACGCGGGGCCGGGAAGGGGGGGGCTGACGGGCGCGGGCGTACTGAGCATGCAGCTGCTGGGCGCGGCCAACAAGCCGGCCTGCACCCAGGGGCTGGAGGCGCTGGCGGACGTGACGTTCTTCTGGGACGGCAAGGCGCCGAACAGGAAATGGAACGAGAACTACTACTGGTACTACATCACCCAGGCCAAGTTTCACGCCGGCGGCGAGACGTGGAAGCTGTGGAACGACATCTTCGCGCGGACGCTGGTGGAGAATCAGACCATCATCCCCAAGGCCATCGAAGGGCCGGGCGGCAAGCTGTGGGACATCGGCTGGTGGGATATGCCCCGGGAGCTCTCCGGCCACACCGACGGCCCCGTGATGAATACGGCGTTGAGCTGTCTGCAACTGGAAGTCTACTACCGCTACCTGCCCACCTTCATGACGCCGGAGATCATCGACGCCGGCGGCGAAGCCGGCATCGAGGCCATCGACGCCGGCAGGGGCGCGGGCGGGGGCGTCGGCAAGGGCGACGTCATCGACATCCAGATCAACATCTGAACCCGTCCGCTTCGACCTTGCCCGCGGCATTGACCGGGCCTATGCTCTCGCCATGGGTCCGGACACCCATATTCGCGTGCTGCCCGACGTCGTGGCCAACCAGATCGCGGCGGGCGAAGTGGTCGAGCGGCCCGCCTCCGTCCTCAAGGAGCTGATCGAGAACGCCGTTGACGCCGGGGCCACGCGGATCGAGGTGGAAGTCGCGGCCGGTGGACGCAAGCTCGTGGCCGTGCGCGACAACGGCGGCGGCATGGACCGCGACGACGCGTTGCTGTGCGTGGAGCGCCACGCCACCAGCAAGATCCGCGACGTGCGCGACATCGAGGCCGTGCGCACGCTGGGCTTCCGCGGTGAGGCGCTGGCCGCCATCGCGGCGGTATCGCGTTTCCGCCTCGTGACCGCGACGCGGGACGGCGCGGGCACGGAGCTGGAAATCAGCGGCGGGCGCATGGAGGCCGTGCGCGAAACCGGCGCGCCGCGCGGCACTTCCGTGGAGGTGCGCGACCTGTTCTTCAACGTGCCGGCGCGCCGCAAGTTCCTGCGGTCGCACCAGACCGAGGTCTTTCACCTGCGCGCCGCGTTCATCCTGCAGGCCCTGGCCCATCCCGGCACGGCCATGGCGCTGAAAAACGACGGCCGCGCGATCTACGCCCTGGGGCCGGCCGACGACGTCATGGTCCGGGTGCGCGAGATATTCGGCGCGGACTACGCCGCGCACCTGCGGCCCGCGCGGCACGGCGCCGCGGGCGTCGCGGTGCGCGGCTGTGTCGGCGTGCCGTCCTTCAGCCGCGCCGACCGCGGCGAGCAGTACCTCTTCGTGAACGGGCGGCCGACCGGCGCGCCGCTGATCGGCCATGCCATCCGTGAAGGCTACCGCACCCTCCTCCCCGGCGACCGCCATCCGTGCGTCTTCCTGTTCGTGGAAACCGACCCGGGACAGGTGGACATCAACGTGCATCCCGCCAAGAAGGAGGTGCGCTTCCGGCAGCCCGGCGAGGTGCGCGACGCCGTGATCGCGGCCATTGCCGCGGCGCTGGGCAGCCCGGCCGCCGCGGCGGGGCGCGCGCCGGCGCCCGCTCCGGCCCCGCCTGCCGCGGACGCCGGGCCGCGCCTGCAGATTGTGGATCTGCCCTACGGCCGCGCCTTCCAGTACCCGCGCCGCCCGATCCGCGATCTTGCCGCGACGGACGCCGCCGTCCCGGGCCCCTTTGAAGAAACCGGAATCGAATCGGCGGGAACGGGCCCCGCCGCCGCGCCCTCGCCGTCGTCGCCCGACGCCGGCCGGACTTCGCCGTCCCCGGCCTCCATTTCACCTCCCTCTCCCTGGTCCTGGTGCCGCGTGCTCGGTCAGGTCGGCGGCCTTTACGTCGTGCTGGAAACCGAAGACGGCTACGTGCTGATGGACCCGCACGCCGGGCACGAACGCGTGCTGTTCGAGCGGTTCATGGCCGATATCGACGGGGAAGCCGTGCCTTCGCAGAGCCTGCTTCTGCCGCAGACCGTGGCGCTGCCGCCGCGCGACGCGCAGCGCGTGCGCGGCTGCCTGGACCTGCTGCGGCGCATGGGGTTCGGGGTCTCGGAATTCGGAGGCGACACGTTCGTGGTGGACGCCATGCCCGCCTATTTCTCCGGCGCCGACGCCGCGCCGATCCTGGGCGAGCTCGCCGCGGCCGCGGAAGAGGGCGGACGCTCCGCGGGCGAGGGCCGCGGCCGCGAAGAAGCCGTGGCGCGCGCGGCGTGCCGCGCGGCGGTCAGGTCCCGCGACCGCCTGACGCTGGAGGAGATCGAACGCCTGGTTGTCGAGCTGGCCCAGGCCGCAATGCCCTACACCTGTCCGCACGGACGGCCCACGCTGGTATTCACGTCGTTCCGTGAGCTGAGCCGGAGGTTCGGGCGCGGCTGATCGCGCGGGAGGGTCATTATGCTGCAATCCATCACGCTGATCATCGTGGCGGGCGCCGCGCTGATCATGGCGGCGGTGATCCTGATGCGCATCATGCCGCTCGGGTCGGATCAGGCATCCGGCGGGGCCGCGGGGCGGGCGGCGGGCGACCAGGCTTCCGAGCCGGAGCGCAAGAGCGTCGAGACCGATGCCGCGCAGCGCGACGCGGAATGGTACCGCCACCTGTTCCGGAGCACGGGCGACATGGTCTTCGTGCACGGGTTGACCGAGGAGGGCGCGCCCGGCCGCTTCAGCGAGGTCAACGACCTGGCCTGCGCCCGCCTCGGCTACAGCCGCTCCAGGCTGCTGGGCATGACGCCCCTGGAAATCGCCGACAGCCCCCCGCCGGCGACCCTGCGCGGCTTCACGCGGGTCGAGCTGGCGACGCTGCCGGACGAGGAAATCGCCGGCCGGCGCCGGCGGATGGAGGCCCAGGCCCTGATGCGGCGCATCCTGGAGGAAACCCGCGTTTCCTACGACAGCGTGCTGTTGACGCGGACCGGCGAGAAGATCCCCGTGGAAATCGACGCGCGCCGGATCGACGCGCTGCCCGAGCCCATGATCCTTTCCATCGCCCGCGACGTGTCGGCGCGCAGGGCCGCGGAACGCGCGCTGCGGGAGAGCCAGCAGCGCAGCCGGGACTTCTTCGCGCATTCGCCGCTGGGCGTGGCCGTGTATGACGCCTCGCGGCGGCTGCTCAACGTCAACTCCGCCTGCCTCAAAATGTTCGGCTGCCCCGGGCAGTCTGAATTCGCGCGCTTCGACCCCTTCACCAACCCGTTCCTGCCGGAGCCCGCGAGAAAGCGCGTGGCGGAAGGCGAGACCGTCCGCCAGGAGATCGACATGGACTTCGAGCAGGCGCGCGGCATGGGCGCGCTGGTCACGACCCGCGGCGGGCACGCCAACCTCGATATGGTCATCATCAACCTGGGGCTCGACAGCGAGTTCCGGTCCAAGGGCTACCTGCTGCAGGTGCAGGACGTCACCGAGCGGCGCCGCGCGGAGGAAGCCCTGCGCGAAAACGAGAAGCAGCTCCGGCAGGCCCAGAAGATGCAAGCCATCGGCACCCTGGCGGGCGGCATCGCCCACGACTTCAACAATATCCTGACGCCGATCCTGGGCTATGCCGAGATGTGCCTCTACGCGCCGCCCTCGAGCGAAAACCTGAGCAACTACCTTACCGAAATTCTGAAGGCGGGCAACCGCGCCAAGGACCTCGTCAACCAGATCCTCACGTTCAGCCGGCAGATCGGTCCGGAAGGCCGCCCCATCCGCGTGACGCCGATCCTGAAGGAAGTCCTGGTCCTCATGCGCGGATCCCTGCCTCAAAACATCGAGATCAGGCACCACATCAAGGCGGAGAACGACGTGATCATGGCCAACTCCACCCAGATCCACCAGATCATGATGAACCTGTGCGCCAACGCCGGATACGCGATGCGGCCGACCGGCGGCACCCTGGACGTCTGGCTGACGGAATTCGTCCTGGAGCCGCGCGCGGGCAGCCGTTTCCCGCAGCTCGATCCGGGACGCTATCTGCGCATTTCGGTCAAGGATAGCGGCCCCGGCATGGAAGCGGAGCTGGTCGAACGCATCTTCGAGCCTTTCTTCACCACGAAACCGAGCGGGGAGGGCACGGGCATGGGCCTGGCGGTGGTGCACGGCATAGCCATGGCCCTCAAGGGCGCCGTGGCCGTGGACACCGCGCCGGGACAGGGCGCCACGTTTCACGTGGTCCTGCCCCTCATGGAACGGCCCGCCGGCGAACCGCCTCCCGCGCGCGGCGAACTGTCCACCGGCTCGGGCTGCGTGCTGTTCGTGGACGACGACGCCGACGTCGCCCGCATGGCGTCGCGCATGCTGGCCACGCTCGGCTACCAGCCGCTGGTGGCCGGCGGCGCCGAGGAAGCGCTCCGGCTCTTCAAAGACAACCCCGGACGGTTTGTCGCCGTCGTCACCGACCAGGTCATGCCGCACAAGACCGGCGCGGAAATGGCCGGCGAGATGCTCGCCGTGCGGCCGGATGTGCCGATCATTCTCTGCACCGGCTACGGCCAGACGGTATCGCCGCGGGACGCGGCCGCGGCCGGCGTGCGGGAGCTCCTGGCCAAGCCCCTGATCATGCGCGATCTCGCGGAGACGCTGCGCCGGCACATCGGCCGGCCGGCGGCGGAGTCCGCGGAATCCGGGAGCGATCCGGCGTAGGCCGGAGCCTTGCCGCCGCTTTCAATCGCCGCTTTCAATCGCATTGCCTTGGCGCGGCGGGGGCGCTAGTGTGGATGCGAACGGCTTGCAGCCGGCGGAGAAGAACGATGCTTGACCTGAAACGAATCCGCGAAAACGAGGCGCAGGTCCGCGAGGGGCTGGCGCGGCGGGGGCTTTCCACGGAAGTGATTGACGCCGTGCTCGAACGCGACCGCGAGCGCAGACGCCTGCTGAGCGAAACGGAGGGCCTCAAGAGCCGGCGCAACCGCACGTCGGAGGAAGTCGGCGCGCTGCGCAAGCGGGGCGCCGACACTTCCGCGATCCAGGCGGAGGTGCGCGCGCTGGGCGAACGGATCGCCGCGCTGGACGACCGCGTCAGGGAGATCCGGGCCGGCCTGGACGCGCTGCTGCTGGGCATTCCCAACGTGCCGCACGCGAGCGTGCCGACGGGCGGCGGCGCGGCGCGGAACGTGGTGCTGCGCGAAGTGGGCGCGCGCCGCGCCTTCGACTTCGAGCCGCGCACCCACGTGGAAATCGGGGAGCGCCTGGGCATTCTCGACCTGGCGCGCGCCACGCGCATGAGCGGCGCGGGCTTCCCCCTCTTCGTGGGCGCGGGCGCGCGGCTGCAGCGGGCCCTGCTGAACTTCATGCTGGACCTGCACGTCCGCGAGCACGGCTATACCGAAGTCTGGCCGCCGGTGCTGTGCAACTCCGCGGCCATGACCGGCACGGGCCAGCTTCCCAAGCTCGCCGAGGACATGTACCGCCTGGCGGCCGACGACCTGTACCTCATTCCCACCGCCGAAGTTCCCGTGACGAACATCTACCGCGAGGAGATCATCGCGCGGCCGCTGCCGGTCTGCCTGACCGCCTACTCGGCCTGCTTCCGCCGCGAGGCCGGCGCGGCGGGACGCGAGACGCGCGGCATCATCCGCGTGCACCAGTTCGACAAGGTCGAGATGGTGAAGTTCGTCGCGCCGGAATCTTCCTACGACGAACTGGAGAAGCTGCTGGACAACGCCGAGGACGTTCTGCGCCGGCTGGGACTGGCGTACCGCGTCGTTGCGCTGTGCAGCGGCGACATCAGCTTCGCGGCGGCCAAGTGCTACGACGTGGAACTGTGGGCGCCCGGACAGCGGGACTGGCTGGAGGTTTCGTCGTGCAGCAACTTCGAGGACTTCCAGGCGCGTCGCGCGGGCATCCGCTACCGTGACGCGGGGGGCAAGGTCCGCTTCGTGCACACCCTCAACGGCTCGGGCGTCGCGCTGCCGCGGCTGGTGGTGGCCATCCTCGAGAACGGCCAGCAGGCCGACGGCTCCGTGGTCCTGCCGGAAGCCGTCGTGCCGTACATGGGCGGCGTCAGCCGCATCGAAGTGCCCGTCTAGGTTACGCCGTGGCCTCGCTGCCCCAGAAGATCCGGCGTTTCGTCGCCCGGCACGGCCTGCCCGCGCCCGGACAGCGCGTGCTGCTGGGGGTTTCGGGCGGCGGCGACTCCGTGGCCATGCTGCAGGCCTTCCGGGAGCTTGCGCCGTCGCTGCGGATCGACCTCTGCGCGGCGCACCTGGATCACCGCATGCGCGGCGCGGCGGGGGCGGCGGACGCGGCCTTCGTGGAAGAGCTGTGCCGCGGCATGGGCGTGCCGTGCGTGCGCGGGCGCGCGGACGTGCCGCGCCTGGCGCGGCGGCGCGGGCTTTCGCTCGAGGCGGCGGCCCGCGAGGCGCGTTACGCCTTCTTTGCGCGGGCGGCGCGGCGGGCGGGAGGCAGGGCGACGGTGGCGGCCACGGCGCACACGGCCGACGACCAGGCCGAGACGCTGCTGCTGCGCCTCATCCGGGGCGCCGGCGCCAGGGGGCTGGCGGGCATCGCGCCGCGCGTGGAGCTGGCGGGGCTTGCCGTGATCCGGCCCATGCTGGACGTGACGCGGGACGAGGCGCGGCGGTTCCTGCGCAGCCGCGGCCTGGCCTGGCGGGAGGACGCCTCCAATCGCGACGTGGCGTTCCTGCGCAACCGCGTGCGGCACCGTCTGCTGCCGCTGCTCGAGGCCGAATACAACCCGCGCATCAAGGCCGTCCTGGCGCGCGCCGCGGACGTGATCGCGGCGGAGGACCGCTGGCTTGAGGGCCTGGCCGGCGCGCTGCTGGACGCCTGCGCGCGGCCGGGAGCGCGCGGCGAAGTCGCGCCGGATTTGGACGCCGCCGCGCTGGGTCGCGCGGCGCCGGCGGCGCAGCGGCGCGCGCTGCGGCTGTGGCTGGGACGCGCGGGCGCGGCGGGCGAGGCCCTGGACTACGACGCGGTCACGGCGGCGGCCCGCCTGCTGGGCGGCGCCGCGGGGACGCGGCGCGCGCGCCTGCCCGGCGGCTGGACGGTGACCCGCGAATACGGGCGGCTGGCCGTGGGCCGCGGCGCGCCGCCGCCGCCCGCCGCGTTCCGCGCGCGCCTGCGCGTGCCGGGGGTGACCGCCCTGCCGGGGGCCGGCCTGACCGCGCGCGTGACGCCCGTGCGCGGCCCGGCCCCCGCGCCGCGCGGACGCCTCGGCCTTCTGCCGGCGACCGTGCGGATCGACGCCGCGGCCGCGGGGCGGCGCGGCCTTTGCCTGCGGTCGTGGAAGAAGGGCGATCGCATCGCGCCTTCGGGCATGCGCGGCCGGCGCAAGCTGCAGGACTTGTTCACGGACGCCAAGGTGCCGGCCGCGCAGCGCGGACGGGTGCCGGTGCTGGAGTGCGCGGGTCAGGTGGTGTGGGTGGCGGGATACCGGCCCGCCCGCGGCTGGGAGGCGCGTCCCGGCGCGCCCGCGCTGGCCGTGCGCGTGGAAGCCGCCCGCCCGCCGCCCGCCCGCCGCGCGACGGAACGGACGCCGCGCGCGCGGCGCGTTGGGGTGGACGCGCGGCGCGCGCTGTGGTAGAAAGCCCTGAAGGAAGTACATGACGATTCATAACAGAGCAAGCGGCGCGCGGCCGCCCGCCGTGCCGGGCCGCAAACGCGCCGACCGCGGACCGGCCGCGCCCGTGCCGCCGCGCGGCCTGCTGGCCTGGGCGCTGGTCCTGGCCCTGGTCCTCATCATGTTCCATGTCTATACCCGCCGGCAGGACACGCGCCGCGAGATCAATTTCAGCCCGGAGTTCGTGGCGCTCGTGGAAAGCGGACGGATCACGTCCTGCGAAGTCGTGCTGGACCCCGGCGCCGAGTACCTCCGCGGCGAATACCTGCCCGCCGAGGGCGAAGGCGCGCCGCAGAAGTTCCGCGTGAACGTGGTGCGCGTGGACGAAGACCTGCAGCGTCTGCTGCGCCAGAACAAGGTGGGCTACACGGTGGTCCGCCCCAACCCCTACATTCTGCAGATTCTCACCAGCGCCCTGCCGGTGATCCTGATCTTCGGCGTGCTGTATTTGCTGTTCATGCGCCAGGTGCGCGCGGCGGGGCACGGGGCGTTGAGCTTCGGCAAGAGCCGGGCCCGGCTGCTTTCGCGCGAGCGCAACAAGGTCACCTTCAGCAACGTGGCGGGCATTGACGAGGCCAAGGAGGAAGTCCAGGAGATCATCGAGTTTCTCAAGGATCCCAAGAAGTTCCAGAAGCTGGGCGGCCGGATTCCCAAGGGCGTGCTGCTGATGGGTCCGCCGGGCACGGGCAAGACCCTGCTGGCCAAGGCCATCGCCGGGGAGGCCGACGTGCCCTTCTTCAGCATCAGCGGCTCCGACTTCGTGGAGATGTTCGTGGGCGTGGGCGCTTCGCGCGTGCGCGACATGTTCGAGCAGGGCAAGCAGAACGCGCCCTGCATCATATTCATCGACGAGATCGACGCCGTGGGCCGCAGCCGTTTCACGGGCATCGGCGGCGGCCACGACGAGCGCGAGCAGACCCTCAACGCGCTGCTGGTGGAGATGGACGGTTTCGAGACGCAGGAGGGGGTGATCATCCTGGCGGCGACGAACCGGCCGGACGTGCTGGACCCGGCGCTGCTGCGCCCCGGCCGCTTCGATCGCCAGATCGTGATCGACCTGCCCACCATCGACGGCCGCGAGGCCATCCTGCGCATGCATTCCAAGAAGGTCACCCTGGACAAGAAAGCGGACCTGCGCCGCATGGCGCGGGGCACGCCCGGTTTCTCCGGCGCGGACCTCGAAAACCTGCTCAACGAGGCCGCCCTGCTGGCGGCCCGGCAGGGCAAGGAAGCGGTGGACATGCCCGACCTCGAGGAGGCGCGCGACAAGGTGCGCTGGGGCCGCGAGCGCCGCAGCCGCGTGCTGGACGACAGGGAAAAGCGCATCACGGCCTACCACGAAGCCGGCCACGCCATCCTGGGCTGCCTGGTCGAGGAAAGCGAGCCGCTGCACAAGATCACGATCATTCCGCGCGGCGTGGCCTACCTGGGCGCGACCATGCACCTGCCGGAGAAGGACCGCCACATCGAGGGCCGGACAAAGCTGCTGGGTATGCTCACCGGCCTGATGGGCGGACGCGTGGCCGAGGAGCTGACTTTCGGGGATATCACTTCCGGGGCCAGCTCGGACCTCAAGGAGGCCACGCGCATAACGCGCCTGATGGTCTGCAACTGGGGCATGAGCGAGACGCTGGGACCCCAGACGTTCGGCGACCACCAGGAGCTGATGTTTCTGGGGCGCGAGATTACGCGCCAGCAGGACTTCAGCGAGGACACGGCCCGCAAGATCGACGCCGAGGTGAGCCGGATACTGGGGATCAGCTACGACCGGGCCCGCGCGCTCCTGACCGCGAACCGCGACAAGCTGGAGATGATCGCCGGCCTGCTCCTGGAGCGCGAGACCCTCGACGGCCGCGACGTCGAAGACATCGTCCGCCACGGCCGGGTGCTCACGGAGGAGGAGCGCGAGGCCGCCGAGCGCGCCAAGTCCCGGGCGGCCGGCCCGGCTCCGGCGGCCGGCGCGCCGGAGACGCCGCCGTCCGCCGCGGGGGAGGAAGCGGCATGAGCGGCGCGCGGGCGACGCACTGGCGCTGCCGGGAAAGGACCCTGACCCTGCGCAAGCGGCCGCTGATCATGGGCATCCTCAACGTGACGCCCGACTCGTTTGCCGACGGCGGGCGCGACGCCGATGCGCGGGCCGCGGTGGAGCGCGCCCTGGCCATGTGCCGCGACGGGGCGGATATCGTTGACGTGGGCGGCGAGTCCACGCGCCCCGGCGCGGAGGAAGTCTCCGCGGAGACGGAATTGGCCCGGGTGCTGCCGGTGGTGGAGGAGCTCGCCCGCCGCGCGGACGCGACGATCTCGGTGGACACCACCAAGGCGGTCGTGGCGGAGGCGGCGCTGCGGGCCGGCGCGCGCATCATCAACGACGTCTCGGCCATGACCCTCGATCCCGACATGGCGCGCGTGGCCGTCGAAAGCGGCGCGGGCGTGGTCCTCATGCACATGCGCGGCACGCCCCGTTCCATGCAGGAGAACCCCCGCTACGAAGACGTCGTGCGCGAGGTGCGGGACTACCTGGCGGCGCGCGTGCGGGCCCTGCGCGAGGCGGGCGCCGCGCCCGACGCCCTGGCCGTCGACCCCGGCATCGGCTTCGGCAAGACCGCCGCGCACAACGTGGAGCTGCTCAGCCGCCTGGACGCCCTGGCCGGGCTGGAGTGCCCCGTGGTGGTGGGCCTGTCCCGCAAGAGCTTCCTGGGCGCGCTGACCGGACGGGCCGTGGACGACCGCCTCGCGGGAAGCCTGGCCGCGCTGAGCGTGTGCATTCTGAAGGGGGCCTCGGTCGTGCGCGTGCACGACGTGAAAGAATCGCTGGACGCGCTGCGCGTGGTCGCGGCGCTGACCGGCGGGGGGGCGGCGGAATGATCCTGCCGCTGGTCAAGCTGGCGGTGCAGGTCGCGGTGCTGGCCTGCGCGTTCTACTACGTCTTCGTCTTCTTCCGCGGCACGCGCGGCGCCCAGGTGCTGGTCGGGCTGGTGCTGTCGGTGGTGCTGATGATCGGGCTGACGCACGTGTTCGATCTGGACGCGCTCAACTGGATCCTGCGCCAGTTCTCGGTGTTCCTGGTGGTGGCGCTGCTGGTGATCTTCCAGCCCGAGATCAGGCGGGCGCTCGCCGAGCTGGGCAAGCAGTCGGTCTTCAGCGTGTCCAACGCCGAACGCTCGGTGATCGATCAGATCGTGAAAGCCGTGGATCTCCTGGCCGAGCACCGCATCGGCGCGCTGATCGCGATCGAGCGCGAAATCGGGACGCGGGCCGTGCAGGACACCGGCGTGCGGATCGAGGCCCGGGTCGTGCCGGAGCTGCTGGCCAGCATGTTCTTCCCGCACACGCCCCTGCACGACGGCGGGGTGATCATCAGCGGCAACATCATCAAGGCGGCGGGCTGCATGTTTCCGCTTTCCCAAAACACGGAGCTGCACAACACGCTCGGCATGCGGCATCGCGCGGCCGTCGGGCTGAGCGAGGAAACCGACGCCGTGATCATCGTCGTCTCGGAAGAAACCGGCACGATTTCCGTCAGCTATCGCGGACGGCTCAGCCGCGGCATGGACGCCAACCGGCTGAAACGTTTTCTGTCCGCGCTGCTGCTGAGGGGCAGGGCCACGGGCAGCGCGCTGAAGCGCATGCGGGAGCAGCTTGACCTGACGCCGGAAGGCATCGCGAAGTCGGAGAGCCTGGCGGACAAGGAGGAAAGAAGTGGCGGATAGGCGCGGATGGCTGCTCAACCTGCTTCTGAACAACTGGCCGCTCAAGCTGCTGGCGCTCGTTCTGGCGGTGGCCACGGTCTACGCCGTGAGCGGCGCGACGAACGCGGAAGTCGTGCTGCCCGAAGTGCCGATTGCCGTGGGCGTTGACGCCGGCATCGCCATCCTGGACCAGGAGCCGAAGACCGCGCGCGTTACCTTCCGCGGATCGAGCGGCGACCTGCTGCACCTGGACCAGAAGCAGATCCGCGTGGCGCTGCGCGCCAGCGCCACGGACCCGCGCGGCTCGGAAGTCATCGAGGTGACGCCCGAGAAGGTGCGCTACCGCGCCTCGGGCGTGCGCGTGGCGCGCGTCGAGCCGGCGGCGGTGCGTCTGGTGTTCGACCGCGAGGTCGCGAAACAGGTCGCGGTGACCAGGCCGGAAATCAAGGGCGTGCCCCTGCTGGGTCGGGCGGAGATCGACTACGAGCCGCGCACGGTCGCCATCCGCGGCCCCAAGCGCGCGATCGAGACGGTGACTTTCGTGACGGCGGAGCCGGTCAGCGTCGAAGGGCGCGCGGCGTCCTTCAGCACGCGCGCGCGCGTGCTGCTGCCCAGCGAGGGAGGCGTCGCCCAGGTGGAGCCGCCGGAGATCGCGGTCAAGGTCAGCATCGTCACGGAGACGGTCACCCGGGAATGGACCAACGTGAACGTGCTGGCCGTCGTGGACGGCGCGCTCGCGGCGCGTCCGGTCTTCGCCCCGCCCACGGTCAAGGTGTCGCTGCACGGCCGCAAGGAAGTCGTCAGCGGGATCCCGGCCGCGGCCATCCGCGCCTTCGTGGACTGCACGGGGCTGGACGTCGAGACGTCGCGCGAGCTGGCGGTGCTGGTGCACGTGCCGGCGGGCCTCGAGGCGGCGGCGACGGTTGATCCCTCGCGGGTGCAGGTGACCTTTGTGAAGGCCGAACCGGCCGCGGTCCGCGAAGAGGCCGGCGGGGAGGCGGAGAAGAGCAAGGCGAACGGCGCGGCGGCGGACGTCGCGCCGCCGCCGGACGAATAGGGCCATGGCGAAGAGCAAGCGAGTCGTCGAGATCGGTCTGCAGCGCTTCTGGGGCATCGTGCTGCTGCCCGTCTGCCTTTTCCTGGCCCTGAGCCTGTATTCGTATGACTGGCGCGACATCGCGCTCCTGCAGGCGCCGCCGAACAATCCGCCGTGCAACCTGATCGGACCGGTCGGCGCCTGGCTGTCTTTCATCCTGCTGATGACATTCGGGCTGGGCGCCTACCTGGTGCCGCTGTGGTGCCTGGTCTTCGGCCTGCTTCTCATCTTCAGGGGCCAGGAGCGCCTCTGGCCCCGGCTCGTGTGGTGCGCGCTGATCATGCTGGCCGTCACCGCGCTGCTGGAGCTGCGGGAAGGGGCGCTGGCCGGCGTCTGCCGCCGCCTGAACATCCCCGACGCCGGAGGCATGCCGGCGGGGCTGCTGGCGCGCGGCGTGCTGGTGCGCGGGCTCAGCCCGGTGGGCACGGGCATCCTGGTCTGGTCGCTGCTGGTCGTGTCGCTGGTCATGTTCCTGGGCCTGCACGCGCTGCGCGCGGCGGCCGCGGGCGCGCGCGCCGCCGCGCGCAGCGCCGCGGCGTTCGTGCGTCGCCGTCTGGCCGAGCGTCAGGATCGCAGGCACGTCATCGAGAAGGAGCAGCGCGACATCGAGAAACGGCGCCGGCGGCTCGAGGAGACGATTCGCGCGCAGGAAGCTCCGCGCACGGAGCGTCCCGAGCGGTCCGAGCGTCCCGAGCGGTCCGAGCGGCCGGCGCCGGTCGCGCCCGAGCCGGCCCGCGAGCGGCCGGCCCCGCCCAGGCCCGAGCCGCGGCCCGAGGCGCCGCGGCAGGGGGAAGGGGCGGCGTATGCGCTGCCGCCGCCGTCGCTTCTCGATCCGATTCCGGCCGCGGGCGACAAGGGCATCCAGTCCGACTCGGCGCGCACCTCGGAGATCATCGTCGAGACGCTGGCCGAATTCGGGATCGAGGTGGAAGTCACCAGCGTCGAGCGCGGCCCGGTTGTGACCCGCTACGAGCTGCTCCCCGCGCCCGGCGTGCGGGTCGAGCGCATCAGCGGCCTGAGCAACAACCTGGCCCTGTCGCTCAAGGCCACCAGCGTGCGCGTGCAGGCGCCCGTGCCCGGCAAGGGCGTGGTCGGCGTCGAGGTGCCGAACACCATCGCCAACCTGGTTTCGTTGCGCGAGATCCTCGAGGGCGAGGCCTGGCGGACGGGGCGCGCGATCCTGCCGCTGGCCGTCGGCAAGGACGTGGGCGGCAACGATCTGGTCGCGGATTTGGCCGAGATGCCGCACCTCCTGATCGCCGGCGCGACCGGCTCCGGCAAGACCGTGTGCATGAACTCGATCCTGGCCGGACTGATCATGTCGCGCGCGCCGTCGGAACTGCGGCTGATGCTGATCGATCCCAAGATCGTGGAGTTCGCCGCGTACAACGCCATCCCCCACCTGGTGGTCCCGGTGATCACCGACCCGAAGAAGGTGGCGCTGGGGCTGCGCTGGGCCATCAACGAGATGGAGACGCGCTACAAGCTCTTCGCCCGCGCCGGCGTGCGCAACATCGAAAGCTTCAACCGCCGCGTCATCGCCCGGCAGGAGGATCTCTTTGCCTCGCGGCCGGAGGGGGAGGGCGCGTCGCGCGACCCGGACCGCGTGCCGTACATCGTGATCGTCATCGACGAGCTGGCGGACCTGATGCTGGTGGCGCAGGCGGACATCGAGAACTGCGTGGCGCGGCTGGCGCAGCTCTCGCGCGCGGTGGGCATACACATGATCCTGGCCACGCAGCGCCCGTCGGTCAACGTCATTACCGGAACGATCAAGGCCAACTTTCCGGCGCGCATCGCCTTCCAGGTCGCGCAGAAGGTGGACAGCCGCACGATCCTCGACAGCGCGGGCGCGGACAAGCTGCTGGGGCGCGGCGACATGCTTTTCCAGCCGCCGGGCACCAGCAAGCTCGTGCGGGCGCAGGGCGCGTACACCGCGGACGCCGAGATCCGGCGCATCGTGGATCACTGCGCGCGGCAGGCGGAGCCGGTCTTCGAGATGGAAATCAAGCAGCAGCTCGAGAAGAGCGCGCCGGCCGACGGCGAGGGGGGCGGGGAGGACGAAACGGTGATCGCGCAGGCCGTGGAGGTCATCCGCGAAACCCAGCGCGCCTCGACGTCGTCGTTGCAGCGGCGCCTGCGTATCGGCTATACCAGGGCCGCGCGCATCATGGACATCCTCGAGGAGCGCGGCTACGTGGGCCCCCCCAGGGGCTCCGATCCGCGCGAGATCCTGGTTGATCTGGACGCGGAAATCACCCACACTCCCGCGGCGGAGCAGGCGGAATAGGGCAAATGGCGCTCGGCGAAAAACTCAGGGACGCGCGCCTGCGGCGCAAGCTGACCGCGTCGCAGGTGGCCATCGCCACGCGGATGAAGATGCAGACCGTGGAGGCGCTGGAGGCGGAGGACTTTGCCAAGCTGGCGGCGCCGATCTACGGCAAGGGCTTCATCCGCATGTACGCCGAGTACGTCGGGCTGGACCCCGCGCCCCTCGTGGAGGAATACCTGGAGAAGATGGGCATCTCCGTGAAGCGCCGCGCGCCGGAGGCCGAACCGGAAACCGGAACGCCCGCGTCTCCCGCGCCGGCGGAAGCGGCGGACGAGGAACCCGACCTGTTCTCGCGCGCGGCGTCCCGGCCGCCCGCGCCGCCCGCGCCGCCCGCGCCCGCGCCGGCCGCGGAGCCGGCGGCGTCCCCTTCCGCGCCGCGCGCCGCGCGCCTGCCGAAGATCAAGGTGGACGCCGGGGCCGTGCGCGCCGCGGCGGCCGGCGCATGGGGCCGCGCCCGGGCGGCGTGCGCGGCTGGGGCCGCCGCGACGGTTGCCGCCGCGCGCCGCTTCGCGCGCGCCGCGGCCGCGTGGCGCATGCCGCGGTTTGCCTTCCGCCTGCGTCTGCCGGCGACGCCGTGGAAGACGGTTTCCGTGACGGTGGCGGCGCTGATCGTGCTCGCGTTCATCATTTCCGCGCTGATGCGCTGCGCGGGCGGACCGGCCGGCGCGGGGGGGGGAGCGCGGCAGCCCGGCGCCCTGCGCGTGGCCGTGGAGCCGCCCGACCCCTACATCGACGCCGCGCCCTGACACGCATGCGCTTCTGAGGGCGATTCGAACCGGTTGTTCCGACAGCAATGAAGCCAGCCGCCCCTCCGCCCGCCGCATCCGCGCCCATGCCTTCCGTCGGCTTCGTGAGCCTCGGCTGCGCCAAGAACGTCGTCGATTCCCAGGTGCTGGCGGGGCGGCTGGTCGCGGAGGGCCTGCGCCTGGCCCCGGCTCCCGAGCAGGCCGAGGCGGTCATCGTCAACACCTGCGCGTTCATCGCCGAGGCGCGCGAAGAATCGCTGGCCCACATCCGCGCGGTCTGCGCGTGGAAGCGCCGCGGGCCGTGCCGCGCGGTGCTCGTGGCGGGATGCCTCGCGCAGCGCTACCGCGACGAGCTGCGCGGGACGCTGCCGGGCGTGGACGCGTTTATCGGGCTGGACGACCTGGACAAGGTTGCCGCCGTGGTGCGGCGGCTGGCGGCGGGGGAGCGCGGCATCCTGGAGGTGTCGGCCGTCGCGCGGGGCCTGTTCGAGCCGCCGGTGCCGGGGCTGGTCTTCAGCGCCGGGCGCTACGCCTACCTGCGCATCGGCGAAGGCTGCAACCACCCCTGCACCTTCTGCGCCATCCCTTCGATCCGCGGCCGGCGCCGTTCGCGCGCGCCCGACAGCATCGTGCGCGAGGCCGAGGGCCTGCTCGCGGCCGGGTTCCGCGAGCTCACGCTGGTTTCCCAGGACACTACGGCCTACGGAAAGGACCGGGGCGGCGGCGCGGGGCTGCCGGAGCTGCTCGGCGCGCTGGGCCGCATCGGCGGCCGGTTCTGGATACGCGTCATGTACGGCTTTCCGACGGGGATCAGCGACGCCCTGCTGGAGACCATGGCCGCGACGCCGCAGGTGTGCCGCTACCTGGACGTGCCCATCCAGCACAGCCACCCCGACATCCTGCGCGCCATGCGCCGCGGCACGACCGCCTCCCGGCTTGCCGGCATCGTCCGCCGCGCCCGCGCGCACATGCCCGACATCACCCTGCGCACGACCTGCCTGGTCGGCTTTCCGGGCGAGACCGAGCGGCATTTCCGGCACCTGCTCGATTTCGCGGCGGACATGCAATTCGACCATCTCGGCGCGTTCGTCTTCTCGCCCGAAGAAGGCACGCCCGCCGCCGGAATGCCGCGCCGGCCGCGCCGCGCCGCGGCCGCGGCGCGGCGCGAGCGGCTGCTCGCCCTGCAGGCGGGAATCGTCGCGCGCAAGGCCGCGGCGCTGGCCGGGAAACGCGCCACGCTGCTGCTGGAGTCGCCCGCCGGCGGGCGCACGGCGCGGCAGGCCCCGGAGATCGACGGCGTCACGCGCGTCTCCGGGATGGACCCCGGGGTCAAACCCGGGGCCTTCGTGGATGTGCGCTACAGCGGCGCGGACGGGTATGACATGCTGGCCCGTGCCGCCCCCTGACGCCCGGGCAGGCCGGCATCACGTACGGCGCGCGGCGGACAGACCGGCGGCCGAGAAGCGGCGGCGCGCGATCAGCGAACACGCACGGCCGCGCCGTCGCTCACGGTGTCGCCGGGATGAACGACGACAAGGTCGCCCTCGTCCAGCCCCTCGAGCACTTCGGCCTCCGTCCCGTTCATGTGCCCGATTTCCAGCTTCCTCAGGCGCGCGCGCCCCTTTTCCGCCGCAAACACCGCCCAGCGGTCGTCCGCGCGGAACAGCGCCCCGGCCGGAACCCGGAGAACGCCGTCGGATTCCCAGGTGATGATACGCGCCTCGACGCGGTAGCCGTCCCCGAGCTGCCGCCGCTTCTCCGGCGGATCGATCAGTTCGACGATCACGTTCACGCGCTGCTCCTCGATGCCCAGCGCCGACAGCTTCGTGAAGGCCGCCGGTTCCACGCGTTGGACGCGGCCCTCGAGCGGCCGGCCGCCGCCCCAGTGCTCCAGGATAACCCTCGCGCCCGGCGGGACGCGGACGGCGTCCGCGGAAAGCACGTCCACGACCACTTCCAGGTCGGCCGGATTCCCCGTTTCGACCAAGGGCGTTCCCGGCGCAACCACGCGCGCGCTCTTGTCGAAAACGCGCAGCGCGCTTCCGCTCACCGGGGAGCGGACCACGTAGCGCGCCGGCTTGCCGCCCTCCTCGCCGCCGGCGCCCATCCACTTCAGCATGGCCCGCGCCTGCTCGACTTCGAACGCCGCGATTTCGAGCCCGCGCAGCGCCGCCGTCACGCCCCCCGCCGTGTTCCGCTCCGTGAATTCGGCCTGGTCGAAGGCCTGCCGCGAAATTCCGCCCACGGCCAGCAGCCCGTGCGCCCGGGCCAGGTCGTTGCTCGCGAGCCGGTGCGCAGCCACGGCCCGCTGCAGCTCGAGCTCCGCCTGTTCCCTGGCCGCCCGCGCCGCGTCCAGACGCGCCGCCGCCTGCTCCGCCGCGCGGGCGTCGAGCAGCGCGGGATCGCCCGGCTCGATCACGGCCAGCACGGTCTCGTCCTTCTTGACGGGGTCCCCGGGATCCAGCTCGATCCGTTCGGCGCGGCCCGCGACGGGCGCCGACACCGTGTAGCGGTCGCGGACGCGCGTCTTGCCGTCCTCGTCAACGGTCACCCGCATGGGGCCGAAAACGGCCCCGGTCGCGTCCACGTCCACGGGCTTCGGGCGGAACGAGTTCGCGATGCCCGCGACCATGAGCACTCCCGCCGCGATGCCGATGGCCTTCTTGGAGGACTTTTTCATGCTCCGTTCCTCGCCGGGCGGGCGGGGCGCCCGCGCGGAAGAGGCGTGTCCTTCACGGACCGCCCCGCGATAGTAACTTCCGCGGCCCGATATCAAAACCGAAAAATGCGCATCCCCGTAGTGGGTCAGTTACGCGGTGGAGACACGCCGGTAGGGCGCGGCGTGCCGCCTTCGCCCGGAGGCTCCGGCGCGCCAAGCCGGCCGCGCCGCGGCGGACCGGGCTTGCCCGCCATAGCCCGCGGGGCGACGGCGGGACGGTCCGCCCTACCTCGCCTCCCTGCATAACTGACCGGTTACGCATCCCCGCCGACGCCCGACGCGCGGCGTCACTCCCGCGTCTTCAGCACCGCGATCAGGTCCAGGCGGTCGATCCGCCGGCGGACGATCAGGCCCGAGAGAACGGCCGCAACGACGGTCACGCCCGCCGAAAACATGAACGTGCCGCGCCTGACGACCAGCGGGAACCGGTAAAGGTCCGTATCCAGCCCGCGGCACACCAGGGCCGCGAGCCCGTAGCCCATCAACATTCCGGCCGGCACGGCCGCCGCCACCAGCAGCGCCAGCTCCCCCAGCAGGATCGCGGAAATCTCGCGGCGCGTGAATCCGATCACGCGCAGCGTGGCCAGCTCCCTGGACCGCTCGGACAACGAGATGCGCGCCGCGTTGTAGACCACGCCGCAGGCGATGACGCAGGCGAACAGGATGTTGAACACGCGCATGCTCAGGAGATTCTCGGCCATCGTCTCCTGAAAGCTCTGCCACGCCGCGCGCTTGACCGTGACCGCGGCCACGCGGGGAATCCGTTTCAGCGCGTCATAGAGCCCGTTCTCCCCGCCGCGCTCCACCGTGGCGTAAACGCCGGAAACGACCGGCGGCTCGTTCATCAGGGCGTTCAGGCTGCGCAGGCTCATGTAAACCGACAGGCCGGTGTAATCGTTGACGGTGCCGGCGACCACGGCGCGGCGCGTGGGGCGCCGGCCCTCCATCACGTCGATGGTCAGCGTGTCGCCGGCTGCGAGCCCCAGCAGTTCCGCCAGCTTGGCGGACATGACCACGCCGTGCTCGGGGATGTGCACGCGCCTGAGATCCCGGTTGACCGGCCGGTGCAGATCCCCGTCAGGACGCATCCCCGTCACGGCCAGACGCCGCGCGCGGTGCCCGAAGCGCAGCGTGGCCGGAACCGCGCGGAACGGCTCGACCTGGATCACGCCGGGCATGCGCGCCACGGCTTCGACCGCCTCCCGCGGAAGGGCGTCGACAAAGGTCACGAGCACGTCGTACCGCTCGATGACGTTGAACTGCACGGCCATCATGTGGTCGAGGATGTCCTTGGAGAAGCTGCCGACGATGAGGATCGACGCGGCCAGCGCGATGCCGAGGCAGGTGAGCAGGGCCCGCGCGGGCTGCCGTTCCAGGTTGCGCAGCACCATGCGCGCGCTCTGGTTCAGCGGCGTCTGCAGCCCGAGGCGTTCGACGACCGTGGCGCGGTACGACGCGGGCGGGCGCGGGCGCATTCCTTCGGCGGGCGGCACGCGCACCGAGCGGGCGACCGCCCTGGCCACTCCGAGCAGCGCCGCGCCGGCGCTGGAGAGGGCGCCGATCGCGACGACGCTGGCCTGGAGATCGAAACGGAAGATCGGAAAGCGGTAGAACTTCACGTACATGCGGGTCAGGCCGTTTCCGAGCCACACGCCCGCCAGCGTGCCGAGCACGATGCCGAACGCCGCGATGACCAGCACGAGCTTGAAGTAATGCGCCGCGATCTCGGCCGGCGTGTAGCCGAAGGCCTTGAGCACGGCGATCTGCTCGCGCTCCGTTTCCACGAGGCGGGACAGGACCACGTTGATCAGAAAGGCCGCCACGCCCAGGAAAATGACCGGCAGCATCAGGCCCATGCCCCCCAACTGCCGGATCTCCTCGGACAGGTAACGCGCCGACATCTGCTCCTCGCGGGTGTAGGCGCCGATGCCGCCGTACGGTTCCAGCAGCGCGTCAAGCCGCCGCAGAACTTCGTCGGGCGCCGCGCCCGGCTGGAGGGTCAGGGAGACGTCGTTGAAGGCGCCCTCCATGTCGAAGGCCGCGGCCAGCGCGCGGTATCCCATCCAGAAGATGCCGAAACGCTCGTCGTCCGCCAGCAGCTCGCCGGGGCGCACCTGGTAGACGTATTCCGGGGAAAGCACGACGCCCACGATGGTCAGGGTCTTGCGCCGGCCGTTGACCACGGCTTCCACCGTGTCCCCGGGGTCGAAGCCGTGCGCCTCGGCAAAGGCTTCGCTGCAGAGCACCTCGTCGTCCGTGCCTGGCCGCAGGCGCCTGCCGCGGCGGAGATGCGTGTGATTGAGGCGCGCCTCGCCGCGCTCCGGCACCGCTATCAGGCGGCCCACGGCCGGTTCGGCCAGTCCGGGGACGTCGAGGCTGACGTCCTCGACGATGCGCGTATCCGCCACGGACACGCCGTCAATGGCCGCGATGCGGTCGCGCACCTGGTCCGGCGCCCGCCGCACGTGCGCGAACACCTCGGCGAAACGGTAACGGGCATAGTAGGTGTCGCGCGTCGCGCGGAGCGAGTTCAGGGTGCTCAGCGACATCACCAGCATCGCCACGCCGCAGGCCATGACGAGCGAGATGGCCGTCACCTGCCCTTTCATGCGCGCGAGGTTGCGCGCAAGTTTGCGGTCCAACACGGCCACTGTCCGCCCCCCCTACCAGTTCAACTCCTTCGGCGCGGCGCGCCGCTCGTTGCGGTGCTCGGAAGAGATCCTGCCGTCGGAAAGCGACACGACCCTGTCCGCCATGCCGGCGATGACCGCGTTGTGCGTGATCAGGGCAACCGTCGTGCCCAGCTTGCGATTCACGCGTTCGATGGCCTCCAGCACGACGATGCCGGTCTGCACGTCCAGCGCGCCGGTGGGCTCGTCGCACAGCAGCACTTCCGGCCGCTTGGCGATGGATCGCGCAATGGCCACGCGCTGCTGCTCGCCGCCGGACAGCTGGGACGGGAAATGATCGGCGCGGTCGCCGAGATTGACCATGGCGAGGGCTTCCGCCGGGTCCATGGGATGTTCGGCGATCTCCGTCACCAGCGCCACGTTCTCCCGGGCCGTAAGGCTGGGTATCAGGTTGTAGAACTGAAAGACGAACCCCACCCGCTCGCGGCGGTAGCGGGTGAGCTCCGCGTCGTCGAACCCGGTCATTTCCCGGTCGCGGAACCGTATGGTGCCGCTCGTGGGAACGTCGAGCCCGCCGAGAATGTTGAGGAGCGTGGACTTGCCGCTGCCGGACGGCCCCAGGAGCACTACAAGCTCGCCCTCGCGCAGGGCGATGTTCACGCCGCGCAGCGCGCTGACGTCCACCTCGCCCATGTGGTACGTCTTCGTCAGGCCGCGGGCGTCGAAGACCATCACGTGCCTGTCTTCATCAGTCATGGCGGCGCCTCGGGTCTCCGCCTGAAGAGGCTGCCAGAACGGTGCCGGGATGGCAACGCGGAAAGCCCGACCGCCTTGACACCCGGGCCGCGACGCGCGACACTTTCCCCCCATGGCGCAGGACTGGGACATCAAGCCGCGCGCGGAAGCATGCCGGGCGTGCGACAGGCCGTTCGAGGACGGGCAGGTCTGCTTTTCGGCGCTGCAGTTCATGGAGGACGGGTACGCCCGCGCCGACTACTGCGCCGCGTGCTGGCCGGACCGGGCGGCGGACGCCGCGCCGTACAGCAGCTGGCAGGGCGTCTTCCGCCTGCCGCCGGCCGCGCCCGAAGAGGCGTTGAAGAAGGAGACCGCCGAAACGCTGCTGCGCCGTCTGGTGGAAGAAGACGACGAACGGCGCCGCAACGTGATCTTCATTCTGGCCGTCATGCTGGAGCGCAAGCGGGAGCTGGCCGAGCGCGACGTGCGGACACGCGATGACGGCGCGACCATCCGGGTTTACGAGCATCGGCGGACGGGCGAAACGTTCCTGATTCCCGACCCGCACCTGAAGCTGGACGAGCTCGCGGAAGTCCAGCAGCAGGTCGTAGGCATGCTCGGTCCGCGCCGCGAAGAAGCGCAGCCGCGACCGGAGCCGGCCGCGCCCGCGCCGGCGCCGTCCCCCGATTCGGGCGTGCCGTCCGGCCGCGAGGTCGGATTGAGGGACGGTTTCTACTCTTCCGCGTCGCTCTGACCCGGCCGGTGCGCGTCGCGGATACGCGCCGGGCCGGTTGATGCCCGCGGCGGGCATGCGTCATGTTCGACATTCTGATCAGGGGCGGTTTTCTGCTGGACGGCACCGGCGCGCCGGGCCGTGCCGCGGACGTGGGAATCAGCGGCGACACGATCGCCGCGGTGGGCGAACTGTCCGGGGCCTCCGCACGGGTCGTCCTCGAGCCGGAGGCTCACGCGTCAGGCGTCGGGCGCCGCCCGCCGCCGGCCGCCCCGCATGTCTGCCCCGGCTTCATCGACGCCCACTCCCATTCCGACGCCTACCTCCTCATCGAACCCGCGTCGCCCAGCAAACTGTATCAGGGCATTACCACGGAAGTCATCGGCAACTGCGGCGCCTCGGCCGCGCCGATCGCCTCGCCGGCCGGACTGCCGTCGGACTGGGCCGCGCACGCCTACCCGCGGCCGTGGCGCGGCTTCGCGGAATACCGCGCGCGTCTGGAGGAAGCGCGTCCGGCCGTGAATGTGGTCGCCCTCGTCGGGCACAACACATTGCGGCGCAATGTCATAGGTCCTCACGTGAGGCCCGCCGCGGATGGCGAGGTGGAAAGCATGCGGCGCCTGCTGGCGGAGAGTCTGGAGGCGGGCGCGCGGGGCTTCACGACGGGTCTGATCTATGTGCCGGGCATGGCGGCGGCGCGCGCGGAGCTTGTGGCCTTGGCGGGCGAGGCGGGGCGGCGGGGCGGGGTGTACGCCAGTCACATGCGCAGCGAAGGCGACCGGCTGCTGGAGTCAATCGAGGAAACCATCGCGGTGGGGCGCGAAGCGGGCGCGCGCGTGCAGATTTCCCATCTCAAGACCGCGGGGCCGGCCAACTGGGGCAAGATCGACGCGGCGCTGGACCTGATCCGCGCGGCGCGCGCGGACTGGCCGGTGGCGGCCGACCGGTACCCGTACACTTCCGGCGCCACCGAGCTGGACGTGCTGTTGCCGGCCTGGGCCGGCGAGGGCGGGCGGGAGGCCACGCTGGCCAGGCTGGCCGACCCGGCGCTGCGCGCGCGCCTCCGCGGTGAGTTGGGCGAAGGCCGAACCCCTGATTACTGGGAGGGCGTCACGATCGGATCGACCTACGCGCCGCAATCCGCCGCGTTTCGCGGCATGACCGTGCGGGCGGCGGCCGAGGCCCAGGGCCTCGATCCGGCCGAGGTCGTGCTGCGTCTGTGCGCGGCGGACCGCCTCAGGACGGGCGCCTTCTTCGCCGGGATGAGCGCCGCCAACATGGAGCGCATTCTGGCCGAGCCCTGGGTGATGATCGGCACGGACGCTTCGCTGCGCGCGCCTGCCGGTCCCCTGAGCCGCGACTATCCCCATCCGCGCGCCTACGGGACCGTGCCGCGGTTTGTGCGCCTGGCCATGGACCGCGGGATCGTCGCGCTGCCCGAAGCGGTGCGCAAAATGACGTCCCTGCCGGCGGCGCAGTTCGCTCTGCCGGACCGCGGCCGGATCGAGCCGGGCATGAAGGCGGACGTGGTCGTGTTCGACCCCGCGCGCATCCGCGACACGGCCACGTACGCCGATCCGCACCGGCTGGCGGAAGGAATCGAACACGTGATCGTGAACGGGGTGTTGACCCTGACCGAAGGGCGCCTGACGGGATCGCGCGCGGGACGTTTGCTGTAGGGAGGGCGGCCCCGCCGGCCGTGAAGGCTCACGCCTTCCCGGCCGCACATGTGCGGGCCGCACATGTGCATTGCCCTTGCGCCCGCGGTCGTGCATACTGTGCGGAGCCTTTCGAAGGAGACGCGCGGCATGCTTGATCGCAGAAGCGAACCCCGCCTGCTGGAGAAGAACAGCGTCGCGGTGACGATCATTTCGTCGCCCGAAACGCCCCAGCTCGAAAAGGAAACGTTCTTCTGTTCAACGGCGGACGTATCCGTGGGCGGCGTCCGGCTGCAGAGCGCGATTGTGCCTCCGGTGGGAGCGCGTTTGCGCCTGCTCGTCGCGCTGGCTTCGCCGGCCCGGAGCTTCGTGCACGCCGGTCGCGTCGCGTGGCGCGGCCGGCGCGGCGCGGACGGTCGTGTCCCGCTGGGAATCCAGTTTTCGGAGACGGCGGACAAAGTGCTCAGGGAATGGCGCGGAGTGGTCGAGCGGAAGCTGCAAGGCGCCCCCTAGCCGCGTGTCCCGTGGACCGCGGGCCAGCAACGAGCTGCTGGAGGGGAACCTGTCGCGGGGCATCCTGCGCCTGGCGGTGCCCATGCTGGCCAGCTCGCTGCTGCAGAACGCGCAGAGCCTGATCAACCTGTTCTGGGTGGGCCGCCTGGGAGCGTCGGCCGTGGCGGCGCTGGCGCTGAGCGGCACGATCCTGATGATGCTCTTTCCGATCGTGATGGGCATGGCCGCGGGCAACACGGTCATTCCGATGCTGCTGATGGCCTGGTTCCAGACCGGCAGATGGAAGAGGAGGAGCGTGTGAGACCGCAGCCGTCCCGCCGGCCGCCCGGCGAGTCCGGGAGCGCCGCGCCGCCGCACGCCTTTCCGCGGGCGGAACGCTACGCCGCGCTGCGCGGCGGCGTCCCGGGCGTGCGGGAGCGCCGGCGCGAGGCCTATCCCTTTCCATACTCCGAGCGGCATCTGCAGTGCGTATGGTTCGACCCCGCCTACCGCCCGGCCGCGCTGCGCACCGCGCGCGGCGAACCGGTCGCGGTTGCCGATCCCGGCCGCTGGAACCTGGAGGCGGGTCCGGACTTCCGCGACGCGGTCCTGGTGGTGGGGCCCGCCCGCCGCATGCTGCGGGGCGACGTGGAAGTGCACGTCAATCCCGCGGACTGGCGCGCCCACGGCCACGCCGCCGATCCGCGCTACGCGGGGGTCGTGGCGCACGTGACCTACACGCCGGCGGCCGCCGGCGCGGCCGCCGCCGCCGGGCTGCCGCCCGCCGCCGTCAGCATCGCCCTGCGCGAGGCCCTGCGCGCGGATCCGGCCTTCAGCTTCGAGAACGTAGATGTGACCGCTTATCCCTACGGCGCGGCCGTGGATCGGCCGCCCTGCGCGGCGGCGCTCGCCGGCTGGACCACGGACGAGCGGCTCGCGCTGCTGGAATGCGCCGGCGAGGAACGCCTCCGCGCCAAGGCGGCGCGCGTCGGCGCGGCCGTGGCGGAGCGCGGCGCCGAGCAGGCGCTGTACGAGGAAATCATGGCCGCCCTGGGCTACAAGCACAACCGCGTGCCCTTCCGCCGCCTGGCGCGCCTCGTTCCCGTGGAAGGCCTGCGCGCCGAAGCGGCCGGGGATCCGCTGCGCGCGTATGCCCTGCTTCTGGGCGCCGCCGCGCTGCTGCCGGACGGATCCGCGGCGCGACGCGACGCCGAGACCGCGGCCTTCGTTCGCGCGCTCTGGGACCGCTGGTGGAAGATGAGCTCCGCCTGGGAACACGCCGCAATGGGCGCCGCGGAATGGCGGCTGTCGGGGCTGCGGCCGGCCAATCATCCCCTGCGGCGCCTGGCCGCGGCGGCCTGGCTCTTCGCGCCCGCGCGCGGCCTGGCGCCGGCGTTCACGCCGTCCGGCGCGGCCGACGCCGCGTGGCTTGCGGAGGCGCGCGCGCGCCTGCTCGCGGCGGACGGCCCGGAGTACTGGCGGCGGCGCCTGAGCCTGGGCGGCAAGCGGCTGGAGGAAGACGTGGCTCTGCTCGGCGAGGCGCGCGCGGCGGCGATCGTCAGCAACGCGATTGTGCCTTGCGCCGGCGCCGCGGGGTGCGACGTGGCCGCGCTGCTGCCGCGCCTGCCGCCCGAACACGACAACAGCCTGTGCCGCGAAACGGCCCACAAGCTGTTCGGCCGCGACCACAACCCGGCCCTGCACCGCACGGGACTGCGGCAGCAGGGCCTGCTGCAGATCTTCCACGACTTCTGCCTGGCCAACCGCTCCGCCTGCCGCGAATGCCCCCTGCCCGCGGCGCTGAAGACGGCGTAGAGCCGGGGGGATGTCCTCCATTGAAAGGCGAAAGGGAATCTGATACACGGTACCCATGAAGCGAGAAGACATCTTGCACGACCTTCCGGCCCATGTCGGGCGGGCTGTAGCGCACTACTGGACGACGCGCTCCAGCCAGAAGGAAAGGCAGAAGGAAACCGGGCAGACCGATCAGGGGCTGCGTGGCGCCGTGACGGGCGGCGCGCAGATGGATGGCTTTGGTGATCTGTTCGCGGACATCATCGTTGCTGCTGGAATCCCCGGGGCGTGCGTGCACCGAAGGAAAGACGTTGAACTGCCTGGGTTCTTCCGTCCTACCAAGGAATGGGACCTTCTGGTCGTCCGGGACAAGACCCTCCTCGTTGCGATTGAGACAAAGTCCCAAGTCGGTTCTTTCGGCAACAACTTCAACAATCGGACGGAGGAGGCGATGGGGAGCGCCCTCGACCTGTGGACCGCCTATCGCGAGCACGCTTACCTGGCCAGCCCCCACCCCTTTCTCGGCTACTTCTTCATGCTGGAGGACTGCCAGAAATCCCGAACCCCGGTCAAGGTTTCCGAACCCCATTTCAGGGTCTTCCCCGAATTCGTCGGAGCTTCATACTGCCGCCGCTACGAGTTGTTCTGCAGGAAACTTGTTCTTGAGCGCCACTACACGGCGTCGGCTTTCATCACGTCCAATGCCGAAGACGGTCGGGGCGGCGTCTTCACGACGCCGGCGGAGGACCTTGCCGTCGAACGGTTCGCCAAGGTTCTGGTCGGCCATCTATCCGCGTTCGTGTGAGACATGGAAACAACGACCCACAGACTTATCAACGCGGACTCAAGGGAGCTTTTCTTCCTGCCGGATGAGTCGGTCCATCTCGTTGTTACGTCTCCACCTTACTGGAATCTCAAGCGGTACAACGAGAACCCGGACCAACTCGGTCACATTCAGGACTATGAGGCATTCCTGTTCGAGTTGGAGAAGGTGTGGCGGCATGTGTACCGAATCCTGGTTCCGGGCGGACGTCTGGTTTGCGTTGTCGGTGACGTGTGTGTTGCCCGGCGCAATTTCGGCCGGCATCTGGTCTTTCCCCTCCATGCCGACATCTGCGTCGTCTGTCGGCGCATCGGTTTCGACAACCTCAACCCGATCATTTGGCACAAGATCGCGAATGCCTCCTACGAGGTCCCGAACGGTTCGAAGTTCCTTGGCAAGCCCTACGAACCGAACGCCATCATAAAGAACGATATGGAATTCATCCTCATGCAGCGGAAACCCGGGGGATACCGGCAACCGTCAGAGAGACAGAGGGACGAAAGCCGGATCGGGAAAGACGAATTCGATCGTTGGTTCCAGCAGATATGGAACATCACCGGTGCATCCACCAAGCACCACCCTGCGCCGTTCCCTCTTGAGCTGGCAACCCGGCTCGTGCGCATGTTCTCCTTCTCCGGCGACACCGTCCTCGATCCTTTCTGTGGCTCGGGTACGACAATGGTTGCGGCGCTTCGCACGGGCCGCAATAGTATTGGAATCGACATCGACCCTGAGTATTGCCGCATGGCGGCCCGCTATCTGAAGGCGGAGAACACGGACCTTTTCTCAACGGCCAAGTTGGTGTTTGAGAAGGTCGCCGCTGAACCGGCGAGTCTCGTCAAGGAAGACCACGCTCTCTACGAAGTGCGTCCCGCCAAGAAGAGGCTCGAGTAGGGACGACAGCCTGATCCTCGCAACATGGCGAGCCATACAGGAGGAAGGCTGTCTGCCGAGTGTGACGGGCTGCGGGCGTATGAATCCGGTGCGGGTACGGCCGGCCGCCAGCGGCGGGCAAGCGGTCCGCGGAGGGGTCTGAAGGCCCTTATTCAACATCACTCCGCGCCTCTGCCCGCGCCGATTGCCCGTTGACGGGCGTTTTGCGGGCATGTAGTGTGCTTCCCTGCACCATGAACGGGGCGCTGATCGAAAGTCTGTCGCAGTCCACCACCGCCCGCGCCGCGGGTGACGGCTTGTGGGGCATTGCGCTGGCCCTGGTCATATCCACCGTCGCGGCGGCCCTGGCCCAGCTTCTGTACACGATCTTCTTCGAGAAGCGCGCGACGGGGTCGCAGATCCAGCGCTCGTTCCTGCTCGTCGGCCCCTCGATCACGCTGCTCTTCATCTGCGTGCAGCTTTCGCTGCCGCTCTCGCTGGGCCTGCTGGGCGCGCTGTCCATCATCCGCTTCCGGGTGCCGATCAAGGAACCGGAGGAAGTCGGCTTCCTGATGGTCGTGGTGGCCTCCGCGATCGCCTGCGCCACGTACAGCTACGTGCTGCTCGCGATGCTGTTCGTCATCGTGATCGGGACGCTGCTGCTCCGGCGGCCGGTGTCGGCCCTGCTGGGCGGCGCGGGACGCCTGGGCGGGCTGCTGCTGATCACGCTGCCCGACGACGCCTACGCGGCGCACGGGGCCGCGCTCGAACCGCTGCTTCTCAAGCGGCTGGGGCGCGTGCGCCTGGAGAGCGTCACGTCGCGGGACGGGGTCACGAACCTCAGCTACGCCTTCCGCGGCCGGCCCGGCATCGCGTGGGCGGACGTCAAGCGCGATATTGCCTCAATCTGCCGGGCCACGGCCGTTTCCGCGCTCTTCGCGCGGCAGGGCGGCATCCAGTGACGTGCACGCCGAGCGCAAGGAAGCCTTGAACGCTTCCGCCGGCGGCGCCCGCGGCGCCGCCGCGCCGGACCCCGTGCGCTTCGAAGTCAAGTTCACGGCGCCGGCGCTCTACGCCCCCCTGATCGAGTCCGCCCTGCTGAGCTGCTGCTTTGACGATCCCGAGTATCCCCTCAATACGGTGCATTCGGTCTACTTCGATACGCCGGACATGGAGAGCCTGGAAGACAAACGCAACGGCTGCCTGGTCAAACACAAGGCGCGGCTGCGCTGGTACGGTCCGGCCGACCCGGCCGCCCCGCCGCCGTCGCCGCAGCCGGCGTGGCTGGAGATCAAGGCGCGCGACGGACTGCGCGGCGGCAAGCGGCGCGTCCGCCTGGACCTCGAACCGGACCTCCTGCCGCACGCGCGCCGGCCGGGCGCGGAGGCCCTCGCGGAGTTCCTGCGCCCCTATCTGGGGGACGGCCTGATCCCGTCCGTCCGGCTGCGCTATCGGCGGCGCCGGCTGGTCTTCGCCGACGTCCGTTTCCGCGTGGCCGTGGACAGCCGCATCGCGGCCGTGTGGGCGCGCGACGGGCTATGGCGCTTCACGCACGAAAGCGAGCTGCCGGAAGCCGTGGTGGAAATCAAGGGTCCCGCGTCCGAGCCGCACGAACGCCTGCTGGACATCGTCGGCCGCTTCGGCCGCAAATGCGCCTTCTCGAAATACGAGGCGGCGCTGCGCGCGGTGATCGGCGGGTAAGGCCGGGGCCGGAGACGGGCGGCCCGTGGAGGTCGGCGGTTCTCCGCCGCCCCGTCGTAACTGAGAAGCTGCAGGCAAATCGCGGACGGCGAGGCCGCCGTCCCCCTATCAGCCCTGATCTTGTCAGGAAACGGGAGGGTCCGCGGCCTCGCGGACCGCTCCGATTCGATTTCCTCACGGCTTCTGACCCTTACGCCGGCGGCGATTTTCAAACTGGCGAGGCCGGTTGGACTGCGCTATGCTGGCCCGACTGTCATGCGACCGTCTCTCAAGCTCGATTTCGCGCTCCTCGGCGCCTGCTGCCTGCTGCGCTGCGGCGCCTGCGCCGAAACGGCGCTCATGGACGGCCTGGCCGCGCGCGTGGACCTGCGCGCGATCACCGTCGGCGACGTGCTGGTCGCCTTCCAGCCGCTGCAGCAGGAGCTGCGCGCCCGGCACGGCGTGGCCGAGCTGGGCGACCGACTGCGCCAGGGCTACGCCGGCACGCGGGCGGAGCTCGTGGAACGCAGCCTGATTCTGTCGGCCTACGAACGCCAGGAGAACAAGCTGCCGGAATGGGTCGTGTCCGAACGCGTGGACCGCATCGTGCAGGACATGTTCGGGGGCGACCGCGGCCGGTTCCTGGCCGCCCTGGCCAAGGACGGGCTCACGATCGACGAGTGGCGGGCGCAGGTCCGCGATCACGTGGCCGTGACCGCCATGCGCAGCGCGCGCGTGGACCGCAACGTGCGCGTCTCGCCCACGCAGGTCCTGCGCGCCTACCGCGAGAACGCGGAGCGCTACCGCCGGCCGGCGCGCGTGAAGCTGCGCCTGATCGAGCTGCCCGCGCCGGAAGCGGGCGGCGAGCGCAAGGCGGCGCGCGCCCGCGCGGAGGGCCTCGCCAGGCGCGCCGCCGGGGGCGAGGATTTCGCCGCGCTGGCCGCGAAGGAATCCTCGGGCGACAAGGCGGCCGAGGGCGGCGACTGGGGCTGGGTGGAGCCCGACATGCTGCGCGCGGAGCTGGCCGCGGCCGCCGAGGCGCTTGACGCGGGCGGAACCAGCGGCGTGATTGAAACCCCCGAAGCCTTCTACATCGTGCGCGTCGCGGACAGGCAGGCCGCGGCCGTCCAGCCCCTGGACGAGGTGCGCCGCGGGATCGAGGAAGAGCTGCGGCGCGAACAGATGGACGAGATCTACGGCCGCTGGATCGCGGCGCTCAAAACCAAGTCCTACGTGCGAATCACGGAGCGGGACATCTTCGAACCGTGAGGAACCTGGCGAGCCCTTCCACCGTCCGTTCGCTCCTGGCGCAACTCGACGTGCATCCCAGCCGGCGCCTCGGGCAGAACTTCCTCGTTGACCGCAACATTCTCGGCATCCTCGTGGAAGCGGCCGGACTGGCGGCCGGCGACCAGGTTCTGGAGGTCGGGCCCGGGCTGGGCGTGGTGACGCGCGAGCTGCTGGGGATTGCGCGGCGCGTGGTGGCCGTGGAAAAGGACGCGCGCCTGTGCGACTTCCTGCGCGCGGAGCTGGGCGATGCCGCCGGGCTCGAGCTGCGGCACGCCGACGCGCTGGATCTGGACGCGGAAGAACTGTTCGGGTCGGGCATCAACGTGGTGGTGGCCAACCTGCCCTATTCCGTCGGCAGCCGTATCCTGGCGGATTTCGTGACCTGCGGCCGGCGGCCGGAGCGCATGGTTCTGACCTTGCAGAAGGAAGTGGCCGACCGCCTGGCCGCGCCGCCCGGCGACGCGGCCTGCGGGCTGCTCGGCGTGTGGACGCAGCACGCCTATGCCGTGACCCGTGTCAAGACGGTCAGCCCCGGCTGTTTCTGGCCGCGGCCGGAAGTGGGCTCGGCGATCGTGAAGCTGAAGCGCCGGGACGCGGCTCCGGGAACGCGAACGGAGGAGGAATTCTTCCGCCGCGTCACGAAGGCGGCCTTCAGCCGGCGGCGCAAACAGCTTGCGGCCGTTCTGCCCCGCGTGCTGGGCCCGGCCTGCGACGCGGCGGCCTGCCGCGTCGCCCTGGCGCAGGCGGGGGTCGACCCCGCGTCCCGCCCCGGCGACCTCGACGCGGACCGGTGGTGGACGCTGTGCGGATGCCTGGCGCGGACGGCGTAAGGGGAGGCCCGCCCGTGCGCTACTTGTCCTTGTACCCGCCGGCGTAGGTTAGCACGCACATGCTTCCGTACTGCTTGTGGGAGCCGAAGCGGACGCCGCAGACGCGGAAGGCGGGATTGAACATGTTCTGTCTGTGTCCCCGCCCCGGCACGCCGTCGTCAATAATGAGCTGCAGGACGATGTCGCGCGCTTCGGACAGGCCGTACGAGATGTTTTCTCCGCAGGTCTGTTCCCACCGGCCGTGCCGCGCCATGCGGTCGGCCGGCTGGCTGCCGTCGGATCCCGCGTGCCCGACCATGCCCTTCGGGCCCGTGTCCCCCACGTGGTCGGCGGCGGCCAGCGACATGCCCTTGAAGGGTTCCAGCGCGCGGACGGGACGCGCCGCTTCCAGAAAAGCAACGGCCTCGTCCACGGCCGCGGTCCCTTCCGTGGTCGTGCGGCGTCGCGAACCGGAGACGTGCACGTTGCCCTGCAGCTCGCGGCGGTAGGCCCTGGCGAATTCCGCGTAGGCCTTCGGGTCGCCGCGGGCCAGGTTCTGTTCGGCGGCGACTTCCTTTTCGAGCTTCGTCAGGAACTCGGCGCTGATCTCGCCGGACGGCACGATGCCTCCGCCCTCGTACATGACTTTCGGGTCCAGGCGCCACAGCGCGAAGCTCGCGCCGGGCGTACGCAGCCCGGCCGCCAGCAGGCCGGCATCGCGGCTCAGCGCCAGGCAGACGACGTCGTTCTTCAGGTCCCGGATCTGGTGCAGGGGCTCGGCGTCGCTGCCGCGGCGCAGCAGGATGGACCGGTCGCGTCCCGCCGAGGCCAGCACGCGCCCGTCCCGGCTGGCCGCCAGCGACGACAGGGGCGGTTTCTGTTCCCGGCGCACCGCGAGCCGTTCTCCCTTGACGGGGTCCCAGAGCACGACGGCGCCGTCGGCGCCGGCGCTGAACAGCGCGCGGCCGTCGGACGTGAAGGCGAGGCCGGTCACGCCGCCCGCATGACCTTCCAGCCTGCGCGGGGCCGCGGCGCCCAGCTCCCAGATCAGGATGCCGCGGCCGGCGCCGGCGGCCAGCCGCGTGCCGTCCGGGGCGAACGCCAGGGCCCCGCTCGCCGCGGCGCCCGTCGCGAAGCGGGCGGTTTCCGCGAAGGAAGCCGTGTCCAGCACGCGCACGGTCGTATCCGATCCGGCGGCCGCCAGCCGGGCGCCGGAAGGCATGTAGGTCAGCGCCAGGATGCGACCCGCCGCCAGGTCCACGGCCTTGACCGGCGCGCCGGTCGCGCTGTCCCAGATGTACACCCGGTTGTAGCCGCCCGCCGCCAGGCGGGATGAGCGGGGGTCGAACGCCAGGCAGTTGGCCGCCCCGTCCGGCACGGTCAGCACCCTCTTCGCGGCGCCGTCAGGCGTCCCCAGCAGGTGAATCCGCCGATCCGAGCCCGCCAGGGCCAGCAGGCTCCCATCCGGGTTGAAGGCGGCGGCCTGCACGGTTCCGTAGTTGCGTCCCGAGGCCAGAGGCGTCGCCGCGTCCTGTCCGCGCGCGGGCGCGATCACCGCGGTTCCAAGCGCGAGGCCGACCGCCCCGCGGGCGATTGAGCCGCAATGCAACATGCGCGCGATTGTACTTCCGCAAGATCCAATAACCAACAAGTAACGTTTTGACGGGAATGGCGCTGGCCTAGGCCCCTTTCTCGATCACGGCTCGGCAGGAGCCTCGCCCTCCCTTCCTGCCGCAACCGGACGTTGACCCGTCGCGGGTCACCGGTACGGTTGGCGCCGTCATTTCCCGAACTTGGCCCTGATGTCGCGGAACACATCGGCGGCAGGCCGGCCCTTGGCCGTGCCTTCGCGCAGCATCTGGACGCGGCGGACGATCTCTGCTTCCTGATCTGGGGCCGGGTCGAAATCGGACGGTTCGTCCAGACTCAGAATCAGGTCGTGGGCCAGACTCGCGCGTTCGCTCACGGAGAGCGCCAAGGCTTCATCCCGGACTGCCTGAATCGTTGTGCTCATGACTCAGAAGGTACCCCCTTCCTCATCGGACAGCAATTTCGTTCATGGGCAAACTGCGGGCGGAAGTCGGCCCCGCGCAAGGGGATATGTACCGGGATGTTTTGGGCTGCTCCGGCGATCTTGACGGGCTGAGAGCAGGACCTTACATTGCCCGATTGTTTCGCGCGGAGGGCAGAGCGTTGAGCAAAGTCAGGCTCGGCATCGTCGGCGTCGGCGGCATGGGCACGTTTCACGCGGGGCTCATACGGAAGGGCGAGGTGCCCCGCTGCGAACTGGCGGCGGTATGCGACGCGGAGCCCGCGAACCTGAAGAAATTCGACGACGGCGTCGCCAGGTTCACGGACAGCCGCAAGCTGATCCGTTCGGGGGCCGTGGACGCGGTGCTGGTCGCCACGCCGCACTACGCGCACGCCACGGTCGGCGCCGACGCGCTGGGGCAGGGGCTGCACGTCCTGGTGGAGAAGCCCGTCGCCGTGCACAAGGCCGACGCCGAACGTCTCAACGCGGCCTGCCGCGGCGGCAAACAGGTGTTTGCGGCGATGTTCAACCAGCGCGCCGACCCGCTGTACCGCAAGGTCAAGGACCTCATGGAGAGCGGCGAACTCGGCGATCTCATCCGCGTCACGTGGATCATCACCGCCTGGTTCCGGCCCGATGCCTACTACGCCAGCGGGAGCTGGCGCGCGACGTGGGCCGGCGAAGGCGGCGGGGTGCTGCTCAACCAGAGCCCGCACCAGCTCGACCTGCTGCAATGGCTCTGCGGCATGCCCAGGCTGGTGCGGGGTTTCTGCGGGCTGGGGCGCCGGCACCGCATCGAAGTGGAAGACGAAGTCACCGCCTACCTTGAGTACGACAAGGGCGCCACCGGCGTGTTCATCACGTCGACCGGCGAGGCGCCGGGCGTCAACCGCCTGGAGATCGCCGGCCAGCGCGGACGGCTGGTCGCGGAAGGCGACAAGCTTGTCTTCTTCCGCAACGAGATCCCGGCCGACGTCTTCTGCCGCACGTCCCGGAAAGCATTCGCGGCGCCGCAGAACTGGCGCTGCGAGATACCCGTGCCCGCGGGAGCGGGGCAGCACGCGACCATTCTGAACAACTTCGCGGACGCCATCCTGGACGGCGCGCCGCTCATCGCGCCGGGCAAGGAGGGCATCCGTTCGGTCGAGCTGGCGAATGCCATGCTCTACTCGTCCGTTACGTGCCGGGCCGTGACCCTGCCGCTGGACGGTCGGGCCTACGAGCGCCTGCTCAAGCGGCTCATCCGCGAGTCGAAATGCGTGAAGCGGACGCGCAGGAACGTGAACTCGGACCCCGCCAAGTCCTTCTAAAGGAACAACCGGCATGAAGAAACCCCGCGTCGGAGCGCAGCTTTACACCGTTCGCCACGCCACCCGGACGATTCCGGACATCGTCGAGACCTTCCGCAAGGTCCGCGAGATCGGGTACACTTCCGTGCAGGTGTCGGCATTCGGGCCGGTTGACAAGGGCGAGCTGACCCGCGCGATCCGCGATTCGGGCCTGCGCGTGGATTCCACGCATGCGGGCTGGGAGCGGTTCCTGAACGACCTGGACGCCCTGATCGAGGAACACAAGGCGTGGGGTTGCCGGCACCCGGCGGTCGGCAGCCTGCCCGGGGAATACCGGACGGCAGACGGCCTGAAGCGCTTCCTGGACGAGCTGGCGCCGGTCGCGGCGCGCCTGGCGAAGGAGGGCATGGACTTCTCGTATCACAACCACGACTTCGAGTTTGCGCGGCACAACGGGCGCACGTGGCTGCGCGCGCTGTACGAGGACGCGCCTCCCGCGATGCTCAAGGCGGAGCTGGACACGTATTGGATTCAGTCCGGCGGCGGCTCGCCGGCGGCCTGGCTGAAGTTCTGCGCGGGGCGCATGCCCGTGATCCATCTCAAGGACATGATATTCGTTCCCGGCGAGGGCAAGCGCATGGCCGAGGTGGGCGAGGGCAACCTTGACTGGCCGGCGATCCTGAAAGCCGCGGCAGAAGGCGGCGTGGAAACCATGTTCGTCGAGCAGGACGACGGGTACGGCAAAGACCCGTTCGACTGCCTCGCCGTCAGTTACCGCAATCTCAAGGCCATGGGGTACGCGTAGGGCGGCGTTGCGGCCGCCGCAGCCGTTTCCGGCGCGGCGCGTTCAACGGCGGAAGCGGCTGCCGCGCCGGGCGACGGCCGGCCCGCGGGAGGAGCAGGATCGTGTACCTTACCGGATTCGCCGACGAGGCCGCGGACGACATTGAAGGGCAGATACGCGCGACGCGGGCGCTGGGGTGGGAGAGCATCGAGGCGCGCAACGTGGACGGCCGGAACATCCACGACATCCCGGACGACGTGTTCGATCGCGTGTGCCGCAAGCTCGGCGAAGCCGGCGTGAAGGTCAACTGCTTCGGGTCGGCCATCGCCAACTGGGGCAAGCGCATCGACCGGCCCTTCGACGATTCCCTGGCCGAGGCCCGGCGGGCCATTCCGCGCATGCGGCGCCTGGGAACCGGGATGGTGCGCATCATGAGCTTCGCGCTGCTGCCCGATCGCGGCCCGGAAGACCAGATGGCCGGGGAGCGCTTCCGCCGCCTGCGCGAGCTGGTGCGGATGTTCGGCGACGCGGGGCTGACCGCGGTGCACGAGAACTGCATGAACTACGGCGGCATGGGCTGGACTTACACGCTGCGCCTGCTGGAGAACGTGCCGGGGCTGAAGCTGGTCTTCGATACGGGCAATCCCGTGTTCGCGGACGACATGACCTGCGCCCCGCCGCGTCCGAAGCAGTCCGCGTGGGAATTCTACGCGCACGTGCGCGATCACGTGGCCTACGTGCACGTGAAGGACGGCGTGCACGACGCGGCCGCCGGCGCCGCCCGCTTCACGTATCCCGGCGAGGGGGACGGCGACGTGCGGCGCATCATCACGGACCTGCTGGGCCGCGGCTACGACGGCGGCATATCCATCGAGCCGCACCTGGCGGCGGTTCTGCACGATCCGTCCGTGCAGTCCGAGGCCGGCGTCCGGTTCGCGAACTACGTCGAATACGGCCGCCGCATGATGCGGATGCTGGAACAAATCGCACGACCGGTGTAGTGTCGGGAACGTGACCGAAACAACCACACCCATGATGCGGCAATACCGCCGCGTGCGCGCGGAGCTGCCGGCGGACACGATCCTCTTCTTCCGCCTCGGCGATTTCTACGAGATGTTCTTCGGCGACGCGCAGACCGCCGCGCCCATCCTTGACGTTGCCCTGACCAAGCGCAACGGCGTGCCCATGTGCGGCGTGCCGTACCACGCGGCCGAGCTGTACCTGGCGAAGCTGGTGCGGGCCGGCAAGAAGGTGGCGCTGTGCGACCAGATGGAGGATGCCGCCGCGGCCCGGGGGATCGTGCGGCGCGAGGTGACGCGGGTGGTCACGGCCGGCACGGCCACCGCGGAGGGCATCCTGGAGGCGCGCCGCAACAACTTCCTGGCGGGCGTGTACTGCGAAGGCGGGGTCTGCGGCGTGGCGTTCCTGGACGTGTCCACCGGCCTGTTCACGGGGGAGGAGGCCGGGTCCATGGAAGCGGTGCGCGACGCCCTGGCGGCGGCGGCGCCCGCCGAATGCGTGGTGCCGGCCGAAGCCCGCGGCAGCGACGCCTACCGCGGCCTGGCCGAGGCGCTGGGCGGCGCGCCGGTGAGCCCCGGCGAGGAGTGGACCTTCGATTACGACGCGGCGCACGAAACGCTGACGCGGCATTTCGGGACGCATTCCCTCGAAGGCTTCGGCATCGAGGGCCGGCGTGTGCTGGTGGGCGCGGCCGGGGCGGTGCTGCACTACGTGAAGGCGGCCCTGCGGCGGCCGGTGGCGCATGTGCGCGCGTTTCATTTCCGTCACCCGGCCGACGCGGTATGGCTGGACGAGGGCACCTGCGCGAACCTGGCGCTGGCGCCGGCCCGCGGCCGTCCGTCCGGAACGACGCTGCTGGAGGTGCTGGACGTGACGCGCACGGCCATGGGCGGCCGGGCCCTGCGCGACTGGCTGCTGCGCCCGCCGCGGCGGCTGGAAGAGATCCGGGGCCGGCACGCGGCGGTGGCGAATTTCTGCGGCGACGCGGCCCTGCGTCAGGAGATGGGCGAACAGCTCGAAGGCGTGCGCGACATCGAGCGGCTCGTGGTGCGCATCGCCACGGGCGGCGGCAACGCCCGCGACGTGGCGGCGCTGGGGCGCTCCCTGGAGCGGCTGCCGGCGCTGAAGGCGACCCTGGAGCGGGCCGGCGCGTCCCTGCTGCGGGCGCTGGGCGCGCGGATCGAGCCGCTGCCCGGGCTGGTTGACGTGATCCGGCGCGGCATCGCCGAGGAGCCGCCGGCCACGCTGCGCGAAGGGGGCATCATCCGCGACGGCTACGACGCCGAGCTGGACAAGCTGCGGCGCGCGGCCGGCGAGGGCAAGTCCTGGCTGGCGGCCTACCAGACCGCCGAGCAGCAGCGCACGGGCATCAGGACCCTGAAGGTGCGCTTCAACAAAGTCTTCGGCTACTATATCGAGGTCTCCAAGGGCCAGTGCGGCAACGTCCCGGCGGACTACGAGCGCAAGCAGACCCTCGTGGGCGCCGAACGCTTCGTGACGCCGGAGCTGAAGGAGCACGAGCGGACGGTGCTGGGCGCGCAGGAGCGCGCCATGGCCCTGGAATACGAGCTTTTCGCGGCGATCCGCGACGCGGTCGCGGCCCGCGCGGCCGCCGTCCAGGCCGCGGGCGAGGCGGTGGCCGGCGCGGACGCGCTGGCGGCGCTGGCGGAGCGCGCGTGCGCCCTGGGCTACGTGCGGCCGGTCATGAACGACGGCGACGCAATCGTCGTCAAGGGCGGCCGGCACCCGGTGGTGGAGCAGATGCCCGGCGCCGAGCGCTTTGTGCCCAACGACACGCGCCTGGATACGGGCGACAACCAGGTGGTGATCATCACGGGGCCCAACATGGCGGGCAAGTCCACGTACATCCGGCAGGTGGCGCTGATCGTGATCATGGCGCACATGGGCTCGTTCGTGCCGGCGGAGGCGGCGGAAATCTGCCTGGTGGATCGCGTGTTCACGCGCGTGGGCGCCAGCGACGACCTGGCGCGCGGGCGCAGCACCTTCATGGTCGAGATGCAGGAGACCGCCAACATCCTGAACAACGCCACGCGGCGGAGCCTGGTGGTGCTCGACGAGATCGGGCGCGGCACCAGCACCTTCGACGGCATCAGCATCGCCTGGGCCGTGGCCGAATACCTGCACAACACCGCGCGCGTCAAGGCCAAGACGCTCTTCGCCACCCACTACCACGAGCTGACGGATCTGGCGCTGACGATGACGGGCGTCAGGAACTACAACGTCATGGTGCGGGAGAGCGGCGAGCGCGTCGTGTTCGTGCGACGGATCGTGCCGGGCGGGTCGGACAAGAGCTACGGGATTCACGTCGCCCGCCTGGCGGGCATGCCGCCGGAGGTGCTCGACCGCGCCCGGGAGATCCTGGCCAACCTCGAGGAAGGCGAACTCGGCGAGGCCGGCCAGCCGCGCATCGCCCGTCCGCGGGGCGGGAAGGAGCGCTACGATCCCGATCAGCTCTCGCTGTTCGGGCCGCCGGCCTGATCCCGGCGCCGCGGGAAGACGGCCGCGAACACGCTGCCGTGTCCGGGCGCGGAGTGCACCGCCATCGCGCCGCCGTGCGCGCGCATGATCCCCAGCGCCTCGGGCAGCCCCAGGCCCTGGGCGCGCATCTTCGTGCTGAAGAACGGATCGAATATGCGGGGCAGCAGCGCGGGCGGGATGCCGCCGCCGCGGTCGCTGACCAGGATGGCGGCCTGCGGGCCGGGCGGCGGCGGGGCGTCGAACCAGACGGCGTCGGCCGGCAGGCTGTCATGCGCCAGCGAGAGGGTGCGCACGCGCACCTCGCCGACCTCATCCGCCGCCGATTCCGCGGCGTTGGCCACCAGGATCAGCAGCAGGCGGCGGACGAGGGCGGCGTCGGCCTCGACCGGCGCCAGGTCCGGCTGCGTCGCGCAGTCCAGCCGCATCCCGGGCGGCAGGCGGCCGGCGAGTCCCTCGCGCATGCCCGCGACCAGCGCGGACAGGTCGGTCCGCGCGAATGAGGCGCGCCCTTTGCCCATGTAGGTCTGAAGGCGGTTCGTGAGCTCCACGGCCTGCTGCGCGGTTTCCTCGATCTGCGCCACGGGCTGCCGCAGGGGACTGTCCGCCGGGAGGCCCTTGCGCACGATGCCGGCGTTGCCGAGAATGGCCGCCAGGAAGTTGCTGAAATCGTGCGTGACGCCGCTGGCCATCCGGCCCAGCGCCTTTGCCTTCTCGGCGTGCATGGCCGGAAGCGAGGGAGTCTCGTGCGCCGCGCCGTCCTTCGAAAGCGTGCTGAGATGCAGGTAAGGCCAGTAGCGCCGGGTGTAGGTGTACAGCGAGATCACGTTCACGATGCACGCGACCACTTCCGCGGCGTACAGCAGATGCACGTCCACGAGGCGCACGGGCGCTTCCTCGAAGTAGTAGATGGCGCAGATCAGCGGGAAGTTGATGGACGTGCGCAGCTTGCCCGACCACGTGGCGCCGCCGCTGACGTTGTACATCGAGCCGATCGAACGCAGGAAGGTCACCCACTGGTCGCGCGCCAGGAAAAAGACCGTTATGCACACCAGGAACAGGCCGTGCCGGATATGGCCGTTTTCCGTGACCACGAAGACCAGCAGGGGCAGCGTGGCCAGGTAGAACAGCTTGTCCATGAGGGGATCGGCGTGCGCGCCGAACCTGGTTTCCACACGCAGCCGGCGCGCGAAGTGCCCGTCGAGCCAGTCGGTTACGGCCGAAGCGAGCAGCGCCGCGAAGGCGACGTAGAACAGGGCGTCCCGGTCGGGATGATAGACGCGGACCAGGGCGGCGGCGACGAAGACGAGAACGAGGGGGAACCTGATAAAGGTCAGGAAGGTCACGAACCAGAGTCTTGACCTGCTGCCCATATGCGGACCGGTGGGCTCTACTCGCCGAGCTGATAACGAAGGAACCGCCGGATGACGGGGGTGTCGCCCAGCGCCTTGCCCTTCTCGCGCAACAGCTCCGTGATGCTCTGCTTGGGTTCCTTTACGAACGGCTGGTCGACGAGGCACACTTCGGCGTAGTACTTCTTCATCTTGCCGTCCACGATCTTCTCGACGATCTGCGGCGGCTTGCCGGCGACCTGCCTGGCGAAGATCTCCCGCTCGGCCGACGCGACGTCGGCCGGCACGTCCGCGGGAGCGAGGTATTGCGGACGCGCGGCGGCCACGTGCAGCGTCAGGTCCCTGACCAGCTCCTGGAATTCGGGATTGGCGGCGGTTTCCGCCCGCGTGCAGCCGACTTCCACGAGAACGCCCACCTTGCCGCCGAGATGCACGTAGGACGCGACCTTGCCGGAGTCCCGGAGCGCGAAGCGGGCGTTGCGGCGCAGCACGAGGTTCTCCCCGATTTCCGCGATCTTGCCGGCGAGCTCCGGCTTGAACGTTTCCGCCAGGGGGGCGTCGCTTTCCAGCGCCTTGCGCGCGGCGGCGGCGACAAACGCCTGGAAGCCGGCGTTCCGCGCCACGAAGTCCGTCTCGCTGTTGACTTCGACGAGCGACACGGTCCGTCCGTCCGCGGAGGCGGCCGCCGCGACCAGGCCCTGGTTGGCGGCGCGCGCGGCCCGTTTGACGGCCAGCGCGGCGCCGCGTTCGCGCAGCAGGCGCGCGGCCTGGTTCATGTCGCCGCCGGCCTCCACCAGGGCGCGTTTGCATTCCATCATGCTGACGTTCGTGGCGTCACGCAGTTCTTTCACGAGGGCGGCTGTGATTTCGCTCATGGTGTGACTCCCTTGAAACGCGCCTGCGGATCGCGGCGCCTTACGTGTTTTCGGGTTCCGCGGCGGCGGCCGGCGCGGGACCTTCCGGCGCGGCGGTCTTCGGCGCCGGCCTGCCGGCGGCAGCGTCCTTCTTCTCGCCGCGGGGCTTGCGCCGGCGGGCCTGCTCCGGCTTGTCGCCGGCGGCGCCGCCCGTGGCGCCCGTGGCGCCCGCGGCGGCCGCGGCCGCGGCGGACTCCTTGCGCCGCGCCTCTTCCTCGGCCTGCCGGCGGCGGTTCGTTTCCGCCGCGACTTCGGCGTATTCCGCGGCGGCCACGCGCACCGTGTTGCTCAGGACGCCGCACACCAGGCGGATGGCGCGCATGGCATCGTCGTTGCCGGGAATGGGATAGTCAATCAGCTCCGGATCGCAGTTGGTGTCGACGATGGCGACCACGGGAATGTCCAGCCGCGACGCCTCCTTGACGGCGATGGCCTCGCGTATCACGTCGATTACCACCACGGCGCCCGGCAGGTCCGCCATGTTGGCGACGCCGGTGAGATTGCGCCTCAGCTTCTCGAGCTCGTGCCGCAGCACGGAAGCTTCTTTCTTGTGCATGGTCTCGAACGACTTGTTCTTCTCGAGCGTCTCCAGCTCGCGCATGCGCCTGACGCTGCGGCGGATGGTCTCGCGGTTGGTCAGCGTGCCGCCCAGCCAGCGCGTGCTGACGTAGTGCTGCCCGCAGGACAGGGCCGCTTCCTTGACGATGTCCTGGGCCTGCTTCTTCGTGCCCACGAAGAGCACGCCCCTGCCTTCCAGGGCCACGCCCCGCAGGAACGCGGTGGCCTGGTTCAGGAGCGCCAGGGTCTTGGCCAGGTCGATCACGTGAACCCCGTTGCGCTTGTCGAAGATGTAGCGCTTCATCTTGGGGTTCCAGCGCTTGGTCTGGTGTCCGAAGTGAAGACCCGCGGCAAGCAGGTCCCGGATGCCGACGTCCGCGGGGACGTCAGTTGCTGATGTAGCCACTGTCTGCTCCTTCTTTTGGCCGCGTTGCGGGCCGGGCTTCCGTCCGGCCGCTCGCGGAATCCGCTTTGGCGCCCCGTGTGGCCAGGGGGCGCGCTCGCTTCCGTTCCCGCCGGCCGCCGCCCGAAGGCGCCGGCCCTGTCCGGGAACCCGTTCAAGGGCGCGTAATGTACCAGCCGCCGCACATGAAGCAAGCGCAAAACAACGCAAAACAACGCAAAACGCCGGAAGGCCGGAAGACGCGGCGAGCGTCCGCTCCGTTTCCGCGCGGCGCCCGGCAGTAAATCCGCCGGCGCCGCGCTGTAATGCCGAAGGCGCGTGGACCGGCCCGGTCCTGGCGGAAGAACGGGAAAACGAGCGGCGAAGCAGGCAGGCGAAGCGATGAAGGCCATGTCTGTGGCTGGCGGCGGTGTGCGTGTCGGCGGGCCTGGCAATGGGGCAGGGGGAGGACAGCGGGCCGGGTGAAGGCGGGCGCGGGGGGCGCCGGCGCGGCGCCGTCCGCGGGCGGGGAGGGCGGGGCGTTGTAGGCGGTGTTATTCTCTTGGCAGACACCGCCTTTTTCCTAGAATGCCCCCGTGAAAAGCGGGGGAAGGCGCGTTGGCGGCTCGCGCTCGGCGACGGCGCGGCGACGTGTTCTGATCGTTGACGATCATCCCATCGTCCGGGCCGGTCTGACTCACCTCATCCGCGGCGAACCGGACCTCGACGTCTGCGGGGAAGCGGACAACGCGTCGGACGCGCAGCAGTCCGTGGCGGAGAAGCGGCCCGACCTGGTTCTCCTGGACATTTCGCTGCAGGGCGCCAACGGCATTGAGCTGACCAAGACCATCGCCGTCCATTTCCCCGAACTTCCGATCCTGGTGCTGTCCATGCACGACGAACATCTCTATGCCGAGCGTGCCTTGCGGGCGGGCGCTCGCGGGTATGTGATGAAGCAGGAGGCCACGGGCACGCTCCTCAGGGCGATCAGGAAGGTGCTCGACGGCGGGCTTTTCGTAAGCGACGGCATCGCGACGCGGATGTTGAAGACCTATGTGAGCGAGGGGAGCGCCGAACGGTCGAGGCGGGGCGTGGAGTCGCTCAGCGATCGCGAGCTGGAGGTCTTCGAGTTGATCGGCCGGGGCGTGCCCACGCGGGAGATCGCGCGGCGTCTGCGCCTGAGCGTCAAGACCGTGGAGACTTATCGCACGCACATCAAGAACAAGCTGAACATATCGAACGCGGCGGAGCTTGTGCAGCGCGCCGTAAGATGGCTGGCCGAGGCCGAGAACTAGGCGCCTGCCCGCGCCCGACGCGGCCGGGAACGACTGCGCCGCTTGCGCGCCCCTGATTCAGCGAGGCCCCGCACTAAACTGTTGATTCCGGCCGCGTTGCGGGCTATTGTCCTTCACCCGATCGCATTCGCGGCCCGTGGCGAGATAGCTCAGATGGTAGAGCAGCGGACTGAAAATCCGCGTGTCGTCGGTTCGATTCCGACTCTCGCCACCACCCTCTTTCCCATGTTTTGCCCAGTAAATACGCTCGTATCTTGTTGAAAACAAGCTATTTGCGCAGTGGTCCCTTCCTCTCGTTCCGCTCCCTTTTGCGTCCGTTCGTTCTCTTGTGCTCTGACGGAAAAGGGGTCTAGAAAGCACACAGAAAGCGCACAGAAGGAATCGTCAATCGGCCGGTCAGTCGGTGTCCTTGGCCCCATCCTGTCCGCTCCCCGTGAGGCGTATCGAAGGGCCGGCTACTGCCGGCGCCAGGGATGGCAGGTGGTTGAGGTCTACGATGACACCGGCGTTTCAGGCGCCAAGGCGGACCGGCCGGGATTGAATAGACTCCTCGCCGACGCCGCCCGACACAGGTTCGACGTGGTCGTTCTGAGCGTGCTCCAACGTCTGCAGGCGGCCGGCGTCGGTTTCGTCAGCACGACGCAACAGATCGACACCACAAGCGCCTACGGCAGAATGGTTCTCACCTTCCTCGGTGCAATAGCCGAGTTCGAGCGCGAGCTGATCGTGGAACGCGTGAAGGCCGGGCAGGCACGAGCGAGAGCCGAAGGAGTCAAGATCGGCCGGCCGCGTGTGGCTTTCGACGTCGGCAAGGCTATTGAGCTGCGTGAGAACGGCCTCGGGTACAAGCAGATCGCTCGGACGCTCGGCGTGCCCAGGACAACCCTCTTCCGTACGCTCCGATCGTGGTGCCTGAGGTCGTGGACGGCAAACACGTGCTCATTCTCTGGGCTCCGGGAGGACCGACCCGACCCTACAAGGCGAAGCTCGGACTCGGAAAGGACTGCAAGGATTGGGCCTACTTCATCCGCAAGGGATCCAGCACAGTCCGAGCCAAGGGTGCGGACGAGACGGAGTTGCTCTCGCTGGCGGCGACCGTGCCGTTCGACGATCGGATCAACCAGCGCGCCACGCTGGACGACCTGTCACGCGAACTTGTTGTCGGCTTCTTGAAGGAGGTTGGGAGTCCGCTGGCCGGTCCGGCAAGAAAGCTGGCCATGGCCGACCTTGGCCGGCAGATGAACATCGTGGAGGGCCCGAAGGAGGCCGTCTTCCCAAAGAACGTGGGACTGCTCTTCTTCAACCCGTGATGAACTGGTCGTGCTGAGCTACCCGGGCCCTGATCGGTCAGTCCGTCTGGAGGACCTGCGCGCCGGCCGGGCGCTCCCCCGCCGCTACCGCAACCGCCGCATCGGCGAGTTCCTCAAGGAACTGGACATGACCGAGGGCCGCGCCACGGGAATCCCCAAGATCCTGCACGCCATGCAGGAGAACGGCTCACCGCCGCCCGTGTTCGACTTCGACGAGGATCACGCATTCTTCATGTGCCGCCTGCCGGTCCATCCCCAGGCGACGATGCCGGAGGCGTTGACGGAGCAAACACCCAAGGAAGTTACCCCCACGGACGGAGAACGGCTAGAGTCACGGCTAGAGTCGCGGCTGGGCGCGAAGTTGCTGCTGTTCCTTCGAAGTGCAGAAAAAGGCAAGGTCAGTCTAGCCAAGAATCTTGGGCACCGTACCGTATCGGGCGAGCTGCACAAACAGGTCAAACGTCTGCTGAACACGGGCTTGATCGAGATGACCATCCCCGACAAGCCCAACAGTCGCTTCCAGAAGTACCGTCTCACTGACCAAGGCCGTGCTTGGCTCAAGAAGTAGCGGCTGTTCCCTGGCCGGGAAGAGCCCACGCACCATCGGACCGACCTTGCCGAGCACAAACTGGCTGACATCAACACCTTTGTAGAGTCCGCAGTCCCGTGTCTTCAGGTGCCTCCATTTCCAGTCCGTGAGGTGGACCTGCATGTCGAACTGGAACGGCGTCAGGTCGTTCGCCAGCCGGTATGTCTGGCCATTATGGGAGTACTGCTTCATCGTTCTAATCCCCCTGCACTGTCACCACGATCTCCCGGTCCCGCGGCTTCACGTCGCATTCCAGGTGGAAGATCTGCTGCCACTCGCCCAGCACGAGCCGGCCGTCTGCAACCGGCACGGTCAGCGACGGTCCCATGAGAGTCGCCTGCAGGTGCGAGTGTCCGTTGCCGTCGCGCCACGCCTGCTCGTGGCCGTACGCCCGGCTGGGCGGAATCAGCGTGTCCAAGATCGCGGGCAGGTCGGCCTCCAGCCCCGACTCGTACTCGATCGTTCCCACGCTGGCGGTGCTACCGATGTTGAAGATGTGCGCGGTGCCGGTGCGGATACGGGACTCAACCACCACCTTGGCGACCTGCGCCGTGATGTCGTGCATGTCGCGGTGGCCGGATGTCTTGATGCGGATGGTTTTCTGGTGGACCATGGAGCGCTCCGACTATACGCGATCACGCGCCGGGTTTCGAGGGCTGTCACACGTCCGATCCGCTTGCATCCTTGGCATCCTGGACCAGATCCTCGTAGACCTCCGGCAGAAGCCTTGCCTTGGCCAGTCGCATGAAGGCTTCGGCAAACGTTTCCTTGGGCCGTCCGTGCGACGCCACGCGGCGGTCCTTTATCCGGCGATTCACATCGCCGAGCGCATGCCTCACTTCTTCCCGTTCCCGGGTCAAGTGGTCGATCTTGTCCTTGGCGCGTCTCAGCCACACCTGGTCGATACTGCACTGTTCGGCCTTGGCCGTGATGGCGGCTGAATGGATCTGCGCCTTGATGTCGCGTTTGGTCTTGTCGATGAGGGCAATGGCGTCCACCAGGACGGTCCGATACGCCTCGTCAGTCTGGCGCGCGCCTCTTGTCGCGGCGGAGCTTCCGAGCGAAGCCGGATGCGGCGGCACGGCGGAATGCACTGCCGGACTATCGGAAGCCTGGCTGCTGCGTTGTTGAATGTCTTTCATAAGCCGGAATTGTAGGTTCGAGCGCCAGAGGAGGCAAGCAGCAGCGGGTTCCGAACGTCCGACCGCAACGGATCACTCAGTTCCCCTGGGAACGGTGCCAGGTAAATAGTCCCGCCTTCGCAACTCACTCGCGGGCAGACATATCAACGACGCGAAATCGTGCAAAAGCTGTCTCGCGACATTCCGAGGGACGTCGCGGGCGGCGTCCCGTGCGATCGCGCGTCGAGGGGGATTCCGTCACGTCTTGGCATCGCACCCGCATCCTGAACCTGCGCAACACCCTGCTCGCGCTTGGGTTGAGCAGCCCGGCCAGTTTCCGCGCCATCAATAGCGAAGCCAATTCCTCCCGCGTCATGTCGGGCGCCTTCAGCGACCACGTCCGGTCGGTCAAACGGTAGCCATTCTTCTCCTGAACAAACTCGATCGGAGCCCCCTCGTCATCTCTCAACCATGCGATGTAGCGCATCACCGTCGGCCTCGACAGCCCCAGTTCCCGGCAGAAGTCCCTGCAATTCGGCGCGCGACCATCTGCCGTCCCCGTTCTGATCAACTCGACAATCCGTTTCAAGCGGTAAATCTGCGGTCTGAACGCCATTTCCATTTCCGTAACTTTCTTTTGGGGTGTAACGACTTTTGAGACACCCCCTCTGCTACAGTGCCCCCAAATCCGAGTCAAGAAAGGATGGCGGATATGAACAACGCGTCTCCCACTTTTCAATCTTCAACTTTCAATTCTCCCCCCGCTCCTCTCCCTCCCGCCAACGACTCTTCCTCCCCCAATTTTCAATCTCCGCCTGCCCCCCGCCTCCTTGACCGCCTCCGCAACGAGATCCGCGTGCGGCACTATTCGATCCGCACCGAACAGACCTACGCTGATTGGGTCACACGCTACGTTCATTTTCACAACATGCGGCACCCCCAGGACATGGGCGCGCCCGAGGTCCATGCATTCCTCACCCACCTCGCCGTCAACGCCAATGTCGCCGCCAGCACCCAGAACCAGGCGCTCAACGCCCTTCTGTTTCTCTATCGGCACGTGCTCAAGAGGGAAATCGGCGACCTGGGCGAGGTGGTCAGGGCCAAACGGCCCAAGCGCATGCCGGTGGTTCTGTCCGTCCAGGAGGTGGAGAGCATCCTGCCCCATCTAACAGGCGTCAGGCAACTCATGGTCCTTCTTCTCTACGGCAGCGGAATGCGAATCATCGAACTGATCCGCCTCAGGGTCAAGGACGTGGATTTCGAGAACCGGGCAATCCTCGTGCGGGATGGCAAGGGCGAGAAAGACAGGGTTGTTCCGTTCCCGCGCAACACAGAAGAACACATCAGAGTACAGATTGAAAAAGTCAGGCGTCTCCACGAACAGGACCTCCGCGACGGCTTCGGCACCGTCTATCTGCCGTACGCGCTGGAACGAAAGTACCCAAACACGAACAGGGCATTCCACTGGCAATATGTCTTTCCGTCGCCGGCTCTGTCGGTTGACCCACGATCCGGCCGCCGCCAGCGCCACCATGTATACGAAAGCGTACTGCAGGAGGCCATCAGAACGGCGGTAAGGAAGGCCGACATCCGCAAAGACGTTCATGCGCACACTTTCCGGCACTCGTTTGCAACCCACCTGCTGGCAAGCGGTTCGGATATCCGGACCGTTCAGGAACTCCTCGGCCACAACGATGTGCGGACTACCCAGATCTACACGCACTTGCTCAACGCAGGCCCGAACGCCGTGACGAGTCCGGCGGACAGGATAAGAATTCCGCCTGTCGGCGCGACAAAGCCGGAATCGCTTCCCGCGAAGCCCGCAGATCCGCCACAAAACGAGCCCCCGGCCGGATGCCCCGCCGTAACGGCGAAATCGGCCGCACCCTCTTCCCGATCACGAACATGGCGAAAAGCCCTCCGTCGCGTGGCGGCAATCCTTTCGTTGCTCGCCGTCCCGTTCGGACGCTGGTGAAAAGATGACATCAACCGCACACTGGAGAAATCTCGCCGCTCGGAGGCAATACAGACCTGTCCGTCCCCCATGGGGCCGTTTCCAGCCTTCATGCCCGGGCCGGTTCCGGCCCCGTGTTCGACTTTCCGAAGGCGTCAGCCGCACCCTTGACTGGCCCGCCTTCTGGGCCGGCGTTCACAACCGTCTGCGCGGAGCCTCATTCAGGAACGGCACCCTTCTCGGTTACCGGCAGGTGCTTCGCGCCTTCCGCAGCCACATGGATGCGGCGCATCCTGATGGACGCGCCAGCCGTCCGGCATTCGTATCAGATGAGGACGCGCGCCGGTTTCTATACTCCGTGGCCAATAAAGGCGCATCCTGGTCGTGGATTGCTTTCAACATCACCGTGCTGCGCACCGCCTTCGACAAGCTCTGCGGGCTTCGCGTCACGGCGGGATTCCGCACCCCGAAAAGGCCCCAGCCGCTTCGCGACATCCTCGCCCCAGAAGAGGCCCGCCGCCTGCTGGCCGCCGCACGGTCCGCCCGCGACCGGCTTGCGCTCGGCCTGCTCTACGGTTGCGGCCTCAAAGTGGGCGAACTCTGTGCCCTGCGCGTCGGCGACGCCGATCCCGACACCCGCGCACTCACCGTCACCTCTGCAGGCGGAACACGGCAACGAACCTTGTCAATCCCCGAGAACCTGCTTCCGTTGCTCCGCGCCGAGATGTCATTCAGAGAAGCCGGCGATTTCCTGTTACGGGGCCGCACGCCCGGAGCCCCCTTGAGTGCCCGCACGATCCAGCGCCTCGTCCGCTCCGCCGCGCAACTTGCCGGCCTGCCGAAGGAAGTCACCCCGATGACGCTCAGGCACAGCCACGCCGTCACCCGCCTGCGCGAAGGCGAGAACATTCGCGTGTTACAGGAAGACCTCGGCCACCGCCTCGTCGAGACCACGCTGGCCTATTCCCGTTACATTCTCCCGCCGGACCTGGTCAGTCCTGCCGACCGCCTTTCCATATTGCCGCGCGCTCCGCAACCCATGAGGTCCGCATTCGCGGCACTCTGTCATGGCGGCGGTCCCTGACAAGCCGCCAGGCGCAACAACCGATCCGCGTAGTGCCGTTCCGGCAGTCCGGCGCAACCCGTCCCTTTAGGCTATCCAGCCGCTCCAAGTTGCCCCATTACAGTCACAGCCGATCCCACGCCCATTCTATCTGAACACCGCCTTGACTAAACTCACCCTTTTTGCCATCGTCGCCACGGCTGGAGAGGGACGGGAAGCCTCAAACCGCCGCGTCTCACCCCAGCCAGAATGTATTTGCGACATCTATGTCTAAAATACGGCGGTTCGCCTCTGCTGGCAGGAGAAAATCGGAATGCGGAATACGAAGAAACGCAACGATGGATTGACCCGTGGTGACCGCACCATCGGCATAAGATGGGGAATCATTGCCTTCTTGGCTCTGGCAGGCACGATGTCTGCAAAGGCGCAGAACACCAAAATCACGTCTGTCAGCCCTTCTCTCAGTTGGACAAATTCACAAACAAACACATTCTGCGGCGTTGAATCAACGGAGAATCTGATAAACCCATCGTGGAAGCCCGTATCGGATCGCCTGTGGAATCTGTTTGTGACAAGCCCTGTGATTTCTGTGGCATCTCCACTGGACGCAACGACCGGATTTTTGCGAATCATCAGCTCCACGAATCCACTCGCTGTCGACGCAACGACCTTGGACGGGAAAGTGATGTTCGGATATCAGGGATGGTTCGGGACGCCTGCAGATGGATCGCCCCAGGCCTGGTGGCAACACTGGTCCATCGGGCATGGGGGACCGGGAACCAATACGATGACGATTGATCTCTGGCCCGATCTATCAGAATATGACTCAAACGAGTTGTGCGCCACCTCCCTAGCTTACACAAATGGCGCGCCGGCGTGTGTATATAGCGCCTATAACACCGAGACCGTGCACCGCCATATGAGGTGGTTACAGGATTATAGTCTGGACGGCGTGTTCCTACAGCGTTTCGTCGGCAAACCAAGTTACGATTTCGAAAACCAAGTACTCGAAAATGTCATGTCGGGCTGCGAGTGTTACCACCGGGTGTTTGTCATTATGTATGACATCGTACATGCGAACGAAACAAGCCTCGTAGCAGACATAACGAATGATTGGCGTTGTCTTATAGATACATTTCATATCACGGAAAGCCCCGCTTACCTTCAGCATGACGGCAAGCCGATCGTGGCCTTCTGCGGCATTGGTTATACAAATCGTCCCGGCACGGCCACGCAAATACAGGACATGATCAATTGGTTTAGATCTGAAGCAGCACCGAAGTATCAGGCGACTCTGTTTGGCAATGTACCAGCCTCTTGGCGCACGCTGGATGGTCTTTCCAAGACGAATGCGGCATGGGCCGACGTTTATCGCAGTTTCGATGTTCTCAGCCCATGGACGGTCGGCGCGTATAGCGACTCAGACGGAGCCATTCAATTTGGCCTTGCGAGGGTTGCCCCCGATATTGTCGAGACAAGCCAGTTGGGCATCGATTACATGCCCGTCGTGTTTCCGGGATTCTCCTGGCACAATCTCATGGCCACGCGCGGCATACCGACGCATCTCAACCAGATTCCGCGCATGGGCGGCAGCTTTCTGTGGACACAACTGTATGAGTGGCAAACCGCTGGCGCCAACATGCTCTTCATTGCCATGTTCGACGAAGTGGACGAGGGCACCGCCATGTACAAATTAGCGCCCACTGCCGCTGATGCCCCTGTCGGTGTTGAGTTCGTGACCCTAGATGCAGATGGGTACAGCTTGCCTTCCGACTGGTATCTGCGATTGGCTCGTGAAGGGAAGCGGATGTTAACGGGCCAGATTGCGCCCACCTCTAATGTGCCCATACTGCCATGATTCAGCAACGCTGTGATCCGGACACAAGAGCGGAGAAAGCCCGGCGAACCAACGCCTGCACTTTACGTCGCTCCGCGCCGAAAGTGAGGCTTGCCGTTCGGGTTCAAAAGAAGGAGCGGAGATGGCGATAACATCCGACTACGCCGGCCAGACATTTGTGGCGTTTACCGACCTGTCCGGCTTCAAAGCAATGATGCACAACGAGGCCCGTATGATGCGCGCCATGGACGCGCTGTATTCATCAGGCTACCGGAATCTCGACGGTGCGAATCATGCGGTTCGGGTTGAGGGTGTTTTCATCTCGGACTGCGGCATACTCTTCGCTCGAAGAACCCAGCAAGCGGAGATTGAGGCGCTGGACTCCTTGCTCCGCGTCCTAGCCGCCTTGAACAGGGATGTTTTTGAAGCCGCGTTCAGTCTCACAACATCAATTGCCTTTGGCCGCTTCGCCTATCGTGGCAAGATCGAGTT
>Ga0194112_10000575_pt1 | contig 53791 bp, 39 predicted proteins | sample TA2MahC400mmetaG_FD_146191 | JGI IMG/M metagenome (GOLD analysis project Ga0194112, IMG submission 146191) | Freshwater microbial communities from Lake Tanganyika, Tanzania - TA2015016 Mahale Deep Cast 400m | ecosystem: Environmental > Aquatic > Freshwater > Lake | place: Tanzania: Lake... | reverse complement strand
CATTGGCCCGACAAGAGAGCCGCCATAGGTTATTTTGCACTGGATAGCACCAAGGTCATCTTTTGTGGCAACATGATAGCACGATTGTTGGTAATGATTTGTCACAGTCCTTTCTGAGACAGGCTCTTTAGACCCCTCCGCACGTGCAGACTCTATCCCGCATCTCGCCTGAGCGACAAGGAATTCTCTTGCTGCCGCTTCGGCGCCTCCCGGAATGAAGACCCTCGAAAACTCGTCGCCGATGCTGGTGAATTCAACGAGGTATTGACAGACGGCAGCAGATCAAGATAGACTGGCATGAGTGAATCCTGAGTGACGCTGGGTATCATCGGCCTTCTCAGGGACGGAGCTTGTGTCGATGGGGGATGACATGATCAGGTTGGTCTCACCCCGAATGGTCAGCAAGATTGGCTGCCGCATATACCAGGCACTTGCATTGTCAGCCATTGTAGGCCGTCTGCGAGGTACGATCAGACAAGCACATGGCGGTCTAGTTAACGCCTGTCGCGCTACGCTGGCGCTTCTCCTGCTCGCTGTCCTGGTGATTGCCCTATTCCCACCCAGCCCGCCTATGCCTCAAGCACAGTGGAACCATCTTCCAAACCGTCCGAGCAATGTCTCGCCGTCCAATGGGACCATGGTCACAAGTCTGACACCGACTTTGTCATGTTCCAGCTTCTCCGACCCTGACCCCAGTGACTTCTTTGCTCTCTCCCAATGGGAGATTACCCTGGTTCCAGGCGATTATTCCAGTGCAGTCTATAGCTCCTATGAGGGGGGGCCGGATCGGACGAAGCATGCTATTCCCGAAGGCACTCTACATTTCTCGACCACGTACTTCTGGCATGTGAGACACCAGGACCAAGTGGGTGCCTGGTCGCGGTGGTCGGCTGAGACTTGGTTCACCACTCCGCCATGCAGTCCTGACGGGTGGACCGAGTTTACAGCGCCTGGGCGAGGCCTCCTCTCGGTCTGGGGCACTTCGCCAAGTGACTTGTTTGCCGTGCGCTGGGATGTCATAAGCAGGATAGGTGCCAAGATTCAACACTACAACGGTGCAGCCTGGACCGACATGGAGAGTGGACCCACTAATGAGCTTTATGGCTTATGGGGAAGCTCTTCGCACGACGTCTTCGCTGTAGGTGCCGATGGCGAGATTGTCCACTACGATGGGACTGCTTGGAGCCATATGGACAGCGGAGTTACGAGCAGCCTCTATGATCTCTGGGGCAGTTCTTCCACGGACGTTTTTGCGGTGGGCCGGCTTGGTACTATCCTTCACTATGATGGCGCAGTCTGGGGTTCTATGGACAGTGGTACCACTACCCAACTCTGCGGCATCTGGGGTAATTCATCCAACGACGTCTTCGCCGTGGGCTTAAGTGGCATCATCCTGCACTACAACGGCGTTGTATGGAGCGCTATGAGCAGTGGAACCACCCAGTCGCTCTATGCTGTCTGGGGAGCTTCTTCGGACGACGTCTTTGCTGCAGGAGAGCACGGTGGTATTGTCCACTATGATGGGACAGCATGGAGTCCCATGGGTAGCGCTACTAGCTGGTCACTTTACGATATCTGGGGAAGCTCTTCGAGCGACGTTTTCGCTATCGGGGAACGCGGAACCATCTCCCACTATGACGGCAGTATCTGGAGTCTCATGGACGGCGCCGTTACAGACGGGTTAACCGATGTCTGGGGCACTTCGGCAACCGATGTTTTTGTTCTGTCTCAGTATGGCAGGATGCTATACTACCGTGGAGCGGTGCCCCTGACCTCTGTCTCTCCAAGCCATGGCTATCTGGGCGAAAACCTGGTTGTGACCATCACCGGGACATATGTTGGAGGCATCATATTTGTAGGTTTTGGCTCAGGTATAACCGTCAACAGCTTCACTATGGATGGCCCGTCGCAGATAACTGCGGACATCACTGTTGACAGTACCGCTAGCCCAGGACTCCGGCGTGTCATGGTGGCCACAGAGGGTGGGAATTTGATCAAGCCGGGTGCGTTCACGGTCAAGCGGGGGGTGCCCACGATAACATCTGTAATGCCCAGCCACGGGTACCAAGGTCAGTACTTGGAGGTGAGTATCACGGGGACTCATCTCATCGGTGCCTCGTCAGTGTACTTCGGTTCTGGCGTGTTTGTGTCCGAAGTGACCTTTGAGAGCGACACTGAAATAAAAGCCATGATCAACATTAGCTTCTCCGCCACTCCCGGTGTCAGAGACATCACCATAACCACTCCTGGGGGAACCAGTAATGAGGGGGCATTCACAGTATTTCCTGATTGGACACGCCCAGATGGTCAGATTCTCCAGACACTGTCCTCAGAGGTAGCTGCATTGCGGGAAATGACTCTTGGGTCAGTTCCCATCCAACTTGTCACACGGGATGAGCTGAGAGAGTTACTGCTAAAGAACTCCGAAGACGACCTGAATCAGGTCGCTACAGCCCAGGACCTCTATGTACTTCTGGACTTCCTGGAAGAGGGACAGAATCTCTATGATATTCTGATAGAAGCCTACACGCAGGAGATTCTGGGTTTCTATGATCCGGAAAATGACGAGCTGTGCCTGGTTAGCTACACTGGCGAATTTGGCCCGCTTGAGAGGCTGATCCTGGTCCACGAGTATGCCCACGCCCTCCAGGACCAGCACTTCAATCTGACATCTCTGTGGAAGAAAGACTATAACTCGGACGTTTCCATGGCTGTAAATTCTCTGGTAGAAGGGGACGCCATGCTGGTCACGGGCGCTTATTATCTTCGCTTCCTGAGCGAACCTGAGTGCAGACTCATCGGCGATCTGACCACGGAGCCTGGGAGTGAGCTAGGAGACGATGTCCCAAGGGTCATCCGGGAAATCCTGATGTTCCCCTATATGCACGGTGTGAAGTTTGCGGGTGCTATCTTCAGCGATGGAGGATGGGAGGCGGTCAACCGTGCTTACAAGTATCCTCCAAAGTCGACTGAGCAGATAATGCACCCAGAAAAATACTACAGGCACAAGGACGATCCCATGTCAGTGACCCTGCCGAATATCGCTGCTGCACTCGGGACTGGATGGTCTGAATTGGACTCCGATGTGTTTGGCGAGTTCGGCCTCCTGCTTTATCTAGAAGCCTTTCTCGACCCCTCTGATGCTGCCAAAGCCGCAGAGGGCTGGGGCGGTGATCGGTATGCCTTTCTGAAAGACGATGCGGGCAGAAGACTCTTCCTGTTGAGCAGCGTCTGGGATAGCAAGAAAGATGCCAGGGAGTTCTACGGGGCTTGCGCTGCCCGTGCTCAAAGGAAGAGCGGTGACGACGTGAGTCCTGTCCTAAAATTCGAGACAGAGAGGCGCTGGCAAAGCGAGGGGTACAGCCTCTATCTCAGACAGGACGGTACCAGCGTCGTTCTCATTATCGCCCCTGACGAAACCGTCATCGACACATTATTGTCCGGAGTCGGATCTGACCTGGCAGGCCAGTCAGAGGCGGGGGGATCACGTTCCTGGATGTGGGTCACCATTGGGGTCAGTGCGATTGTTGTCCTTGTTGCGAGTGCTCTGGTGGTGCGCCAAGTAGCCCGGCGGCGAGCTTAGTTCTTTCTTATACCTTTCCTAAACTAAATTGGAGTGCCATTTTCGGACAGCCTGTCCAGAACCAATACCACCGAGCATGAAGGCAGTTGACAGCTGGGGCAAAGATGTGTTATGCTCACCCCACGAAAGATAGTGCGTACGAATATTACTCTGTCGATTATTAACACGGGAAATCCCAGGGAAAAGAGTAGATAAAGAGGGGTTGACGATGAGTTGCAAGTGCAAAATATTTGTTGCTTCTCTTCTGATCCTGGTTCTGTTGGTGCCACTTGCCTTGAGTTGTGGTGGGGGAGGCCAGGAAGGAGTGGTAACCATCAAGATAGGTGAAATCACAGACCTGACGGGGCCAGCCTCACCCGCCATTATCCCTCTTCACTGGGCTCTCCAGGACATGGTTCGCTATTACAATGAAGAAGGGCTTATTCCAGGGGTGAAGTTTAGCCTTGTCACTTGGGATGATAGGTACGATGCTTCCAGGGAGGTGCCTGGTTACGACTGGGCAAGAAGCCGGGGGGCGAGGCTGATCGTCTCTGTTCCACCACCAACAGCCGTGGCGTTGAAATCTTTCGCCGATAGGGACAAGTTTCCGATTTGCTCCCTCAGCACTCACGAGGCTATGATAGAACCCCCGGGGTGGGTATTCTGCTTCTCTAACTCTGGCTATCGGGAGATGAAGACTTTCCTCAAGTGGATCTACGACGTTGACTGGACTGACCGGCAGAGGATCCCCAAGATTGGTCTGGTGGGTTGGGACGAGCCCAACATCCACGACTACGATAGGGCACTGACGGAATATAGCCGTGACCACCCCGATCAGATTGAGTACGTTGGTGCCCGTATAGCACCTTTTGGTCAAATAGGGTGGACTGCCGAAGTAGCAGCTTTGAAAAACTGCGATTACATAGATGCCGTTGGCTTTCCGATGGGTGCCTTCATTAGGGAATTTCAAAGCAGGGGGTACCGCGCCCGGTTTTTCGATATGCTGACGGCATCCTCTTACCGCGGTTTCCTGGTGGATCAGCTTGGCTGGGAAGCTCTTGACGGAGTTCTGGCGGTGAACATGTCTCTAATGTGGAATGAACCCGTCCCTACGGTTGACTTCGCTAAGACGCTCCTTTATAGGTACCACTCCAAGCGTGAAGCAGACGCAGCCATCTATGCCGGACTAGCTTATGTAGGTGGAATTCAGGAGTTGGTAGCCTTGTTTCAGATTTTGGAAACGGCGATAAACGCCGTGGGCGCGGCGAACTTCAATCCGCAGGCCTTCTACGATGCGGCTGTGCAGTATAAGACGGAAGGTTCTTTATGGGAAGACCGCCCACAGTGGTCTTTCAGCGAGACAAAGCGGTACCTGGCGGATCACATAGCGATATATAGGTTCGATGCCTCGGTCAAGGACCTGGTGTGGGTGGATAGCTGGATTCCCCTGGTGACGGAGTAGAGAGGGCGAGGCCCGTACCTAACCCGAAAGATAATACTGGTGGTTCTGACTTCTTCAGGCCATGCAGAGAAAACTGTCGAGCAGGTTGGGCCTCTCAGCAAGTCGAAGTCCGGATTGTTTACTAGAACGAGTGCCTATTCAAGAGGGCGAGAATCCGCCCTTTCGTTGCACAAGAGGGTGGCGACTTTGTTACTAATATCCTCCACAGGCAAGGCGCACGTACAGTGAGGGGGGAGAAGACTAAGCCAAAATCGCTAGCGCTCTCGCTTGTATCTACATCCATAATACGGGTTTGGATCGGATACTCAGTGCCTTTCCCTGACTATTTCGGCCACTGCTGAGTGACCGAGGTAGCTGGTCATCTCTTTGTAGAGCTCCAAGGGAACCGTGATAACGGCTATCTCTGGCTCGCCAATAGACAACTCAATTGCCTGCCATCCGAGAAAAAGCCGCCCCTTCCGTGGGGCGACTTGAACTCAAACCATGGGATCAGCAAAGGCGGGCGCTTTCGAATGGCTTGTAACGGCCGCCATACCCACGACTTAGGCACGCGCCTCGGCTCCCGCGCCAGGTACATGCCCTGGCCACTGAGGACGACTGTCATAGAGAATTGCGACCACACGGGACCCATCTTCATCGACTGCCTCGTAAGCTTCTGACCTTGCGGCTCGATCGTGGCTTTGTATCTTTGAGCCAAGACATTCCATCCACTTACCCGAGCGAAGATTGAGAAGAGCAAGACAAGAAACCCAATGAGAAACAGGGACGTGACAACGGTGACACCTACCACAATGACGACAGCAAGCTGCCAGCCCTCCATCTAGCAGTCACTCCCCAGGTTCAGTACAACTAGCCACGCCACCTTCTTTTAAGATATGTGTCCAACTCACCTCATCACAAGATCCATGAATTCGCTGAAATCCACAACCGACCACGTGACTACTGGATCGAATGTTGAGGCAGGTATGCTGAAGTTGGTGATATCCATACCCTCAGCAAAGTGTTCCCTCACCTCCTCGATGGTGATATCCGGCGAGCCATGATATCCCTGGCACAGGCCCATAAACACGCGCGCAAAATGCCCCCCACCAATCAGCAGAATCTCCCCATTGCAGGGGACATCTCGATGGACCAGCCACGCCACGACTGGCGCACAGCTATGCACCGGGAGTTTCTTCATGGATTCCTCAAATCTCGGGCCCCCGAACACGGCCAAGCGCCCATAGGCGCTGGGCATGATACAGTTGATCTTGATGTTCTTCTTGTGGTGTTGGACGGCCACAGCGAGGGTACGCGTCATTCCCAGCACCGCTGCCTTTGTTGCCGGATATGATAAGGCACTTCCCATGCCGAAGACTGATGCCGAGGAGACGTTCAAGACTCGCCCGTAATCCTGGTCCCACATCCTTCGCCAAACCGCGCGTGTCATTCGGAACGTGCCACCGGCAGCAACGGACATATCAAACTCATAATCTTCATCTGTGACCTGATCGAGGCTGCCAGTGCTTCTCACAACACCAGCATTATTGATCAGTATGTCTACCCTTCCCCAAGCATCCACCGCCTGCTTGATAATGGTCTCAGCGCCCTTGGTCGTCGCAACGGAATCACCGTTGGCTATGGCGATCCCTCCGGCCGCTTTAATCTCATCGGCAACGGCCTGTGCCATAGCCGGGTTGGAGCCTTTACCCAGGAAGTCAGTCCCCAGGTCATTTACCAGGACTTTAGCACCACGCTCGGCCAGTAAGATAGCGTACTCCCGGCCTAGGCCACCGCCGGCACCAGTCACTACAGCCACCTGGCCATCAAAACGCACCTGAGACATTGAACATCCTCCTTTCTGACCTAACCGAGATTTCCCATATTAGCCTTGTCTGGTCATCAATGCTGCATTGGCTCACCTGTAGTTCACGGCATTCGTTCATCACCAGCTTCCCATCTTAGCGCCACTCTTTGGTTCATCAGACACTTTCGCCAGGGCCAACTTGGTGGTCCCAAGATGTATCTCGCTCTCGCCAGACCTTCTTCATTCCACAGTGTCGGGCAACCAATCGCTAACCTTTACCGAATCTTTCTTAGCACTCCCCCGGTATAAGCATCTGTAATCCCATCAGTGTCATGATTAAGGCCCTTCTGCTCGGGAAGAGCAGAACACTCGGTTCCCTCTGCGATTTTCGACGCAGTCCAGTATAGGCTACCAGATATCATCTGTCAACTGTTGTGTTACCGTAATCGCACATCACTTGTATAGCGTTGTGCTATATTGACATTGGCTCACCCACAGTTTGCACAATAACCCACTGATGTTAGCACACCAGTCAACTACGTTGACAATCTGCTATTTTGGTGTTAGCATTGCCTCAACACACGATCCAGCGGTATCAGTAAGACATCATCAGCACGTTTGTTTGAGCAAGCCATCAGGAATTAAGGGAGCGATAGCTGACTGAGATAGCAGAACCATTCGCCGATCACACACGATTAAGCACGAAGCCCTATAATGGACAATAAGGAGTGGAAATGAAACTCAGGGCGGCGGCTGCGGGACGGATAGGGATGAACGGGCTAAAAGAGCTGACCAGAATCGAGGTCGGGGTACAGCATTCTAGCGGGGTCATTTACTCTAAAACGACCGAAGCATCATAGGAGGGTTATCATGTTCAATCTGAAGCGACACACAGCGCTCGTAACCGGTGCGGGCCAAGGGGTGGGAGCAGGCATTGCCAAGGCCCTGGCCAAGCAGGGCGCTGCAGTAGTCATCAATGACTACTATCTGGAGCGCGCCCAATCCACGGTCATGGAAATCCTGGCGACAGAGGGACGAGCGGTTGCCGTCCAAGGGGACGTCACCAAACTGGAATCCGTTCGCAAGATGGCTGAAGCGGGGCGGGCATCCTTTGGCTCCATCGATATTCTAGTCAACAATGCCGGCAATGCGGGCGTCGGAGCCTTTGTCCCCACCCAGTTCCGGGATATGCCCATCGAAGGGTGGCATAAATTCATTGAGGTCAATCTCTATGGCGTACTCTATTGTACCAAGGTTCTGCTGGATGAGATGTGCGACCGTGGCTGGGGGCGGATTATCACCATTACCTCTGGAGCGTATCGGGTGGGGAATGGGATGGGTATCAGCTTGTACGCGGCGGGAAAGGCCGGAGCCGTGGGTTTCAGCAAGCAATTGTCCAGCGAAGTGGGCCGATTTGGGGTAACCGTGAACTGCGTCGAAATAGCGGTTATGAACAACGTCCCTGGGGCCGAAGAATGGGCAAAGACCAAACCGATAGCTCGCCCTGCGACTCCGGCAGATATTGCTGCGGCGGCGGTCTATCTTGCCTCAGAAGAAGCCTCCTGGATCACTGGACAGGTGATACCAGTCAACGGTGGATCGACTACGGCTTGAGGCTCTTACTACCGCCTAAGTCAGGAGGTCGAGGTGTGGACAGAATTGTATGGAACCGGACGAAGTGTGTCAGCTGCCGCATGTGTGAAGCCGTATGTAGCTTTGTGCATGAGGGGGAGTTCAACCCGACGAAGTTCAGGATAAAGGTGGTTCGGACAGTAGACGGCGGGATGCTGTACAGTGTCTCCGTCTTCTGCCTCCACTGCGAGGAGGCTTTCTGCCGGGCCGCCTGTCCCGTTGGTGCCATAGCCCACGACGACAGAGCGGCCATGATTGACAAAATCGCCAAGAAAGAGGGCTACGGCCAGGTGCTCGCCGACGGCATCTTGCCGGTGGCCCGGAGACTAGGCACATCAAGGGCGCAGCGTGAGGCTCTGGAGAAGATGAATACCGAGTACTACGAACTGAGAGGCTGCGACCCCATCACCGGCGCCCCCACGAGAGCGGAGTTGGAAAAGCTAGGATTGAAGAATTTGGCAGACAAACTGGACAAGCTAGACCTGAAGACAGCAGCCGTTCCTCACGGATAAGATACGCCGGAAGCTTATTCTAAACCCAGGTCGAAGACCCGGAATTAGGTGGCATGTGCCAAAAGAGGCAGAGGTGACTGGGCAATATGCATCAATCAAGGGGACCGGCACAATGGAAGTTCCAAGAACAACTTAGGAGGAGGTTTCCATTATTATGAGCCTTGGCCCTAATGTAGTAACCTTGATTCAGGCTGTGCCAACAACCTCAAAAGGCCTCGCTCTTCAGGACTACTTCAGAACCTCTTTTTGACGGCTGCGATACGAGTTGATACAATTCCTGTTAGAAGATCGCCGGTTGCCGCTTCGTCACCAAGCTACTGAGGCGACTGCATCTCTGATATCAGACATTTCTCACCATAAGGAGGGAAGACTTGCTACAGCAAGCCTTATCAGGCGTAAGGATATTGGACCTGACCTGGTACATCGCCGGCCCCTACTGCACCAAGCTCTTAGCTGACTACGGTGCCGATGTCATCAAGATCGAAAGACTCGGCGAAGGGGACCCAGCAAGAAGAATGGGCCCCTTCTTCCAGGATGATCCCCATCCTGAAAAGAGCGGCCTCTTTCTTTATCTCAACACCAATAAGAAGGGCATCACTTTGAACCTCAAAACCCAGACTGGCCAGAAGATCTTTAAGGCACTGGTGAAGGATGCGGACATCCTCGTGGAGAGCTTTAGCCCTGGAGTTATGGAGAGATTGGGACTCAGCTTCAAAGAATTGGAAAAGATAAACCCGAAATTGGTGATGACCTCCATCTCCAACTTCGGGCAAACTGGTCCCTACCGCGATTCCAAGTCCAGTGACCTTATTACCTTTGCCATGGGCGGGGCAATGAACTCCACTGGAACACCGGACCGACCGCCCGTAGGTGTGACCCGCAACGTGAAGATGTACGAGGCTGGCTGGCTAGCGGCGATAGCCACCATAGCCGCTAGTTACAGTGCCCAACAGATCGGCCTTGGCGAGTACATCGACGTTTCTCTTATGGAAGTCCAGCTAGGCAGCACCGACAGGCGTGATACCCATCTGCTCTCCTATGCCTATACCGGTTTCATCACCCCACGCGAAGACCTCACCACCGCCAGATGGACTGTGGTCAGCAGTGGATACTTACGCTGCAAAGACGGCTGGGTACTGGTCATCTGCCCACCGGTGATGTGGCCCAAAATGTGCCGCGCTCTAGGCAGGCCCGAACTAATGGACGACCCCAGGTTCCAGAATCTCTACGATCTGACCTATGCTGCCGATATCGATGCCATCCTGGCCGAGTGGCTATCCACCCGCACCAAACAGCAGGCAGCTCAAGAAATGCAAGCGTCAGGCGTGGCCGTTACACCGATCAATACCCCCGAGGATGTAGTAAAAGACCCCCACCTGAATGCGAGGGGCTTCTGGGTTAGGATCGACCACCCGGTGGTGGGCGAGCTGACTTACCCCGGAGCGCCCCTGGATATGCCGGAGGGCGGCTTCCAGGTGAGGATGCCAGCGCCTCTCCTGGGGCAGCACAACGCTGACGTCTACGCAAAGCTAGGCTACAGCAAAGAGGACCTGGCACGACTGAGGGCGGCAGGGGTTATCTAATCTGAGTTATGGATTGTAAAAGGAGGACTGGTGTATGGCTAACAGACTACCACTCGAAGGAATAAGGGTTTTAGATATCACCACCACCTGGGCCGGCCCCTATGCCACCATGCTGCTGGGCGACCTTGGGGCTGAAGTTATCAGAGTAGAGTCTATTCAACACTTTGCTTCCACCACCAGAGGCATGATGCCTCGGCCCCCAGCGGGATTATATGAGAATACTCCGAAAGGAGGCATGTATCAATATCCGAACCGCACGCCAGGTGAGACGCCCTGGAACAGGGCTACCATGTTCAACAGCCACGGCAGAAACAAATATGCTATGACAATTGACCTGGAACGTCCGAGGGGCAACCAGATCTTCAAAGAACTGGTAAAGATCTCGGATATATTCATAGAGAACAACGCCTTTGGAGTAATGGAAAAGCTGGGACTGACCTACGATGTGCTCAGTCAGGTCAATCCTCGCCTGATTATGGTTCGGGCCCCCAGCTACGGTGTGAAAGGCCCCTACCGCACCTGGAGGGGCTACGGCTCTCAGGCAGAGGGGGGGGTAGGCCATACCTGGCTGAGTCAGTATTCGGTAGATGACATGCCAAAGAGGACCCTCACCTTCACCATGGACACTGTCGGTGGCTGTGGCATAGCCTTATCTGCCATAATGGCCCTCTACCATCGGCAAAAAACCGGAAAGGGGCAAATGATTGACCTTGCTCAGAGCCAATGTGTGGCTTCTTGCCTGGGGGAAGCGTTCATGGACTACACCATGAACGGCAGGGTTCAGGAAACGATGGGAAATCGCCACCCGGCGGCGATCCAGGGCTGCTACCGATGCGCCGGCGAGGGCATAGACGAATACATAGTGATTACCATTACTAATGATGAGGAATGGGAGGGTTTTTGTCGTGCCATCGGCAATCCACCGTGGACCAAGGAGAGAAGGTTCTCCGATGCCATCAGTCGCTATCAGAACCATGATAAGATTGACAGTCACATCGAGGAGTGGACCGGCCAGCACAACAAATACCAGGCCGTGCGTCTACTTCAGGAAGAGGGGGTTCCCGCCGGGCCGGTACTGAATGAAAGGGACGCCTATAATGATCCTCATTTGAAGGAGCGCAACTTCTTCCTGGAAATCACCCAGAAGTGGTGCGGGACTCACCTCTACGCTGGCTTCCCCTGGAGATACCTGCGTGCACCGCAAAAGGCATACCTGGCACCATGCGGTCTGGGCGAGCACAATGAGTATGTCTTCAAACAAATCCTCAAAATGAGCGACGAGGAGTACGCCGAACTGGAGAGGGAACAGTATATCGGCGATACGTACCTTCCGTCCGTCAGGTAGGCTGGCCAAACGAGTCCGTTGACTCCGTGTAGCTGTAAGTGATTGGCCAAGCAGTGGAGAAGCAGCGGTCAAAAAAAGAAACAGCGAATTAGCTTGACACCGGACTGTCCTCCACCACCGTAACCCTGCCAGAAGACTAGGTCACAGGTGTACCCTATAAAGCCACCGTTGCCTGTGAACGATGCCCGACCTATATCAAGGCTCCAGGATTAGCGGCAGCCACTTGCCTGTCCACGTGAAGGACTTTTCGGCAGCATTGATTGTCCATAACGCGGTGTAGTCCATCAGGGTCCGTTTTGTCTCGCTGTAACCGTTTACCGGGTAGTTTTCCCATATCGGGCCATCCGTTTTGTATTTGATGGTGGCCTCATAGTAGGCCTGGCCATTGAAGTTTCCAGCACCCACTTCCCTTACCGCCCGATCCAGGATGTCGAACGGGACAGCTACAAACGAAGAACCGGCACCCTCATAGGCCTGGTTGTCAACGTAGTTCGAGATGTCGCCCCCACCAGTACGGTACCTGAGCAGCATGTCATACATCCGCTGGACAAGGGGACTCCTGTCCCGGTCTGCCCAGCTCAGGCAACTCATCCCGTATATGGCTCCATCAAGGGGTCCCCAGCCGTTCATCGCTGCGAAGAAAGGTAGAGCAGAGCTCATGCTACCATCTGGATCGAAAACCTTCGCCTTACTATATCCGGCGGCCAGGTAATCCCTCCACAAATATGCCCCCTGAGGCAATTGCGACTGGATAAAATCGCAGTCTTTGAGCTTCCTCACTGCGCTCTGAAAGTCCATGGCCCCATAGGGCAACAGAATGCCATCAACAAACTCAAACTTATCCGGGTGAGCCTGGGCATACGCTTTCATGGCGGCTACTTTGTCTATGTCAGTGACAGTAGGCCAACTGGCTACGCCAAGCTTGGGAATCCCCTTGTTATAGTCCCAATGATTCTCACTAATCCATTTCAGGAGAGTAAAAGTCGGGTACCTGGAGAAACTACTGGTGAGGAATACCCATCCTGGAGGCTCTACAACATCCGCAGACCCAGAACTGCTGATAATCACGATCTTGTTTCTCTGTGCAAAAGACTTCAGAATCTCGGCGTCCTGGGCCATGACAACAACGATTACCTCCGCGCCCTTGCTTCTGAGCCAATCAAAACCAGGTATTACTCTGGCCGCGTCGAGCCGGGTATCATACACAACAGCCCTTATTTTTACGCCAGGGATAAGGTCTTCATCATTGTAGTATCTTGCAGTATCAACGAATACCTCGGCGATAGGCTTAATGGCTGACGCTCCCGCTCCGGTCAGGTCTGCCAGGCAGCCTATGGTGATCGTCACCTTTCCTCCGTCTTCCTTGTCACAACCAAAGCCAAACGTGGCCATGAGCACAAAGACCGACAGGACTATCATCACCTTTTTCAAAATACTCCTCACCTTGCTCCTTTCGTGCCTTCTCTCTTCATTCTACGAGCCTCGCCCGACGCTATACCATCTCATCCGACTATCACCTCGTTTTGGATGTCATTATTCTGGCCTCGACAGATCTCTTGAACCTATCCCTGCCGCTAATCGAGGTAATGATAGCCACCTTCACGGCTCCATAGGTAGGTCGAACGCAACCCAAGGTGCTAATAGCTCAGGCCTCATGAGGATGCAATCGGTCTATGACTGGTACAGTGCATCAAGTCAATTCTCCCAGTCCTTGAAGGGCTGGAAGGATGACAGCCACCTGGTTTCCTGTGGAGAGATTTATTTCTTGAGACAGATGATCTTACTGGCCCCGATATAGAGCTTGTTGGCCGCTAGAGCAGGTGAAGAGCTAGGCTCTCCTCCCAATTCATACTTGAAGACCAGTCTGCCATCTTTGTCTTCCTTCAACGCGTACAAGTAGCCATCCTGAGACGCCACATATACGTGGTGGCCCGCCACCGCCGGGGAGGAGATCACTGGCCCGCCTGTCTGGTACCTCCAGTCGAGCTGACCGCCCTTCTTGCCGTCCTTGATACTGTAAACATAACCATCGTCTGAGCCTACGAAAACACGGCGGTAAGCCAGGGCTGGGGAGGAGCGCACCAGCCCCCCGGTCTTGTAGTTCCACAAGAAATTGCCGTCGTCCTCATCTAGGGCATAGACATACCCGTCATCGGAGCCAAAGTAGACTTCATCCTTACCCAACGTCGGGGAAGATCTCACTGGCCCGTTCGTCTTGTACTTCCAGATCTCCTTCTTGCCCTTCTGATCAAGAGCATAGACATACCCGTCATCGGAGCCAAAGTATATCTTATTAGATTTCACCGCTGGCGATGAACGCACCGAATCACCAGTCTGGAAACTCCACAGAATCTCACCGTTGTCCTCATCCAAGAAGTATAGTTTGCCGTCATCGCAACCTACGAAGACTTTCCCGTAGGCCACAGCCGGTGAGGAGCGCACTGGCTCGCCAAGAGTGGCCTTCCATTTTAGCGTTCCGTCTTTCTCGTCTAACGCATAGACACACCCATCATCCGAGCCCACGAAAACCTTATGTCCTGCCACAGCAGGAGAACTGTGAATTGCGCCGATGGCACCGCTCTTGGGATATTTCCAAACAGAGCCGCCCTTATCCTTTTCAAAGCAGTAGATAACACCATCGCTGGAGCCTACATACACCTGATCATACCTGACCGCCACGCAAGAAGCGATTGTGCCGTCTATCCCATCATACGTCCATTTCACCTGATCCACATCCGCCTTCTTGACTGCCCCCGAGGTGGAATATCCAGTATTTGTCAGGGTGTTGCGAAATTGGGGCCACCTGTCTTCGGGCCATTCTTGTAGTTCACAGGCTAAGAAAGGTAGTGCCATGGCCAGAAGAGCTCCCAACGCTATGACGATAATAAGGATACCTACTGACTTCTTCATATGACTCCCTTTCCTAAATTATGTAGGGCGGAAGACTGAGCTCAAAACGGCAGCAACTTCTTTCGAAGCACACACCGCAAAGAGCCAGAACCTATCTTCCCCCTTTTGGCACGATATTATACACGATAAACGTGATGACAACAACTGCCCCTTCCACCCCCAACACCCTCACGACAGTCTTCAATGATCTGCCCTTTCACTTGAAGACCTATGACATGGTTACCATATCGAAGCCGCTATGGGCGTGGCAGAGCGGTCATGCAGCGTGATGGCGCCTTTCGCACAAGTGGCACGGCAAACGCCACAGCCGTAGCACCGCCGTGGATCAAACCGCACCTTCTTGTGCGCTGCGCTATAGTCAATAGCCCCAAATTGGCAGGCACGCATGCATTGCCGGCAACCGCTGCACAAATCAGGCTCAACCCTGGCAACATATTCGGCTCGGAACATGACCGGCATCTTGTATGTGACGGTAGATTGCATGGCTAGACAGTCCGACCTGTCGCAGTTGCAGATGCCGCCGATAAAGGGGGGGACAAAGGTCCAGACGGTGTGACAAAGGCCTTCTTGCTCATGCTCACGCAGGGCAGCCAGCGCAGCCTCTTTGGTAAGGGACTCAATCCCAGCCGTGTCCGGCCCCGTGAGGTAGCCGGCAGTGGTACTACCGATGATCTGGGCAAATTGTCCGCCATTGGGCACCATGCTAACCCCATAGCAATACCGCTGTTCCGAGCCCACCGTGATATGTCGGCAGAGGCATGCCAAGCGGACGACTGAGTTCACAAAATCGAAGATTCGCTCCACGTCTTCTATGGGAACCACTTGACCAAAGTGAACCTTCTTCATATTGTTAGAGACGCGCCACGTCACCACACGCCTGACGAAACCTGGTGCTTTGTCAAGCTGTTCAAGTTTCTTGAAGTCCTTGTCAGTGGCTTCGGGACGAGTGAAGAAATCTGTGATGAACCTCCGCCGCCGCAGGTCGCTCACCAGGTCGTCGGAGTAATTCTTTGCCTGTAAGTACCACTTCTTACCCTCGCCATGCTTATGACAGAACTCACACATGCTTCGCCTCCTACCTCATAAAGCTAGCAAAACAGAGAGCCTCCCATAAAGCAGATCGCCTGGCCTTTGGCTATCAGTGTCCCCTTGGTTTGGGTTATAATAGATGTCACCACAATCACTCATAATGTCACATGCCACCTCCAAAAGCAACTCCTTTTCGAGAGCCCATCGATTGACGTATAATCCTTCTCAGCCAAAGGCGTCCCCCTTTTGGAGGGACTGCGTTTCAATCTATGGGCTTGCCAGGAAAAGCAAGCTTAGGTTGGCTGAAAAACCGGATATATTGGTGCCTATGCCTTGTTTGAATCTATACCACGCCAGATTGGACAGATCATGCCAAGGGAGTCTGGCAGCGACTGCTGTGCGCAGTAAGACGACCTGAGGCCGCACGAGTAGATAGGGAGAAGCCGTGACCGATAACCACCAAGAATGGCATGTTCAAGAAGCTGCTGCCGTAATCCAGTCGCTCGATTCCTCAGAGCAAGGACTAAGCGAGGCGGAAGCTGAATCCCGTCTATCCCAGTACGGGCCGAACGAACTCAGAGAGACAAGAAGAGTATCTTCTCTCAAGATGTTGCTAGCCCAGCTCGCCAGCTTCTTGATAGTCATATTGATCATTGCGGCTATCGTCTCTGCTGCTATCGGGGAATGGGTGGAAGCCATCGCAATTATTATCATCATCATCCTGGCTGCTGTCCTCGGCTTTGTTCAGGAATACCGAGCCGAGAGAGCGCTGGAAGCCTTGAAGAATATGGCCGCCCCAACTGCTTCAGTGATCCGCGATGCCATGGAGAAGCAAATACCCGCCCGGGAAGTGGTGCCCGGGGACATAGTTGTGCTGCGAACTGGAGATAGAGTACCCGCTGACTTGCGTATCCTCGAAGCGATGAATTTGAGGACAAACGAGTCTTCTCTCACCGGCGAGTCAGTTCCGGTGGAGAAAACTGCCACTACCCTCCCCACTAAGGGAGCTCCCATAAGCGAAAGAGTGAATATGGCATTTATGGGCACCTTGGTTACCTATGGCAGAGGAAAGGCCATTGCGGTGGCTACAGGTATGTCTACGGAATTTGGCAAGATCGCCCACATGCTTGAGGAAGCGGAGACGAGGAAAACACCTCTCCAGCTTAGTCTGGACAGAACCGGAAGATGGATCGGGATATTTGCTCTGGCAGTATGTGCTGCGATCGCCGCTTTTGGAGTCGCCCGCGGACACGGAGCAATAGAAATGCTTGTCTGGGGAGCAGCTCTCGCAGTTGCCGTGATACCCGAGGCATTGCCTGCCGTAGTAACCATCAGTCTCGCCCTAGGTGTTCGCCGCATGGTGAGACGCAATGCCCTTATCCGTAACCTGCCCGCAGTAGAAACCTTGGGCTCGACTTCAGTCATTTGCTCGGACAAGACAGGCACTTTAACCCGGAATGAGATGACGGTACGCCGAGCATGGGTCAATGGCAGGGTCATTGACATTGGCGGTGCCGGATACACGCTGGAGGGAGACTTCTCCGTGGCTGGCAAGACCTTTGATCCCCAGGAGGACATTCATCTTCAGACTCTGCTCCGGGTAGGTGCCCTGTGCAATGATGCTCGCCTCACCCCCGATGACGGCTCGTGGCATATTCAAGGTGACCCCACCGAAGGGGCATTGATTGTAGCTGCGGCCAAGGCCAAGATATTGCAGGACCAGTCTAACGCTGAGTTTCCTCGACTGGATGAGCTACCTTTCTCCGCCGAAAGGAAAAGGATGACCACCATTCACCAGGGAACTAAGGGAAAGCTGGCCTACAGCAAGGGAGCCCCTGAGATAATCCTTGACTCCTGCACTCGTATTTACCAAAACGGCGAAGAAAAAGAACTAAGCCATAGAGATAAAGAGAAAATCATGGATATAGCCCGCGACATGGCTGAGGACGCCTTGCGCGTATTGGCTATGGCATATAAGCCATTGTCCGATACTGAGCCTGCTGTCAATGCCGAACAGGCGATGGTTTTTGTCGGTCTTGTCGGGATGATCGACCCACCACGAGAAGAGGTCAAGGCAGCGATTAAGGTATGTGAGGAAGCTGGCATAAAGCCGGTTATGATTACTGGGGATCATAAGCTCACGGCAGTAGCCGTGGCACGGGAGCTTGGTCTGCTCAAGGAAAGCATAGCTCTTAGCGGAGCTGAACTGGATGAATTGAGCGATCAGGAGTTCGAGCGGATAGTGGAGCAGGTGAACGTTTATGCCCGGGTCTCCCCAGCTCACAAGATGCGGGTGATAGACGCCCTGGCCAAGAAAGGATATGTAGTAGCCATGACTGGGGATGGGGTGAATGATGCCCCTGCCCTGAAGAAGGCAGATATCGGGGTTGCTATGGGGGTAACTGGGACCGACGTCAGCAAGGAAGCTGCCGACATGGTTCTAATAGATGACAATTTTGCCTCCATTGTGGCGGCCGTGGAGGAGGGCCGAAGCATCTTTGCCAACATAAGAAAATTTCTGACATACCTCCTCACTGATAATTTGGGGACGGTTATTGCCATGGTAGCTGCACTGCTTTGGGGTCTGCCTTTGCCTCTGGCGGCCGCCCAGATACTGTTCATAAACTTGCTCATGGATGGTGCCCCGGCCATCGCCCTAGGGGTGGAGCCGCCAGAGCCTGGCATGATGAAGCGGCCACCACGCAACCCCCGGGCCAGCATCTTCAATCGCTATGCTATTATCTATATTTCTTGCGTTGGGCTATGGATTGGCGTTGCTGCTTTGTCAGTGTTCAGATGGAGTGCCGGTGAGAGTCTCACCAAGTCCATGACGCTGTTTTTCGCTACCTTGATTATGCTGCGGTTGGCCAATGCGTTTAACTGCCGCTCGGCTAGCACTTCTGTCTTCCGGATAGGGCTTTTCAGCAACAAATGGCTAGTCTATGCCTGCGCCAGTTCATTTCTCCTCATGCTGGCAGCTATCTACGTGCCCTTCCTTCAGGTTGCCCTGAAGACAGCCCCCCTAACCCTGGGGGACTGGATCGTAGTCGTTGGCGTTGGCTCCACAGTTCTCATCGCCGTGGAGATTGCCAAATTCATCGCCTCGTGGCGCATCTTCCAACACCCCACACCCCACCATCAAACAGCGCCCGCCGCAAATGGTTAAACCCTCTCAGGATTTGCCCGATGCCAGAGATTAGAGGTAGACCAATCAAAGGGGCTTCCGCAGCTTCTATCCGCGAGCTTCAGCTATCAGGCCTCTCGACTGAAGGTCGTCGGCAATTTCTTTCAACCCCAGCTCTTCCAAAGAGGCCCTGGTTTGCAGACCGGTGGACACATCCCATCGCCGCAGCGCATAGTATTCATCTTTCATCCGCTCGAATTTCTCCCTCTCTACGACGGCTCCTTTTCGTGATATGACTTCCCCGTCTTTACCGGGCACCAGGCAACCCGGGTTGATAAAGTCGGACTGGAGAGGCTCGGAAAAGCAGCGGTCAGAAAGGTCATCGAAACCTCTGCCCCGCTGCCCCTCCCGTACCAGTATGGCACGCTGTAAATTGAAAACTCGCTCGCCCATCCTGTAAAGCCCTTTCTCATCAATATCCCACCCCGTTACAGCAGCCAGAAGCTTGCTTTCCAGGGTGGGGTCACCCACGTGGTCCTCGGTGTTCTGAAGGTCAATGATGGGCCAAAGATAATCACAAAGAATGAGACAGTCCTTGGCAGTCTCTCGTTCCTGGATCATCTTTGCTGCCATGTCTTTACCCTCGTATGTAGAGAAGTCACCAGCCACTTCGCTTCCCCAGAACCGCTTGGCTATGGCGCGTACTACCTCAGAAGAAGCTACACCCCCAGGCTCTTTCTTGACCCATGATACCCATTTCGCTACAAGCGTGCTCACTTCGTGAAGCTGTGGCATCGCCAGTCTGGGCTCCATAGCATGGAAAAGCGCATTGGTGATGTACAGCCTCGGACTGTAAATCTCAGTGTACCCCGGCATCGCTATGTGCACTGCACTCTTGAGCTGTTCTTTGGCTTCTCGGCCTATGGAGTTGGCAGCCTCGTCCACTCCTTTGGCCAGGGCTTCTCCGAAGCCCTGACGCAATGAAACCTTCCTGACCAGAGTCTCTATGAACTCCACGCTCCCCGTCTTTGACACGGGGATGCCCGTATTCTCGTCAGTCAGGATACCAGCTTTGTAGCAATGGTGAAGCCAGCTAATCATTCGGTCGATGACTTTAGAATCAAGCCCATAGGTGTCCACAAGCTTCGTGGCATGGAAGGGCACATCATTCCATTGACCGTAATAGGATACTGACCACGGTTGATAGAATAGGCACGAGGCGCAGAAGAACTTCCCTGTCATTCCATCATCGGCTTCATAGAGTCGTCTGGAGCATCCCCTACAGCCATAACAGGGATCCATCTTCTTCATCCTGGTGCGGCTCAGGCTGGGCACGACTTCCGTGGAAAACCGGTAGTTCGAGTGTCGAAGGATAATTGGCACTAGCCCTCGATAATGCTGGGTCAACTCTCGTAGCCGCTCGGGTCGAGCCACCGCCACCCCCTTACCCGCGCCCTCAACAACGATGGCCTTCAGCTTCTTGGATCCCATCACAGCGCCCATACCCGCCGAGCCACTGGCGTCATTGTCCGCCAGAAGAGTTGCCATTCTCACTAGGTTCTCGCCTGCGGGGCCGATGGCCACTACCCTGGCTGATTGTCCTAGTTCACCCTTAAGGGCTTCTCTGGCCTCGATAGCCCCTTTTCCCCACAGGGCAGAAGCATCCCTAAGCTCAACCATATCACGGCGGATGAGAAGGTAGACCGGTTTTTCCGACTTGCCTTGGACGACGACGGCATCGTATCCGGCGAATTTCAGCTCAGCCCCCCACCTACCCCCCAGGTTGCCATAGGAGAACTGCTGGCGGGCTGGGGCGGGCGATTTGCCGCAGACCTGCCACCGCGAACCGGCAATCGCAGGCAATCCAGCCAGGGGACCCGTGGCAAATATCAACCTGTTCTCGGGGTCGAAGGCATTAGTCTCCGGCGGCACTTCATCCCAATATATCTTGGCACCAATGCCTCTGCCGCCCAGAAAATCGGTGGCATAGTCAATCGTCGGAACTGTGGTGACCCTTCCCGAAGACAAGTCTACTCTCAGAATATTTCCCGCATATCCAAAGGTTGGCATTAATCCCCTTACCAGAGCTTCCCCGCTGGGCTAGGCCCGCCTCGGCCTTGACTCGGCATCACGCCGCTTGTTCTTGCTGATGTGGATCACCTTGCAATCAGGATACTGATAATTCGTCTCGTGAGATTCCTCTCCGCCTGCGGCGGATCAGAATGGCACCTATCAATGAGCGCTCTCACCCTAAGCCGAAGCTCGGCCCTTCACGGAGTGAAAGCGCAGAGGCAGCGAAGGATCTCATATCACGGAGGACTACTATTTCTGCCAGACCAATCCTACCACATGGCAAGTCCGCCGCTGACGCTTATTGTTTGGCCCGTCAGAAAAGATGCCCGCTCAGATGCCAGAAAAAGGACAGCGTCGGCAATATCCTCCGGCCTGCCCAGTCGTGGGATAGGCCAGTTCTTCATTGCTCTTTTCAGCTTGTCGGGCGTGAAGAAGTCATAGCCCCACTGCTTCCAAAAGCTCCCTTCACCCACGTCGTCTGTGGTATGAGGGACGATCCAGCCGGGCGAGACCACGTTGATGTTTATCCCATAGCGGCCCAGTTCCCAGGCCAAAGCCCTGGACAGTGCAATCACCCCACCCTTGGCGCCTCCGTAAACAGCCAGGTTCACTCCTCCGATTCCCACCTGGCCTGAACCGGAGGCAATGTTGACGATCTTCCCGCTCTGGCGCTCTATCATGCAATCAACCACAGCTCGGGTGCAGTTGATGACCCCCCAATAGTTCAGCTTTATCTCCCAGTCCCACTCCTCTCTGGGTTTCTGCACGAACGGCCGCATGCTTTGCGTCCCGCCCGCGTTGTTGACCAGCACGTCTATATGTCCGAATCTATCTAGCGTTTGCCTCGCCATCTCCTGTACAGAGCCCCACTCCGTCACATCCGTTTTGATCAAGACAGCCTCACCACCAACGCCATTTGCCTCATCTACTACTTTTTGCCCCTGCTCTACATCGATCTCGGCGTTGACAACCCTTGCCCCCTCCCTGGCGAAGCCCAAAACGATGCCCCGCCCGATATTGGAGCCACCACCAGTAACTACTACCGTCTTGCCTGCTAACCCCAGATCCACTCCAAGCCTCCTTCCTGCTTCATAGTCGCCTACGGGCTATCCCTCAATCTTGAATTCCCACTGGCAGGAAATCTCGTCCGGACTCTTGCGGGGCGGCAGCTTCAAGGGTGTCACCTTTATCTTGGGATTTATGAGGTACTTCTCCATAGCCTTTTTTTCCATCACATGACAGAACCAGTTTATCATTTCCGGAGCTCGCTTTTCGTAGTACAACAGCGACCGACATTGTGGAATAGTTATGACAACATGATTCTCATTTATGATGTTGTACTGAGTCTTGTACAGATTGCCCATGGTGTTGTCCAGGGGTAACTGCAAGGCCTTCAGGGAGTCTACCACCGTGTTCAGCTTGATGTTGGCTATCTTGGCATACCTGGGATTAACATTTTGCCCTACTGTTTCCCAGGCTTCCAGTTGAATCTCGTTGGCCGCATCAACACCGAACCTCTTCTTGGTCGCATCGTAGAAGGCGTTAGCCAGGTGAATCCAGGCGAATTGCCAGACCTCCATAATCTTGAGAAGAAAGTCCTTGGACAGATCAGCAAACATCAGGTTCGGGTCAAAGGGCCCGCTGAGGTCGTTCAGCTCTCTAGGCGCAATCTTCGGCTCCTGCTCGGCCGCCTTCTTTCCTGTCACGCCTTTCGTTCCCTTTTTCTGTGCCACTTCTAATCTCCTTTCCCTCTTTGTGTATGATGCCCCTTATCTCACCTCACAACTCGCATCTTCTAGTATGTCCAGCGTCGCCCCTACTTCTCGAGCTTAAACTCCCATCGGCAATGAGGCTCGTCCTTGCTCTTGCGTCGGCCGGCTCTCAGACGCCTCACCTGTATCTCCGGGTTGACCGGCCTGACATAGGCTTTCATCCCTTCATCCTCCAGCACCGTGCAAACCCAATCTAACCACTCCAGGTCACCCTGTTTCTCCATGGCATTAAATGCTGGACAGTAATGAACAGTGAGAATAGCGTGGTTCTTATTCTTCAAATCGAAGTCATACTTGTAGTACCCCTGAGCAAAGGATCCCATCAACTGAGTAGCCTTGACATAGGTCTCTACGTCGTTCCCCTCGATCCCGGCCGCCTGCATGGCCCACCCTGTTTCATATTTGCCTATCCTCGTCCAGGTGGACAACAGGCACTCCTTTTCCACTTCCCTTCCGAGCCTCTTGCGGACCTCCTCTGCCCAGTAGGTGGGCAGCACGTTGACCTCTCTGGAGTAGGCCAGCAATAGCTTCACCAGCACCTCTTTGGAGAAGTCCTCGTACTTCAGGTTGGGGATGTACGGCCCACTGTAGTCCTTCAGTTCCTCTTTTCGACCTCTTTCTTTCATTTCGGCTCCTTTCGGTGATGTGTTTTTGGGGACTATAATCCGCTCCATCATTCTACTAGTCGCTATCTCAATTTGGCAACCGCGAAAACTTTGACAGATGGAGTCAGATTCGATATGTTCAGCATACGGTTTCTTAAGCCAGGGGCACAGCAAGCAGCTTCACTGTGAGGAAAGGGGGGCTTCCATGATCAAGCTGGTCTATGTATACAGACGGCTTCCCCAGCTATCTCTGGCCGAATGCCACCGTTACTGGCGCGAGAACCATGGCTCGCTGGTGCAGCGGCGGGCGGCGGCCATAGGCCTGCGCCGCTACGTCCAGGCCTCCAGGCTCGATGATCCGCTCAACGAGAGGCTACAAACCTGGAGTGGTACCACGGAGCCATACGACGGCGTAGCCAACATCTATTGGAAGGACTACGAGGACTTGTTAGTGTCCTTCTCAAAGCCGGAGGCCCAGCTTAGCGACGAGGAAATCCGTGAGGATGAACGGCGATTCATAGATACCGCCCGCTCCTCGCTGTGGCTGGCCAGAGAGGAAATCATCAAAGGGGGATCAGGGAGAATAGTCGCCAGGAAGGGAGAGCCGACTATAAAATTGGTTCACTTCTTCCGTCGGCTTCCCGATCTCTCTCTACAGGAGTGCCAGACTTACTGGCGAGAGACTCACGGGTCGCTAGTGCGGCGGCATGCCACCGCACTAGGCCTAATGTGCTATGTCCAGGCCCACACATTAGATGACCCCCTGAATGATGCCATGCGGGCCATGCGCGGCGCTCTGGAACCCTACGATGGCGTCAATGAGCTTTGGTGGAAGGATCGCGATAGTCTAGAGAGGTCCCTCTCCACGCCAGAAGGGCAGCAGGCCTGGAAGTTGCTCCGCCAGGACGAACAGCGGTTTATGGATGCCAGCCGCTCCTCATCGTGGCTTGCCAAGGAAGACGTTGTCGTTGGGGATGATGACGGATAACAACCTGAAGCTGCCAGGATAGTCCTTCGCAAGTTCCCAGTCTAGAAAAGGAAGCGAAAGGAGAGCCAGAGCAAATGAAAGAGCCGATGAAGCTGGAATATCTCTTCAAGCCAATCAACATCAAGAGCATGAAACTGAAGAACCGCATAGTCATGGCCCCCATGGGGACACTCATGGCCAATGAGGATGGCTCGCCCAGTGACAGAGTGCTGGACTACTATGAGGCCAGGGCCGTCGGCGGCGCTGGATTCATCATGGTGGAGGACACCGTTATCCATCCCTCCATCGCCTTTGGCATGGGCGAGATCGCCATAACTTCCATGTACGACGACAGGTTTATCCCAGCCTGGAAACGGTTCACCGACCATCTTCATGCGGTCGGAGCCAAGCTTTCCATCCAGGTCTGGCACCCTGGCCGGCAAGCACCGGCAATCGGCCCGGACAGGCCACCCTGGGCTCCGTCGCTGCCGCCATGTCCTTGCCCCTACTGCCAGGATGTGCCCCATGTGATGTCCATTTCAGAAATCCAGGAGATAATCGACTCTTTCGCTCAGGCTGCCCGCCGCGTCCAGGAGTCAGGGTTTGACGCTGTAGAGATCGGTGGCGCTCATGGGTATCTCATCGCTCAGTTTATGTCATCTTACAGCAACAAGCGAACGGACAAGTACGGCGGAGACCTCATCAGCCGGATGCGTTTCGCCCTGGAAGTCCTGGAGGCCTCACGGGCAAAGGTAGGGCCAGATTTCCCTATCATCTTTCGCTTCAGTGCCGATGAGCGGGTTACTGAAGGCCGTAATCTGGACGAATCCCTGGCCATCGCTCCGTGGCTCGTCGCCGCCGGGGCGGACTGCCTCCATGTCTCAACAGGGGTCTATGTCAACGCAGAGACCTACATAGTTGCCCCTGCGGCTGTCCCCAAGGGGCACAACGTGTATGCCGCCGAACAAATCAAGAAGGTGGTAAACGTGCCTGTCATAGCCTCCGGCAGGCTAAATGATCCCTTGATGGCCGACCAGGTGATAGCCCAGGGCAAGGCCGACCTGGTGGCTATCGGGCGGGGCCTTTACGCCGACCCGGAGTGGCCGAACAAGGTGGCCGCCGGGCGGTTTGAGGACATTCGATGGTGTACCAGTTGCCTCGACGGGTGCATCCACAGCCTGAGGACAACCTTTGCTACTAAGTGCCAGGTGAACCCGGAGGTAGGCCGCGAGAGACAGATGGCCATCACCCCGGCCGCTCGTACTAAGCGCGTCCTGGTGGTCGGTGGTGGGCCTGCCGGGATGGAGGCCGCCCGCGTGGCCGCCCTCAGAGGGCACCATGTTACGCTCTACGAGAAAGAAAAGGAGCTTGGCGGGCAGTTTCGCATCGCCTCCATCCCACCAACAAAGCAGGAGATCATACCCTTCCTCAAATATCAGGCGCGGCAGTTGAGCCAGACCGGGGTGAAGGTGGTGCTGGGGCAGGAGGCCACAGCGGCCACTGTGAAAGATCTGAAGCCCGAAGTGGTGATCATTGCTACCGGCAGCAAGCCCCTCATCCCTGATATCCTGGGGGCAGACGGCCAGAATGTGGTTACCGCCCACGATGTCCTCACCTTTAGGGTGACTACTGGCCGAAAGGTGCTCGTGGCAGGGGGCGGCATGGTGGGCTGTGAGACCGCTGACCTTCTGGCGTCCTATGGACGGGAAGTCACCATCATCGAGATGCTGCCTGAGCTTGCCGCTGACATGGCTCATGGCCCAAGGTATTTTCTGCTCCAGCGTCTGGCCGAGCAGAAGGTAAAGGCGGTCACATCAGCCACCATTCAGAGGATAACCAGCGACGGAGTAGTCATCAACCATGATGGCAAAGAGGAGACCATCAGAGGAATGGATACCATCGTCCTGGCTATGGGGGCGGTGTCCGTCAACCGGTTGGCCAGGGAGATCGAGGGCAAGGTCAGCCAGGTGCATGTCATTGGTGACGCCGAGACTCCAGGCAAGGCCATGGAAGCCATCGCTGCCGGCGCACAGATAGGCAGGGCTATCTAGGCACTCCTTGATCAACAGGCCAAAGGCCCAGACACAAAGCGGAGGGAAGCATGAACGCTCAATCCCAGGGGTTCATTAGGACTGATTCAGACTTTCTCAGCCGGGGAACAAAGTGCCGCGGCTGGCTTTACCGGCCAAAAGGGACAGAACACCCACCAGTGGTCATCATGGCTCATGGTTTTGCCGCGGAGAAGACTTTCAGACTGCCAGCCTACGCCGAAAGATTTGCCGCAGCAGGAATAGCAGTATACGTCTTTGACTATCGCTGCTTCGGGGATAGCGATGGACAGCCCAGAAACCTGGTAAGCCCCTCCCGTCACCTTCAGGACTGGAAAGCGGCCTTGGCCCATGTCCGCTCTCTCCCTGAGGTAGATAGCCACCGCATAGCCCTGTGGGGGAGTTCCTTCAGTGGAGGCCATGTTATAGTCACCGCGGCGCAAGATCCGGACATCAAAGCAATCACAGCTCAAGTGCCCTATGTGGATTCTTTGTCATCCCGTGGAAAGATGGAATTGAAACAGACAATGCGGGGTCTGGTGGCAGCTTGCCGGGATATATTCAGGCTACTCACCTTCCGCAGTCCTTACTATATCCCAGTTGTAGGCGATCCCGGCACACTGGCGGTGATGAATGCCCCGGACTCCAAGCCCGGCTATTTCTCCATCGTCCCTCAAGGTTCCTCCTGGAAGAACGAATGCCCGGCAAGGATATTCTTTGCCGTGCCATTCTACCGCCCGATAACGGTAGCCAGAAAGGTGAATTGTCCAGCACTGATCATCATGGCCGAAAAGGACTCTATTATTTGGCCGGGCATAGTAGAGAAAGCGGCTGCCAGAATGCCGAACGCCAGGCTCATCCGCATGCCCGTGGGTCATTTTGACGTTTATACCGGCGACTGGTTTGAGAAGACGGTCCAGGTTGAAGCCGATTTCTTGAAAGAGCACCTAATGTAATGTCTATGAAAACACTCAACAGAGCCACTCGTGTCATTACTTCGAAAATACCGGTAGCAGGGGCTAACCTCAAGACTGTCATTCCCGCGGAAGCGGGAATCCAGGAACCCTGTGACGGCAGCCTGCCTCGTCATTTTCGTTCTTTGGTGGTGCTGGTGTGACCCAGCATGGGTGATCCCGGCGAAAGCCGGAATCCAGAAGATATGTACACTGGATTCCGTGTCAAGCACGGAATGGTTCACTGATTCACACCAGCACCAACAAACATGAAAGCGCCGTATTTTCGTGAGACTGACATTGATCAACACCCCCTGTGATACCCTATTGATTTAGGCCTATACTGGCGTTATCATGTAGGCGGGATGCCAAACCGTACCATTGGCCTGTGAGAAAGAGCGAAGGGAGGGCACTCACTCATTCACTCACTCTGCCCTCTGGAAGGGAGGATGGACTCCATGAAAGGCAACAGCAAGAAGGAACCGAAAGCACCGCTAAAGGCACCGAGGAAAAAACAGGCTAGGGCAAGACGCAAGCCAGCAGGGGAAGCCCTGCGCCAGAGCGAAAGCGTGTTCAGGGCTCTGTTTGAGTCCGCACTTGACGGTGCGCTTATCGTGGACAGCGAATTGAAAGTAGTGGCTGCCAGTGAAGCTGCCGCCAGGATGTATGGCCTCGGGTCTGGCATGGATGCCATCGGACTGAGTATACTCGACTTTGTCGCTCCGGAAGAAAAAGAGCGAGTCGCCAGGGTTATTACCGAAGATTTGCTTGAAAAGGATTTGCGCCACGTTGAGGAGTACCGGACACTGGCTGGAGACGGCAGGGAAATATGGATAAGCGCCACAGGAACCAGGATCGAATACGAGGGAAAACTGGCCGGGCTGATTTCACTTAAGGACATCACCGAACACAAGCAGGCAGAAGAGTCCCTGCGCCGGTCGGAGGACAAGTTCGCCACAGCTTTTCGTGCCTGCCCCGACCCGGTATGCATCACGACGCTGAAGGAGGGACGCTATGTCGACGTGAACGACAGCTTCCTACGGGCTACGGGCTATCAGCGTGAGAAGGTAATCGGGCACACCACACCGGAGCTCGGCGTGTTTGCCAGGCAGGAGGATCGTGACAGAGTAATCCGCATGGTGCAGACAGAGGGGAGAATCAGCGATCTGGAATTTGACTTCCACACGAGGTCGGGCCAGATTCGTACGGGACTGGTCTCCGTAGAGCTTATCGATCTCCGCGGCGAGCCATGTTTGCTCACCATAGCTAACGACATCACCGAGCGCAGGCGCGCCGAGGAGGCGCTGAAGCTTCAGAAAGCCTACTTCCAGCAGCTCTTTGACAACTCCCCGGAAGGTATTGCCTGGCTGAATGATGCCGACAGGATCGTCAACGTCAACGCCGGGTTCGAGACGCTCTTTGGCTACCGGGCAGAGGAAATCAGAGGCCGCCTTATTAATGACGTTGTTGTCCCTGAAGACCGTCTTGAGGAAGCGTCAGCGTTATCTTGGGCAAGTCAGCATAGAGACGTCATCCTGCAGAAAGACACAGTGAGAAAACGCAAGGACGGCAGCCTGGTAGATGTATCCGCGCTGGGTTGCCCCATCCGGTTTGGTGACGATACAGTCGGGGTATATGTCATATACAGGGATATCACAGAACGCAAGCGGTCAGAAAAGGAACTGCGAAAATCCGAGGAGAGGTATCGGTCGCTTTTTGATAGCCATGTTGACCCCGTCACCGTTTATGACATTGATGGCCGCCTTCTATTGATCAACGCCGTCGGAGCCAGGAACTTCGGAGGAAGACCAGAAGATTTTGTCGGCAAATCGTATCACGAACTGTTCCCCGAACAGGGTGCCGCCTACCAGGAGAGACATCGGCAGGTAGCACTGTCAGGCACACCCGCAGAGTTTGAGGATATGGTGGAGTTTCCTTCCGGCAAACGCTGGTTTTTGTCAGTCCTCCACCCAATCAAAGACGAAAGAGGCAATACGTATGCGGTGCAAATTATTTCCCACCACATCACCGAGCGCAAGCGCGCAGAGGAAGCGCTCCAGCAGAGAGAGCAGTATTTTCGGTCGCTCTTAGAAAACGCTCGGGATGCCGTGCTGGTTGTGAATGATGATGTAACCATTAGCTACCAAAGCCCGCCTTATACTCGCACGCTGGGATACGTACCGGAGGAGGAACTTGGTGGTAGCCTGCTCGACAAAATACACCCGGATGATGTCACCAAGCTGTCTGATGATCTTGCTCGGTTGCTGCAAAACCCAAGCCACGCCTCGCATTTTGAGGTGCGTATCAGGACCAGGGACGGGTCATGGCACATTATCGAAGGTGTAGCCAGAAACCTTCTTCATGATTCGGCCGTGCATGGGATTGTAGTCAACTTCGGCGACATCACCGAGCGCAAGCGCACGGAGGAAGCGCTCAAACAGAGTGAGGAGAAATACCGTCTGCTGGCCGAGAATGTGACCGACCTGATATACGTCATGGATACGGACATGAAGGTCACCTACCTTAATCCGGCTATCACGCGATTGCTGGGCTTCAGCGTTGAGGAAGGGATGACCCGCAGCCTGGCAGATTCCATGACCCCCGCCTCGCTCGGGATTGCCGCCAGGGCCCTGCAAAGTGTACTCAATGCAGGGAAGTTGCCACCAGGAGACTTTCAAGATCATGGAAGGACGGAGCTGGAGATGTACCGCAAAGACGGCTCCATCATGTGGGCAGAAAGTGTAGTCTCAGTCATGCGCGACTCTGATGGCAGACCCACAGGAATTCTGGGAGTAACCCGCGACATTAGCCAGCGGAAGCAGGTTGAGGAGGCACTGCGGGAGTCTGAAGCCAAGTATGCTGCCGTGGCGGAGCAAGCGGCGGACGGCATAGTCATCGTGCAGGATGGGCTCATCAAGTTCGCCAACAAGGCTCATGCCCAGATTACCGGCTATTCCGTGGCAGAGCTGACCGGCATGCCCTTCCTGGATACAATAGACCCTTCAGACCGAGACCTGGTTGCCCGGAGATACGATAGGCGGATGGCCGGGACACCGGTTTCAGCTATCCTGGAAACTAGAATGCTGTGCAAAGATGGCACGGTAAAGGAGGCAGAGGCACGGGCTACTACCATCCAGTACCAGGGCAGGCCGGCTGCCCTAGCTGTCATCCGCGACGTCACCGAGCGCAGGCGGGCGGAGCAAGAGCTACAACACAAGGAAGAGTTCTACCGTTCATTGATAGAAAACGCTTCGGATGCCATGGCCATCCTTAATACTGATGGGACGATCCGCTACCAAAGCCCGTCTTATCTGAACGTGCTGGGGTACTTACCGGAGGAGGAAGCTGGCAGGAACTTGTCCGACCACATACACCCGGATGATATTGCCTGGGCGCTTGAGGATTTAGCCCGATTGCTGCAAGACCCGAGTTACGTCTCTCGTTTTGAGCTGCGTGTCAGGTTCAGAGATGGGTCCTGGCACACCATCGAAGGTACATCCAGAAACCTTCTCCATCATCCCGCCGTAGAGGGCATTGTGGTCAATTTTCACGACATCACCGAACGCAAGCGGGCAGAGGAAGAGCTGCAACAGGCTTACGAACGGGAAACACAATTGCGGTCTGAGTTAGTGGAGGAGATGCAGAAAAGGGTGGAGCTCACCAGAGCTTTGGTGCACGAGCTAAAGACGCCGCTCACCTCGGTGATCGCTTCCAGCGAACTGATGGCGCTGGAGCTTCCAGAAGGGCCACTGTCTAGAATGGCAAAGAACATCCACCGCAGTGCCGGGAATCTCAACAATAGGATTGACGAACTCCTCGACGTGGCCAGAGGCGAGCTAGGTATGCTCCGCCTGAATCTCATGTCCGTAGACCCAGCCAGAGTGCTGAAGGGACTGGTTGAGGACATGGACCCTATAGCTTTGAGTCAACACCAAACCTTGCTCCTGGATCTGCCGCCCTCCCTTCCGCCGATCTGGGCTGACGAGAGCCGCCTGTGCCAGGTGGGGCTCAATCTGCTGAGCAATGCCTGCAAATTCACCCCTCAGAGAGGAACGATCACGCTAAGGGCCAAAGTGGAGGGTGATAGGCTGATGGTGGAGGTGGAGGATACGGGTCGTGGGATAAGCGAGGCAGACCAGCAATGGCTGTTCACTCCCTATTACCGGGGCGAGGCAGATAAGGAGCGTTTCAGCGGATTGGGGCTAGGGCTCGCCTTGTCAAAGATGCTGGTGGAACTCCACGGGGGGCAGATGTGGGTAAAAAGCCAGCAGGGCAAAGGCAGCACCTTCGGCTTTTCACTGCCTCTAGCAACAGAGAGCCAGCAGGAACAGGTGTTCCAAGGAGATGAAGAAGAATGACGGCCAGGGGCAAGCTCCTGGTCTTTTCTTACTGAAATAAGCAAAACGGTATTCTTCTCCTTCCTCATGGGAGGATCAGAATAGCAGCCCTGGGTTATCACCCTGATCCGCCCGCCTGAGGCGGGAGAAGAATCTCGGTGGTCATGCCGAACCGGCGTGCTGTCTCTGAAAATACCTAGCAATGCCATTCTTCCGAAAATAGGCGCTCAGTAGCAGAAGCCGTAGGGCAGGTTTCCCAACCTGCCCGCCCGCGATGGTCAAGTTAGTAGCAGGGTCTACCCTCCAGTCTGTCATTCCCGCGGAAGCGGGAATCCAGCAACCCTGTGACGGCAGCCTGCCTCGTCATTTTCATTCTTTGGTGGTGCTGGTGTGAGCCGGCATGGGTGATTCCGGCTTCCGCCGGAATCCAGAAGGTAGCGCACCGCAACTTAATAGTAGGGACATCACGCCAGCCAGCGCTCGTGGCAACCTGTCAAGCCTGATGCTATAATCTCCTCAGGCGATACGGAAAGCAGTGTCGGCCAACCAGAGAGAAAGCGCAGCTTTGATCTTGACAGCCAAAAAATTTGGCTCTCAGTAAGGAGATAAACGTAGTATGTGGGATTCTGAGAAGAAAACGGTGCTTCAGGCGGCCCGATTGTTGGCAGAAAAGGGCCTGGTGGTGGGCACTTCTGGAAATGTCAGCCTGCGCTTCAGGGAGACCAGTGGACGGGAGCTGGTGGTCATTACCCCCACCGGGCGCTATTACAATACGCTGGGCCTCGATGACCTGGTAGTGGTCGATCTTGACGGGGAGCGCATCGACGGGAGGCACGCTCCCTCTGAAGAGAAGCTGCTTCACATCGGGATTTACAAAGCGCGCCAGAAGCTGAACGCCGTTATCCACTCCCACCCCGTTTTTAGCAGTGCCGTTGCCGCTGCTGGCCTGGATATCCCTCCCTTTCTCGATGATCAGGTGGTCTACCTTGGCGGCGAGATAAAAGTGGCCGCCTATGCTCTGCCTGGCAGCCTGGAACTGGCCAAAAATGCGATTTCCGCGCTGGGGCCACGAAATGCTGTCCTTCTAGCCAATCATGGCGCTCTCAGCGTGGGAAAAGACATGCAGGAGGCCTTTGCCATTTGCGAGTTAATGGAAAAGACAGCCAGGACATATATCTTCGCCCTGAGCCTGGGGAGAGTTAACCCCTTGCCTGCTGAGGCAATCGAGATGGAGACGGCCTTTTTCCAATCGCACCACGGCGACGCCGAGGGGAAGCAGACGCCGGGATGACGGGAGCGGGTTAAGAGGCTTTCCAACCTAGCTCAACCACGAAAGGCAAAAAGACTACAGGAGGACTACCACGATGGAATGGGGAATGGCAAACCGTATGGCGCAACTAATTCAATCGGATGGACATGCCCTCTTCTTGCCAGTAGACCACGGATACTTCCAGGGACCCACCACAAGACTGGAAGTACCGCGCCAGACTCTCGAGCCGCTCCTACCTTATGCTGACGCTGTTTTCATTACCAGGGGGGTGCTTCGCTCCTCGGTAGACCCCGACAGCGCCAAGCCGATCATCCTCCGCGTATCCGGTGGCGCTAGCGTCGTCGGGAAAGACTTGGCCAACGAAGGAATCACCACCTCCATGGAGGAGGCCATCCGCCTTAATGCCTGCGCAGTGGGCATTTCCATTTTCGTGGGCAGCGACTACGAGCGCCAGTCGCTGCTGAACCTCTCTAAGCTCGTTGACGAAGGTGAGAAATACGGCATCCCCGTAATGGCCGTTACCGCCGTGGGCAAGGAACTGGCGAAACGGGACGCCCGCTATCTGGCCCTGGCCTCCCGTATTGGGGCAGAGCTAGGCGCGCGCGTGGTGAAGACCTACTACTGCGAAGACGGCTTTGAGAAGGTGGTAAGGGGCTGCCCTGTCCCCGTGGTTATGGCCGGTGGGCCTAAGACCGATTCGGAGTTCGAGGTGTTCCAGTTTGTCTACGATGGCATGCAGAAAGGCGCTGTAGGCGTGAATCTGGGAAGGAATATCTGGCAAAACGATTTCCCTGTGGGGATGATCAAGGGCATACGGGCCATCATTCACCAAAACGCCACTCCCAAAGAGGCTCAGGAGATATATAATAGTATCAAAAGCCAAGGGACATAGTTGGTGCATTCGCAATTGACCATGCTTGTTTGGATAGGCGATGAAGTTCAGTGAATTGGTTAGAACCCTAGAACAGAATGGGTTTGAACTCATCAAGGAGAAAGGATCAATACGATATTATGGCAAGCCTGGTTGGGGTAGATTGATTCGAGTCGATTATCATGGCTCGAAAGAAGTCCCAACTGGTACTTGTCACGCAATTCTGAAGGCTGCTGGTTTGAAAGAAGGGAGGTATCAATGAAATGATTGACCTGAAGTACTCTCTGGTCATAGAAGCCACTGAGGATCCAGATTTCTTTGGCTTCTATTCTCCTGAATTAGAGGGATTTACTGGCGTAGGGCATTCGGTAGAGGACTGCCTTTACAAGGCTAAGTGGGGGATGCTGGAGCACGTCGATCTCCTGAGGGAAAAGGGACTTGCTGTGCCGGAGGAGAATGCCAGTCCCGTAGTCGTGATTCAAAACGAGAAGCGGCTAGAAGCTGCGGTATAGCCCACCAGAGAACTTGGCGAAAGCAGGCTCATCTAGTCTGGTATCCTCACAACAAACATGCAGTATGTCATTCCGTGCTTGACACGGAATCCAGTGTACATACCTCCTGGATTCAGGCTTTCGCCGGAATAGCACTGGTAGCTCTATTGCTGAGTCTTCTCATAGACACCATACCGAGAGTTGGGTATCAGGCGAGTGTGATTGTTTCCAGAGGCGTTTCGCCCCAGTGCGATTTATCCCAGTCCTGCGCTGAAAGGGAGGTAGAATGCGTGTAGCTGTGTGGTACAGCAATCGGGATGTGCGGGTGGAGGAAAGGCCCACCCCGCACATTGGCCCCGGTGAGCTTCTGGTGCGCGTAGAGGCTTGTGGAATCTGCGGCAGCGATGTCATGGAGTGGTATCGCCTTGACCGTGCTCCCCTGGTGCTGGGCCATGAAATCGGAGGCCAGGTGGCGGCGGTGGGGGAGGGGGTGGCACGCTACAAGGAAGGCGACCGGGTCACAGCGGCACACCATGTCCCCTGCAACACGTGTCGTTACTGCCTCAGCGGTCATCATACTGTCTGCGACACTCTCCGCCGCACCAATTTCGACCCCGGCGGTCTGGCTGAGTATGTGCGGCTGCCGGCCATCAACGTCGATCGTGGCGTATTCCTGCTGCCTGACGAAGTATCATACCAGGAGGCCACGCTGGTGGAGCCGTTGGCCTGCGTCGTCCGCGCTCAAAGGGTGGCCAGGGTGCAACTGGGCCAGAGCCTGCTTGTCATCGGCAGCGGCATCGCCGGTCTTCTGCATATCCAGCTAGCCCGTATCTCAGGGGTGGGGCGCATAATAGCCACGGATATCAACGACTACCGTCTGGAGGCGGCCCGCCGTTTTGGGGCCGACTTTGCCTTCCAGGCTGGCGCAGACCTGCCAGCGCGACTTCGCCAGGTAAATCAAGGCCGCTTGGCTGACCGGGTGATGGTGTGCACCGGTGCTCAGTCAGCCCTTCGCCAGGCTCTGCAATGCGTGGAGCGCGATGGCACCGTCCTTTTCTTCGCGCCAACGGATGCCGGTGTCACTGTCCCAATTTCCATCAACGAGCTTTTCTGGCGCAATGAGGTAACCCTCACCACCTCCTATGCCGGCAGCCCCGCTGATTATGCCCTGGCTGTTGATCTGGTCAGGGATCACCGAACGCACATGCGGCAGATGATCACCCACTCGCTGGACCTGGCAGAGGCAGGTCTGGGCTTCCGACTGGTGGCTGAAGCCAGGGACTCCCTCAAGGTGATTGTCGAACCGCAGAGGTAGCCACTGCTACACTGGCAGCTACGCAACCTCACCACCGATGAGTGTCTCATAGGAATAATCAGGCGCAATTTCCTCTCTGAACACTGCCACAATTGAGATCGTTTATCAACGCCTTCGTGTCATTCTGAGCGAAGCGAAGAATCTCTGAAATTCTTCATCGTCCGCCCGAAGCGGACTCTTCAGAACGACATTACTATACAACCTCCATAATTTGAAATTCCCACCTTTCTCAGATAGAATCGCCATGCAGAACCCCAATGAGGTAAAGGCAGACGGCAAAAGAACCAGCACCCAGAGTCGAGCTACCCCCAGTAGACCAGATAGGCATCGTGGTCCAGGACATAGACCAGGTCATGGAGTATTACGCCTCCGTTTTCGGCTGGGGGCCTTTCCATCTTCGCGAGGTGGAGTTGAAAGGATTCACCTATCGCCATCAGCCCTCCGACTCCCGCCTGAAAGTGGCCTACCTCCAGTCCGGCCCTGTTCAGATTGAACTAATCCAGGTCATGGAAGGTGAAACGCCCCACAGTGACTTTCTGCGGCAAAAGGGAGAGGGGCTGCAGCACCTTTGTTTCCGGGTGGACGACTTCGCCGCCACCGCCACCGAACTGGCCAAGGAGGGCATAGAGCCCGTGTGGCATCTCCCCGGTGCGCCGGTATTCGCTTATGTCAACAGCGACCGCATTGGCGGCGTCATGTTCGAGCTAGTTGAGAAAGGACAGATGGGAGAGCAGGAAAAAGATGAGGCATGACGGAAGCCACCATCCAGCCCAAACAGAACAAGTCATATATTCTATCCATTCAAGCCATTGCGGAGGAGCTTGCCTCCTGAAGATATACGTCAAGGATGGCAGAGTAACCAGGATGGAGACAGACGATCAGGAAGAACCGCAATTCCGGGCCTGCGCCAAAGGGCGGGCCTACCGCCAGAGGACGTATGCGCCTGACCGCCTATTGCATCCGATGAAAAGGACGGGAGAAAGAGGGGAAGGCAGATTTGAGCCAATCTCTTGGGACGAGGCCATGGACACCCTGGCCGGGGAGCTGAACAGGGTCAGAGAGACCTATGGCCCACAAGCCATCCTGTTCAAATGGTCGGGAGGAGATACAGCCAGACTGCACAGCGCCACCTGCCATTACCGGCTGCTTAACATGATCGGAGGCTGCTCCGAGGTTTGGGGCACCTTCTCTTTCGAAGGCGGCCTCTTTGCCGAACTGGCTACCTACGGCACTGTAGATACAGGCAACACCAGGGACGATTTCCTCAGCTCCCGGCTGATCATCATGTGGGGTTGGAACCCCTCTTCCACCATCCAGAACACCAACACCGCCTGGTATCTGGCCCAGGCTAAAGAGGCTGGGATCAGGATTGTCTCTATCGATCCCAGATACACAGACTCCAACGCCACTTTCTCTGACGAGTGGATTCCCATTATCCCTGGCACTGATGCCGCCCTGGCCATCGCCATGGCCTACCTGATAGTGAAGGAAAACCTCCAGGACCAGAAGTTTCTGGACAGATACACTATTGGTTTCGATCAATTCAGACACTACGTCCTGGGAATCGAGGATGGCACGCCTAAGACCCCAGCCTGGGCTGAAGCTATTACCGGTGTGCCAGCGCCCACGATAGAGCGCCTGGCCAGGGAATATGCCACCACCAAGCCAGCAGCACTGATCGCCGGCATCGGCCCGGGGCGCACCGCCTACGGTGAGCAATACCACCGGGCAGCCATGACTCTGGCAGCCATGACAGGTAACGTTGGCATCCCCGGAGGTAGTTCGGGAGGGCGGTCATGGCCCACCGCCGGGCCAACCGCTTACTTCAGCCTGGGCCGTGGCATGAGGACGCCTGCCAACCCAGTGGAGTCTAACGCCCTACCCCGCCGCAACTCCCTGGCCAGTTTTGGCATCGCCATGAGGAGAGGCCAGATCAATGTGGCCAAGATGTCGGATGCTATTCTCCAAGGGAAAGCGGGCGGTTATCCCGCTGATTACAAACTGCTTTACCTGGTAGATACCGATTATCCCAATCAGTACCTCAACGTCAACAAGGCAGTCCAGGCCCTGAAGAAGCTCGAATTCGTGGTGGCCTTTGAGCAGTTCATGACACCGGCGGCCAGGTTCGCTGACCTCCTGCTGCCCACCTGCACCACGCTGGAAAAAAACGATATCGCCCTTGACGGAGCCACTGGCTTCTATGGGTATATGAATAAGGTTGTCGATCCCATAGGCGAGTCCAGGTCTCATCTTCAAATCTGCATGGAACTGGCGAACAAGCTGGGTATCCCTGACTACAACGACAAGACCGAGGACGAATGGCTGCGGGAGATAGTGAAGGGGAGCAATGACATCGCCGACTATGACACCTTCAAGAGTAACGGGATTCACAAGCTGAGACTCCCTGAGCCTTATGTAGCTTTCCAGCAACAGATCGAAGACCCGGCAAACAACCCCTTCCCCACCCCCAGCGGCAAGATCGAGATCTATTCGCAGCGGCTGGCGGACATGAACGACCCCCTCATCCCACCCATCCCCCAGTACATCCCAACCTGGGAAAGCCGCCGTGACCCGCTGGCCCACAAGTACCCGCTCCAGCTCATTACCACTCATATCATCAGACGAGCGCACTCCCAGTACGACAACATACCCTGGCTAAGGGAACTTCAAACCCAGGCAGTATCTATCAACTCCGCCGATGCCCAGACCAGAGGGATCAAGGATGGCGATAGGGTCAGGGTTTTCAATGATAGGGGCGAGACCATTCTTCCTGCCAGTGTGACAGAAAGGATGATACCGGGCGTAGTCGACATCCCTCAGGGCGCCTGGTATAAGCCCGACGAGAAAGGCGTTGACACGGGAGGGTGCTGCAACGTCCTGACAAAGGACGAACACTCGCCAGGGGGAGCCTACTGCTCCAATACGACCCTGGTACAGGTGGAGAAAGCCTGAAGGAGGACAAAGGATGACGAATGCCGGAAAGGTGGTGCTACCACCAGTGAGCCAGGTTGGGATTGTAGTCAGGGACATCGAAAGGACGGCGCAATACTACACCTCAACCTTTGGCATAGGCCCTTTCACCATCATCGATGTCGATATGGATGGCGTGATCTTGCGGGACAAGCCCATCAGGCTCAAGATGAAGGCGGCCTTTGCCCAATCGGGGCCGCTCCAGATTGAGCTTATCCAGTCGGTGGAGGGGGAGAACCTTTATACCGAGTTCCTAGCCAGCAAAGGGGAAGGGCTACACCATCTGGGTTTTCAGGTTGATGACATGGAAGCTGTGCTGGCTGATTTGGCCAGGAAAGGGATCAAGCCGGTATTTCATCATAATTACGGCTTCGGGGCCTTTGCCTATCTGAACACTGACAAGATTGGCGGTGTGATGTTCGAGCTACTCTGGACAAAGAAGCCGGAGAGGTAGGAAACAAACCACCATCGAGCTCTGTTTACGATGTCATTGTGTATTCTTTGGCAGCTTAGTCAGCCCAGTGACGCACTTGTGCCAACTCAACTAAAGGAGGACGGAAATGGCACCACAGCTACCCTCGACAGTGAAGGTCTCAGAGCTCTTTCAGGTTGCTGTTGTCGTCCGCGACCTTGAGGAGAGCATGAAACGCTACGAGAGCCTCTTAGGCATCAGCTCATGGATGATCTTTGAAGTCAGTCCTTCCCTCGTTCAAATGACCTATCACGGGAAACCATCCCAGCACAGCTTCAAGGCCGCCTTCACCATGTTGGGATCCCTCATGATCGAATTGCTCCAGCCCCTCGAGGGAAGGGGTATTTACCGTGATTTCCTGGACAAACATGGCGAAGGTCTGCATCACCTGGGGCACGTCCGGGTGGATAACTTAGATGCTGCTGTCCAGGCACTGGAGAAGGCTGGCTTCCCCTGTGTAGAGTCTGGGGAGACTTTGGGAGGCCCCGGCGAAAACTATCACAAGTGGGCTTATGTAGATACGACTGCGGCTCTTGGCTACATCATCGAACTGTCCACCGGCAGTGATCCAAGAGCTATGTTCGCCACACAGACGTAGCTGTGATACGAAGGAGGTAAATCATGGTTGTCAACGACAAGACTCTGGCTGGTGAGGAACAGATAATCTACACTGGCTGCAATCAGCACTGCGGCGGAAGCTGCTTGCTGCGAGTGCACGTGAAGGATGGGGTTATCACCCGGATCGAGACAGATGACGGAGAAGAGCCACAGGTCAGGGCCTGCATGAAAGGCCGTGCCCAGCGTCAACGGGTGTATGCCCCCGACCGCATCACCCATCCCCTTAAGCGCGTGGGGGAAAGAGGGGACGGAAAATTCGAGCGGATATCCTGGGACGAGGCTCTGGAGACCGTGGCCGGGGACATCAGGCGAATTCGGGATACCTACGGACCGGCCTCGATTCTGTTTCTTGTCTCCGCGGGTGACATTTGCTCCATCAATATGGGCATGCCTATCTATCGGTGCCTTTGCATGGCCGGAGGCTGTTCCCTTACCTGGGCCATCTGGTCCTTCTGGGGAGCCATTGCCGCGGAGCACGTCACCTTTGGCCGCACCTTCAGGCAGAACACCCGGAACGACATCCTCAACTCCAAGTATATCATCCTGTGGGGCCTCAATCCGTCAAACTCAGTGCATGACAACAACTTCTGCTGGTATCTAGCCCAGGCCAGGGACGCCGGCATCAAGATCGTGGCCATCGATCCCCGGTATACGGATACCGCCGCCAACTTTGCCGACGAATGGATACCCATTATCCCTGGCACCGATACGGCCATGCTTATGGCCATGGCCTACGTCATCATTACCGAGAACCTGCACGACCAGCAGTTCCTCAACAAATACACGATCGGGTTTGGCAAATTCAAGGACTATGTGCTGGGCATCGAGGATAGCATCCCCAAGACCCCGGAGTGGGCCGAGCCTATTACCAGCGTCCCAGCGGCCACCATAGCGCGGCTGGCCAGAGAGTACGCCACTGCCAAGCCGGCATGCCTCTTGGCCGGGATTGTGCCGGGGCGGACTGCCTACGGTGAGCAGTATCACCGCGCCACTCACACCCTCTGCGCCATGACCGGGAACACGGGCAAACACGGCGGAGGGGCGGGTGACATCGTTCATACCGGAATGCCGGTAGCGTCTCTCTACGGAGGGGTGCTTCACCATATACCCAATCCGGTGGAGGGTGATAGGCCTCCCGCGGAGCACTACTTCCCACCAAAGATCAATTATATCCTGCAAGGCCCTCGAGGCAGCGTAAACCTTCACGAAGTAGCCGACGCCATTCTTGAAGGCAAGTCCGGGGGCTATCCGGCGGACTACAAGATGGCCATAACCTGCAACACCAACTACCTCAACCAGGATGCTAACATCAACAAGACGGTGCGGGCTTTCAAGGCCTTGGAGTCCGTAGTCGTGCTGGAGCAGTTCATCAGCCCCACGGCCCGCTACGCCGACATCGTCCTTCCTACCACCACCTTCTTGGAAAGGGACGATTTCACCCAGGGATCGGACCAGCCTTACTTCGTCTTCCAGCGTAAGTGCATCGAGCCGATAGGGGAATGCAAGCCTCATTACTTCATAGCCGCTGAGTTGGCCAAGAAATTGGGGATCGACAATTTCGATACCGTGACGTATGGGGAGCGCATAGAGCAAATGCCGAAGAAGAACACCCTACGCTTCCCCCTCACGCTGGAGATGTTCCGCGAGAAGGGCGTTATGAAGGTCCCGCTCCCCGAGCCCTGGGTGCGTTTCAAGGAAGAGATAGAAGACCCGGAAAAGCACCCCTTCCCCACGCCTTCGGGAAAGATCGAAATCTATAGCGAGCGGCTGGCCGAACTGAATGACCCCCTCATCCCCCCTATCCCCAAGTGGATCGAGCCCTGGGAGAGCCGGAATGACCCCCTGACCAAGAAGTACCCTCTGCAACTGATCAGCACTCACCCCAAGCGGCGTGCTCATACCCAAATGGAGACCATACCCTGGCTCAGGGAACTGGTCCCGCAAGAAGCACTGATGAACACCATCGACGCCAAGGCAAGGGGAATCCGTACCGGCGACCGCGTCCGCGTCTTCAACGAACGGGGACAAATGATTATCCCAGCACGGGTCAGTCAAAGGATCATGCCCGGGGTGGTCGATATTCCCGAGGGAGCGTGGTATGCCCCGGATGAGAATGGGGTGGACCGGGGTGGCAATCCGAACGTCCTGACGAAAGACAAACCCTCGCCTTTGGGAGCGTTTACCGCTTCCAGCAATGCTCTGGTTCAGATTGAGAAGGCGCAGGAGGACTAGACAATGCAGCAGATAGGATTTTTCTACGACCAAACACGATGCATGGAATGTTTTGCTTGCTGCGTTGCCTGCAAGGACTGGCACGACATACCGGCGGGCCCTGCCCACTGGAAGCGGATCATCGCTATCGAGGAGGGTAAGTGGCCTCATCTGTCGCTGGCACACCTAGCCATCAACTGCTTCCACTGCGCGGAGCCAGTCTGCATGGACGTCTGCCCTGCCAAGGCCATCACCAAGAGGGAAGAAGACGGGGTGATGGTCGTGGATCGAAATAAGTGCCAGGACGAATCCCACTGCGGCGTCATGACCATCGAGTCCTTGGCCCTCTTCGCCGGTGCTGAAATTCAGGCACCCTGCAAACTCGCCTGCCCGGCCCACCTCGATGTCCAGGGATACGTTGCCCTCATAGCCAATGGGAGATATAAAGAGGCCCTTGATCTGATCAGGGAGAAAATGCCCCTTCCCTCTGTCTGCGGACGGGTGTGCAAAGCTCCCTGTGAAACGGACTGCCAGAGGCAGAAATTGGATGAGCCTGTGGCTATCTCTGCCCTCAAGCGCTTCGTCACCGACTTTGCGCCCTATGAGGTTCCCCAACCCATTCCCCACACCAAGGCAGAGAAAATCGCCATCATCGGCTCAGGCCCGGCGGGGCTGTCCGCAGCCTATGACCTGGTCAGGATGGGTTATGGCGTCACGGTCTTCGAAGCCCTGCCTGTGGCCGGCGGGATGCTGGCTGCAGGCGTCCCCCAGTATCGCCTGCCTAAGGAAGTGCTACAGAGAGACATCGACTATATCAGGGGCCTGGGCGTGGAGATCAAACTGAACACGCCCGTCGGTCACGGCCTGAGCCTTGGCGATCTGAGGCAGCAGGGCTACAACGCCGTCTTCATAGCTACCGGTGCGCATAAGGGCCAGACGCTACCCGTACCCGGCGCCGACCTGGATGGCGTGCTCGTGGGCACTTCGTTTCTCAGAGACGTTAATCTGGGCAGGAAGGTGAGGGTCGGCCAGAGAGTTCTGGTGGTTGGCGGTGGCCACGTGGCCGTTGATTGTGCCCGCAGCGCCTGGCGGCTGGGGGCGCGTGATGTCCAGATGGCCTGCTTGGAGTGCCGTGAGGAAATGCCTGCCACTGGCCCCGAACTTGAGGCCACGGCTGAAGAAGGGATTGTCATTCATCCTTCGGTCACCGTCACGAAGGTGCTGGGCAACCAGGGCAAGGTGGCTGGTGTTGAGTGTCTCAGCCTGAGCCACATGGAGTTCGATGACGAGGGCCAGTTGCGTATGGACGTCATCCCGGGCACCGAGCATACCCTGGCAACGGACACGGTCATTTGGGCTATTGGTCAGGCACCCGATTTGAGCTTTCTGGGCGGGACTGACATAGAAGTCTCGAAGCGTGGTGCTATCATCGTGGATCCTGACACGTTTGAGACCAACATTGAGGGTGTCTTCGCCGGTGGGGACGTTATCGGAGGCCAGGAAGCCAGTGTCATTCATTGCATCGCCGCCGGCCAGAAAGCAGCAGTGCATATCGACCGCTGTCTCAAGGGAGAGGTAATCAAGGATAGTCGTCGCCCACGATCAGTGAATGCCTCGGATATCGAGGTATCCATTCCGTCGAGTGTGAGGAAGGCGAAGCAGCGCAAAATGCGCCAGTTTCCAGTGGCCAAGAGGTCTGGCAGTTTCCACGAAACCGCCCTCGGTTTCAGCCAAGCCCAAGCCATAGCCGAAGCCCAGCGGTGCCTCCGCTGCGCGGGACGGCTTTGTCAGGAGGTCTGCCCCTATGAAGCTCCTCAATTTGGAGCCGAGGATCGGGCCAAGATGCAGATGTGCGACTTCTGCCTGGACAAACTAACACTGAACGAGAAGCCTATCTGTGTGGCTGCCTGCCCGGTGAGAGCGCTGGATGCCGGCCCTCTCCAAGAACTCAAGGCAAAGTATGCTGCTAAGGAAGAGGCCAGACATTTCAGAAGATCGAGAATAGCTCCTTCAGTCGTGTTCAAGCCCAAGTTGAAGGGATAGCCGCGGCTCGATCCAGGAGCTTGGATGAGTCTTCAGATGCATTTGGTGATGCGGATGGTGGATGCGCCGTCTCCTGGTGCTTAGTTGCAGAAATGAGAGTCACCCTGCTTCATGAAGTGAGACCCTGATCCGCCTGCAGCGGATCAGGGTGACAGCGTCCATACAGGTCATTCTGAGCGGAGCGAACAATCTCAGTTGTTACGCAGAACTGTGCAACTAGGTATTGATCCTGACAGAGAGGCCAGGACTTCGCTACGGACATTCGGGGCCGGGGCAGAAACGAGAACCATATGTTGAAACCCGACGACCTCTGCCTCTGTTGCGGGACTATACCGGGGGCGAGCTTCAAAGAGTTGGTTGAAGCTGGCGCTGCCGGGGGATTCCACTCCATATCTATTCGGGCGCACCACTACGAGAATGCCCGTGCTGCAGGACTCAGCGACCGGGACATGCGTCTGATGTTGGAAGATCACGGTTTAGTAATTACAGAACTGGACCCTCTGCTCCAGGCGCGGTTGGAGCGGATGCTCCAACCTACCCCGAGTTTTCGGACAGTCTATCAGAGCTAGTATAATGGCTATGGAAGCGATGTCGATAAAACAGAAGTGCGGATTTGGCCTCCTGCTCGCGACTCTGGCTCTCCTTACCTATGGGGCACTCACCACAGACCGATTTAGCTGGGATTTGACCCTAACTCGGTGGATTCAGTCGGTGGACGTCGGGCCCATTGCCAACCTCAACAATCGGATGGGTGTTATGGGAGTAAGTGGGGTGGTAGGTGTAGCAGTGATCGCGTGGCTGTGGCTCAGAGGCTGGCGCGCTGAGGCTGCTTTCGTGGCCCTTGTGGGGGTGGCTGACCTTTTGAACCCGCTCCTGCGTTATCTCATAGGCCGCCCCAGACCTACTCCTGACCTGGTAGATGTTTACAGGGAAGTGGAGCCCTTTAGCTTTCCCAGCGGTACAGCGATGCACGTCATCATGTTCTGCGGAATGCTGGTCTATCTGTCTGGCTACGTTCTCAAACCAGGACGCTTACGTACTGCCGTACGGGTACTCCTGATTGCCTATGTCCCCCTGATGGGCGTGTGGGTGATTGAACGTGGCTGCCATTGGCCCAGCGATGTTCTTGGTGGCTATGTATATGGTGCCTTCTTCCTGGTGATTCTTATCTGGGGCTATCGGAAATACGTGGCCTGGCGACGCCGCTATCCCAGGAACTATGTACCTCGGGAGAAGCTCCCCGCTCTGATACAGCCTCTAGCCTGGGTGGTGAGAGTTATAACATGAAGCGACTATGGTATTCATGCTGGCTGCACCTGAGTGCTGTTGCTTAAGTACAGGTTTCTTCCTGCGCCTGGGCAGCCCTTTGCGTTAAGCGCAGGCCACGGGATATCATCGCTCTGAAGCCCCTTGCCAGGCTGGCCAATTCATATTGCAGGGAGGCGACAATATCTACCATCTTGATGCAGAGGTGCTCCAGGCGGGAGTCCTTTCCACCAAACAGCGGGAAATGGGAGCCCACCTTGGCTGCCTGGCAACGCAATAGAAATACGGATAGTTTGGGGCTGGTGTAGAACATCTGTGCCCAGTAAGCAAAGGCCCCTACTTTGGGCAGAGCTCCTACCAATAAGGCACAACCATAGGAGATACCTTTGCCCCTGTTTTTTATCATTCGAAGTAGAGTATAAGCGGTTCTCAATGCGGGAGTGATAAGAATAACCGCCAATGCTTCGGTGGCACCCAGATATACCGCCAGCCAAATAAGAACACCTTCTCCTATTATTGGGGGCGCAAGCAACTCTAAACCCAGATGGGCCATAAAACCCTTAGTATATTCCACTGCAGCCGGCAGTTGCAGGTCTTGCCTGAGTTCCTTCGCCTCCGACTCAGTCAGCCGGCCGGACTTCTGCCAGTTGTCGATGTTCTGGTTTACATACGAACCGGCAATCTCTCGCAGGTAGTCCTCACGGAAGAAGGCGCTGTAACCTAGGCGCAGCGACCAGGCCACGTATCCGATCCCACGCAGAGTGAGGTTCTTAAGCCAAAGAGCGATGCTGCTGAGGCCAGAGTATATGCCTCTGGCGAGATTCCATCCTAAGTAACCGGTGAAGCGCAGGTCTGAGGCATGAAGCTGCTGGGCCTTTGCGGAGGATATCCGGCCTTGTCTCTGCCAGGAGTCAATGAACCCCAGCTTTATGCTCTGCCTCAGTTGTGTATCGGTCAGCAGGCGATACCTGTGGCTGAATACGGCGGGCTCACTTTCCTTCCAGGCTTTGGTATGCTGCTCTAGCTGCTCCACATAATAATACAGCCTCGCCACACGCGCCTTGCCTAAGCTGGCCAGCAATTCTGCCTGGTTGTTTTGCAGATAGCTACGTAACCTGGCGAAATCTACATCATCAAAGAGAGGCACCGCGCCACACCTGATCGCCCGCCAGAGATACCGGGGCAGCGTCAGTGCCGGCAAGCCGGACTCAACATCCACCAATATCCACCGGTCATCCCCATCCTTAAGTAAATTGCTGGTCGGCACGGAAAGGGCTTTATCCACCTGCCACTGTGAACCGATGAAACCCGCTTGCTGGAACTTGTCCTTGAGCACATCCAGCCATGTGGCGACCTCCTCAATCTCCCAGACCGAGCCCCGCGCCTTCTCAAATTCGGCTCCAGTAGCCATTTTGAGTAGACACCGCGGATAGTTATGCCACAGATGGCGAAAAGTGTGGAGATTCACCTGGCCAGGGATTGGTCCCCGCCCCTGCACATGTTCGGTGCCCAATATATATGCTTTAGCAGTTCCGTCCCAGCGAGAGTAACAGGCATCGGCCACCAGCGGCCTGCCAAACCAGAACTCACCCAGCTCGTGCAGCACCTTCCTGCGGAATAGGGCAGCGCGGATAGCGCTTTCTTTGGCTCCATAGGGGGGTGGGGCTTGAAAACAAGCTCCATACATCAGGCCCCGACCCAGTTGGGACAGGCTCTGCTTTGTATGGAACACCTTTTCGGCGTAGAGCTTGCCTGTCCTGGCATCCCTCACCAGATATACTTCAGCCGCTCTCCCATTACCCAGCCAGTCCAGGGTTTCTAGCGCCAGTTCGCTCTTCGAGCCATCCGCATAAGTTACTTCAGGTATGGCAACCCCCTGAATTGCTACCGGCCCAAGAAGGATCTCTATACTCTAGCCTATAAAGAACAGCCACAATTGTCAATTGCTTCGCATCGCTTCAAAATCAGTGATTGGTGAGTTGGTGCGGCTACGAAAGGTATGGATTTTAGGTTAGAGCGGGCAAGAGGAATAGGACACTAAGGAGATGATAACGGGAAAGAGGTGTCTAAACCGGCGTCCCCTTCCCCCGATTATCTTCGAATCCTCTGCAGTTTGTCTCTAATCCTGGTCGTCATCCGCCGAGCTTAGAAATCGCGTTCTCAAGCTGGAGCAACAGGGTCATGTCACCGTCTATCTTTAGCCGGCCCTCCATCCAGGCACGCATGCGATCCATTTCCCCCCGTTGAATAGCCTTCCAGTCTTCAGCAGCCACCGTGAGGGTGCAGTTGGGCTCCTTTACGGTGCCCTGATGACGGGTGGCTTTACCCCGGTCACTCACTACATACCAGTCACCACCGCCGGGACCGGTGAGGTGGAGCTGTACCGTGGCCGTGACTTCCTCGACCCGCGTTACTCCTCTGAGTGGGGGGCCTGGAGCCGGCAAATCCAGCAGGCTGGCCAGCCTTTGCGTATAAACGTTGTTGGTATCGATATCCTCGCTAGGTATGGCCGCCCCAAGTTTTTTCAGATTCTTCTGCACTTTGAGCGTAACTATGCCCAGTCTCAAAGCAGTCATAACCTCCTGATAGAAGAGGTTCTCGGCTTTCCAGCCCACCAGTTCCTCATAGCGCTGTACTGTCTCTTCTCTCTCAGGGGAGCCTTCCAGTCGGGGGATGCCATAGGCCTCGCTCACCATCCAGTCGGAGAAGAGGAAAAAGCTCAGGTCAGACACTGGGTCCCCGAGGTAGGCCATCTCCCAGTCCAGCGCTCCCACCACCTCACCCTCCGGGCTGTAAATCATATTGCCAATGCGGCAATCGCCCCAGCACAGTGTCACACGCTCTGGGGCATACCGATTCTTCTTGAGCCAGTCCAGAGCCGCCTGGAGGATCGGCTGAGGCTCCTCCCTGGCCCAATTGAGATATCTCTCCCAGTACTCTATCTCCCGATCAAGGGGATCGGCACCGCCTTTAGGCACACCCAGGAACGAAAGCCCCAGCTTTTTCCAGTCAAGTCTGTGGACTTTGGCTATGGTCTCCAGGGATGACCACCACATCCTGGCCCGCTTCACTGGAGTGGCGTCAAAGTAAGGCCCAAACGTGTGGTACGGAGGGAAATCACGAATGAGGATTCCGTCAATCTTGCCCATCAAGAAAAAGGGGGCTCCAAGTACCTTGTCGTCCTCCTCCAGCCAGTAGACTCTCGGCACAGGGACGCCTGTTCCTTGCAGGCGCTCCATCACATGAAACTGGTGCCCTAGTTGGTAGTCAGGATACACCGGATTGGATCGCGGGGCGCAGCGGAGCACCATCCCCTCCGACCGCCTTTTCCCCTTTTCCTGCCAGCTAAGGTTGAGGAGAAAACTATCGTGGGACTGCCCACCGCCAGACCTTTCTATACCCGATATGGACAAGTTCCGGGCCTGGGGCATCTTTCCCCCCAGCCAGGCTACAAGCCTTGACTGCAAATCAGCCAGATTCAATTCCTGCGAAACCATCTCCTGTACCCTCCCTCGGGATTTATTGCCTGACTGTACCCGCAAGCCTCAGTAGCCCTGATAACCGTACCTGGGATACTTCCCCACGACCATCAGTTCCGTGGTGCCATAGCCAATCTCTCTGCCGCACCGAAATTCAGACCCGTAGTCACAGTAACCCCAGATTTCACTCAATGTCTCCCGGTTCCTCAGGTCCAATTTGTGTCCATCTATCCAGTAAGGCCCCATCCATAAGGCATGGATGAACCCCTTGTAGTAGCCACCATAGCCGCCTGGCGCCTGGTAGCAGATAGAGATGGGACGTATGGAGACCTCCTTCCTGGTGCCGTCGATGGCATTGAGAATCACTCTACCTCCCTTAAACCGTCTTGGCTGTTCAGGGATGTCGTTATGAAACTCGTAATGGTGCTCCACATTCACCAGCTCAATCTCCTCCTTACCGCTTCCAAAGGGATAGAACATCCCGCCGCTGAAATGCCACGGCCGCACCACACCCAGCTTGTCATCCCAGATCTCTCTTATGTGGAGGGCGACCCCCCATTTCTTAAACTGCATCAGGACGAAGTTAAATAGCTGCCCATCGTATATCTCTGGAGGCTGAACACCAGTCTCTACGAAGTCTGCCCCCGCCACCCTGACACCCCATGAGCGATCCCTCTCCCCTACCCACCCCTTCTTATCCACCTGGAAGGTCTTCCTGCCAGCCTTTATCCAACCGCTGGCCCTTGCGCTCTGCACCATCCGCTTGATGTGCTCCTTCAACCTGCCACGGCTGACCCAGTACTGGCCAGGCTCCTCCTCGTGAAGAGGGCTGATCCCCTCAAGCTCTATATCATAGCTGAGGCCGTACTCATTCTTGTCCAGGCTATAGCGCACCCTCTTCAGTGGCTCGATCACCTCGTAGGAGAAGGGCCCCACCTTGAAGACATCGATGTCGGGACGGAGCTCGCGGGAGGCCCGCACAATATATTGCGTCTCATCCTGGATGGTGAAGCAGGTAAAGGCATCCATGATATTGCGGTTGGGATAGTAGCCAAAACCAAAAGCCAGATGCGCTGTCCCAGCAATGTCGTGGGCCATGCCCCACGCTCTCTCCGTCCACTCCCGGGCGCTGGTCCCCGGACGGTCAAGAGTAGACACTACCTGATGGCAGAAGAGTTCGTCATACTTGGTAATCACTTCTCCCTCCTTCTGATACTATTTTCCCCTGAGATCGTGAAAACGCTAGGCCGGTGTTACCGATATCTGGTCAGTGATGCAGCCTTTGTACCTCGCCTTGAGAAGGACGGCCAGAGGCTATGAGGCCCCTCTGCTCTAGATCACGGGCTACCTCCTCCAGTCCCAACCCCTCCAGGTTAGCCCTGGTTTGCAGGCCCGTGGCCACATCCCACCCCCTGATCTGGTAGTATTCGTCTTTCGCCTTTTCGAAGGCTTTTCTATCGACTACTGCGCCCTTGAGGGAGACAACCTCCCCATCTTTCCCCGGCACCACACACTCAGGGTCGGCATGGTCGTACTCTAAGGGCAACGTATGACACGAATCGGGCAGCTTATCGTAATCTCTTCCCCGGTGACCTTCCCTGACAAGTATGGCCCTTTGCAGATTAAACACCCTTTCACCTATCCTGTAAAGCCCCTCCTCATCCACCCCCTTCCCCGTAACAGCCGACAACAGCTTGCTTTCCAGGGTGGGATCGCCCACATGGTCCTCGGTATGTTCCAGGTCTGTCAGAGGCCACAGAAAGTCACAAAGAATAAGGCATTCCTTGGCGTACTGTCGGTCCTGAATCATCTTTGCTGCCAGGGCTTTCCCGTCCAGGGTAGAGAAATCGGCTGCCAGGTCGCTTCCCCAGAATCTCCTGGCAATGGCGCGGAATACATCGGTGGTAACATAGCTCGGGAGACCGCAAGCCATGGCTGCCCATTTGGCTAGGAGGAAACTCACTTCATGGAGGTGCTGCATAGGTAATCTCGGCTCCATAGCGTATGGAAAGGCGTTGGTCACATAGAGTCTCGGCCCATACCACGGATATAGCCCGGGCTCGGACTGGTAGCCGGCCAGCTCAGCTTGCTCTTTCGCCCCTGGCCCTAGCGAATCTGCCGCCTTGAACACCCCTTGAGCCAGCAATTCCCCCAGGCCATCCCGGAAAGCGATCTTTCTCACCAGGGTCTCAATGAACTCCAGGCTACCCATTTTCGATATAGGGATGCCACTATTTTCATCAGTCAGAATGCCAGCTTCATAGCACCCATGGAGCCAGCCCAGCATCAAGTCCACGGAGAAAATGTCAATCCCATAGTTATCGCAAAGCTTGGTAGCATAGAAGGGGACGTCGTTGGGATTATCGTTCCAGTCCCCATAGTATCGGTCAGACCAGGGCTGATAAAACAGGGCTGCTCCACAAAAGAATTTCCCCTTCTGGCCATCCGCTGCCTGGTAGATCTTCCTGGCGCAACGGCCAATACAGCCATAGCAGGGGTCCTTCTTCATTTCAGGGCCGGGTACCAGTTTGAATTCCTGATGTGTATTTCTCACCCACCGGCTCATGTATTCCCACTGGCCCCTCCCCACTTCACGATAGTAGGCCGTGAGCTCTTTCAATCTGTGCGGCTGGGCTACCTCCACTTTCTTCCCAGCACCGATCACCACGACGGCCTTCAGTTTCTTGGCCCCCATGGTTGCCCCTAAACCTCCCGCGCCAGCCGCATCGTTGTCAGCTAACAGCGAAGCTATGGCAACCCCGTTCTCACCAGCAGGCCCCGTAGCTACCACCCTGGCTGAGCTTCCCAGCTCACTTTTGAGAGCTTCCCTGGACTCAATCGCGCCCTTGCCCCATAAAGGTGAGGCATCCCTTAATTCAGCGATCTCGTCATTAAGGAAGAGGTAGACCGGCTTCTCCGATTTGCCTTGAACCACGATGCCGTCGTAACCGGCAAACTTCAGCTCAGCTCCCCATCTACCTCCTAGATTGCAGTAGGAGAACCGATCCGGGGCGGAAGGGGATTTCCCGCAGACCTGCCATCGCGAGCCAGCAATTACCGGAAGCCCCCCCAGCGGCCCGGTGATGAATACTAGCCTGTTTTCTGCGTCGGAGGCTCTGACTTCAGGCGGGACCTCGTCCCAGTATATCTTGGCAGCGATACCCCTCCCACCCAGGAATTTGTCAGCATACTCCGATGTCGCAGCTTCAGCTATGCTCCTTGAGGACAAATCCACCCGTAGGATCTTCCCAGCATACCCGAATGCCGGCATTTTCTTTCCAAGACTCCCTACGCTAACTCAGAGGCTCCACGAGCTCAAAGACGCATGCTCCGCCAAGGCCTGGCGGCCGCAGCACGCTTCTAACATAACCGCGACAAGAGAGGAAATAGATCTAGACCCCCCGTGTCTTGGCCCACCCCTCATCATAGGGAGTCCTGTAAGTCCAGTCAACTCTTATAGAGTCGAATTTCCACTCCCCTTTTTCCCTCACGTATTCCTCGTGATACGTCCCTGCGTACCACTCAGCCCTGTTGTCTTCTAACCTGTTGTTGACTGGTGCTTCGAAATACCACCTCGCTTTAGCTCTATCGCCCTTTACTTCGATAATAGGGTTATGCACCATATGCATGCAGAAGGATACTCCCATCGGCACCATCTCACCGAAAAAGGTCTTCATCCCTTCTGTACCCTGGTACTGGGAGGCAGTCCCCATGCCGAAATCCAGCCTGGCATTCTGTGTGAAATGGGAAATCAACTCATCCCGATTTCGCACATCCTCCAGCCCCGCGTCGCACAGGTAGCAGTAAGTGGCTTTCAGCTTTTTGATCGCTTCAATGTCTTCCAGGATCCTGATTCTGGCTTCTAGTTCTTCCAGCTTCATCCTTCTCCTCCTTTCAGATTCTTCGTTGTCCCTTCTTTGCCCTGCTAGCTATGGGTATCCCCCATAGTACCTGGTCGCATAGTTCCGCGCAACCACCGGGATTCTTCGCCCCGCAGTGTCACTGTCATTCCCAGCCGCCGCGCTGTCACTGTCATTCTGAGCCGAAGCGAAGAATCATCCATGCTGGTCCACACCACCGCAAAGGATGAAAGCGTGTTCTTGCGGCAAGGACAACGAACGCATCTAACACCACTGTCATTCCCGCGCCAGCGGGAATCCAGAGATCATTAACAAGGGCGTGATTTCCTTGGTTCCTATCCTTCCTCGAAGAACAGCAACGTCACAATAATTGTAGGAACCATATTTTCGTCACAATTTACACGGTTTCTCCTAATGTGGTATATTCGTCCAAGAAAAGTAAAGCCTAACGCCTAGTTAGCAGGAATTCACCTTCATGCAAAACCACGGCGAGATTGTCAGCTTCATCTGGTCTGTTGCCGATTTAATTCGCGACACCTTCAAGCGGGGCAAGTATCAGGATGTTATCCTGCCACTGACTGTGCTGCGGCGGTTGGACTGTATCCTCGCCCCTACCAAGGATAATGTTCTCCAAACCAACGCCAGGCTCAAAGGCAAACTGGATAACCTGGCGCCTCAGCTCTGCAAAGCTTCCGGATTCGCTTTCTACAATACCTCTCTCTACAACTTCGAAAAGCTGTTGGCTGATGCCCCAAACCTTGCCAGCAATCTCAGAAACTACATCAATGGCTTCAGCGATAACATGCGCGAGGTGTTGGAGAAGTTCGATTTCGATAACACCATTACCAAGTTGAACGACGCACGTCTTCTCTTCCTGGTCATGGAGCGCTTCAAGAATGTTGACCTGCATCCTGACAAGGTGCCCAATCAGGCCATGGGTTACATCTTCGAAGAACTTATTCGCAAATTCAACGAGGCCCTGGACGAGAACCCTGGCGAACACTTCACTCCACGCGAGGTAATCCGCCTCATGGTGAACCTCATACTGGCACAGGATAAGCCAGCTCTGAGTAAGGCAGCCATCGTCCGTACCGTCTGTGTAATGCTTCAGTCGTTTTCGGACAAAACGACCCTGCCAAAATGTTAGACCCCGACCTCGATTTTGGTCAACTCACTCAGTCTGTTCACCTCCTTGCGCTTGGCGGCCGCTGCCTTTAGTTTTCTC
>Ga0194112_10000574_pt1 | contig 53813 bp, 58 predicted proteins | sample TA2MahC400mmetaG_FD_146191 | JGI IMG/M metagenome (GOLD analysis project Ga0194112, IMG submission 146191) | Freshwater microbial communities from Lake Tanganyika, Tanzania - TA2015016 Mahale Deep Cast 400m | ecosystem: Environmental > Aquatic > Freshwater > Lake | place: Tanzania: Lake... | reverse complement strand
CGGTGCCATGCCCTTGAGAATGCGAGTGCGCAGGCCCGCCTCGAAGCCGACAATGACCTGATGCAGCAGGGTCGCCCACTCCTCGCCGGTCAGCGTGGCGAGGTCCGTCTTTCCGATGGAATCGAGGTAGGCGCCCGCCATCTCGCCGGCATCGTCCCGCGCCGCCTCCTCGAAGGCATCGAGCTTGAGCTTCGGCATCTCGTACACCGTCCTCGCGAGCTGCCCGCAGATCGGATCATCGCACAACCACATGATCGGCCGGCCCTGTTGCCCGGCCCACCCGAGTCCGGTCGTGGCCCGGCGGCGGCAGACGCCGCAGATGACGGGTTCGCGGTCGCCCTTGATGCGGGACACGATGGTCTCGCCGTCGGGATAGTTCGCTGTCATCATCAGAACGGCACTCCTTCCTCGGCCTCTTCCATGGCTTCCCGGTAGGCGCGGTTGATGTTCGCCATCGCCGCGTTCGAGCCGCCGGCATCGGGGTGGTGCTCGCGCGCGAGACGGCGGAAGGCGCCCTTGATCTCGCCGAAGCTGGCAGACCGATCGATCCCGAGCACCCGCCACCACTCGGCGTTCTCACGCTCGACGATCGGCTTGACGACGTAGGCGGCAGCGCGCGCCAATTCCTCCGGCGAGAACCGGCGGCTGACCACCCGCATGAACTTGCCGTCGCGGCGCACGACGATGTCGCTCGGCGTCGCCGTCTCCCGGTCCAGGCAGCGGCTCAGCGCCTCATCGACGCTCTTCGGCGCCGGTTGGCGCCCGCGCATATCGCGCCACCACTTCTCCGCCTTGGCCCGGGCGACGCCGTCGTGCTCGAAGCAGACCCATTCCGAGTGGTGGACGAAGCCGCACTGATAATCGACCCGCAGCGTCGGCGGCGCGCTCGGATCGCCCCGCTTCTCGTGATGGGCGAAGTCGATGCCCGTCACCGCGAGCCAAGGATCGGGGATGTGCGGCGCCGCCGAGCGCTGGCCGGTCATGATGACCGCCTCGGCGTCGGCCTGGGCCTCGTGCGCCGGCTTCGGGCGCTCCCACTCGAACCCGCAGCCGGGCGCGGTGCAAGCGAACACGCCGAGGCCCACGAGCGTGGAGCAGTTCGGGCAGACCTTCGCCCGCACCTCGTCGGGTTTCACCGCCGCCTCGACCGGAGCCCGCGGCCGCCCGCTCGCCGCGTCCCCGCCCATCGAGATGGCATCGACCGGCCCGTGCCGGCGGACGTTCCCGGCGAAGTCGAGCACCAGGCAGTTGGGCTTCGACGACGCTGCGATGGCCGCAACGCGCTCCTCGGCCGTCGCCCGGTTCGGGTCGAAACCGGGCGGGTAGACCGGCCGCGTCCCACGCCCGCATTTCTGGATGTAGAGCCCCGTCGAGAGTGTCGGCCGGAGCATGGCGATCAGATCGACCCCCGGCACGTCGAAGCCGGTCGTCAGCACCATGGCGTTGGTCAGGCAGCGGATGCGGCCGGACCGGAAGTCGCGGATCAGCCGGTCCCGCTCGCCGGCCGGCGTCTCGCCGGTCACCGTCTCGCAGGTAACGCCGCGGGCGCGCAGGGCGTCGCGGACGTGAAAGGCGTGCTCCACGCCCGCGCAGAAGGCCAGCCAGGACTGCCGGTCGGCGCCCATCGCGACGATCTCGTCGCAGGCCGCCTCCGTCACGTCGTCGCGATCGACGGCGCGCTGCAGGTCGCTCTCGACGAACTCGCCGCCGCGCCGGGTGACGCCCGACACGTCCATGCCGGTCGTCGTCGCCTTGGAGACGAGCGGGGCGAGCCAGCCGTCGGCCACGGCATCGCCGATGCCGTAGGTGAAGACGATCCGCTCGAAGATGCGGCCCTGCCCCTCATCGAGCCGGCCGGAATCGAGGCGGTACGGCGTGGCGGTGAACCCGGCGACCCGCAGGTCCGCCACGCGCTCGCGCAGCTTGTCGATGAACTGGCGATACATGCCCTCGCCCTTCTTCGGCAGAAGGTGCGCCTCGTCGATCAGGACGAGGTCGCGGAGCCCGAGCGAGTAGCCGTCTTCCCGGTAGACGGACTGGATCGAAGCGAAGAGCACCTGCTGATGCCGATCGCGCCGGTTCAGGCCGGCCGCGTTGATGCCGACGTCGCTTCCCGGCCGCACCCGGAGAAACGCCTTCACGTTCTGCTCGACCAGCTCGCGGGTATGGACGAGGGCGACCACCCGCAGCGTCGGGTACTCGGCCAGCAGCTCGTCGATAAGGCCGGCGATGCAGACGGACTTGCCGGTGCCGGTGGCGAGATCGACGAGCGGGTTGCCGCCGCCGTCGCGCCAATAGTCGAGGATCGCCTGGATGGTCGCGATCTGGTAGGGGCGCGGTTCGATCACGGTGCATCTTCCCCGCTGGCAAGAGCGTCGGCGGCGATCTCCAGGGCGGTCTGCGCGGCGTCGGGCTCGGCGGTGCCGAGCGCTTCGACGATCTCGCGCAGGGCGTTCTCGTAGAGGGCGATCAGGATTTCCGGGGCGGTCATGCGAGCCCCCTGCGTGCAGGCGCATCGACCCAGGTCGCTCCGTCGTGAAGCTGATAGGTGACGGTGCCGGCGGCCTCGTCGGCATCGACCTGCTGGCCAGGCACGAGCGCCGGCAGGAACAGATGGAAGTCGCAGCCCCGCATCTGCTCCTCGAACGTGAGGTCGAGGCCGAAGCGCTCGCAGCGCCAGCGCCCGGCATCGCCTTCGTCGACGATGGCGGTCGCGTGCAGGCAGGTGCGGCAGTGGACCCGCGCGAACCATCCGTCGTGACAAAGGCCGCGCGCCGGACACCAGCCGCAGGCATAGGCTGACGGCGCCGAGGGGTCCTGATGCAGCCTCGCGGGTGGCTCGTCGGCGCGCAGTATCCGTTCGGCCCGCACAAGTAGCTGATGAGCCGCAAGCGGGTCGTAGCGGAGGCGTTCCGTATAGAGCTGATCGTCGTTTTTGTTCACCGCGACGTACAGGGCGCGGGTGAGTCCGGTGTGATGCATGTAGAACTGCATCTGCCGGAAGTGCCCCGGCTTCGACGCGGTGACACCGGACTTGACCAGTTCCTTGAAGCTCTTGTCGTTGTGGGTCTTGCACTCCAAGACGTGCCACGTCTTCGGCGCCTCCGGGACGCGCAGCACGCGCCCGTCGAGGTGGCCGCGCAGGTGCCCGCCGAGGTTCCAGACAGCGAACTGCCGCCCGGTCGCCGGGTCGGTTGGCTCGACGAGGACGCCGGCCGCGCGGAGGTTATCGACAAGTCGGTCTTCTTCGAGGTGGCCGGTCTCGAACAAGCGGATGCGGCGACCGTCCAGCGGCTCGGGCGCGTGCGCCTTGCGCCAGCCGTACCAGAGGCTGCGGTCGCAGTCGGAGCTGAAGCCCGACATGCCGAGATAGGGCCGGTCCTCGGCCGGCCGGGCGGCTTCGAGCCCGGCGTAGACGGCGAGGACCGTCGGGGAATCGACGGGCGGGATCTCAGCCACGGGCGTCTCCCGCGGTCTCACGCTTGCGCTGCGCCTCTACGGCGCGGTACGTGACAAAGACCTTCAGCTCGGTTTTCGGGTCGGCGGTGCGAAAGTTCGGGGCGCCCTTGCGTGGGCCGCGAGTGATAGCTTGCGTGACCACGCGGCCAGTGACCATCACGCCCTGGCCCTCGACGGCTTGGAAAAGGTAGCCGATCCACCCCTTCGGCAGCCTAGTCGTGCGATGGGCTGCGCGGGTATAGCTGTCGAACCAGTCACGGTTCGTGCAGGGTTGCGGGCCGCTCGGATCCGGGCATAGCTCCGCCGTGCGCTCGATGTTCGCCATCGCGCATCTCCGTTTTCAGGAATGAGGACGGGGGGAGGGGCGGCCGGCGCTGGATTGGACCCCTTGGGCCGGCCGCCCCGGCTACGTCACGCCGCGCGATTGCCCCACGGGCGGCCCGAGCCGCCGCCAGACGGCTTCGACTGCTGCGCCTGCCCGCCACCGGACTGCCCGCCGCCACCGCCGCCCGTCGGCGCCGGCTTGCCCGCGGGCGGTGCGTTGCCGTTCAGGGGCGAGTAGCGCTTGACCTCGTTCCGGTCGCCGTACTCGGCGTCCTTCCGGATGGTGAGCTGCGCGCGCAGCGGCTTGTAGTGCAGCACCTCGCTATCGGTGAGCTGCCCGCTGTAGCCGACCGCGTCGCAGATCTGCTTGATCGCCTCCTGCGCGATACGCTGCGCGGTCGGGTTCTTGTTCTTGAAGTTGAGGTTGGCCCAGACCTTCCGGTTCGCGAACGGGCCGTCCATGACTTCCAAGGTCAGCTTCAGGATGAGACCGTCCTGCGCCTTGGTCTCGACCACGTCGCTGTCGATGACCTGCACCATGTAGGGGCCGGCCGGCAGCGGTTCGAAGTCGCCGCGTTCCGGAACGATGTTGTCGACGTCGATGCTTTCGCCGAGTTGTGCCATGTCCCTTGTCTCCTTCAGGGTTGGGGAGGGTTACGCCGCTTCAGCCGCCGCCAGCGGCTGACCGGGGTCGGGGAAGAACGGCGCGAGCTGCGCGTAGGTGTTGCCGCGCTCGCACAGGATCTTGTCGGGGATGCCGAAGCGGTTCTTGGCGACGAAGGCCGGCCGCGGGGCGGTGTAGATCCAGCGGTTGCCGCCACCGTCGGCGCGGGACCGGGACGTCTTCGCCTTCGGGTCGTCCTGCTTGATGGTGACGTCCTGGTTGATGAACAGGATCGCATCCATCTCGTCCTGAAAGAGCGCGGTGGCGCGCTTCTGCAGGCGGATATCGAACCGCGAATAGGCCACCGTGGTCGGGTCGTTGACGGTCTCGATCGTCGAGTGCGCGATGAGCCAGATCGCCATGCCGCGCTCGCGGCGGAGCACGTTCAGGCCGGTGAGGAGGTCGCGCCACTGCGCCTCGGCGGCGAGGTATCCCTTGCCGTAGCCGGGCTGCTCGATCGTCGCCCAGTTGTTCTCGCGGCAGGTCGCCTCCCACACCCACGGTTCGAGCTTGTCGAGGCTGTCGATGACCAGCGTCTGCCGATCATGGTCCTCGACGATGAGCGCGTTGACGGCATCGAGCACGCCGTTGAAGTCGCCCAGCATCTCACGCTCGAACCGCGGCGGCGGGTCGGGCAGGTCGCTCGGGTAGCCGTCCTCGGTCTGGATGAAGACCGGATTCGGGGCCTCGGCCGCGACGGTCGTCTTCCCCATGCCGGGCGGTCCGAAGATCAGGACACGCGGCGGGGACGGCGCCTTCTTGTGGGTCAGGTTCTTGAGGCTGATTGCCATGCTAATGCCTTTCGTCCGGCCTGCTCCTGAATGCCCGGGCGCGACCGAGGCGGAGATCAGGCTGGCGGACTGAGCCGGGGTCTATTCCGGCACCTCGGTCGCGCTCGGTGAACTGGTGAGAGGCGGGTGGCCGGAGGCCGCCACGCCTCCGGCCTGTGCCACGTCCCCGACCCGGCTCGGATCGTGAGACGAACCCGCGAGCAGCAGCCGCTCCGCGCCGTAGAGCGCGAGCAAGGAGGCTTCTGCCCGGTTGTGATCCTTCTTCCGCGCGAAGCTGGCATGGCTCGCCGGGAAGCGGCGGAGCGCCAGGGCGCGGCCTTGCTCCTTGCCCTCGTCGCCGCCGCGAAGGCGGTAGAACGACTTCCAGGCCTGCGGCCGCACGAGGTGCAGCGGGATCTCCAGCATCAAGGCGACGACCCGCGCCGTGGCGTAGGACTGCCCGAAGCTGAATGCCTGCCGGACGCCGTCCCGCGGCTGCGGTCCGACCTCTTCAAGCACGATGGCGTCCGGGTCCTGATCGCGGATCAACGCCGCGAGCGCGGCCGGATCGACCGTCTTCAGGACCGTCGGCATGTCCCACACGCTGACGACGCCAGGGGCGTCCGGCGTCAGCAGCGCGATGGCGCCGGTGAGCCCCGGATCGATCCCGAGGATGCGCGCACGCACGCTCACGCGACCTCCCCCGAAATCAGTCTCTGCGCGCTCTCGATCGCTTCAACCAGTCGCGCCATTTCCGGAGCGCCATCAGCGTCGCCACGAGTTCGGCGATACGTCTCCAATTCAAGGGTCAGCCTCCGGATTTCGGATTCAATCTCACCGACCAGCAGCGCCTCCAGCTTCTCGTGAAGCCAGCGCTCGACCCGTTTCAACCGACCCTTACGCAACGTTTCGAGGGTGCCCGGAGCGCAGCCGACGCGCCGGGCCACCGCCTGCCGAGCAATCGGCAGTTTGCCGACGCGTGCGGTCTCCCGGTCCTCAAGGGCCCGAGCGATGGCGCGCGTGTCGGTGTGAAAGGCCAGGGCGCTCATGGGCGCTCGCTCCGAAGGATGATTTGTCCCGCACGGAAGGACCATTCGTCCCGCTCCTTTGTGGTCGAAGGGAATCGTCCACGGAGCAGGGAGACAGCGAGGTGCGAGACACGGTGAACGAGCAGAGCAGCAGCCCTTCGGTCCGGATAGCTTTGGCGAGCGCGGTCGGACGAAGGGTTGAGGATCTGCTGAGCAGCACGACCGCGCAGGATCCGACTGAGAACACGCCGGTGACACGGCGGACGCTCAGCGAGGCCCTGGCGGTAATGATGGTGGACATGATGGCCGCGATGGAGGTCGAGGATCGACCGGCGGCGTTGGAGCGGCTGGCGAACCGCATGGACGGACGCGGGCGCGTCGTCGGAGGCGGCGAGACAGCGAAACTGATCGGAGCGACTGGCTTGGTGCTGATGCGCCTCGGGTGCTGATGGGGGCATCACGGGCGTGCCTCCTCGCAGGGAACAGGCTTCGCGCTGGTGCCGAAGAACTCCGGACAGAGAAGGCGGCGGCTGATGTTGCAGGCCGCCTCGATCTTCACCGCGAGGCGCGGAGAGCAACGCCCGGCGCGCTTGGCCTTGTTGATGGCCGTCTGCGACACGCCGCAGGCACGAGCCAGCTTAACCTCGGACCCTTGGTCGCGGATCGCTGCTTCGATGAGGGCGCGGACGTCGGTCATGGCCCATGCTTAGAACACCAAGGTGTTCGGGTGTCAACACCCAGAACACCCGGGATCAACGGTGGGCGGGTGTGTAAGGATTTCGGTCCATGGACTGGCAGGACCGCATACGGGAAGCGCGCATTGCAAAGGGCTTGGGGCAGAAGGCCCTAGGTCAGCTCGTCGGCGTGTCTCAAGCCACGATCGGCAAGATCGAGAGCAAACACAGCCACTCGACCGAAGTTCTCGACAAGCTGTGCGCGGCGCTCGGTCTCGATCCGGCATCAATGCCGGAAGAGGCGTTCGGTCGCTCACGCATACCAACTGCACTGGTGCACCGTGGCGCGAGTACGCCGGTGCCGGAATACGCCCGCGATCCTGCCTATTGGGCAGGTGCAGCAGGACTAGTAGGCGATGTTCCCCTGTATGCGTCCGCCGAGGGCGGGCGCGGTGCACTCATTATCGAACAAGATGCAATTGGAAGTGTGAAAAGACCGCCACTTCTTCAGGGCGTAAAAGACGGATATGCTATTTATTTAATCGGCGAGTCTATGGTCCCCGAGTTTGAGCCGGGAGACCTTCTGTTTGTTAATCCGCGACTGCCGGTTCTTGCAAATACCACATGCGTGTTCTACGGCGCCGAGGAAGGCGCGGAGACGCTGGCAACCGTCAAGCGGTACATCGGTCAAAACGAACAAGAGTGGCTTGTGAGGCAGTTCAATCCGCCTCAAGATTTTCAGTTGTCGCGCGAGATTTGGCCTATACGCCACCGCATCGTCGCGAAGAATTTCCGATAATTGATCTAGAACGGCAGGTCATCATCCGAGCCGACCACTGATCCGTAGCTGATCAGCACTTCGGGTTCGTCGAAGTCGCCCGTTGATGGATCGCCCGTGCGCTTGAAGCAGATCACCGACGGCTTGCGAGCGGCGAGTCGGGCCGCAGTTCGTCTGGCAGAGTTCTCGGACGCAGCCTCTAAAGGCGGATCCATGCGTATACCGCACCCGTCCGAACTGAAGCTCTGGACGATGAAGAAGGTCTTTCGTGCCCCGTCGGCCTCCACGCAGATTCCCCCGTAGCCACCACCACCCGGCGATGTTCGTTCTTTGTTCCCGCTAGAGTCAACGCCGCTTGGCTGTGGGCATCTGTGGACAACACCCAATCGACAACCGACAACACCCAGGCATTGACACCCGAACACCAAGGTTTTAGCGTTCGGCCATCGCCACATCGCGGTGGAGCCTATCCGTGTTCGCGAACCTCCTTCCGTTTCTGCCGATCCTGGCCCTCTCGGGCGCATGGCTGATCGGCTACCATCTGTCTGAGCGCGCCACGTCGCGCGCAAGCCAGTATGTGCCGCGCGGGTCGGCGCGGTCGTGAGCGGCCTTCCGGCTAGGAGAGCTGCGGCGTTCGCCCGGCATGACGACGAGACCCGCATTGAGCGGGCCATCGGGCGCGTGCTGAGCGCGACGGCTCAACCGCAGCAGCGGCCGAAGGCGATTTTCCGCGTTGTCCCCGACGGCGCGCAGTTCGGCTTCTCGCGGTCGCTGATCGGCATCGCGGCCGGCCCGCTGGTTGAGCGCTCGGGCCCCTTCGGAACGGAGCGGGCTGCACATGCCCTGGCAAAGCGCGCCGCCGCTCGTTTTGCCAGCGAGAACCCGCAATTCGTCGTCGGTTTGGTCGGCCTGGAGGCGGACGTCCGGCGCGAGCTGCCCATCTCGACGCGGTTCCGGGCCGAGTGGCTCGCTGCAGGCCAAACCACTGAGGCGCCCAAGTGTGAGGAGTGCGGCAAGCCTACGCGCTTCTATCAGGGCAAGCCAGTTCGGTTCTGCCCCCCACAGCCGGGCGGGCCACGGTCTCTCTGTCTCATTCGACATTCGAACAGGATAGCGCGTGAGAAGGATAGGACCGACCCGACCTCCAAAAAGAAAAAAAGACAAAGAAGCTATAAATATCTGCGCAACAACCCAGTCAGATGGGCGAAGCACCTAGAAAAAAATCGAGCGCTCAAGGCTCGTCACAGAGCTGAGAAAGGCATTCCCAAGCGCCGCAAAGTGGAGAGGCCTACGCCCGACTATCCAGTCGAGATGCCAAATTGCGTCACGTGCGGAAAGCCGACTCGCTTCCGGGGCGGCAAGCCGCAGCTCTATTGCTCGAAGGTGAACGGGCGAAGCCGCTGCGCTGAAGCTGCTGCGCAAAAGAAGCTCAATGCCGACCCAACGAGAAAGGCGGCGCGCCTGGAGCGCGAGCGCGAGCGTGATCGCGAACGCTATCAGCGCATGATGGCGACGCCCGAAGGCCGCGAGCGTCTTCGGCAGAAATGGCGCACGCAGAAGCCTGCGATCAAGCCTGCCGAGCCTCTGCCGACGGGATCGGTGCTCGTGACAGCGTCGCCTCGCAGTGCCGGCTACGAACTGTTTTCGCGGATCCACGCCGCGGTGCCATCTGCCATGCCGCACTCCCTGCGGATGGAGATCATCAGCGAGACAGCCCTGCTGACGCTGGAAGGCGCCGAGATCAAAGCGGCCGTGGTCGAAGCATCCAAGAGCGTCCGCCGCAATGGCAGCCGCCTCCGCTACGCGAAGTCAATCGACGATTGCTTTTGGCTCGCGGACGAAACCCAAGACATGCCGGAGATGGTCTGATGAAGCGTTCCGTTATTGCTCTCGACCTGCCGGGCGCTGCGCCCGGGACGCCGCCGACCGGAAAACCCGAAATCGTGTGGGTGAAGCCGGGCGAGCTGCTGATCGATGCGACGTACCAGCGCGACCTTTCGGAACAGTCGATTCGATTGATCCGGCGAATCGTCGAGGGCTGGGACTGGCGGCGGTTCAAGCCGCCGGTGACCGCGCGGACGGAACAGGGCCTGGAGGTCATCGACGGCCAGCACACGGCCATCGCCGCCGAGACGCACGGCGGCATCGCCGAGATCCCGGTCGTGGTCGTCCAGGCAGAGGCACAGGTCGATCGCGCCCAGGCGTTCATCGGTCACAACCGCGACCGCCTCGGCATCACCGCCGTGCAGATGCACGCCGCCGCCGTCGCGGCCGGCGACGAGGACGCGCTGCGCGTGGCCCGGATCTGCGAGGCTGCGGACGTCACCGTCCTACGCATCCCACCCGCCGGCGGGGTCTACAAGCTCCGCACGACGATCGCTGTGGCAGCGGTGCGGGCGCTCGTGGCGGCAGAGGACGAGGCCGACGCGGTGTGGGTCCTGCGGGCACTCGCTGACGCGAACCTCGCACCGATCACCGCCGCCCACATCCGGGCCCTGCAGCATCTCGCCACGACGGAAGAGTTCGCCGAGGTTGATCGCGACGCGCTCGTGCGGGCGATCCAGGCATCGCCGGGTAAGATCGCAGAGCAGGACGCAAAGGAGCACGCCGCCGTCCACCGCGTGCCGGTGTGGCGCGGGCTGGCCGCGGTGTGGTTCAAGGCCGCACGCAAGCTCGGGCGTCGCGCCATGCCTCGTGCCGAGGAGCCCGCCAGGGCGCCCGCCACCGGCTTGGTCGATGTGCCGGCATGGGTGCCGGACGAACTGGTCGAGACGTTCTGCAATATCGCTGCCGCCGAGGGCGAAGAGATCGCCGCCACCAAGGTGCGCAGGATGAAGCGCGAAGGGCAGCCGGCATGATCGCCGCCGCTCAACCCCTCCACGTCGCCACGGTGTGCGGCAAGCCGTTCCGGTTCTTCCGCGGCCCTGGCGACGCCCCGGATATGCCCTGGCACGCGCACGACGACCTGCTGGCCGCGCTCGCGCTGCCTCGATCGCTCCGCCGCGAGCTGCGGGCCAAGATGCTCAAAAACTTCGGCCCGCAGTGCCGCACTGTCGAAGTGGACGGCGGGCCGGTGCTGATCGCCCCGCACTACGTCGCCCAGGGCCTCGTCAGCGCGGCGCAGGAAGGCGGGCACGGCATCACGGCGACGCCGGCGCAGGTCGATCGCGAGTACGTCAACGGCAGCATGGGGGCGATGAAGGCCCTGACCGCCGGTCTCGGGCAGGCTGAGGGCTTTCACTACGTGATGGCAGCCTTCCGGAATCAGGGAGGCGACCCGTGACCGCCCGCGCCGCCTATTTTGATATCGACGGCCGCCCCTGGCCGGCGGAGCGCCTGGACGCGCTGCTATCCGACGACGCGGTGCGCCTTGTCGTCGAGCATGGCGCTCGCATCGGCTCGCACGGTGCCGGCGACCGATGGGCGCCCGGCCTCGTCCTGGCCTGGGCGCAGGGCCGCTACCGCCGGGCCGAGCCGGCGTCCCTGCTCCTGCTGCTCGTGACCCGATTTTTCGACCTCGGGCTTGAGCCGGACCTTGTTGGAGGGGCCTGCAAATGAGGAACCGCTTCGCCGGCCCGTGTGCCGACTGCGGCGAGCGCGTCGAGGTAGGCCAAGGCCACTTCGAGCGTCGTCGTGGGCGCTTCGTCGTGCGCCACGTTCGATGCGTGGCAATCGCGCGCGCGGTTCGTGCTGCCGCGGCGGCAGAGGGCTCCGAGCCGTGACCGCCGCTGACCTGCTCCATGGCCTTCTCGCGGCGCTCAGCGCCGGCACGGCCACCGCCATCATCATCGTAGCCCTTCCGCTCATCAGGAGCCGCGCATGACGGTGCGGGCCGTATCCTATCCGCCGGGGTCCTGGCCGCTCGAAATGCGCGCCGAGACCGCTGCCGCCTACTGCGACGAGCCGAGCGTCGAGGCGTTCCTGTCGAAGGTCGAGCGCGGGATCTATTGCCGGCCGCGCCGGCAGCAGGGATGCTTGCCGAAGTGGCATCGAGCCAAGCTCGATTCGGACATCGCTCGTCGGCACGGACTGGCGCTCGAGACGACGATCGTCGCTGAGGACGTGGCGGAGTTGATCTGATGCCGCGCACGAAGCCAGTCGGCTGGCCCAAGCTGATGGTGGCCCGCCGCCTGAAGACCGGCGCCACCGCCTACTATTGGGGTCCGCCCACCTGGGCGACCAAGAGGGGGTGCCCGCTCACGTTCGAATCGCTCGGCGGCGACTACGGCGAGGCCAAGCGGCGCTGCGACGAGATCCTTAACCCGCAGTTCGATGCGTGGCGCACGCGCTCGACCGCGCCCATTGTAGAGGCGGCGGCGAAGGTCGGCACGTTCGATTGGCTTACCGGCATCTACCGGTCCTCGCCCAAATTCACGGACCGGCCGCCCCGCACTCGCAAGAGCTACGATTCGGCGCTCGCCCTCGTGGCCGACTACAAGATGAAGGACGGTCGGCGTTTCGGATCGCTCGCGCTCGCCAGCATCCAGCCCGGCGTCGCCGATCGGCTCTACGACCGGCTCAAGACCAAGGCCGACGGCACGGCACGGGTGCGCACCGCCATCCTAGCGATGACGGTCTGCAAGCGAGCGTGGAACGTCGCCCGCCGCGATCGGCCGCGCGAGATCCCGCTCGACAACCCGTTCGCCAAGATGGGCCTCGCGTACAAGGCGAAGGCGACGCGGCCGGTGACGCACGCCGAACTCGTCCGCTTCGTCGCCGCCGCCGACAAAGCCGGGGAGGGGTCGATCGGTACGGCCGCGATGATCGCGTTCTTCTGGCTGCAGCGGCAGGAGGACATCCTGACCCGGTTGGCCTGGACGCACTACCGGCCAGCGGACGCGCCGGGAATCGTGCGCGTGTTCCACCACAAGACCGGAGAACTGGTCGAGGTACCGCTGTTCGACACGGACGGCACGTCGCTCTGGCCGGAAATGACGGAGCGCCTTGATGCGCTGCCGCGGCGCGGGACGCTGATCGTCACGCGCGACCAGCTCGACCGCCGCCGCAAGGTGCACCTGCCGTGGCAGCCGGACTACTTCCGGCATCAGGTCGCGGAGATCCGCGAGGCGGCCGGGATCGACGCGGAGGTGAAGTTCATGGGCCTACGCCACGGAGGCAACGTCGAGGGCGCCGAGGCCGGCCTGACCGACGCGCAGCTCCGCGCGCTCAGCGGTCACCTGACCACGGCCGCACTGCTCCGCTACGCTCAGACGACGGCCGCGCAGCGGCGCGAGGGTGCGCGCAAGCGGCTGGAGGCGAGAACGAAGCGGGAGGGTTTGTCGAAATGAGCCGCTGACGCCGTGTCGAAACGGCGACCCAAGTATCGGCTAAGTGCTTGGGAAGTTTGGTGGGCGCACTAGGGTTCGAACCTAGGACCCGCTGATTAAGAGTCTCCCCAAAATTGAGCCGGATCAGAGCATATTTCGACAAATCGTTTGATTTGCCTCCGTTGTTCTACAAGAAGTTTTCGTCGCTGTCGAAACGCCGAAAGCGGGCAAAGCGGAGCCTGTCGCTACAAGGTCGGGCGGCCATCGCCGCTTGCCCCGCGCGAGCCTCGGCCTTGTGGCGATCGGAATGCGCTCAGCGAATCATCTCGCGGCGGATCTACGCCTTTCGCCCACTTGTCGCCTGAGGCCTAACGCAATAGAACAAAACAGGAACATCGGCCGCTTAACGTTGGAACCCGTTGGGGATCAACAGCTTTCTGATACCGGGAAAGGCGCGACAGCTGACGCGTTGTTAACTAGGTTGTCGGGTGGCGGCGGAGCTTAGGGGATGGTTAAGCTTGAGCGCGCAACTTGGCTGTATGAGCATCGCTGAGCCGACAATGAGGGAGATGACGCGTCGGCGCTACCAAGCGCCCAGCGCACCTTCTTCTATAGGGCTGGCAGACTTGCTGGCGGAGATCGGCCGCGCCCCGCTCGCTGCGAAGCAGATGGATCTCCTGCGAACAGGCGATGGGTCCGGTTCCGCATCCGTCTACTATGCCGGCAGCCTCGATCTGCTGAAGCGCCCATGCGTGTCGATCGTGGGAACCCGGGACGTTTCAGACGCCGGCTGGAAGCGTGCCGCTCGCCTTTCGCGTGAACTCGCTGCCGCTGGTGTGACCGTAGTTAGTGGTCTCGCCAAGGGCGTCGATACGGCGGCGATCACGTCCGCGATCGATCACGATGGCTCCGTGGTCGGCATTATCGGGACTCCTCTCGATAAGGCGTACCCCGCCGAGAACTCTGAGCTTCAGGAGACCGTCTGGCGCAACCACCTTCTCCTGACACCTTTCGAGATCGGGGAGCGCACTTTCCGCAGCAATTTCCCCAAGCGGAATCGTGTCATGGCTGCCATCTCGGATGCGACGGTGATCGTGGAGGCTTCGGACACGTCCGGCACGCTGCATCAAGCGGCGGAGTGTGGGCGGCTGAAGCGCTGGCTCTTCATCATGCGATCAGTGGTTGACGACACAACCCTAACGTGGCCCAATCGCTTTCTAGGCGACAAGAATGTCCGCATTCTCACGTCGACCGCAGACCTGCTGGACGCGATCAAAAGCTCCCCATGAACGTTCACTTCATGTGCGCTTACTATTCCCAGTATGCGCATAAAAACCTTGCTCCGCGCACGCAGAAGCAATGGGATGCGTTCAAGTTCACTCGCGCAGTAAAGAGCGGCTTGATTAACGGCTATATGACTGTTCCGTGGAAGAACAAGCCGCACGAAGAGATCGATACAAAAAACGTTCATCGTGCCAGGGAAATTTTCGGGTCTTTCGTGAGGGGCCGAATCTCCCATCTCGGTATCGAAGATCCTTCGATTATCCCCGTCCCCTCGAAAGATGGTCTCGTCAGGGCGGAAACCTACCGTTCTGCTGAAATGGTCAGAGAGGCGATGGCCGGGTCGGACCTCGAAGCCAACGTTGAGTGCATCCTGCGCTTCAGCAAGGAGATGGAACGAGCTGCAGCTGGTGGCACGCGCGACCGGACAGCACTGGCAGAGGGTATGGTCCTAATCTCTCGGCCGAGATCGAGGGCTGTCATCCTGGTAGACGATGTCATTACGACGGGCGGCTCTCTCCTAGCTGCTTACGACGTGCTTTCCGCGGCAGCGTACCCGCCGACCTGCGCGATCTGTTGCGCGCATACAGTCTCTGACAATTTGACCGCTGCCTTCGGCCACCACGAGCGGGAGTACGACCCCGATGCCGGCGAGTTCTGATCCTCCGACGGAGTCCGCCAACACTGAACTAAAGTTGTCTTATATCATTGAAATATAACAATGAAACATTGCGTCACCGCTCAATTGTTGGACGTGATGTTGGACGTTTTGTTGGCCTTGGCGGGCGCGCTCAAGCGCCCGCACCTCCGTCCGTCGCGGCCTCAAGCGGCCGCTCGATGAAGCCGGACCGGGTGAAGCCCGCTGCCTCCGCCGCCTCATCGCCACGCGCAACAGGCCTTTTTCGATCATGTTGTTGATGTGCAACTCGAAATTCGTTGCCATGACCGCCGTCGTGGTGGTCGCCAGCATGGCTGACCGTGTCCAGGGGCAGGACACAAGCATTGCCCAATTCACCGGCACCGCCGCGGCAGAACTCCGAGCGAATGGTGATCGTCCGCGCCGGTAGAGTCATCCCGTGCGGCGCGGACCGATACGCTAGAACTGGAAGCGCGGCCTTCTACTCCGCCGTGCTTCCAGCATCAGTCGTGAGCGGACGCAGGGCCGCCGTAGGCCCTTACCTCAGTCCGACGGCTCCTCCGCCAGCCAAAAGCAGTCGTCGATCGATTTGGTGTAGCGGAGCGGTGCGGCGTTCCTACGGACGCTTTTCGAGGCTTCGGCTATGGCATCCGCGAGCTTCGCCCCCTCAAGCATGAGCACGACCGTCTCGCTGATGATCTCCGATCGCAGTTCGTCGGGCAGGCTCGCCGAGACTGCGCGCGTCACCGTCGCCAGGAGGTCATGCCCCTCTGCCCGTGGAGAGGCCGTCGCCAGAACCGATCCGGTCGGGCGAACCGGTTCGGGCTGCTTGTTCGCCCGACGCGCGCGTTGTGCCGGGCTCCGCGTGGACCGCCCCCGCTGAGCCCGGCAATGGAATGCCGACGCGCAGGGAGAGGTCGTGCGGCCGGCGGGTGGCGAGCAGAACTTCTGAGGCCTGCCTCTCCAGATGCGTGTGGGCTTGCCGCATTGCCGGCACGTTGGAGCCTCCGATGTGATCGACGCGACCTCGGTGCAGGCGATATCCGGCAGATCGACTGCCAAGATCTCTGCCCTCTCCCTCTGCGCCTCCGCCTTCGCCTTCCTCCTGAGCTCCGTGTTGCGTTGATCGCGCCACCGATGGGAGCACGAATAGCCAGAGGCTATTTTTGAGAACGTGCAGAACCTTTGCGGCTTCCCCTGCCAGATCCGTGTCGGCTTCCCGCAGAACCGGCATCTGGGTGGCTCGACCGGCTCGGGTGCAGGCACCTCGATGGCCACCGCCACCTCGGGCCGATTCGGCTGATCGACCGATCCAGGGGTGGGCAGTGACCCGAAGGTCCAAAGGGCCCGGAGCCCGGCAGCGTCGGCGGCGTGCGCCTTCGCCATGGCAGCTTGGTATGCCATCTGCTGCTGCGCTACGGCAGCCCAGCGCTCGGCGCGCGCGGCCTCTTCTTCGGCAGAACGAATGAGCCAATCGGCTTCAATTGGATTGCGAGGCATCATCTTGAAGTACCCTCCAGTCTGTTGGGGGGATCAAGATGCGAAAATCAGTCAGTGTTGGACACGGCGATTAGTTTTGACACGGGGTAGATCGTCTGCGCCGCCCGACAGCAACGCATTTCGATCCAAGGCGACTAAGCCAACGGAACCTGCCAAGTCGGCGGCATATTGCAACTCACGCAGCTAAACTATGGGACGGTGTGGAGCGAGATCCCCCGTCGCTGGCCCGATGTCATAGGCAGCCGCCTCGACCATGCGAACGGGCAGCAATGCCCACCAGCCGCTGCCACCTGAAAAACATCCAACTGATCGCCGAGCGCGTCATCTATCAGCCTCGGCGCTCGCGATGACGACCGCATGGCCGAGGTGCGGAAGCGGATGCTCGCGGCCCCGGAATATAATCGGCTTACCGGACCCCACTCCTATCAGTTGATGTGAGGTCCGAGCTAAAACGCGCGCTACCTCTGGCTAGAGATACCCCTTGGCTCCCGCCAGATACATCGCAGATAGGAATGCCAAGCCTAAGCTGCGGATGTATGTAGCTTGTGCGTGGGCGCTTTTAGCGCTTGTGGTTGCCAGTCCTTTCAGGGCCCAACTTTGCAGCCGTCATGTCCGTCCCTCGCATCAAAGCTGAGATAGAGTTTCTCCACAGTGCCTAAGGGCAAAAGCGTGCCGCGGTCGCCCTCAGACTTAGACCGAACGAGTGGAGCCAATGCGAAAGAATTGGACTCCTCGAATTTTACGCTCGGACCAGGAAAGCCCAGGCCTCGTAGCCATACTCCCAAGCGTCAAGAACCCGGGTTGAGTTCTTCACGCGGCGGAAGCGGCAAAATACCCAGCGAAATCCCGGAGGGGGTACAGAAGTCCCTAATCGTCGCACATGACACACCTCCAATCCGGCACTTGGGTCTTGTGTCCGTTGCCGCTGGAGGCTACATCCCGGTTGCTTACACCAGAGACGGCTTTCGCGGGTGGACCTCCGCTCGCGCGTGCCAGCGCAGAACGGCTGAGGCTGATCGCTAAACCGATTGGCCTCAGCTGCCTTGGCCCTGCTGGTGCAAACCGAGCTTTCGCACTCGGTAATCAGCAGCGTCCAAAGAAACTCCGAAGTCCTGCGCTATCTCGCGAGCACTTCTGTACCTCGAAATGAGCGGCCGCGGCATCAAGATCGAGGCTGAAAACTCATTGGCCTGCCATTCCGGATCTCGGTAGGCTGGGATGTGCTTCTCGCGGCCGACACGGTTGAGCGTCGATCCTCGGTGCAGCATCCAATGCCCCAACTCATGGCATGCTGTGAAACGATCGCGCCCTACGCCACGACATAAGCCGTCATAAACATCCTCTCGAAGACTCAATTCACCGGTACTGGGATCGACGCATCCGTGCCGATTACCCATCTCGTACTTATCCTTGACTGTGAAAATGAACCGGTCTCCGAGAGCGCGAGGCAGAATTACCTCGACTAGGGCGGCCACAGGCAGGAATGGCTCCGTCAGGTGGAACTGTTCACGGATTTTCCAACCGATTGCGGCGATCTCAGCTTTGGAACGCGGAGCCGCCTCTAGTCGAACGTCACTCATCATCGTTTCCTATCAAGAAGGTCTTTCAGACCTGCAAGGAAGTCATCAGACACACCGTTTTCGAAGGTGCGCGCAAGAAGCGCAGCTGCTTCCCTATCAGCGTCTGTCGAGCTTCCGTTGAAGCGAATAGTCATTTCCTTGGTAGATGCGAGAGCTGCACGTCGCAGATCGTCTATTTCCGCGGAGTTAAGGCTGTAGCCATGCCCGATTTCGTCGATAATTCGAGCGGGTATAGCCTTGCGTCCGGCCTCCACAGCCGACAGGAACGACGGGGAAACGTCGAGCAAGTCGGCCATATCTTTGAGGAGCAACCCGCGGTCGAGCCTCAGCTTCCTCAGTGATTTTCCAAACGGCGTGAGCATGGCGTCATCCTCGTCTCCGAGCTTGAACCTGATATGGTTCGTTAGTTAACCCATACAGGTTCACTCGTCAATGATACCACCGGCTTGCCTTGTGGAAGGCGCACGAAAAGCCCCGCCGCGGCTGGGCCGGGCGGGGCTGGGTGATGAGCGGAGATACGGACGGTCGCTCGGCGGTTCGCGAAGCGCGAGCACTAACTAGATCGCTCCTTGCTCGTCGCATGATCCGTCGAAGCGAGGAGCGCGTATGCCTCTCGGATCAGTTGCCGACTCCGGGCCACCTGTTGGTAGGTCGAAGCCGCAAGATGCCGGGTTTCCGCAATGGTGGCTTTCAGTCGCTCGACGTCAGGGCTTAAGGGTTTCTGGAGCATGCGCTGACATCGTGAGGGGCCTCCCTCAAGCAACAACCTGCGCCTCTCGGCCCGGTTCAATCGGATGCCGCATCATCCCGGCGCTGCCCCGCCGAACGGCAACGCCCCAGTCCGCCACCAATCCCCGATGTAGGGCCGTGTGCGCTCGATCGCCGGGCCGGCCGCTACGGCAGCGGTGTCGAGCCCGAGCAGTCGACCATGAACCGCGTGATCGCGTCGTCCCGGCGCTGGCGCCAGAACAGCCGCTGAAACCAGTTGCAGGCCGCCGACGGACGGTCGACGATCTTCGCCGGGCCGCATGGGAAGTCGTCGGGGATGTGCTCCTTGATGTACCAGGGCTTGCCATCGAGCTCCCACGGCGGCGTGCGGAAATAGATGGATTCCAGCGTGTCCCGGCGGAACGCGCCCTTCGGTCCTGGCACGTCGGAGATGAGCAGGCGTTCGTAGTTCAGCTCGCACTCGTCCTGATAGTCGATGGTACGGGCCATATAGAAGTTAGCACCCGGCGGCGTGTTCGGGGTGATGACGGTGGTGTTCAGCACCTCGTAGGGCCAGCGCCGGGCCCCGGCCACCATGCCGATGTAGAGGGCAAAGAGCACGAGGCAGGCGCCGCCGGCTGAGATCCAGCATCGGTTGAGCATGCAATTGATGCGCGAACTCATTTCTGGACCGCTCCGGTGATGAGGTGCCAGATCTCGCGGAGGACGGGCAGCCGCTCCATGATCCAGGCGAGCTGATCGCTGAACCACCGCGCACCGGCGAACCCGGCGATCACCGCGGCGATGGTGAGGTGCTTGATGCGGCGGAAGAAGCGCTGGAGCACCTCGCGCTCCAGGCGCTCGTCGACCATCTCGTCGATCTCGGCGAGCCGTTCCGGCGTCTGGCGCGCGAACCATGCGTGCCAGAAGGCAGGGAACTTGATCGGGGCGGCGTGGCCCTGGATGTGCACGGCGGCGTCGCTACGCGGCTCGACGTACTCTCCGAGGCCGTAGACCTCGCCGAAGTTGGGATCCATGCGCCGCCGAGCGCGTTCGGCCTCGACGCCCTCGACGAAGCTCTCCGGCACCGGCTGCACTGCTTCCTGCAGCCCTCCGCCGACGCCGCGGGCCACATCGCGCGGCCTCTTGATGGCGTCCTTCCCCGGCCGACGACGCGGACCCATGACATCTCCAGGTGGGCATGCTCTTACCCGCAAACAGAGGTAGGGACGGCCGGACTGCGGGAGGCCGGCCGACGGGCTCAGAAGAAGGCCGTCCGCACCTTGATCCAGGCATCGAGTGCGTAGCCGGCCGCTTTCATGACCAGGAACAGGCCGAGGATGACGAACACGAGCGTCTTGTGCTCGACGAGGAAGGCGATGATCGACGTCACGTAGCCGAGGCCGGTCTGCACCTTGTCGGCGGTGTCGTTGATCCGCACGAAGGTGCCCTGCACGTTGTCGAGCAGGCCGGCCCCGTCCGCGCCGCCCAGGCCGAGCGTGCCGAGCCCAAGCCCGGCCAGCCACTTCGCCGGGCCGAACAGTTCGGGTGCGTGCTGCGCGGCCTTGCTGAGCGAGACCTTGGCGCGGTCCGCGGGCACCGGCCGATGAGGCATCGCCGGCAGCGCCGCCATGAACGCGCTGTCGATTCCGCCGTCACCGAGGCCGTTGTCCTTACGGGCCTGGGCGGTGGCTTCCTGCGTCAGTGGCCCGTCCAGGCCGTCGAGGAAGCCCTTGGTGTAGTAGGCGCGGTCGCGGAGCGCCTTCTGCACGTCCCAGAGCGCTTCGCTGCCGCCGGGCTTGAGGCCGGGGCGGGAGACCGCTGCCGCGACGGTGGGCTTCTTCTTGAACAGCCAGGGGAGCCAGCGCGACAGCTTGCTCTCGTCGGGCACCACGAGATCCTGCGCCTGGGGAAGCGCGGGCGGGATGCTCGGCTTCGGAGCGGGCGTCACCATCGGCGCATCAGCTACAGTCACCGCCGGCATGGCCCGCATCTGGTTCAGCACGGTCTCAACCTCGCCCGCGGTCGCCAGCACCTTGTTGAGGCCGTCGCCGAGGTAATAGGTCTGCCCACGCTGAACCTGCCGGTGCGCGCCCTTCGTCGCCGCCAGGACCGGGAACGAGGCCCACTCCTGCGCAAGGGCGAGGCCGAAGCCGGCGACCGACAGTTGCCCGGCCATGAACTTGGCGTAGCCTCGGCGCAGCAGCAGGGCATAGCCGAGCCGGTCCTGCAGGTCGGCCGTCATCCGCTCGCGGCCGGTCAGGCGCTCGGTCTGCTTCAGGCTCGCCAGGGTGGCCCGCATGAACTGGTAGCGGCCGGCGGCGCTGGAGCCGAAGGTGTCGGTGCGCCACTTGCCCTGCGCGATGGTCTCATCGACCGTCATGGTGGTGAGGGGCTTCGGCATCCGATCCATGCGGTTGCCGAACACGGTGTCGTAGCCGCGGGGGGCCTCCTTCGAGCCGATGAAGTCGAGGAGCCGCTTGGCGGGTGCGGGGAGGCTCATGGCAGGTCACTCCGGCTTGGCGAGCTTGTCGGAATCGGCGTCGTCGATCACCCGGATCTGTCCGGCGGTGATCGAGGCGGTGGTGATCGCGTCAGCCGAGATGGCCGGAGCGGGCTCGCCTTCGGCAGGCCCGGTGCGCTGCAGGATCGCGACGACCTCGTCGGCGGTGCCCTCCGGCGAGACGGAGGCGATGGCGGCAAGGCGCAGAAGATCGGCCGCGGAAATGCGGGTGTCGGACATCGGTGGTGCTCCGGTGGGAATGCGCGGCTTCACCCGGCCGGCGTCGGGGTTGTGTTCAGCGAACCGGCCCCTCGTGAGAGGCAAAGCCGGTTGTGCGCGCCCGGTGAGAGGCTACGCGCCGCTGTCGGCGCTGGCAGCGCCGATCTGGGAAAGGTCGATCTGCATCGTGATGCCGCGGGTCCGCAGGGCCTCGACGATTTCGGTCTCCGTCGCGGCCGTCTCGATCGCGACGTTGGTCTCCATCCGCTTCAGCTCGATCTCGTCGCCGCCGGCAGCGGCCATCGAGATCACGACCTGAGCCATCTGAATCGCGGTGATCCCGCGCAGCGCGGCCTCGCCCTCGATCAGGGACGAGGAGCAGCCGTCAAGCACGAGCTGCGCCTGTTCGGCCTTGCGCACGTACATGGCGCGCAGCGTGGGCGGGACGCCGTCCTGGCTGGCCTGCTCGACGAAGTGGAGCATGGCCGCGGCCTTGGCGCGTTCGCGCAACTCATCGAATTCGGGGCCGAACAGGATCACGTGGCATCCCCGACGGTCAGCGTGAACTCGGCCGGCAGATAGGGGAACGCCTCGATCCGCACGGTGTAGGTGCCGGGGAGGGTCCAGCCGACCACCAAGTCGCCGCCGGGGTGCCGGTGCGTACCCTTCATCGGCCCCTCGAACGAGACCGTGGCCGCCGGCAGATCCGCCAGGGTGGCGGCCTCGCGCAGCGCGACCTCGGTCTTGTCGAAGCCCTCCGTGAACGCGGGCCGGACGCGCAGGACCGGAGCGCGGGCATCGCCCACGAACTCGACGTAGTGGGTCTCGGGCTTGCCGTCTCCAAGAAGGAACGGCTGCAACCGGAACTGCTGCGCGGCGGGGACATCCTGCTCCGACATACCCCCGTCAGCGATGATCCGCCCGCTCGGGTCGTAATCCACGAACCGGACAAGGCCTGTCTGGTTGCCCAAGTCCGTGATTGGGGAGGGGATTTCCAGTTGGTTCATTTGGAGAACTCTACAGCGCAGATGGAAACAGACGAAGCACCCGCGGCGCTGGTGTCAAGAACACGGAACTGGTAGTAGCCGCCTTCAAGTGTGCCCACCTGACACATGTCTGACGTCGGCAAGTGCTGAAGATAGTTACCCTGCCCGTTGACGTATTCGTACATAAAAGCGTTCGGGATCGCACGGATAAGCTCCCAACCTTGACCCGGCCGCGCCCAGTAGATCTGAAGCTGCCCCGTCACCGCACCCGTGAGGTAGCGCTGACCGGCCGCGCCTGTGCGGGCCACCCAGATGACGACGCGGGTTCCGGGGTTACGGATGGTCAGGCCCACCGATGTGTCGGCCCCGCCCGCCCCTGTCGTGGCGAATGCGCCCCGCGTGATAGCCTCGGACTGAACCTTCTCGTTGCCGATGGTCAGGTTCGCGATCTTGGCGTTCTGGATCGTCGCATCTGAAATGATCACGCCGTCGATGAAGTTGACGGCGTTCGAGAACCGCAGGCGGTTGACCCCGTCCGCACCCCAGAGCAGCAATCCAAAGTCATTACCGTCCCCGGTCCAGTCGCCGACGTAGCCGAACGCCGCGCGCCACTGGTTCAGCTGCCGGTTACGGACACGGAAGATGCCACCATTAGGGTGAGCGTACAGGTCAGTTTGGCTATTCGAGCCAAGCGAGAACACGGCGTTTACCGTAAGGGTGCCGGTCGTGATCTTGTCGGCCGAGATCGTACCAGCGGCGATCCGGTCGCCGTTGATCGAGTTGGCCGCCATGTGGGTCGTCTGGATCTGGTTCGCGGCGATGTTCCGCGCCTGGATCGAGTTGGCGACGATCTTGTCACCGTCGATGACCGTGCCGCCCCAGTTGACGATGACACCTGTGAGGTCGGCCGAAGTCGCCACCAGAATACAGTTAGGATCGGCTCGGATACCCGCAATGTTATTCCCCGAATTGGCCTGTAGCTGACCCGGTGCGGCGATGTTGAACCACACCGTCACCCACCCGTCCGACCCGCGCTGCATCCGGCCAGCGGGGATCTGCGAGAAGGCGCGGTTCCCATTGTGGTCGATGTATTCGATCTGACCGGCCGTCCACTTCAGCCAACCGGTCGGGTTACCATTCCCGTCGCGCTCCATCTCGAAGTAGATGTTGACCGGCATGATGCCGCGCAGCTCGATATTGAGGCGGCTGGCCGAGATCGAGTTGGCAGCAATCTGTGTAGCTGTGATCGTGTTCGACTGGATACGGTTGGCGTGAACGCCCCCAACCGCAATCTCCTCGCCAGTAATAGTGTTAGCAACCAAGTTCTCGGCAAGAATGGACCGTAGTGCAAGTCGATCCGCCGTAATCGTGCGTGCAACGATCCGGTTTGCGTTCAGCGAATTTGTGGAGATCTGTCCACCGCTGATAACAGTACGGCTCTGAAGCGTCCATTCCGAAAAGGCTGTCGTGTTCGCCCCAGCAATACCGAGATAGAACCCGGAGAAGAAGCCCCAGCATGCCGAAGTGCCCTGATACTCCACCACGAGACGGAGCAAGACTTTCTGCGCGGTGCCAGGCGCATCGACCATAATCTTGCAACGCCAATCATCACCGGGGGCACCCTGCCTCCCGTTGGTGTTCATGATGTTGCTGGTGTTGCCGGGGAAGAACCCGTTGCCGTCGTTGAAGTGTGCCTGGATATACGCCCGACAAGGACCATGCACGGAGACGTAGCAGGAAAACTCGTAACGCTTACCACCCTGGACCGGGATTTCCCAAGTGTAGCCGCCCCCGGCCGCCGGATTTTGAATATCCGTGGTGTTGTAGGCCCCGTTGGTGGGGTTGGTGTGGTGAAGGCGAATTGACCGGATTGAGCCGTTGACTTTCCAGTCAACTACCATATCGCAGATGGGATTTGGCTGAGTACCAGCAGCACCACCGTTCAGGCCGTCTGCTGTACCCTCGCTGTTCCAGATCAGGTTGCCCGTGTTGAGACCGACACCAAGTTTGGCGGCGGTTACAGCCCCCACATCAAGCTGGTCGGCCTTGATCGCCCCGGCCGAGATGTGGGCCGTGGTGATGGCGTTCGCCGTGATCTTGTCGGAAGTTACCGCGTTGGCGACCAGCTTATTGGTCGTGATCGCGCCGTCCACAATGAGTTCGGCCCCGTTGGCGCGGCGGACTTGGACCTTTCCAAAGAAGACCCTGCCGGTCCCCGGCGCGTCGGCGTAGAGAACGACCCTTACCTTCTGCCGGCCGACAGGGACCGTAACCTGCCCCTCGCCCTTGACCCAGCTCCCTTTCTCACTGCGAGTCGCGGTAAAGGCGCCAAAGCCACCCCCGTCCGCTTGATTGTAGAATTCCAGATAAATACCCGCACTGCCTGCGTTACGGTTGCTGTAGACCATCGTGGAGAGATACAAAATCTCACCAGGGGTGACCTGTATCCACTGCGCACTACGCGCGAAATACATTTCAGTGGTGCCGGTGAGACGCCACTGCCCTCCCTGATCATCTGCGCTAGCTACATCGATACCCGTATCGCCGTAGAGAGCCCAGCCCTCGCTCGATTGATTAAGAAAGTGGCCGTTCAGCAGCGCGTTGGTCGTGTCGGCCAGGGTCAGCTTGCTCGCCGTGATGGACCCGGCCAAAACCTTCTCGGCCGTCACCGAGTTGGCGGCGAGCAAACCGGCTGTGATCGACTGCGCCACGAGACGATTGGCGTCGATGGTGCCGGCGACCATGTGCCCGGTCTGAACCGAACCCGCCAAGATCTTGGTGGCCGTGACCGCGTTGGCACCGATCTGATCGGCCGTGATGGCGCCAGCCGCGATCACCCGCGTCGTGATCGAGTTCGAGACGATACCCGAGCCGTCGATGGTGGTGATGCCCGGCGCCACGTAGGGGCTGGTCTCGGTGGCCCCGGTGCGCGTGGCGGCCATCATGAAGGCCGACACGAACATGTAGGGGTTGTCGCCTACTACACTGTCCATGCGGAAGAATACGCGCGCACTGACTGCACCAGTAGGTGCAACAGCAATCATCGCAGACTTAGGGAATGCAGCATAGGCCCCCTGACTAACCTGCTGGTTGACCACGCGAGAAGCGTTGTCAGAAAAAGAAATGTGACCACCAGAGGCATTGAGCCACTGGACAATAATGCGCCCGGCGCAACGGTGCGGTGAGATGCAAGCCGAAAACTCGTAAGTTACATTAGCAGCTACGGTGTAGTTGCTGAATACGCCATCTGCGGATACGTTTTGGGTATACAGATCAATGTAAGAAGAACCGATCGCAGACGCTGTTGCGGTGCTCGACGTGAAGATAGCTTTGAAGCCATCCGGCGCCCAAGACACACTAACCCCGGCATCAACCCCGGCGGGCATAGAACCGCCGATGGTCCATCCCCGCCGACCCTGCGACGCATCCGGGTTGAATGCCATGTTCGTCGAGACGACGGCGAGCTTCGACCCGACGATGGAGCCCGCAGCAATCTGGGTTCCAGCGATGGTTCCCATGAGCCGTGCGAAGTCGATGTTGGCCGCCGTCAGCGTGCCCGCGACCTTCGCGGCGTTGAGGCTGGCGATCTGGTCCGAAGTCAGCGCCCCGGAGATCCGGGTGGCATCGAGGTTGCCCGAGAGCTGCGACGTCTGGATGGCCGACTGCGCCAGGGCGGTCGCGATGGCCTCCTTGTTGACCGTGTCGATCTGGGCCGCGATGATCTTGCCCGAGATATCGGTGGAAGCAACGGCCTTGGTGTACTTGTTGGTCGCCGTATCCCAGCGGTACTGTTCGCCCCCGAAGGTGACATAGTCTGTGGTTTTCGCGGTCGGCAGGGTCGTGACGACGGTATTGGCCGCGATAGAGCTGGCGAGCTTGGTCGCGTCGATGACGCCAGCCGCAAGCTGCGCACCGACCAGCGCCACCGAGGTCACCGACTGCGGCCCGACGAAGCCCGACTTGAAGTCCGACGTGTTGACGGCCCGGATCCAGTAGAACTTGGTGGCGGTGGTGCCGAGCACGTCGCGGTAGAAGGAGGCCGGCGCGGGCACGGTCTTCAGCAGCGTCGCGTTGGCGAGCACGTTGGTGATGCCGGCCCAGATCTCGATCCCGAGCAGATCCTTGTTGCTGGGGTTGGCCCAGGCGAGGTTGGCCGCCTCGAACGAGGGGTCCGCCGTGAACAGGGCCGGCGCGTTGGGCGGGGTCGTGTTCAGGGCCGCCGTGACGACGAGCACCGCGGACCAGCCGCTGTCGGCGAAGCCGTTGAGCGGGTTGGAGCGGACCTTGAAGCTGTACTGGCGCCCCGGCATCAGCCCAGCAAAGGCTGCCGTCGTGCCGGAGACGACCCGACCGCCGACGTAGGCGGCCTGGGCCGGATTGTTGCCCTCGGCGATGGCGACCTCGTAGGTCGCGAGGTTGGTCGAGGTGACCGCCAGCCACTGGATCGTCACCTTCGCCGTCACCGCGCCGTCCGGGGCGATCTCGGCGACATTCGAGGCGAGGGTCGGCGTGCCAGGGATCGGCGGCGCCAGCGGGTCGAAGATCTGAATCGTCAGCTTCTTCGACTGCTCGGCGCTGACGTTGAGCTGCGCCGGGTCCTTGCTGAATGCGTCGTAGGCGGCAGCCCGCACGTAGTAGGTCTTGTCGGGCACGCCCCGGTACGGGAACGAGTTGCCCGCCACGTCGTAGCTGGGGGCCGTCAACGGGTTGATGTTGGGCGTCTCGGAGACCCAGACCAGATACCCCGCGAAGTCCGCGTCCGCGACCTTGGGGAGGTCGACGAACAGCACTTCCGAGGTCGCGCCGAGCGTGGGCACGATGATCTCCGGCGCGGGGTTCGACACCGTCAGATAGGAGGGCGGGCCCTCATCGCCCGCGGCCGAGTAGGCGGTGACGCCGACGCGGAACTGACGCCGCGGGCCGCCCTCGTTGACGTTAAGGAAGTAGTCGTAGGTCCACTCGGTGACGCTGGCCGGCAGCACCTCGCGATGGACCATCGCCTGCGTCGAGGCGTCGAAGACGTAGACCGCGTTCCGGACCGGGTAGGGCGGCACGCTCGCGGCGATCTGGTTGGTCCAGGCCACGGTGCAGGAGCGGCCGGTGAAGGTCGAGCCGCCGCCCTTGATCGACAGGCTGGCCACGGTGGTCGCGGCCTGCCCCGCCCAGCCCGAGAGGGTGTAGGCCGTCTGCGCCGGCAGCGAGGACTTGCCGTTGAGACCGATTGCCACGACGACGAAGGTCCAGACGCCGACCTCGGCCTCAAGGAAGTCGATGGATTGGCTGGCCGTCCGGGTGGTCACCGTCGCGCCCGAGGGGCGAATCACGGTCACGAAGTAGGCGACGGAGTTGAAGGCCTGCCCCGGCAGCCAGGACAGCGTCATGGCCTGCTTCGGCTGGCCGAGTTCGGTGTACTGGCTCTCGCGCACCGACAGGTTGGTCGGCGGCAGCACGATGTTCGGGAACTCGGTGATCGGCGAGGGCTCGAACGCGGCGCCGTCGTCGATCGTCGCGTACTTGCCCGGCTCGTGCTGCAGCGCCGCCACCGCGTAGATGTGCGGCTCCTCCTCGCGGATCGACACGACCCGGAACAGCTGCGGCTCGATCGGGCCGGCGATGAGCCACACCGCGGCCGGGTCCGGCACCTGCGGGAGGGCGGACCGCAGCGTCACGGACGACACCGTCCCCGCGCCGGTCGAGATCTCGCGCTCCTGCACGGTCCCGTCCGGCATCACGACGGAGATCGTGTAGGTTGCCCCGCTCGCCAGCGTCACCGGGCGATCCAGCACGAGAACCGAGGCGGTCGAGCCGCCCATCAGCCGCCCCGAGAGGTCGAGGTTGGCGATCTGCGGGTCTTGGACGGCGACGATGTCGCCCGGGCGGATGACGGCGTGATCGAGCCCGGCCCGGTAGGTTAGCACCTGCGTCTGGTGCAGCTCGGTGAACAGCGTCCAGAGGCCGGTGCGGTGCGCCTGCCCGCGCGAGGTGCAGCCGAGGAGGTCAATGCGGGTCGGGTTGTAGCCGTAGCGCGCGACCCCGTCCGAATCCTCCACGACCTCGATGGTCTGCTTGTAGAGGTTGTCGGGGTCGTTCCAGGCGACCAGCGCCACGGTGTGTCGCGCACGCCGACCCGAACTGGCGTAGGCGAACACCTCGCCGTTCTCGCCCTCGATGGCGTTGGCCTCGGTCACCAGTAGTACCGGGTCGGACGGGCGGTCCTGCGCCGCTGTCACGGTGCCGGACGACCAGTAGACCGTGCCGCGGAACACCTGGGCGATGAGCTGCAGCAGCTCGAACGCCTCCTGCTGTGTCGAGATCGCGCCGTTGAAGACGTAGCGCGGCTCCTGCCCGCCCTTGCCGTCGGAGACCGGAACGTCGCAGTAGCGGCCAATCTCGTAGAGCGACCACTTGTCGATCGCGGCCGTGTCGATGAACTCGCCGAGGCCGAAGCGGTCGTTGCGCAGGATCAGGTTCAGCGCCCAGGCCGGGTTGTTGCTGAAGCCCTCCTTAAAGGTGCCGTCCCAGACGCCGGAATAGGTGCGCGCCACCGGATCGTAGTTCGACGGGATCGGCATCAGCACGCCGTCGACAAGGTAAGTCCGGCCGGGCACGCTGGAGCCGAACGACGCCGCCTGCGCGGTCAGGCCGACCATCGCCGAATGCGGGTAGCTGAACCGTGCGTCGACGATGGAGGTGGTCGAGTAGAAGACGAGGTCCGACTGGTTGGTGAACTTCGCCTGGCTGTTGTTGAAGTCGTCGGTGTCCGGCGACAGGCGGATCACCTGCACTTGCCAGGGCGCGGAGGCACCGCTCGGATTGATAGGCAGCGCGATCTCGTGCGAGCGGAAGTAGCCCGAGGTGGTCTTGCCGGTGATGGTCTGGTCACCGAGCGAATTGACCCACGGGCCGCCGCTGTAGCGCGCCTGGACGCGATAGCTGACCGAGTTCGCCCGGACCGAGCCGTCGCTTTTGGCCAGGATCAGCGACGGCACCTGGACCGTCACGCGGAGGCGGTCGACGTCCGTGTCGGTGATCGAGACCGTGACCGGGGTCGCTTGGTTGACCTTGATCCCGACGTTGCGCGGCGTCTGCACGTCCGGATAGCCGGCCATGTAGGGCTGGTCGGGCGTGCCGACGCGGAACTCGGCCGTCAGCCCCTTGAAGTTGTAGCTGTCATCCTCGTTTTGGACGGGCACGTCGTTGAGGTAGACGCCCTTCAGGCCGCCGCGCACGCCGACGATCTCGCCCTCGCCGAGGAGATCGACGAGGCGCACGGTCGCCGTCGAGAACAGCGTGTCGGGCGCGCTGGACGCCGATCCGCCGCCACCTTTGCCGCCACCGCCACCGGCACCGGCACCTTGGACGCGCGGAAGCGCGCCGGCACCCTGGAGAGGGCCGTCGTCGTCGAAGGTCATGAGCGATCTGGATCCGGTCAGACGAGGCCGTTGGAATCGGAGGTCGTGACGCCGGCCGAGACGGTGACCGGGTTGACCATGCAGGTGCCGATGATGACCGGCACGCCGCCGCCCTGCTCGGCGGTGTTGTCAGCGCCGTCGAACATGAAGGACTTCTTCGTCGGCTCGTTCTTCTTCTTCGGCGACAGCAGCTGCGACGCGCCGGTGAGCGCCATCGACGCGCCGATGCTGATGAGCCATGCCGGGCCACCGGCCCACCACGTGGCGGCGGCGATCAGCGTGCCGATGATGATCTTGCCGATGCCGCCGTTCTTGGCGCCGCGCACCACCGGCACGATATGCAGGTCGCCGGCCGGCAGGCCGAAGGTGATGAGATCCTTGTCCAGGCGCAGCCCCTTGGAGCGCGAGGCGCCGCAGGTGACGCGGAAGCGCCCGTCTTCGATCGCCTTGCGGAACCCAGGGATCTGGCAGCCGAGCGCGTGCGCGGCTTCCGCGAGCGAGCGCACGTCGAGCCGGAACGACGCGCCGAACTGCTCGGCCATGCTACCGTAGAGGTGGATCGTCCGCATCCTGGCTACGCCCCGATTGCCCGGCTGGCGTCGGCGTCGAAGCGCTGGCGGATGATCGGCTCCCACTCGTCATCCGGCATGCAGGCCTCGACAAGCGAGGTCCAGAACTCCCGCGCGTGGTCGGTCTCGGCGCCAGCAAGGCGTTTCTCTGCGAATGTCCGCAGCGACGCGCGGTCTTCCGCCGGCAGGGCTTGAACACGCGTGCGGTCAGCGTTGATGGTGCACATGGTCAGGGCCTCCAATCGTCGGGAAGGTCGTGGTGGCGCACGAGGAAGCTGAGCTTCGGCCGCCAGATGCTCGCCGGCTGGCGGAGCGAGAGCTGATGCATCAGGTGATGCCCGATCAGGCCATCGCCGATGTAGACGCCGCCGTGGTTCATCACCGGCGAGCGCACCGAGCAGAGGAAGACGTCGCCCGGCAGCGGGCCATCGGGGCGGTGCACGCGGGCGAAGCCAGCGACCTCGAACCCTTGTGCGTAGAGATCCTGCCGCGCCTCGCTCTCGGTGTCCTCCCACCAGTCGAGGCCGCGCGGGAAGTCGGGGATGCGGATGCCGGCCGCCTCGCGGTGCCAATCGCGGATAAAGGCGTAGCAGTCGTCGACGCCGTGCCTAAACGTGCGGCCGTAAAGCGGTGGGCGTGGCACCTGATCGCCGAACCAGAATGGATCGCTCGCCCCGGTCTCGATGCAGAGCGTGATCCCCCACGGCACCGCCATGTCGATCTGCGTCCGCATGTCGATCTCGGATGGGCAGTCGTGCGGCGGGATCGTCCGACCGGTTTCCGGGTCGGGCTCGGAGGTGTGCGAGTGCAGCACCGCCGCCGGCCGGCCACCGTCGACAGCGGCGAGATCCGCGTCGGCGATCTCGAATGTGCGCACCGGATCGTCGGCGATGTTGCGGCAGGCGTGATAGGCGCCGGCAGCATCGATTAACCCGACCGCCTCGCGCGGCCATTCGGAGGCCGCGTGCGCCTTGTGCGCCTCGACGGCGGCGTGCCAGCGGGCGGTCAGCCCGTTGTCAAACCCGAACGCGTCCGACACCGGGAAACCCTCCGAAGGGAAGCTGCGCCTTCGCGCCGAAGCGGGCCTTGCAGCAAGTCGTGATGTGCCGGCTCGGCCGGTCCTTGTCGGGCGTGGTCGGGTTGCCGTCGGCGTCGTAAGCCTGCGCGCCGGTGTAGGGGCACTGCACGCCGGTGTAGTCGAAAGCGCCGGTCTCGGCGTTCCAGCGGCGGTAGCGCCACAGGCAGACGTCGCGGACGATCAGCCGCTTCGGCAGCATCACGCCTTCCTGATCCATCGCCGCGGCGAGCGACCACGTGATGGCGCTTTTGGTGTGTGACGTCTTCTGGTCGAACAGGTAGATGTCCTGCCCGTAGGCGGCCTCGGCGTCGGGCGTCGTGCCGCCGTCGAGGAACTGCGCGTAGGTGCGGGTGCGGATCAGGCGCGCGCCGACGAGGTCGCCGTAGAGCGCAGCTGCCGAACTCATCACCCGCGTGACGTTGCTGACCGAGAGGGTCGGCTGCGGAATCGAGCCCTCGCCGGTCATCTCGAAGCCCTCGCACTTCACGTCGAGCGGCGCGTAGGTGATGCCGCGGAAGGCGATCGGGCCGGAGCCGCCCTTGGCCGCGGGCGTGAAGGCGAATTGCTGGTTCACGCCGATGGTCGAGAGGTCGATCACGTAGAGGGCGACGAGGTCGCCGGGCGTGAGGGATTGGCCAGCCCGGCGGATCGCGGCGTTGGGCGAGGTCACGGGTCGAAGTTCTCCTCGAACGTCGCCGTCAGCACGGACTTGAGCCGATCCGTGTAGTCAGTCTGCCACGATGAGCAGATGAACTGCCGCGCCATTGCTTCGTAGGGCACGCGGAAGGTGAACGGCAGGTAGCCCTTACGGCCAACAAGGAAGTCTTCGAGGGCCTTGATCTTGTCGGCAGCCAGCTTCGGCGAGCGAAATGTGAAGTCGCGCGGGAGCGGGTTGATGCCGTTTCCCGTGCGCTGGCTGTAGCGTCCACCGAAGCCAGCGGTCAGGACGGCCGGCTTCGCGACCCGGCTCGATCCTGGCGCGACCGGGCCGAAGTCGCCCATCCCGAGCGTCGGAAAGGCCGGGAAGTTCGGCATCAGGCGGTCGGCGCGCCCGGCATGACCGGCGCCGGCATCGGCGTCGTCACGACGACGACGGTGTAGAGCTTGGTCACGTCGATCGCGTCCTCGCCGGACGCATCCGTCAGCGCCTGCAGCAGCGCGAGCGCGCTGTAGGGGCGGGCGTAGGTGTAGACGCTCTGCGGGCCGTACATGCCGATCAAATCGATCAGGGCGCCGACCTGCATGGCCTGCACGGTGGCGTCCACCGTGGCCCCGCTCTCCAGCGCGAGTTCGATCGGGGCGTTGATCCGCGCCGACTCGTAGAGATCCGTCCCCTTGTGGAAGACGGAGATCTGCGCGCCCTGCGGCAGGTTCAGGTTCTGGCCGGCAATGGTGACGCTCGGCTTCGATGCGGTCTTGGACATAACGGTTCCTCTCAGTGCGTGGCGGTGGGCGGGGCGAGCGGCTGCATGAAGCGCCGCGCGGAATCGGAGAGCTGGCTGACGCGCTCCGCCGACAGCGCGATGCCGCGCAGCGCGCCGGGGGCGACCTGGGCCGGCGAGTTCGTCATGCTGAGCAGGTACATCAGCGTGATCTCGAACACGTCGGCGGCGGCGATGCCGGCGGCGGGCTGAAACACGCTGCCGGGCGCATTCTCGACCGTCGGCATCGCGGTGTCCTGGGGGGCGGCCGCGGAGGCGGGCGGCGCGGTCTCGGCGACCGGGGCCGAGCGGTCGATCGGCGGCTTGCCGTTGGGACGGGTCATGCTCTCTCCTTGGTGCTGGGGGAGGGGTGATCAGGCGATCAGCGCGCGCGTCGCACGCCGGCCCTCCACAAGGCCCCGTTGGTGTGCAGCGATGCGTTCTGCTGCTCGTGGAAGACGCGCACCATCTCGGCGCGCATCGCCTTCATAGTGGCGTCGACGTGCGCCTGATCGGTCGCCGGATCGCCCGTGGCGCCCTGCATGGTGATGTTGATGTCGCCGAAGCTCGGACCGGTGCTGGCACCGGACGCGAAGGCGGATCGGCTCGGCGTGGTGAAGGACTCGGGCATCACGATGCCGCCGTCGGCGTAGCCGCGCAGACCGCCGCTCCGACGCAGCACTTCGACCGCGGCCACGCCGCCGTGGCGTGCGACGTCGGCCTGCGAGAACACGACCTCGCCGCGGTGGACGAGGCCGGCGACGTCGTAGCGCTCGCCCGGGCCGGTGTAGCCGCCGCCAGAGAAACCGAAAAACGACTTCAGGGAGGTCATGAAGCCGGCAGCGCCAGTGACCGGCCCGCTGCTGCTGCCGCTGCCGATCAGCGAGTTGAAGCCACTGGAGATTGCGCTGTCGAGCGCCTTCGATAGCAACCGGTCGGCCGCATTTCCGAATGCGTTCGACAGGGCCGAGGCCGCATCACCCGTCCGACGGAACTCCGACACGATGGACGTGGCACCGTCGACGATCATGCCCTTCGTCTCAGTGAGACCAAGCGTGTCACGCGTCCGCCCAATGGTGGCGACCGCCTCTGCAGAGGTCGTGTCACCGAACCGGGCCCGGGCTGTGGCGTAGGCCTGCTGATCGATGCGATCCCGCCCGAGCTGATCGCGAGCGAACTCGTCGTCCCGGGTGAACTGGACGAGGCGGGTCGCGCGGGATGCCTGCTCCGCCGACATGGCGAAGCCTTCCAGGCTCTTGCGCAGGGCCTCGCTGGGTCGAACGCCGCGGGCGAGCATGTCCTGATAGAGGTCGGCCGCGCGGGTCGAGGCTTCCAGCTGTGCGCCGTTGCGGCCGTAGAGTTCGGTGTTGCGACGAAGCGCATCCTGGCCGCGCTCGACGGCCTGGGTCTGAGCGTCGAGGTCGCGGGCCACACCGAGCGTGGATGCGTCGCCGAGCGTCCCCGCCCGACGCATGACGTCGATGCCGTAGCCTGGGCCGGTGCCGTAGCCGTCGAGTGCCTTAATCTGGTCGCCGCCAGCCCAGCGCTGGCGCAGGCTCAGGTAGGCTGCAGCGCCCATCACCTGCGTGTCGACGTTGTACTTGTCGAAGCCCTCCATACCTGGGATGCCCCGGATGTCCTTCTCTGCGGCATCCGTGATCTGGCCGCGTCCCCATGCCGTCGTGGCGGGACGGCCGTCGCGGCCCAACACCCGAGTGGGGCCGGTATTCCAGAACCCTCCTTCCTTCTCCAGCAACCCTGCCAGCATGGCGCTATCGACGGTCGGGAAGCGCTGCGAGGCCGCGAGGATCTGAGCCTGCAGATCGGCCGAGGCCCGCGAAAAGGCCCCGCCACGCTGGACCTGCTCCAGCGACTGCGTGCGGGTAAGGGTGTCGAGTTCCTTCTGCCGCGCCTGCTCGATGCCGGCGCGATCTGCCTCTTTTGCGTCGCGCAGCTTGTCGTCGAACTCCTTGTTGATCTGTGCGGCCGAGCGCCCGAAGGGCGTCGCGCCGACGTTCCGGGCGTTGAAGTCCGCCGTCCGGTTGAGGGCCGCGACCGCCCGGCTGCCGAACTGGTCGATGTCCTCGACGAGGTTCCGGACCTGCGTGCCGACATCGCCGAACGCGCGCTTCACCGCCTCGATCTGCTCCGGGGTGAGGCCGAACCGGATCGGGTCCATGAGCGCCCGGCGCAGGAGCATGCCCTCGTCGGTGAGCTTCTTCAGCTCAGCGCGATCCGGATCGAGAGAACGGACGAGGCTGCCCACCTCGACGGACCGACGGGCGCGCTGGACCTGCTCGGACACCGCGTCGCGCGCGCCGACCCGCTTTTCCAGTTCGGCGACCTGCTGCTCGTATGTGGCGATGCGGGGATCGAGAATCGCCTGCCGGTAGAAGGAATTGGCGCCCTCCGCATCCTTCCGGGCCTCGGCCAGCGCGTCGCGCGCCGTCTTCAGGCGCGTGTCGAGATCGCCGCCGGTGACGGCGCGATCGACGACGCGACCAAGGTCGTCCCACCGGTTGCTGAGCCATTCCGTGGCCCGGCCCCACCCGGTCGTTGCTTCCGCCAGCCCGCGGGTGCTGTCGCGGACCGTGTCGAGGAGACGCCGCTGCGCGCCGAGCCGGTCGCCCTGCGCGTCCATCCGGCGGATGCTCTCGGCCTGGGCATCGGTGAGCAGGCCATAGCGCTGCGCGAGATCGGTCGCACCGCGGGAGACATCGCCGAGAGCAGCCGCCAGCTCGGTCGCGCCCTCGGAGCGGTCAACGCCGAGGAACTTGGCGAAGTCGGGGGTCGCGCTGACCGCGCCACCGAGCAGGCTCGGGTCGATACGGCCGGTGCCGGCATAGGTCGCCGCGATCTCGCGCGCGGACCGGCGACTCATGCCGCCCGCTCGGGCCTGTCCTTCTGCCAGCGCGTTGATCTCGGTGAGCGTCGTCCCCGACGCACGCCCGACACCGGTCAGAGCTTTCTCGACCTCGGACTGGCTGTTCCGGTAGGAGATCAGGGCGGCGACGCCCAGGCCGGCGGTGGCGATGAGGCCGCCGATTCCTGCACCCACCACGCCGATCCGCGCGGCGAACCCGGCGGCTGCTTCGCCCGCCTGACCGAGCGCACCCTTGACGCTGGCGCCGCCAGGACCCGCGAAGATCTGTGCGATCTGCGGGCCTTGCTGCATCGCGATCATGCCGAGCGGCGAGCCTGACCCGAGCTGAGCGACCACGTCACCGCCCTGGTACATCAGGTTGGTGACCTCGTCGGACCGGAGACGGCGTGCGACGTTCTGATTGGCCGCCTCCGGCACGTTGCCGAGCGAGCCCAGGCGGCGGCCGGCCTCAATGTTGGCGAGCTGCGATGCGCCCGCCGTGCCGAGGTCGCGCCATCCGGCCACCGTGTTGCGGATGACGGTGGTGCGGGCCTCGGCCGTGCGCCGCAGCGCCTCCGTCTCGCTGCGGTAGGCCTCCTCGAACGCTGCCGCCGACGCGCGAGCTGCACCAACCTGCGCATCGCGCACGCCGAGGAGCGTGTTGATGCTGGCCTGCGACGTGCGCGCGTTCTGCTCCTGCCGCGCGGCCCGGATCTGATCCTGGCGCGCCAGTTCGGCCTCGAACACCGAGGCGGAATCGCGGGCCGATCCGGCGGAGCCCGCGCCGACGCCGAGGAGGGCGTTGACGTTGCTCTGCGCCCGCGCCTGTGCCTCCGCCTCCCGCGCGGCCTGTGCGAGGCGCTGGAACTTCGCCGTCTGCCGATCGGTGGCGGCAGCGGCCTGATCAGCCGCCGCGCCGACCTTTTGAAAAGCAGCTTGCCCGGCGTTGCCAGTGTCGTCGAAGACACGCTTCAGCTCCGGGCCGCCCTCGACGCCGAGGCGGATCGCGATGTTATTCGCCATCGTCAGCGCTCTCCCGGTAGGCCTTCACGATCACCGGCTCGACTGACGCCAGCACGTCGGCGAGCAGGGCTGTGCCTGCACCCATCGCGTCCGCCATCATCAGGATCGCCCCGTAGTCGAGGGCGTAGGGGCCGCCGAAGGCAGCCCGGACCTGCCCGCCGCAGCGACGGATCACTGCCCAGGCCACGATGCCCTCGTCGGTCTCAGCCGCATGCACGGCATAGGGGCACTCGGGGCAGGCTATGCCGCAGGCGTCGCAGTATTCGGCGCCTCCGCCGAAGTGCCATCGGGCGAGTTCGAGGATTCGTTTTTTTCCTGGTCCCGCCGCAGGGCCGGAGCAACGTAGAGGGCGTCGAGAGCGTCGTAGGCGGCCCAATGGTCGAGCAGCGCGTCAATCGCGTCCGGGGTCACGGCGACGGCCTCGCCCGCGGCGTCGCCAACGCCCTCCCACGCCACGATACCGCGCTGCGCGAGTTCGCGTACCATCGCCATGCCGGCGCGGATCGTTACGTCGGTCTGGTCCTCGTCGCGGTAGACCTTGCCGACAGCCTCGCGGGCGACGAGCATGGCAGCGACCGTGATCGGACGAACCTGAACGCGCACGCCTGGAACGAGATCGAGCCAGAACGGTTCGGTTGGTACAGTTGCAAGCTTCAGCATGATTGCTCCTGATGATTGTCTAGTGAGTGAGGCGCGCCAATAGCCAGTATTATGGCAAATATCTTTGCGTCAATATTTGATATATTCAACCGATCATTGCCTGTCTTATTGTCGCTCTGAAAGAAACTGTCTGTTGTATAGAAGCAATAGCAACGCTCAATCGCGCGCCCTATGCATCTGTCCGTTGGGGAGGATGCAATGTTGATTCGATACGTCGTAGGGATGGCGTTGTGCGGCGCGCTCGGGGGATGCGCCACATCTAATATCCAGCCAATGGCTAGGGACACTTTCAAAGTTTCTACGTATGCAGCTCCGGCCTGCGGGGCGACGGGAGCTAGGCAACTTGCCTATAAAATTACTTCTGTCGAAGTCATAAAGCGAGGAGGCGACCGCTTTGTGATTGTTGGGGATCAATCCGGGGATAGTTTTAGCTATTGGAGCAACAATTTCAACCAGGGAATTGTTGCGCGAATGATCCCGCAAGGAAGCCCTGAATTTGCAAATGCGCTTTCTGCTAGAGAAGAGCTTGGCCCGAATTGGCAAGAAATCGTGAATCGTGGAGCGCCGGTCACCTGTACGTGACCGTTTGATTATTCTGTAGGGTGGGTTAGAGGGGCCACCCTACAGCTTCGACTAGTAACTCGTCACGTTGTTGCGCAGCGTGGCGATGACGGTCTTGCCGGTGACCGTGTCCTTGGCCGCCTGCCAGTTGAAGGTGGCCTGCACGCCGTTCGGCCCCGTCACCGGGGTCTTGGCGCGCGGCAGGTAGACCGCCGGCACCCGGAACACGAGCGAGCGCGTCTCGTCGGTGACCCAGCCGAAGGTGAGTTCGACCGGCGCGCCTGAGGTCGCCTGATCCAGCAGCGTCGTGTTCGCGAACCGGGTGGTGATCGAGCCGGACATCATCACCATGCCGGGGTCGGCATCCTCGATCCGGCCATCTGCGCGGATCGTCTCCACCTTCTCCAGTTGGTTCGAGTAGGTGAAGTCGGCCGCGGTGACCGAGGCCAGGGCAGTGCCGGCGCGAGTGATCGCCCCCTGGAACGGCGAGAACCGCTCGATCGCCGCCTCGGTCGGCGTGCCGGCGCCCGACGTGGCGTCCTTCACCTCGCCCTGGGCGATCAGTCCGAGCGTCGCGGAGAGCAGGCCCGAACGCTGCATCTGCACGCGCATCGTGTTGCCGCGGACGCCGAAGTTCTTCCCGTAGCTCGGCACTTCCGGCAGGCCGACTTCGACCGTCATCGACGGCAGGCTGACCGCGCCCGAGGAGAACACGTGCTCCTGCGCGCCGGCCACGGTCGCGGTCGCGGGTGCGCCCATGAACAGCTTGAGCCACTGCCCGAAGTTGCGCAGGTCGAGCGGCACGACCACGTCGCCGTCGTTGTTGATGACGTCGCGCGAGGGCGGCAGGGCCTCGCGGCCGTAGCCGAGGAGGTCGGATCCGATCAGGCCCTGCTCCTCGCCGAGGTTCGACGAGACGAAGGGCAGCTTCATGTAGCCGGTGCTTGGCCGGGTTCCGTAGGTGGCCTCGAATGCAGCCGCCATGATGGCGTTCGAGCCGCGCGCGCGTCCCATGGGTCTCTCCTCTGGCGGTGTGATTCAGTTCAGGGGATCGGTCGTGCCGTAGACGGCCACGATGGTGATGAGCCCGTAGCGCGAGGTCGGCGCGCCCTCGGAGGTCAGGCCCTCGGTCTGGGCAGCGGTGACCATCAGGTAGTCGCAGAGCCCGCCGAGCGTGCGGTCAGCCGCGACGGCGGTGCCGATCGCCTGCATCATGGTGTCGAGGCGGGCCTCGGCGGTCTGCGTCCGGCTCTTGTTCGCGGCGACGTCGACCGGGATCTGGTGCTCGTAGATCCACGTGGTCGGGTTCAGCGTCACCTCGGGCTCCCCCGGGTCGCCGTCCTCGATGTTGATCTGGCCGCCCGTCGGGATGGTCTGCGGCTTTTCCTCGTTGCGGTAGTGCGTCGCCTTCGGCAGGGCCGCCTTCACGAGATCGACCACCGCCTGGATCACCTGCTCGCGCTTGCTCGGCATCAGGCCTCCCAATGCGCCGCGATGGCGCCCGGCACGCGGTCGGCCCAGCGCTTGGCGGTCGCCTCAATGTCGAGCCGCTTCCGGAGCTTCACCTGCCGGACCAGCACGAAGATCACGACGAAGGACCGGCCCTTGTCCGGCCCCGCCTCCTTGATCGGGCGGAAGGATTTCCGGCCCTGGTAGCGGGCGGGCTGCCGCCGGTAGAACGCGTCCGCCACAAGCACGCCGCCGCCGTTCTTGCTCGGGACGAACCGCAGCTTCACGCCGGTCTCGCGCTCCCATGCGGCGGGTGTCAGCGTGTTGCCGGTCGAGCCCTTGGAGCGGCGCTTCGAGATCTGCCGCACGCCCGCCTCGGGGGTCGGGATCGCCAGGAAGCGGCGGTTGCGGGCGGTGATGGTGACGCCGCGGTCGAAGGCGTCGATCAGCTTCGGGGCGTTGCTGGAGACGTAAGCCGCAGCCTCGGTGCTCTCGCCCGTCCGCGGAAAGGTCTGGCCGCGCCACGTGTTGGCGAGGCGTTGGCCGAGGCCGGATTCGCGCACGTCGGCGCGCAGATCCTCCTTCAGGCCGTCGGTGATTTCGCGCATGCCGGCGGTGACCGAGCGCGCGATCTGCTCCTCGCTGCCCTTCAGCGCCGCGCGCGGATCGGCGGCAGTGGTCTTGAACCTCACGGCCCGTCGTCCGGATCGTCGGGGGCGAGCGGCGAGACCCCGCAGGTACGCACCAGCCGGCGCATGTCGATGCGGGCGAGGCTCGTCACCTCGACGGTCTCGGCGAGCGAGCCCGTCTCGTCGAGGATGTCGACCTGATCGCCGACGGTCGGGAAGGACACCTCGGAAAGCCGCACCGAGATCAGCATGGCGTCGAGGTCGTAGCGCTGATCGCCGAGGCCGACGATGGCCTCGGGCGACAGGCGCAGGATGCGAACGGGCAGACCGGGACCGGTGCCGCCCGAACGCCAGATGGCGTCCGCGCCGTGGTTCGGATCCTCGAACGTGGCGTCAAGCGCCATCGCGAAGGCGCTCATCAGGCCGCGCGCAGCGCCTTGATGATGTCGGCCTTGGTCTTGGCCTCGCCGATGTCGACACCGCGCTCCTTGGCGAGCGCTTCGAGTTCGGCCTTGGTCTTGTCGTCGAGGTCGTCGTCGGGCTTGTCGCCCTGCTCCTCGGCCGGCTTCTCGGACCCGGAACCGCCGGCATCCGCGACCTCATGCGTGCCGGCGCGAAGCGCGGCCTGCGCCTCGTCCCAGCCCATGGTGATGACCGGGCCGGTCTTCTTCCCCTTCTCGCGCAGTCGCATGGCGCTGCTCCCTGATGCTGCGGCCCGCGGCGCGGGCGCTCATGTGACGGGTGAGCCCGCCAGCGGGATGCCGGCGGGCGGGCTCGATCAGTTCGTGGTGCCGCGGACCAGCAGGACCGGGCGCTTCACCAGCGGAAGCGGGTTCGACTCGGTGTGGATGTCCATGCCCTTGCCGAAGCGCTTCGGTTCGAGCGGGGCCACGAACACCTCGGCGCTGCCGACGTCGGGCGCCTGGTTGACCTCGGACCAGAAGTCCGGGGGCGACCAGTAGTTGACGAAGGTGTCGGAGGTGCCGAGCGGGAAGAACCGCGCCTCGCCGGCCGGGATGAACCGTTCCGGCGCGGTGCGGGTGCCGTCTTCCTGCAGGTACGAGGCGGCGCCCCGGTATTCCTCGAAGGTGATGCCGCCGAAGGTGAAGCCCTTGCGGACGTCCTCGCGTAGGATCTGCGGGCCGGACTGGTAGTACTTGAAGGCCTCCTTCACCGACGCGTGCGTGGTGAACTTGCGGAACCACTCGGGGGAGCACAGCGCGTGCACGCCCGTCATGGTCTCGCCGAGGAGGTTGTCCTCCATGTGCCCGGTCACGTCCTGACACTTGCCGAGCACGTCGGTGTTGCTGGTGCCGAGCGCGAAGTCGATCACCTTCTCGGTCACGCCGAACTCGGTGAAGTAGTTCACGATCGGCGAGCCGTCGTAGTCGCGCACGATACCCTTGAGTGCCCCCATGCGGAGGTTTTCCAGGGTGATGGCGTGCTTGCGCCGCATGGTGATGAGCTTGCGGTTGAGGAAGCCCAGCACCGTTTCCAGGCCGGCCGAGCCCTGCGGGCTGAGCGCGAGCATGTTCTGGACGTCGCTCGCCAGCACGCTGTCCTCGTGCGGGATGTGCGGCACGACGAAGCCCTTCGGCTTCTGCCGCCCGCGGGTGCCGAGCGAGGCCGGGCCGCCGCGGGGGCGGGTCGGCAGCAGGTTCAGCACGCCGTCCTCGATGATGACGGTCACGTTGGTGGTGGGGATCGGCTCGGGCCGGAACAGCCCGAGCGCGTTGATGCGGCCGTAGCTGTTCGGCACGATGGTGATGGTGCCGGTCAGCGACGCGGCGCTGAACGCATCCTGGCTGAAGATGTCGAGAATGGTCGCGACCATCGGTTAAGCTCCCTGGCGGACGATGATGCCCGCCGCGGCAAGCTGGCCGTTGGCCGCCGCGCGCTTCGTCGCATCGTTGATGGAGGCCCCGTAGGTGAGGCCGGCGTGGCTGACGGTGGCGCGTCGCGAGACGATGACCGCCTTGGCGTCGGCGCTGGTCGCGTCGACGGGGAAGACGAGGACCGCGACGGCGGTCTGCGAGCCATCCGAGCCGCTGGCGGCAGCCGGAACGTACTTCGCCCCGACCTTTGCCAGCACGGTGCCGGAGACGAGCTTGCCGGAGCCGGTGGCGATGATCGCGGTATCCCGCGAGGCGTAGGCGTCGGCCTCGGCCTTGAGCCAGTCCGAGGCGACGATGGCGGTTTCGAGCAGGGCCATGGATCAGGCCTCCTTCTTGAGGCCGGCCCGCGCGATCTCGCGCTCCATGCTGGCCCTGGCTGCGGGAGCGCCGGCATTGCCCTGCGGCGCGGGGACGTGGCTGGAGATCGAGGTCTTGTCCTCGGCCGCCACGAGCTTGTCGAAGAGCGCCGTGCGGATCTGCTCGACGGTCTTGCCCTCGGCGAGCATCGACGCGGCCAGATCCTCGGGGATGCTCGGATCCTTGGCGCGGGCGAGCGCCACGAGGTTCTTGGCCTCGCCGGCCGCCGCGATGCGCTTCTTGGCATCCTCGACGGACACGCCCTCGGTGAGCAGCGTGGCGGTCATGCCGGGCACGCCGCCATCGGCGCAGAGCCGGGCGATCTCGCCGGCATCGGCGCGGGAGATCGTGGTGCTGGCGTCCACGGTGTTCTTGCCCTCGCCGGCCGAGATCTCGCCGTCGAGGCGGGTGACCTCGGCGGACGCGGCCTCGAAGTCGCGGGATTCGTCGTCGGTCATCGAACGGCCGCGCGCGGCGGCGACCAGTTCGGACATGCGGGCGGAGGCCTTCGCGCGATCACGGCGAAGGGCTGCCAGATCGGCGGCCATGGTGTCGTCCTTCGGTGAATGGCGCGGAGCGCCGGGTTACCGGCTCGGTGGCCGGATCGGTTTGGCGTCAGCCCCGCGCCGCACGGGCCCGGCGCTCGGCCGAGGCGGTGCGGGTCAGGTCGATGAGGCTGCGCTCGTAGGTCTGGACGCGGTCGGCCATGCCGGCGGCGACCGCATCGGCCCCGACCTTCACGCCGCCGCGGCCGAAGTCGTTCTGCACGCGGGCCGGGGTCGTCTTCCGGCCGCGGGCGACGTCGGCGATGAACTGCGTCTCAATCGCGTCGAGGAGGGTCCGGATCTCGGCCGCGCCCTCATCGGTCTGCGGGTCGGGCCGCTTGTTCGGCGCGCTCGACGAGACGATCTCGATCGACAGCGTGCCGGAGGCGTCCGGCTCGACCTGCTTCGGCACCGCCGCCACCACGCCGATCGAGCCGACGATGCCGGTCTTCTCGACGGCGAGTTCGCCCGCGGCCGAGGCGAGCCAGTAGGCGGCGGAGGCGCAGGTGCCGGTGACGTGCGCCAGGACGCGCTTGCGCCCGCGCATGGCGTAGATCTGGTCGGCGAGCGCGTTGATGCCGGTCGGCGAGCCGCCGGGCGAATCCACCATCAGCAGCACCGCGCCGACGTCGGCGCTGTCCCGGGCCAGCAGGAGATCGCGCGACAGCATCGCCGCCGAGGTGCCCGTACCGGACATCTCGGTCATGAGGTTGGCCCGCGGGAAGATCGGGCCAACCACCGGGATGATCGCCACGCCCTCGCGGGTGAGCATGGCGTAGCGCGCGCCCTCAAGCCGCTGCGCGGTCGGGCCGGCCGCGGCGGCGAGGTCGAGCCGGAACCAGTCCTCACCCTCGGCGGAGCGGCGATCGGCGCGCCCGTCGCGGTCGAGGCTCGCGAGCGAGGCCATGAAGTGCAGGTAGTCGGGACGGATCGCCCACGGCTCGGCCGTCAGGGCGCGCAGCGCGCTCGTCATTGCGGCTCCTTCGGATCGTTGGGCCGGGGCGGGTCGTCGGGTTGCGCGGGCGCGGCGGCGGCCGGCGCTTTCTCGGCCTTGCGCCCGTCCGAGGTGTAGGAGAGCTTGAGGTCGTCGGCCCGGGCGTTGTCGGCCGCGTTCTCGGCATCGACCTGCTCGACGTCGTAGCCGGCCCGGGCGACGACGCGGGTGCGCGTCGAGAAGCCCGCCTGGACCTCCTTCATCTTGCCTTCGACGTCCTGCACCGGGTGGATGTAGGACCACGCCTGCGGCACCCACTCGACCGCATAAGCCTGCTGCCGGGTCATGCCGGCCGGCAATTTCAGCGCGCCGGAGAGCAGGGCGAGGTCGATCCAGCGGCGCCAGATCGGCCGGCAAAGCTGGAACACGACGAGGTGGTGCTGCCATCGCTCGACGGAGCGGCGGAAGTCGTTGAGCGCCGCGCGCAGCGTGCGGTCGTCCATCTGGCTGTAGTCGCCGCTCAGCACCTCGTAGAGCAGCCCCACCGCCGCGGCGACGCTGCGCTTGGCCTCGCGCACGAAGGGTTCGAAGTTCGTGCCGACATCGGCCGGCTCGCACATCTCGACGTCTTCGCCCTCGGCGAGCACCTGCACCGTGCCGGGCTCCATCTCGATAGCAGCCACACCGTCGTCGTCGGCCGGATCGGAGCCCATCGGCCCGCCGCCCGGCTCGCCCTCGCCCTCCGCGTCGAAGCTTTTCTTGATGAAGGCGACGAGGCGGGCGGCGTTCTTCTTCCGCACCAGCTCGGCGTCGAAATACTGGTCGAGGTCGTAGAGGGTGCGCAGCGCCCGCGCGAGCCAGGGCTCGCCGCGGTCCTGCCCGGGGCGCCGTGCTCGGTAGAGGTGGCAGATGTCGCCAGCCGGCACGAGGGTTTCCTCGAAGCCCGCGCCGGTGATGGCGCCATCACCGGGATGCTCGCGCCGAAGCCAATAGCCGGTGCGCGCGCCGATCGCGCTGAACTGGATGCCCTGACGGACGCGGTTGGTCTGATCCGTCTTCAGATGATCGCAGTGGTCCCCTTCCAGAACCTGCAACTGGAGCGGCACGGTGAGACCGTCGGACAGGAGCCGGGTGCGCAGGCGGGTGAAGCTCTCGCCGCCTTCGACCATGCCGGTCACCGCGATGGCCTGCAGTCCGTAGAAATCGTGCGCCCCGGTCGAATCTGCCTCGTCGGTCCAGGCTAGGAACAGCTCCTGCAGGGCAGCGCGGAACGCGGCATCCTCCTGCTTGACCCGCTTCGCCTGCTCCTCGCTCAGGCCCGCGACCGGGCGGGCAGCGATCGAGCGCGGGACGATCCCGGTGCCGATGATGTTGTCGACGAGCTTGTCGACGGCCGCCCCGGCGAAGGCGTTCTTCCGACTGAGGTCGCGCGATTTCCGCCGCAGCTCGTCGAGCGCATAGGTGATCGCGGCGTTTGGCCCCCACGATCCGACCCGCCAAGATTTCGAGCGTCGGCCGGTGCCCCCGGCCACCTCGTAGGGAGTCGTCTCGACCGCGCTTGCGCCGCCCGACAGGTCGGTCATCGCCATCGGTGCGACGACCTCGCCCGTACCCTTCACCCTCAGCCGGGTCTGGAACGTTCCGGCCATCGATCAGAACCCGCTGGTGCCGATCAGGGAGATGCGGTTCGTGCGCCGCCGCTGCGTGCCAGACAGCTTCGCGTCGGCGGCGTTGATGCGGCCGACGAGGTCGCGACGCGCTTGCTGCATCTCGACATAGCTCCGATAGGTCGTGCGCCCGCCGTTGTCGGCCTGCTCGACGGTCAGGACGCCGCTCGCCATGGCGCGGTCGAGGCTGGCGAGTTGCACGCGCAGCTTCGCAAGATCCTGTGGGGTCGTGTCGGCCATCACCACCTCGCCGGCCCTTTGCGGGCCACGCTGCGCCGGGTGCGGCGCTTCATGTTGCGGTCTGCCAGCGAGTTCGCGACCACGGCCGGCGGCGGGGTCTCTAGCGGCAGTGGCGCCGTCTTCCGCTCAATGCCGAGCGCGTCTTCCAGGCCGTGCCACTGCGTCTCGCGCCACCGGTCCCACCCGCGGAAAGCGGCGAGGCCGCGGGCGTAGTTCGCGCAGTCCAGCCACTCGTTGCGGCGCCCGCCGATCGGCACCCATTCCCGCCGGGTCTTTCCCCGGCTGAGGCTGACCACCAGTTCCTCGGCGGTGAGCTGCTGCACGCCGTCCTCGGACACGTCCCGCGGGAGGTGAACGAAGCCGGCCGGGAACGCCGCGCCGGCAGCGGGGCGCTGCAGGCCGAGGCAGTTCATCAGTTCCTGCTTGGCGAGCGAGACGCCGATGCGGACCGTCTTCAGGCCGCGCCGGATCTTCCTGCCCCGCGGGTTCGCGTCCTTGTTGCCGACGCCGAGATAGATGTTCGAGTAGCTGTCCTGGCCGTCGATGGCGTGGACGTTGCCGCGGCCGGCCTGGGACCGGACGAAGTTGTAGACCACGTCGGTGAAGGCGCTCGAATCGATGCCCCAATCCCGCACCGCCATCTCGACGCCGCTGGCGTGCTCCCAGGTCTCGTCGAACATGGTCACCAGTTCGGCCCAGACGGCGGGCCGGGCGGTGTCGCCGGTGAGCACCCGGTGCTCGACCAGCCAGCGCTCGCGGTTGCGCCCGAAGCCCCAGACCGAGACTTCGAGGCGATCCTTCTGCACGTCGACACCGGCGAACAGGATCAGCGCGCCGTGCGAAACCGTGCCGGACAGGTAGTCGTCGCGCCGGGCGTAGACGTCCTTCCACTCGGGGGCGTCGACGCCCTCCCTCCACGTGCGGGCGAGCTGCGTGTTGAAGAAGGTCCGCAACGCTTCCGGCCCCCGTCGCAGCGCCCGCGCGAACTTCGCGACCGTCTCCTTGATCGTCTGCTTCGGCGCGTAGAGCTTGGACGCCTGTCCGCCCGCGTGTTCGTTCGACACCGCCTGGGCGCCGCAGCACCGGCACAGCGCCCGCCGCACCCCGTGCGCCAGCGGCGCCCACTGCTCCGGCACCTGCTTCTCTCCGCAGCAGGCGAACGGCTTGGTCTGCCGCCACTCGATCCGGCGAAGCGCCACGAGCCGCTGTGCCGGGCTCCACGGCTTCTCGCAGGCCACGCACTCGTACCGGGCGCTCGCGGCGATGATCTTGCCGTCGTCGTCCTTGTCGAACTTGACCTGCTCCCACTCCATCGGCTGCCAGGCCGAGCAGTGCGGGCAGGAGACGAAAGCCTTGCGCTGGTCGCTCTCCTCGTAGCTCGTCTCGATCGCCGAGCGCCCCGCGACGGTCGGCGAGCAGGCGAGCACGGTCAGACTGTTGGCCTTGAACTCGGCCTGCCGCTCCTCGGCGAGATCGATCGGCGGGCCCTCACCGCCGGCCGAGAGCGGGTACTTGTCGATCTCGTCGCACACCAAGAGCCGGATCGGCCGCATGGCGAGGTTGGTCGGGCTGTTCGCTCCGACGAGCGTGATGTGCCCGCCGGGGAACTGCTTGTGCGTCAGCGTCGCGCCGGCATCCCGCGACTTAGCCTCACCGAACAGTTCGAGGAGCTTCTTCGAATCCCGGATCATCGGCGCGAGCCGGTCCTTCGAGAAGGTCTCGGCCGCGTCGTCCTTCGGCAGCACCGCCAGGATCGGGCAGGGATCGAGGTGGATGAACCGGCCGAGGATGTTCTCGATGACCGTGGTCTTCAGGAGCTGCGTGCAGGCCATCAGCGTGATCTTGCTGACGCCCGGTTCCGTCGCCCAGAGCATCGGCCCGCGCGCCACCTCCACCTTGGCGGTGATGAACTTGCCGCCGTTCGAGCTTTCCTTGCTCAGCTTCCGGAAGTTCTCGGCCCAATCCACCACGTCGAGGTTCGGCGGTGGGGTCAGACCCTTACGCCACGAACGCCTAAGGCTGGCTGTGTCGAGATAGGTCGAGGTCGGAGGGCTCACCGAGTTCGGTGAGGAGCTGGTTGACATAGGCGGCTAAGACCTGGGTCAGCTCGCGAGCATCGATCTTGAGTTCATCGGCCATCTCGATCGACACGCGGGCCGGCCAAGCGATCAGCGCGTCGCGGATGGCTCGGGCCTCCTCGAAGAATGCGGCTTCCGCAGCGGGCCGATCGACGAGGGCCTTCTGCTTCACCCCGTGATCCTGTTTCCGCAGCAGGCCGAGGTAGTTCTCCTTGCGCTGGAGCGCGAGGTTCGGCGGCAGGTTCGGGTCGTCCCAATCGATCTCGACCGGATCGGACCCGGCCTCATCGTTCACCGGTTGCGGCGCAGGCGGAGCCGGGCGCGGCGCGGCGGCGGGGCGGGCAGGCTTCCCAACCGGCTCATCGTCGCGCGGAATGGCCCGCACCGGTCGATGCGTGGTGCCGCCGCGGTAGCTCGCCGGTCGCTGGTCGAGGTTCCATTCGGTGGCGTCGACGTCGACCTTGCCGGCATCGGTCAGCGAGAGGAGGCCCTGCCCCTTCCACTTCGTGACGATCGCCTTCGACACGCCGCGGTGCCGGGCGAACTCGGCTTGGCTCATCACCGTCGGCAAGCGTTCACCCCTGCGTTCACCGTTCACCGTTCACGGGTTTTCGGACCCTGGCGCTAGAAATGAACGGGGCCCCGACCACCCGTATAGGTTCGGGGCCTCCAGGGGCCCTGACGGTCGAGGGTGGGTCAGTCCCCACCGCCCCCGCCGCCGCTGTCCCCACCGGAGCAGGACGACCCGCTGTCCGAGTAGGACGACAAGGGGGTGCAGCTCTCGAAGGACGAGTAGTCCGACCCGCCATTGCTGGGCGAGATCGGACTGAGAGGGCTCAGCACCATGCCCGAGGGCGACGCCGGGTTCATCGGGCTGTCGTCCCATGCCGACCGGGACGAGGCCGACCGAGGCGAGCCAGAGGTGCCGAGGAGGCGAGCGCGACGCAGGCGGCACTCCTGTTCCTCGCGGCGCCGCCGCTCCTCTGCGCGACGCTTGAAGCCGAAGATGTCAGGCAGGCCCATCGATCGACCTCATGGTGAAATGGTTGCGGCGGTCGGATTCGAACCGACGACCTTCAGGTTATGAGCCTGACGAGCTACCGGGCTGCTCTACGCCACGTCATGCACCCTGCCGCCGAGGCACAAGCCTCCATCGCAGGGAAGCGGATCCGCCCAGGTAGAGGGCTGTCCGTCCCCGCCGCGGCTCGCACACGCAACCCCGAAGGGGAGACAAGCGGCGGCTGAAAAGGTGCGCGCGCATATTACACGATCGCCACGTCCGCAAGCCCCACTTCTACAGGTGTCGTGCGGCCGAAGATGCTGACGGCGACCTTCAGCCGATCGCCGGGCAGGATCGCGTCCACGGTGCCGGGGAAGCTCGCGAAGGGGCCGGCTCGCACGATGACGCTCGACCCCTCCGCGACGCTCAGCGGCGCCACGATTTCGCCGGTCACCACCGCATCGACGAACCTCTGCAGCGCCTCCGGGTCGAGGCGGACAGGGTGCATCACCATGCCGGCGATGTTGCCCGGCGGACCGGTGTCTGGCTCCGGACGGCTGACGATCTCGGCCACGCCGACCGCGTTGCGGGCTTCGTCGAGATGCGGGGCATCCCGCACGCCGATGAACACGGTCCGCATCAGCAGCTGGGCGTGACGGACCACGCGTCGCCCACGCCGCACCACGACCTCGGAGGTGCGGGGCTGAAACATGTCGACCTCGGCGGCCTTGAGCGCCTGGATCGCCCGGTCACCCATGCGGGGGAGGGTGCGGGCGATGTACCAGCGCAGGTCCGAGTTCAGCCGGCGCGGCTCCAGATCGTAGACGGGATCGGCCGCGGATCGGGGTTCCGGCTTCGTCGGCGCGATAGGCGAGGGGTGCAGGGCTCGGCGTTCGGTGCGGGCACGCCGCTGCTCGCGCAGACGGCGCTTCTTGGACTTAGCAGGGCGAGACAGGGTGGATCTCCGTGGCGAGAGATCCGAACCGGGTGGCGACGTGGCGGGGCGATCATATCGCGGCGCTGGCGGCAAGCCCGAGTACCTTTTCACCCGGCGATTTCGCACCCCTATAGAGAACCCCCTCTATGGAAGGGGTCTGGATAGGGAGGGGAGAGAGAAGGCTAGTATATAAAGTAAAAAGTATTTTTTCTTTTATTTTACAATAGGATGCTCTACCCCCAGGCTGGTCCGTGAAAAGATTGTACCCGCGATCACGAACCCCATTCTGCCCCTGCCTGAGCGCTGGGCACAAAGCCAATGCCCTGCGGCAGCCGGGGCAAAAGAACGGCATGTTGCAGCTGCCTCACCTAAAAATGTTGAGGTGTACGCGGGCTCGATTAGGATGACCGGGTCTAGCGCATTCGCAAATTGCAAGTCATTATTCCACTCCCAGAGCGGGAGGATAATGTGCCTTCGAAGCATAATCGCGTGACAGAGGCCGAAGTTGGCTTGGCTGTCCTACAAGTTCTATATTATGAGCCTGATGGAACATCAGATGTTCCAACTATCAAGCACAAGATCACCGAACATCTCAAGCTGTCGGATGATGATCTTGCGCAATCTTTGACACGTGCGAATGAAGAATTATGGGAGCAGCAGGTCAGGAACCAAGTTTCCCATAAGGACACCCCCGGCAATATATTCTGCGAAGGCCTCGCAGAGATACTTGCCAAGGGCACATGGCGTATAACCGACCGTGGCCGGTTACACTTAAAGAACAAGAGACTTGTTTGAGAACTTAGCTTTGTACCCTGGCTTGAGCCACTTCAACTCGGTTGAGCCAGGGGCATCCTTATCCCATACAAACCAGGCATAGGCGGTGGTGCCAGTTCCTTTTTGAACAGCGCCATGAGGATAGAACGTAATCCTCTCACTGAATATCCAAAGCCTGCTAGGTGGATTTTTAGTGAAAATCGTCCTTTGTCGGTTTGCGCCTTCGAGGAAAGCCAGCCTAAGCAGTAGAGCAAATTTTCTATTTGAGTTTCTTATTCCACTGTGAACGAAGCCTTCGGCGCTATTATAGGGCGGATTTGTAATGATGTTGTCGAAGCGCCTGTTGCTGGCCACGAAGTCGTGCCCGGCTTCGCCGAACCCTCGATCGTAGAGGTCTGAGCTAGCAACCTTTGGGTTCACCTGTGTGAGAACTTTTGACATAGCGCCGTTCCCACAGGCGCACTCCCACATGTCGCCTTGAAATTTTTCATTGTCGATCAAAGCATAAGTCGCCCAAGCAGGGGTTGGGAAGAAGTCCGGCCCCTCCAAATCGGCGAAGCGCTTCATGGTCGGCTTGAAGCCGCCATTCAGGTGATAAGTCGCATCCATGGACGAAACATTAATTGAATCAGCAACTTGTGCAACCGCGAACCTGTGGACAAATCGTCGCTGTTCGTGCTTTGTTCTAATATGCTGATGACAAGCGATTTATCGGTTGGACCAGGTGGTCGCTTCTGAATCGAGGCAGGGCAAAAGAAAACCCGCCTTGCAGCGGGTCGAGGTTGGCCACGAAAGGCTGCGGCATCGCTCGCCATCAGGCGGGCGCCTCATCCTCCGCCATGAGCCGATAGGACGTCTTGGGGCGCCCCGCCGTCTTCTCCTCCAGCGCCTCGACCTGCCCGCTGGTCGCGAGATACTTCATCACGCCGTCGAGCTGCCGAGCGTCCATCCGGGCATCGACGCGCCGATACAGCTCGGACCGCGTCATCACGCGGTTGGCCTTGCGCAGGTGGCCGAGCACGAGCTTGGTATTCGCCTGATGGTCGTTCTCGGCCATGTTCTCGCGCAGCCCGGTGACGAACAGCCCAAGCGACCAATCGACGAGCCGGGCCGCGAACCTCATGTCATCCTCGTCGACCACCGCGCCCGCGAGGTCGCTGTCGACATACCGGCCGCACGCTACGACCAGGGCGATCCGCTTCGTCATCTCGGCGCCGCGCACCCACGCCTCGAACAGCGGATCCTTGTCCGCCCGCTCCAGCATCCGCTCGTCCCGCTCGCGGCAGGCGTCATAGATCACCTGGGCCGCGGGGGTCATTTCGATGACCCGCATTTCCGGAGTGCGTACCGGGTCGTGCAGGGTTGCGGTCGCCGCGATGTGGCGCCGCGGATCCGCGCCCGGCGGCGGCGCGTCCTGAAACTCGAAGAGGCGCTTGGCCGCGGCGACGATCGATCCTGGGATCACCTCTTCCGGCAGCATGGGCCGCCGCGCCCGGACCCGCTCGAATCGGGGCAGCACGAGGAAGCGGTTGAGGAAGCCGTTGGCCAGAAGCTTCGCCTTCATGTGCTCATAGAACGAGACGAAGTTCGTGGCGCCGAAGAACGACAGGCACGGGCGGTTGATGAGGATGTCGCCGCGGGTCGTGGTCGAGTTCGGGATGAAGGTCCCCATCCCCCGCCCCCACAGCGTGCAGTAGTCCTGCACCAGCTCGCGTTCCTGCGCGTTGGCGTTCCGGCTGCCCGAGCGGGCCAGCACCTTGTCGACCTCGTCGATGATCTGCACCTGCACCGGGCGCTCCGCCAGCCGCATGGCGAGCGAGGCCGCCGACGAGGACGCGCCCGCATGCAGGCGGTGGCTCGCTGACACGGCGTCGAGGATCTGGCGCATGGCCTCCTGCGGGCGCTCCTTGCCCGCGCCAGTGCCGGCGATCGTCAGCGCGTAGAGATGCGCTCCGGAGCGCGGCACGCCGCAATAGACCCGCCGGCCGATGAGCGTGCCGACGGTCAGCAGCGCCGCCGCCACAGCGAACAGGCGGATCGGCTTCGGGCTCGTCGCCTCAATCCAGTCGGCGATTTCCCCGACGAGGCCGGGCACCTGCAGGTCCGCGACGGGAAAGTCGCGAGGGTCGCCGGCCGTCTCGGCGGCCTCCGGCGCCTGGGGGCGCTCTTCCACAATCTCGCCGGTCTCAGCGTCGAACAGGACGCCGTCGCGCTCCTCGATCTGGCGCGGCTGCAGGTCGAGATCGACACCCTCGCCGAAACCGACCCGCGCCGCCAGCCACTCGAAGGCTTGGTTCAACTCGTCGCCACGGGCGGCCATCACGAGGTCGAGCGGGGTGTAGGGCCGCTCAAGGTCATGGAAGTCGCGGATGCCCTGCGGGTGGATCTTCAGGTTGAGCCCGCGCTTCTCCAGCGGCCGGCCGGTATGCGAGGCGCGCCACGTCGGGACGGCCACATAGCCGCCGCCGCGCCGCCGAAGCCGGTAGAGCCCGAGATCCGGCACCCACGCGCCCAGGTCCGCCATGGCGAGATTGTTGACGCGGCGGTGCGGCGTCTCCTCGCCCTCGGCCGCCTCGCGCCGTGGCGGACGCTCCGGCTCGGGCGCGTAGCCGAACGGCTTCAGCGCCTCGGCAATGCGCTCGCCGATGTCGTCGTCGATCCAGGGCAAATCCTCGGGATCGATCCCGTCCAGGCTCTCCGGGCGCGTCCAGCGATAGGGCTGGCCGGTTTCGGGATGGACCGTCGGCGGGAGCACCGTCTGCTTGCCGGATCCGAGCATGTCGAGCACTCGCGTCGGCCGACCATCGGGACCGGGCAGGTTGAAGGCGCGCGACGGGAAGTTCGGGCTGGCGCGATAGAACAGTGTCTCGCCCTTCTGCCCGGCCTTGCCCGTCATCGATGGCGGCAGCACGGACAGGATCGCGTCGCGGATTTCGGGCACGTCGGTGTCGATGTCGGCCGCGACCACGCCCCGCGAGGCGTTGCCGAGGGCGACGCAGACCCCGCCGTCGGAGGCCGACCATTGCCCGACCTCGATGTCGAGCGGGAGGCGCGCGGCGGCGCGCGCGGCCCAATCGTCCATCCCGATCCATGAGCCGCTGCCGAGCGGCAGCCCCGGCCGCTTCGTGCCGGGGATGATCGGGATCGCAGCATATCCGCGCTCGACGAGGCGAGCGCCGATCTGCGCGTAAGGGCCGGGGGCGGAGATCATCAGAACGGTGCCATGCCCTTGAGAATGCGAGTGCGCAGGCCCGCCTCGAAGCCGACAATGACCTGATGCAGCAGGGTCGCCCACTCCTCGCCGGTCAGCGTGGCGAGGTCCGTCTTTCCGATGGAATCGAGA
>Ga0194112_10000567_pt1 | contig 54039 bp, 53 predicted proteins | sample TA2MahC400mmetaG_FD_146191 | JGI IMG/M metagenome (GOLD analysis project Ga0194112, IMG submission 146191) | Freshwater microbial communities from Lake Tanganyika, Tanzania - TA2015016 Mahale Deep Cast 400m | ecosystem: Environmental > Aquatic > Freshwater > Lake | place: Tanzania: Lake... | reverse complement strand
CAGGAGAGGTTCTGGGAAACAGACTGTTGGAGTGTTGGTGGAGTGGGTGGTTTTCATAGGTGATTGATCATCACCTATTTGACCGGCCTCCCCGGCCTTCGTTCAATCAATCAGTGAATTATTCAGGCTAAGCAAGCGGATTTCTCTGTATTGCCGGAAAAAAAGAAGCAGCGTACACTGGAAACAATGAGAACCAATACAAGTTATGCGCTGGTCGGAGCTCTGCTGTATGGCCTCGGTTGCCTGTGCAAAGGAGATCAAGATGAAACTGAGCGGTCCGTCATTCCAACATAATCAACCCATTCCGTCAAAATTCACCGGCGAAGGCGCCGACGTGTCGCCCGCATTGAAGTGGGAAGGCGCACCGGTGGACACGAAATCGTTTGCGCTGATTTGCGATGATCCCGACGCGATGAGCGTGGCGGGCCGGGTGTGGGACCACTGGTTGATCTGGAACATTCCTGCGACGGCGACAGAGTTAGCGGAAAATGTCGAGAAGAAGGAGACGGTGCTCGGTGTCGCGAAACAGGGGATGAACGGTTGGCCGCGTCTCGGTTACAACGGCCCAATGCCGCCGCCCGGCCATGGCGTTCATCATTACATCTTCAAGCTGTATGCGCTTGATACTGTCTTGTCGTTACCGGCGCAAGCGACGAAGAAGCAACTATTGGATGCCATGAAGGGACACGTGCTGGCCGAGGCGGAGTTGGTGGGAACATACGAGCGCAAGTGACAACTGCCCGCCAACAAGAACTCATCGGGCCACTTCTGAATGAAGTGTCGCGTTCGTTTTACCTGACGCTGCGCGTGCTGTCGAAGCAGATTCGACCGCAGATTTCACTCGCATACCTGCTGGCGCGGGCGACAGATACGATTGCGGACACTCAAGTCGTCGCGCGCGAAAGACGCTTGGAATTGCTGCGCCAGATGCAGGCTGGCGAAATCAAGGCCGTCGCGGAACTCGTCGAGCATCAGGGATTGCCGTCGGAGCGGATGCTGTTGCAGCGGCTCGATGAATGCTGCGCGATGTTGAAGTCATTTCCTGAAGGCGACCAGAAGCGAATCTGCGATTTGTGGCGGACGATCATTGCCGGGCAGATTTTTGATCTGGAGACGTTTACGGGCGAACTGACGGCGCTGAAGGATGAAGCCGAGTTGGATCGGTACACGTATCTGGTCGCGGGCTGTGTCGGCGAGTTCTGGACGCGGATGTGCGCGGCGAATGTGAAGGGGCTGGAGAGTTGGAGGGATGGAGCGATGGAAGAGAAGGGGGTGCGGTTCGGCAAGGGGCTTCAATTGGTGAACATCCTGCGCGATCTGCCGCGAGATTTGCGAATCGGTCGTTGTTACCTGCCAGTCAGCGAGCCGCAGCACTTGTTGGCAGTGGAAAACTTTCCGGAGATGCAGCCGCTCTACAATCGCTGGCTCGATGCGGCGGTTGCCCACTTGGATGCGGGCTGGCAATACACGATGTCGTACCCGGTGCGGCATTGGCGGTTGCGACTGGCCTGCGCGTGGCCGATCTGGATCGGTCTGGAGACAATCGCCTTGTTGCGCCGTGCGAATCCGCTCGACGCGGCCAAACGGGTGATGGTGCCGCAAGCCGTCGTGAACCGGATGCTCGCCCGGACGGTATTGACGTGTTGCTGCGCTGGCGCGCTTGACCGTCGCTACCGTCAACTGCGCGCGAAAGCTATTTCTTCTGTTCGTCCTTGAACAGTTTGTACTCGACGCTGTCCACGAGCGCTTCCCAACTGGCCTCGATGATGTTGTCATTCACGCCAACCGTGCCCCAGATGGCGGTGCCGTCGGTTGACTCGATGATGACGCGTGTCTTGGCCGCGGTCGCTAATTGCGAGTCAACGATCCGCACCTTGTAGTCGAGCAGTTTCACCTGGGCGATGCTCGGATAGAATTTCTCCAGCGCGGCGCGCAAGGCGCGGTCGAGCGCATTGACCGGGCCGTCGCCTTCGCTGACGGTGTGGACAACATGTCCTTTGACTTGCAGCTTGACGCTGGCCTCGACGATTTTGTGCTCGCCGTTGCCGTGTCGGTCCATGATGACGCGGTAGGCGAGCAGGTTGAAGAATGATTTGTGCCGCTTCAACAACTTCTGCACGAGAATGTGGAAGCTGGCGTCGGCGGCTTCGTATTCGTAGCCGGCGTGTTCGTGTTGTTTGAGTTGGCGCAGGACATCCTTCGCTTCCGTTGAATCCTTGTCCAGATGGATGCCCAGTTCGTGCGCCTTCATGAAGATGTTGCTGCGCCCGCTCAATTCGCTGACGAGCACGCGGCGGCGGTTGCCGACCAGTTCCGGCTCGATGTGCTCGTAGCTGCGCGCCAGTTTTTCGACGGCATTGGCGTGGATGCCGCCCTTGTGGGTGAACGCCGTCGCGCCGGTGAAGGGCTGGCGGACATCATGCCGCAGATTCGCCAGGTCATCCACAAACAGCGACAGTTCGCGGAGACGCCGCAGATTCTCGCGGGGGATGCCGTCGCGCCCCATCTTCAACGCAAGGCAGGGGATGACGGTGGTGAGGTTGCAGTTGCCGGTGCGCTCGCCGAAGCCGTTTATCGTGCCTTGCACTTGTGTCGCGCCGTTTTCGACGGCGGCAAGCGCATTGGCGACAGCGAGGCCGCAATCGTTGTGCGTGTGGATGCCGACCGCACAGCGCAACGCCTTCCGCACCTCAGCGGTGATGCGCGCCACGTCGCTGGGAAGCGCGCCACCGTTGGTGTCGCACAGCACGACGGCATCCGCGCCGGTATCCGCGGCGGCGCGCAGGGTCGCCATCGCGTACCGCGCGTCATCCCTGTAACCGTCGAAGAAATGCTCGGCGTCGTACATCACCTCTTTGCCGTTCTCCTTGAAATAGCGGACGGAGTCGGCGATCATGGCGAGGTTTTCCGGGAGTGTTGTGCGGATGACTTCCTTCACGTGAAGCGGCCAGGTTTTGCCGACCAGCGTGACGACCGTCGTGTTGGCCTTCAACAGCATGGCCACTTGTGGATCATCCTGGCACTTTGCCTGCGCCCGCCGTGTGCTGCCGAACGCCGCGATCTTCGCCTGTTTGAGCTTGCGCCGGGCGGCGGCATCGAAAAAGTCCAAGTCCTTCGGATTCGATCCCGGCCAGCCGCCTTCGACGTAATGGATGCCGAAGGCATCGAGGCGTTCCGCGATGCGGATCTTGTCCGCCACGGAGAACGAAATGCCTTCCGCCTGCGCGCCGTCGCGCAGGGTGGTGTCGTAGATGGCCACGGGTTTGTTCATAACGGCGCACAGACTACGCGCAACCGCCGATGTCGTCAACGGCGCACTCGGAGATGGGAAATGACGTGGTTGTGGCGACCATCGTGCGATAGGCGGCTTGTAGCCGGGCCGTAATGTCGTTGGCCCGGCTCCACGTCACAACGGGTGCAATTTCAATGAGGCTGTTCGTTGCGAAAACCTCGGCGGCAGTATCCAGCAGTTCCTTGGGGAGAGTTGTTTGGTGGGTGGGAATCCCCAGATTTTGCGCCAGGTCCAGCACAACGGATCGCGTCACGCCCGGTAGCGTGCCGTCATCCAGCGACGGCGTGTACAGCATGGCATCTTTGACGACAAAGATATTGCTGGCGCTGAACTCGGCGATTTGTCCCGTTTCGTTGAGCAACAACGCTTCATCGGCGCCTGCGCGTTCGGCTTCCAGCCTGGCAAGGGTGTAAGGAAGGCGGCTGGCGGTTTTGTGGCGGGCAAGTTGCCGGTGAACGCGAATCGAGGAAATGATCGCGCGCAACGCGCGCGGCGCAAATGTCCGCGGTTGGGCGGTGATGACGACAGTGGGTTGGCCGCAGCCGCGGGTCACGGTGAGACGGACGACGCCGTCCCGGATGGCATTGCGACCGAGCAGTTCACGGATGTGGATGCGCGACGGCGGTGGCGCCGGGATCTGGAGCGCTGCGAGCGATTCCGTGAGCCGGGCCAGATGTTGGTCGAGCAGGAAAATCGCGCCGGCGTACGCGCGCATGGTTTCAAATGCGCCGTCGCCGTGGAGGAAGCCGCGGTCGAAGATGCTGACGCGCGCTTCCGTCTCGGGAACGATGTTACCGTTGACGTAGGCGAAGTTGGTCGAGGGCACGGAGGATTCCTTCCGCTTTGGCGAGCGTCTCGTCGTACTCGGCGTCCGGTTCGCTGTCGGCAACAATGCCGCCGCCGGCGTGAAACGTCAAGAGGCCGGATTGGTGGACCACGGTGCGAATGGCGATGTTGAAGTGGCTGTTGCCGTCGTGGCCAAAATAACCGATGGCGCCACAATAAACGCCGCGCGCGTGCGGTTCGAGTTCGTCAATGATCTCCATGGCGCGGATTTTCGGGGCGCCGGTGATGGAGCCACCGGGGAAACAGGCGCGCAGGGCTTGGACGTGGCTGACATCGGGCCGCAATTGACCGGCGACGGTGGCGACGAGATGATGGACGGTCGCGTAGCTTTCGACCCGAACCAGATCGGGAACATGGACGCTGCCGAATTCGCAGACCTTGCCGAGATCGTTGCGTTCGAGGTCGGTGATCATCAGCAGTTCGGCGTTGTCTTTCGGCGAGCGGAGCAGGTCGCGGGCATCGCGGTGGCGCGGCAATGTGCCCTTGATCGGGCGCGTGAGGATGTCGCGACCGGCCAGGCGCAGGAAGCACTCGGGCGAGGAGGATAAGATTTGGGCATCACCGATATCGAGGTAGGCGCAGTAGGGCGCCGGGTTGGCGGCGCGCAGCGCGGCGTACAATTGCAGCGGCGAAGCAGTGATGCCGCACTGGAATCGCTGGGAGAGATTCACCTGATAGATGTCCCCGTCCGCGATGTAGTCTTTTGCGCGTCGAATGGCGGCGCGGTATTGGTCCTGGGAGAAGTTGGAATGTAGCGGGGGCTGATCGAGTCGCGGATTTTTGTTATAATTATAACAAAAAGGCGCGACGGGGGCATGGGCGGCCGGTGAGGACGTGCGCCATGCGGTGTGCCGGTGATGATCGAAGGTCAGCACGTCGTCGTAGAACGCAAACCAGCAATCAGGGAGGCGAAGGTCATCGCGCGCGGTTGCGGGGAGTTGCTCGATCAGATTCTTGAGGTCGTAGCCGAAATAGCCGATGGCGGCGACCGGCTTGTGTTTGGCCAGAAGTTCGTCGAGGGCGCCAAAGGGATCGGTTGCGTGGTCGCGGCCGGCTTTGAATCGGAAGATATGGAACGGCTCGGCGGCCAGGATCGAATGGCGCTGTTCTTCGCCCGTCGTGGCGGTGTCGAGCCATGCGCAGAAGGGGCGTTGTGCGAACTCCGTAAAACGTTCGCATGGCTCACACCATGGAAGCGCGGTGATGTTCACGCAAACGTCAACAGGTCGCGCACGACGGCTTCGTCCTTGCGCGGGGTGATGAGGGCGACATTCAGTCCGCGATTCCGGAACAGCGCGGAGGCGACGGCCTTGACGTCAGCGGCGGTGACGGTTTCGAGTCTGCGTTCGATTTCGTCCGGAGCGGGGATGAAGCCGTAGGCCATGAGGTGTTCCCCGATCCAGAGCATTTGATTGCTGGTGCTCTCCAATCCGAGGCGCATCTGGCCGATGGCGTAGTCTTTGGCTCGTTTCAATTCCGCCACGCCGGGCGGTTCTTGGGTTGTCTTCTTCAGTTCCCGAAGGATCAACGTCAATGCGCGCGGCAGCCGTTTCGTGTCCAGCCCGGCGGAAACAAGAAAGGCGCCGGTGTCGGAAAAATAACTTCCCGCGGACTGGATGGAGTACGCCAGTCCGTGTTGTTCCCGGATGACTTGGAAGAGGCGCGAACTCATGTTTTCGCCGAGAATGACGCTGAGTAGTTTTGCGGCAAAACGGCGGTCGTCGTGCCGCGAGAACCCCCGGATGCCAAGCGCGAGATGGGTTTGCTCGACGTTCTTGCTGAGGAATCGCAGGCGCGGCGCGCGTTGGTCGTCTTGGGCGTCGGTCCACCGCATTCGTTGGCCGTGTGGGTGAGAGGACAAGGCTCTGCCAACACGTTCGACCACGAAATCATGCTGGCAATGACCGGCGACTGCCACGACGGTGTTGGCGGCAGTATAATTGCGATTCTTGAACGCCAGCACGCCGGCGCGGTGAATGGCGTCGAGCGATTCGACGGAACCGGTCAGCGGACGCCCCAATGGCTGGTTTGGCCAGAGGGTGTCGGTGAGGAGTTCCTGGGCATGGTGATCGGGCTGGTCTCGATACATCAGGAGTTCTTCCTTGATGACGCCGCGTTCCTTCCGGATGTCGGCCGCGGCAAACCGTGGATGTGAGTACATGTCGGCGAGCACATCCAGCAACGTCGCGAAATGGCGGTGGCTGGCTTTGGCGTAGTAGCAGGTGTGTTCCTCGCCGGTGAATGCGTTGAGGTAGCCGCCGATACCCTCGACGGTCTGGCTGATTTGCCTGGCAGACCGGCGGCGGGTGCCTTTGAACAATAAATGTTCGATGAAATGCGAGATGCCGCTCTGCTGTTTGTTCTCGCAGCGGCCGCCGACGCCGATCCAGAGGCCGAGCGCGACGCTTTCCATGCAAGGCATTTCGGCGGTGGCAACGCGCAGCCCGTTGGGCAGGGTGGTGACGTTGTACATACTCAGGCTGGTTGCGGCGCGTTGCGGCGTTTCAAGTCGCTGGCGGAAATGATCTCAATGGCGTGGCGCACGTCGTCGGTCACGTGAAACAGGCTCAAGTCCTCTTTGCTTACCAGTCCGTTGGCGAGCATCCGGTTGTGCAGCCAGTCCACCAGGCCGGACCAGTAATCGCTCCCGACAAGAACCACCGGGAACTTGGCGATGCGATCGGTCTGGATCAAGGTGATCGCTTCCGTAAACTCGTCCAGCGTGCCGTATCCGCCGGGAAAGAGCACGAACCCGTTGGCATATTTCACGAAACAGAGTTTCCGAATAAAGAAGTAATGAAAGTTCAACTGGCGGTTGGCGTACGGATTCGGTTTTTGCTCGTGTGGCAACTGGATGTTCAACCCGACCGAGATACCGCCGGCTTCGGCGGCGCCTTTGTTGACGGCCTCCATGATGCCGGGGCCGCCGCCGGTAATCGCGGCGTAACCAAGTTTGGCTATCCAAGCCCCCATCTCGACAGCCTTCTCATACCACGGGTCTCCCGGCGGAGTGCGCGCGCTGCCGAACACGGTGATGGCCGGGCCGAGCTTGCTCATTTCCTCGAAGCTGTCAACGACCTCCGCCATGATTCGGAAGACGCGCCACGGATCCTGCATGGTGAAGCTGGCATTGGGGGGATTGATCATGCCCCACTAATACCGCCGGGCGGCACGCAGGTCAATGATGTCGCCGGTCTTCCCGTGCTGCGCCGCACACAACGCCGTTGACTCGCTTCCTGCTGCCGATTATCAGTTAGCCGTTGTGAGAACCTTTTTGCGATGGATGACGCACTCGTTGTGGCCGCCATTGGTGGCCGTCGTCATCTGTCTCTTGTACTTGAACATTCATGGTTTCCCGGAACCGGTCTGCGAGTTCGTCCGCAAACAATTTCGCCAGAACGGCTACATCGTGCATTTTGACAGTCTGCGCCTGGACTGGTTCAACGGGATTGTCGCCCAGGAACTTGTTCTGGCCGATGCGGCTCGCCCTGAAGAAACGCTGATTCGCATCACGGAAGTCGTCCTGCAGATTCAGTGGATGGAACTGATGGCAGGACGGAATGCGCTTAGCGGTCTTCGCATCGTCAACGCGCGGATTTCGGCTTCCATGCCCCCGGATGAACTCGGCAGCGAACTGTTGACCGCATCCGGGGCGCATGCGACGCTTCGGTTCGAGCCGCACGGCGTGATCCACATCGAGCAGCTCACCGGGATGTACTGCGGTGTCTTCCTTTATGTCACCGGACGCATCACGCAGGCCGGGGCGCAACGTCCGGTCAAACCGCTCCGCGCCGACAAGCTCAGCATCATCTCGACGGCGTTGCGCGAGCTGCACGGTGTGCGCAGCGGCGCGCCGTTGGATCTGTATCTTGACTTCGATGTGAACCTGGATCAGCCGATGGAACTGCGCGCGCGCGTGCGCCTGCACGGCAATCGCCTGCGTTATCGCCGCTTGGCAATCCACAGCATTGAATTGGATGTCGGCATGGAAGAAGGCGCCATTCGCATTCATGGCGCCTCGGCCCGGCTCGCCGGTGGCGAGTTGCAGATCAGCGGCAGCTACGACTTGGGCAAGGGCCAAACCGATCTCCGTCTGAAAAGCACGTTTGACCTGACGGTGTTGCGTCCGCTGCTCCCGCCCGATGTCGAAAAGGCGCTGCCCCCATTCCAGTTTTTTCAGCATCCGGACATCGCGTTGCGCTACCTGCTTTCACCCGAGACAGGCACCGTGCCGGTGTTGAGCGGGACGATCAAGGTTGGCGAGATGGCATTTCGCGATGTTGAGTTTCGGGCGATCACATTTGATTTCGAAAACCGCGGCCCGGAAATCAAGATCTCCGACGCGCGCGTGGTCATGAGGAAGGGGGCGTTGACCGGGCACGGGCAATACCACATCGAGAGCAGCGATTTTGCCTATGAATTTGACAGCACGCTGGACCCGACGACGCTGTTGCCGTTGATGACGCCGATCATGCAGCGGTGGGTGTCCCCTTGCGGCTTTGAGGAGCCGCCGCACATCGTCGCAAAGGTTCGTGGCGACTTTGTGGATCCTGACGCTTTCGCCTATGACGCCGAAGTCACCGCTGCTGGTTGCAGCTACCGTGGGGTGCCGCTGCAGCAGGCTGCCGGGTCGCTTCGGTTGCGACGAAACCGGCTGGACGTCCGCGACCTCGTCCTTCAGCGAGAGGACGGCCAACTCACCGGTGAACTCACGGCCGATTTCGATTACCAGCAGCTCATCTTCAACATGCGCTCCACTGCCAATCCTGTTCCGATGGCGGCGATGCTTGGCCCGACGGCGGCCAAGACGATGGAGCCTTATCGCTTTGGGACAAACCTCAACGCGGCCGCGAAAGGATTCATTGACTTTGCCAATCCCGATCGGGTTGCGTGGTCAGCCGATGTCCGGGATGAGGATTTCTCCTGGTGGAAACTGACGGCCGCGCGCAGCCACGGCCAACTCCAGTTTCATCATCACCAGTGCCGGCTGGAACTGGACGCGGAAGGTGTCACCTACGGCACGAACCGCGCCGAGCGCGTCACGACCGTGCTCCTCATCAGCACCAATCGCGTCAATGCCACCGGCGTCTCCATCAAGATGGACGGCGGCCGCGTCAGCGGAACAGCCGCCGCAGATGTGCCGCGGCAACGCGTGGACTTCCAGTTCCAAAGCACTGCCGATCCACGGGCGCTGGCTTCGTGGCTCGGTCCCAAAGCCGCGAAACAACTGGAGCCATACCAGTTTGGCTCCAACACGGTTGTTCGCGCGTCGGGAGTGGCTGACATGCTCGAATCGAATCAAACTTGCTGGGCCGCAAATTTGGTGACGGATGGCTTTGCGCACAACCAGTTCACTGCCGAGCGACTTGATGCGGACCTTTCGCTCACCAACGACATTCTCCGCGTCCAAGCCCGTTCCCAGGGATCCCGCTGGTGGAAGTTCGGAGCCGAGCGACTTGATGCGGACCTTGTCCACAGCAACGCCATCCTGAGTGTCCAAGCCCGTTCCCAGGGTCTTACCTGGTGGAAGCTCAAAGCAGAACAAGCCACGGCCACGCTGACCGCCTCCACCAACACACTGGCGATTCGCGATTTCGACGCCACGGTCTGTGGAGGCACACTGCGCGGACAAGCCGATATTCAGGCCATCGGCACGAACACCGCCTTCCAATTTGCCCTTGATGCGCAAGATTCCGACATCCGTCGAATACTTCAGTGCATGGGGAATCCCGATCCCAATGCCAGCGGACGGCTCAAAGGGCGGCTCGAACTCGCCGGTGCTGGGAGCGAACTGGATACATTCCGGGGCCAAGGCTCCTTTGAGATTGCCGAAGGCGTCCTGTTGGAGGTGCCTGTGTTCGGCATCTTCTCGCGAATCCTCAATCTCGTGGTTCCCGGTCTCGGTTCCGCCTCCGTCACGAAGGCAAACTGCACCTACAATATCGCGAACGGGCAGGTGAAAACCGACGATCTCCAGTTCGAGACCGGCGCGGCGGCCGTTCGGAGTCGAGGCGTCATCGGCCTTGCCAGGGGAGACTTGGACTTCCGCGTCGAGGCGCAGCCATTGCGTTCCTGGCCGGGCATCAACATTCTGACTTGGATGTTCGGCAAGATTTTCGAGTACAAAATCGGCGGCACGATTGACAACCCCAACTGGCGTCCCACGCGCCTGCCCAAGGAAATCCTGCCCCATAGCGGGGGCAAACCCGCCGAATCCAAACCGGACAACCCGTGAACATCGAACTCATCACCACAGGATCAGAACTTCTGCTCGGCTTCGCGGTCAACACCCACCTCAATTTCCTCGCGCGCCAAGTTGCCCCGCTCGGTCTCCGCATCTCGCGCCACAGCACGGTTGGCGACGACGCCGATGCGTTGCGCGCCGCCGTTTCCGAGGCGCTCGCTCGCACGGAGATTCTCGTGATCACCGGGGGACTTGGTCCCACCAGTGACGACATCACGCGCGCTATTGTTGCCGACGTCTTGCACCGGCCTTTGCATCTTGACCCAACGGTGGCCGAAGCGATTCGAGAGCGCTTTCGCAAACGCCACCGCGAAATGCCGGAAAAGAACCTCGTGCAGGCGATGGTTCCCGAAGGCGCGCGAGTTCTTCCCAACCGCAACGGCACGGCGCCGGGGCTGGCCATTGCGCACGATGGCAAAACCATTTTCCTGTTGCCCGGGCCGCCCCGCGAACTGGAACCGATGTTCACGGAATCTGTGCTTCCGCTGCTGCCGCGATGCGCTGGTTCTGAATGCCGAATCTACAAGGTCGCCGCGTTGCCCGAATCCATCGTCGAGCAACAAGTGGCACCATTGCTCGCGGACATCGCCGGCCTTGAGCTTGGGTACTGCGCCCGTCCCGGCGAAGTCGAGGTGCGGGTCATCTCCGGTCTCCCCGCACAACTTGCCGAGGCGGATGCCCGAATCCGCCGCTCGCTTGGTGACGACATGTTCGGCACCGGTGGCGTTCGAATGGAAGAAGTTGTCGTTCGGCTGCTCTCTGATGCCGGCAAGACAGTTGCGACCGCTGAGTCCTGCACCGGCGGACTCATCGCCCACCGCCTGACCAACGTCAGCGGTTCGAGCGCAGTGTTCCTCAATGGCTGGGTCACCTATTCTAATGCCGCGAAACAGCGCGACACCGGTGTCTGTGACGAGACATTGAAACAGCACGGCGCCGTCAGCGAACCAGTTGCCCGCGAAATGGCTGAAGGCGCGCGCACACGTTCCGGCGCCGACTATGCGCTCAGCGCCACGGGCATCGCCGGCCCGACGGGCGGGTCGTTGGATAAACCGGTCGGCCTCGTGTTCATCGGCCTCGCTACGGCAACGGGCACCCAGGTGCAACGCTGGCAATTGGCATTTGACCGTGAGACGTTCAAGTTTTTCGTCAGCCAAACCGCGCTCGACATGTTGCGACGGGTCGTGTTGGCGTCCACGCGCCAAGGGGGCGCATGAGACGCTTTACTCGCGCGAGGAGTATTTTACCGAGGAGTATTTCTGATTGCATGACGCTGGCATGACCGTTATAGTCACGCCACCAAATGGTCGCGGACGTGGCGGAATTGGCAGACGCGCAGCGCTCAGGACGCTGTGGGTAACACCGTGGAGGTTCGAGTCCTCTCGTCCGCACCAACCACTCTTTTCCCCCTCGCAATAAAGAACAAACGATCGTCAGGACGGGAAAAGCCCTTTGTCGTTGTGCAGTGGTTATTTGTCGGCTGGGGCCAGGGCGAGGGAGGTCTGGATGGCGTATTCGCAGGTGCAGCCGGCGCTGGCTTCGGGGATGAGGATCAGGCCGCCCGCAGGAATGGTGTTGATCCAGCAACCGGGCCGCGTGGCAGTGGATAACGGCGTGCGCCGGCCATTCTGGAGATCAAACATGTACGGGACCTTCGCCTCCGTGAACCGGCTGAAAGCGCAATACCGCGAAGTGGACAGCGTCGCGCATTTGTGGCTCTTTTCCCATTTCCATCCTTCATAGGGTTTTCCAGTCGCCAAGTAGCAGGCAAACGCCGGGCCGTACACGACGTCACCCACAATCGCAGGATGCTGCACCTGTTCGCCGTGCGCATCGGACAACACGTAATCGTAATTCGGAGTGGCCGTGACCTGCCATTTGGGTTCGCCCGTGCGGGCATCGAACGCCCGCAACTCGTAGCGCACACGCGTCAGTTGCTTCGGTTTGATCTGCCCATTGGTTTCCGCCGTCGAGACGGTGGCATGGCGACTGCCGGAAATCAGCAGCGTCTCCTTCGCATAACTCGCGTAGATGATTTGTTGCATCATGCCCAGGTCGGCATCCTTGGCCCAAACGGGTGCGCCCGTTTTCAAGTCCAAGGCCACAAGGCGGGAACCTGCTCCCGTCAAGTCGCGCAACAGAATCCGTCCGTCCGGCGATGCCAGCGTTTGCTCATTGGTGCTCTCGACGAAATAAATCCGGCCATTGCCGATGGCCACGGTGGGGTTGATGATCGCGCCGCGCCGCGCCGGGTATTCCCACGCTGGTTTGCCGGTGGCGTGGGAGACTGCAAAGAGGGAAAAACTGCAGATGACCGGCTGGTCGCTTTTCCACACAATAATGTCCTCGGCTTTTCCCATGGCCCGCAATGATCCACCCGTTTTCGCCACGCTGCCGATAATCATGCCGTCCACCGTCGCCAAGTAGCCCCAGGCCTTTTGGGGCAGCGAGCCGGGAGCCGGAATTCGCTTCGCGAGTTTTCCCGTTTGCGCATCCAAGACCAGACAGGCATCGCCCGCGGCCACCAACAAGTGGGAGTCTGTGGCCGCGATGCAACTCGAGTCTTTGAATGCAGCGACGCGCACCGAATCGGGAACCTGTTGTTCCCAGAGGACAACACCATTGTAAGCATCCAGCGCCGTCAGGTGGTTGAACCCCGGCACGAAGAGCCGTCCATTTACGAACAAAGGAGCCGGTCCTTTTTTGTGGCGGTCCACCATGTCGCGCGGTCCGGGGCGACCGAACCACTGCAAATCCATCGGCACGGGGCGAATCTCGTCGCCGCTGCATGCCGTGTTGCCTGGGTCGGCGTAGAAGTGCGACCATTCGCCGCTGCCGGGCGGACGGCCTTTGCGGGCAACGCCGCAGGTCACGCCGCCGGTGCTCACCACTCGCCACTCCGGTAAGGCGCGTCCCCAGGCGGCCAACGGATGCGCCGGTTTTCCTCCGGGGCGAACGATCATGGCGACAGTGCCACCATACGGACGCAAAACACGAAGCACCTGATCTGCGAGGGGAAGATTCTCGCCGGTTGTTAATACCTCTTCAGAGACGATGAGATTGGCAAAATGTTTTGGGTAAGGCAAAGCTCCGGCGTCGCCTTGATGAACTTCAATCCGTTTCCCATACAGGCCGGCTTTCAGCAAGGCATCGCGCATGACCTTGACCTTTGCGGGGTTTTCCTCATGGCAGATGACGCGAAATTCCGAGCGACGGGCGATTTCGCAAGCCAATTGCCCGGTGCCTGCCTGCAGCACGAGGCAATACCCTTTGGTTGTGCCGGCGGTGCGGATGGCGATTTCGGCCGCTTGGGCCAGCAAAGGGTTCTTGGGATAGACTTGCGTGTCCGTGGGGGTGGATGTCACGCGTTGCGCGGTGGCCGTCCCGGCTTGGAAACAGACTGTCTGTCCGTTGTCGAGGCTGGCGTAGAGGCGGTTGTTGCAGAACGCCAAACCCTCGACCTTGCCGTCAAGGTTGCCCGACCAAAGTTCCTTTCCGTCGTTCGCGGCGTGGACCGTGACTGCGCCCGATCCGGCGGTGACAATCTTGTCGCCGACCAAGATCATGGTGGTCGCATGCCGCGCGGGGAGGGACCACCGGGCAGGCGTCTCTTTCACGCGCTTCTGCTCTGCGAGATAAGTGGCGCGATCCATGGCGGAGAGTTGGCCGTTATGCAAGAGGAACACGTCGTCATTCCGCACCAGCACCGAGTCGCCGTGGGCGCGGTGAATAGGGATTATGGACCCGGACTTGAACCAATGAAACTGTCCGTCCTCGCTGGGGCCGGTCACCAGTATGCCCTCCGCCAGCAATGCCAGCGAACCGCCGACCAGGTTGGATTTCCAAGGATTCGGTTTCCCGTAGCGGAGCATCGGTTCGCCATCGCCGCGGTCACAGCCGCGGAAACCGAACCGGCCCGTGGCCAGGAAAAGCTGGTTCGAGGAAGCCAGCATCGTTCCTTGGGAAGTGAATTCGAGCGGCTGCTTGAACAGCGGTTCCCCTGAGTCCGCTCGGACCCCGCAGAGATAAACCCCGTGTTCTGGAAACAAACCGGCTGTGAAATAGACTGTGTTGGCATCCGCCACCAATCCGCCACGCACCGGCCAGAGCGAGATCATGCGTCCATTGCCCGGCAACCGACGGTTAATTTCTCCGGCACGATACTTCCATCGGAGTTCCCCCGTGCGTGCGTCAAGCGCATAGAGGTGCCCATCATCGGCGCCCGCAAACAGCGTGTCTTTGTAGAGGGCCGGCGGCAGTCGCACCGGGCCTTCCGCGACGAACCGCCACCGCACCGCGCCGGTGGCCGCGTCCAAACAATACACGGCGTCCTCCGAGGAAGAACCGTAATAAACCGAATCCGCGTTGGCGACGACGTGAAAGGCGTGATCGAAGGTCAGGGTGGACTGGAGCGGCCCGTGCATGACCGCGTAATTGGTCTTGGCCGGTTCCGGCCAGGCGGGAACAGGCGGCTGCGCGGGAACGTGAGTCCACGCCCTGGAGAGGGGCAAGGTGAGCGATTCGGTTGAGATGGCGGACCGTTGGACGTTGGCGCGAAACGTCGGCCATTCGGCTGTCCATGCTGGATTGACGAGCAAAAGTCCGCCCAAGAGGAGGCATTTCGTGGATGGCGCTGCATTTCTCATAGTGGTTGGCCCGCAAGATTGCAGAGGAATGGATGGCTGCCAAGCGGATTTCATCAAAGCCGCCAAGTTTTCAAGAAAACACCACAGCGAAGTGTCCTCTTGTTTTTCTTGGTTGAAATGATACTCTTCCATTTGATGGCGCGGATGTGGAGGTGTGAATCCTCTGGTTCGCCCCAGCGAATAGACACCAATGAAACTGACGCAGTGGACAATCGGTTGCCTCGCGCTCCTGGCGTTCGCCAGCAGCGCGCTCTCCGCGTCGGTCAACGACCGGAGCCGCTGGACCAGCCTCGACAAGATCCGCGACGCCATCAACAACCCGCGATCGCCCGGCCGTACCGTGGAGACGCCAACCGTGGACATGAAAGGCGCTCCGATCAAAGGCCGCGACGTGCCGCTGCGCGATTTGTCCACGAGACCGACGCCCGGAATGCGCGAGGTGACGACGGTTGACCAAAAGAGCGTGGACTTGAAACGCCGCGATCTGTCCACCTACGATACGCCGGTGCGCGGGACTTCCGTGGGCAATTTCACCGCCAAACGCGCTCCCGTTGCCGACAAGATGCGCCCCGATACCGCCAAGATGTACGCGACGGACAGCGCGCCGATTCCCGGCCGTCGCATTCAAGTCGGCTCCCCCGAAGGACTCGAAGAGTTGCACAAACAACTCAACCGAAGACCATGACCGCCGTCGTCAGGCTGCCGCGATGTTGACGAGTTTGCCGGGGACGACAATCACTTTCTTGACCTGCTTGCCCGCGAGGAACGGCTGCACGTCGGCGTGAGCCAGTGCCAGCTTCTCCAACTCCTCTTTCGTGGCCTTCGCCGACACGGTCAGACGGGCGCGGACCTTGCCGTTGACCTGCACGACAATCTCAACGGTGTCCTCGACCAGCAATGCCGGGTCGTACGTCGGCCACGGTTCGCAGGCGAGCGACTTGGTGTGGCCGAGTATCTGCCAGAGTTCCTCCGCCAGATGCGGCGCGTATGGCGCGAGCAACAACACGAACGGTTCCAGTACCGTGCGTGGTCGCGATTGCTGCGCGGTGACTTCGTTGACGAAGATCATCATCTGCGAAATCGCCGTGTTGAACGCCAGCGCCTCGATGTCCTCGCCGACTTTCTTGATCGTTTGGTGCAACACCTTGAGCAACGCCGGGCTGGGGGACGAGTCGTCCAGTTCCTCGTACAACCGCCAGACGCGGCCGAGGAAACGGTAGATGCCCTGTACGCCTTCCATGCTCCATGGCTTCGTCGCTTCGAGCGGCCCCATGAACATCTCGTAGAGACGCAACGTGTCCGCGCCATACTCGCGCACAACATCGTCGGGGTTGATGACGTTGCCCCATGACTTGCTCATCTTCCGGTTGTCCTCGCCGAGAATCATCCCTTGATTCACGAGCCGCGTGAACGGCTCCGGCGTCGAGACGTGACCGAGATCGTAGAGCACCTTGTGCCAGAACCGCGAGTAGAGCAGGTGCAACACCGCGTGTTCCGCCCCGCCGACGTAGAGGTCAACGGGCATCCAGTACTTCTCCTTGTCCTTCGCCACGAACGCCGCGGCGTTGTGCGGGTCAATGTACCGGAGGTAATACCAGCACGAGCCGGCCCATTGCGGCATCGTGTTCGTCTCGCGTTTCGCCGCCGTGCCGCACTGTGGGCATTTGCAATTCACCCAATCGGTCGCCTTCGCCAACGGCGGTTCCGCGTTGCCCGACGGCGAGTAGTCCTTCATTTCCGGTAATTGCAATGGCAACTCGCTCTCCGGCACCGGCACGGTGCCGCATTTCGGGCAGTGGACGATGGGAATCGGCTCGCCCCAGTAACGCTGGCGCGAGAACAGCCAGTCGCGGAGCTTGTAGTTCACCGCAAACTCGCCGACGCCGCGTTCGCCGAGCCATTCGGTGATCTTCTTCTTCGCCTCCGGCGTCGGCAGTCCGGTGATGAGGCCGGAGTTAACCGAAATGCCGTCGCCGACAAATCCGATCGGATCGGACTGATCGGTTGGACTGACGACAATGCGCACCGGTAAGTTAAACTTTTGGGCGAACTCCAGATCGCGGGTATCGTGGGCGGGGACGGCCATGATGGCGCCGGTGCCGTAGCCCATCATCACGTAGTCGGCGATCCAAATCGGAATCTTCTCCTCGTTGACCGGGTTGATCGCGCAGGCGCCGGTGAAGACGCCGGTCTTTTCCTTGTCCGCCATGCCGCGTTCCAACTCGCTCTTCTTCGCAGCCACGGTCCGATATGTTTCAACCGCGGACTTCTGGTCCGATGTGGTGATACATTCGACAAGCGGATGTTCGGGTGCGAGAACCATGTACGTCGCGCCGAACAACGTGTCCGGTCGGGTCGTGAACACTTCAACCCCGAACTCTGAACCGTGAACCTCGAATTCGACGTTGGCACCTTCACTGCGCCCGATCCAGTTGCGTTGTTGTTCCTTGATGGAGTGCGGCCAGTTGACGTGTTCGAGGTCGGCGAGCAGGCGCTCGGCGTAGGCGGTGATGCGGAGAATCCACTGGCGGAGCGGACGACGGTAAACTTCCTTGTGGCCGCGACGGTCGCAGGTGCCGTCGGCGTTGACTTCCTCGTTGGCGAGGACGGCTTTGCAGCCGTCGCACCACCAGACCGGGATCTCGGCTTCGTAGGCGAGACCTTTCTTGAATATCTGGAGGAAAATCCACTGTGTCCACTTGAAGTAGTGCGGGTCGGTCGTGTCCACTTCGCGATCCCAGTCGTAGCTGAAACCGAGCATCTGGATTTGCCGGCGAAAGGTATCAATGTTCTTCTTGGTCGTGACGGACGGATGGGTGCCGGTATCAATGGCGTATTGTTCGGCGGGGAGGCCGAACGCGTCCCAACCCATCGGGTGGAGGACGTTGAAGCCGCGCATCCGTTTGTACCGGCAGAAAATATCGGTGGCGGTGTAGCCTTCCGGATGGCCGACGTGCAAGCCCGCGCCGGAAGGGTAGGGAAACATGTCGAGGACGTAGAGCTTGGGGGATTGGAGTGGTGGAGTACTGGAGTGTTGGGGATCGCGAGCAGCGAAGGTTTTGTTTTCGAGCCAGTGTTGTTGCCACTTCGGCTCGATCTGGTCGAACGGATATTTCTTGCGGAGTTCAGGCATAGCGGCGCGGACTATAACGGCAGGCTCGGAGCGTGACAAGGAAAGGTTGGCCAAGCGGCTCCAGTTTGGGTACACTACAGCCATGATGGTGCGTGAAGAAAAGGCGTTGTACGAGTTTGAGCGGCAGGACACAGCCCGCTTGGATTCTGTGCTGACAACGGAGAAGGCGTTTCGCCTTTACGATGCGATGTGGGAAATGGCGCGTGCATCAGGAGCCTTACAGTGCGGTAACCCACTCGAAGGCATTGAGGTGGATATCGAGGTGGCACGGACGGTGAACGCGCTTCAGGAGGCCGCTGGTGTTTGAGCAACTGATGGCGAGGTTGGGAAAGACGTTGGACGCCGCCAAGATTCCGTACATCGTGATCGGCGGCCAGGCAGTGTTGCAACACGGTGAACCGCGATTTACCCGCGACATTGATATTTCGCTCGGCGTGGATAGCGACGGCGTGAACACAGTGCTGGGGGCAGTAGCGGCATGTGGACTCAAGCCGTTGGTGGAGTCCCCGAAGACCTTTGTCGAGCGCACGTACATTTTGCCCGTTCACGATCCAGAGACGGAGATTCGTGTGGATTTCGCCTTCACGTTTTCCCCGTTTGAACGGGAAGCAATCTCACGTGCCGTGCGTCTGCACATCGGCGGCTATGATGTGGCTTATGCGACTGCGGAAGACCTCATCATCCACAAGCTGTTCGCGGGGCGGCCTCGCGATATCGAGGACATCCGAGGCGTGCTCGCACGCAAACAGGGGAAGGTGGATCGCGATTATCTGCGTCGTTGGATTCGACAGTTCTCGCAACTCGAAGGCAAAGGCCATTTGTTGCCGCAACTGGAGGAGTTGTTGGCCGAATGTCAGGAGCGATAATCGCAGTCCGGGAACGATCCTATTCCTTCGTGATCAGCCGGATGGCCCGGTCATAGGACCAGTATTCCCACGTCCAGTTGATCATCACCATGAGTTTGTTCCTGAACCCGATGAGTTGGAGCAGGTGAACGGTCAGCCACAACACCCACGCCACAAAACCGGAAAACCGCAGCTTGCCCAACTGCGCCACCGCCTGGTGTCGGCCAATGGTGGCCAGCGATCCGGAATCTTTGTAGATGAAAGTGACACAAGGTTGGCCGTTGATCATGCGGCGGATGTTCCCGGCAGCCGTCTCGGCCTGTTGCATCGCCACGGGCGCCACCATCGGCAACGGTTCGCCACCCGCGTCCAAACAGGCGGCATCGCCAATGACAAACAGTTCGGGATGATCCGGTGCCTGGAGGGTTGGAGTGACGACGATCCGTCCTTGCCGTCCTTGTCGAAGTCCCAGCCCGCACGTCAAGCTGGCGGCCCGGATTCCCGCCGCCCAGATCAGCGTGTGTGTCGGGAGTGCGTCGCCGTTCTTGAGCAGGATGCGGTGACCGTCGTAGTCGGAGACCGCTGCCCCGAATCGCACCTCCACGTGTTTGTGCCGCAACGTCTCGGTCGTTGCCTTGCGCAGAGACTCGGGGAAGTTGGCCAACAATCTGTCGGTCGCTTCCAACAGTACCACGCGCGCCTCGTTGAAGTGGAGGCGGGCATAATCCTTGGCCAGCACCATGCGGACCAGTTCCGAGAGCGCGCCGGCGCTTTCGACTCCGGTGGGACCGCCGCCGGCCACCACAAACGTCAACATCGCGCGTCGCTTCTCGGTGTCGCTTTCCTGGGCTGCCAATTCGAATATCTTGAGGAGGTGGTTGCGGATGGCGACCGCGTCATCAACGTCCTTGAGGCCGAAAGCGTGTTTGGCAACCGAGTCCAATCCGAAATAGTGGGTCATGCCGCCCACGGCCAAAACCAGATAATCGTATGGCAGATCGCCGGTGGAAAGCCTGAGGGTTTTGGCGGCCAGATCGGCGCCCGTGGCCTCCGCGAGGCGGAACTCGACATTCGGCTGGTTGTGGAAAATGGCGCGCACCGGATAGGCAATGTCCATCGGCGAAAGACCGGCGGTGGCGACCTGGTAAAGAAGCGGCTGGAACAGGTGATAGTTGTGCCGGTCAATGAGGACGATCTTCACGGCGGTGTCGCGCAACGCCCGCGCCACGCGCAAACCGCCAAAGCCGGCCCCAATGATGGCAACGACAGGTGGATGTTCCGTCATAAGCACGTTTCGGGTGGGAACCTATCAGACAGACGATATATCCGCGATTGGAAATTTTCTGCAAATCAGTGGAATAAAAAGTTGACACGATGCGGGGTGTAATTTATTTTCACCTCGCATTGGGTGTCACATGAGATGCACGCTTAAGACAGAGAATGTACTGGGTTGCTTATACCGGGGCCGATGCACCGGACTATACCCCCCCCCCCACTAAAATTAGGCCGATGCTTGTTATCCGACAAGCGATTTAGTTCCACGATTAACCAATCCTGAGACCTTATGCCTTCGTCATCTTCCAGTTCCAGCAGCAGTTCGAGTTCGTCATCGAGCAGCACCAGCCCGTCTTCCTCATCGAAGAGTTCGAGCAGCACGAGTTTTTCCAGCAGTTCGTCGTCGAGCACGTCCCCTTCGCATAGCAGTTCTTCCAGCAATAGTTCTTCCAGCACTTCCTCGACCAGCAGCAGTTCGAGCAGCACCAGTCCCTCGTCGTCGTCCAGCAGTTCGATTTCGGCGAGCCATTCTTCGTCCAGCAGCAGTTCCACCAGTGCGAGTCATTCCAGCAGTTCCTCGACGAGTGTTTCGAGTTCTTCGTCTTCCAGCCATTCCAGTTCATCGAGCAGTTCCACCAGCGCCAGCCACTCCTCGTCGAGCAGGAGTTCGACCAGTACCAGCGCGTCGTCGAGCAGTTCCAGCAGCACGAGTCCGTCCTCGTCAAGCAGTAGTTCCACCAGTCCCAGTAGTTCGTCGTCATCGTCGAGCGCGTCCGCCAGTGCGAGTTCAACTAGCAGTTCCTCCACCAGCGCCTCCTCCTCCAGCACGAGTTCCAGCAGCACCAGCGGTTCGTCTAGTGCCTCGGCGAGCAGCAGCAGTTCCGGCAGTGGAAGCGTTTCCTCATCTTCATCGTCGTCGGGTTCCACTTCGCCGAGTTCGAGCAGTTCGACTTCCCCGTCGTATTCCAGCGGCAGTTCAAGCTCGGCGTCCTACAGTTCGACCAGCGAATCGAGAAGTTCCACGAGCCACTCGTCAACGTCCACAAGTTCCACGAGTCACTCATCCAGTTCCACCAGCAACTCTTCCAGTTCGACCGGTAGTTCTTCCAGTGCGTCGTCGAGTTCGTCGAGTGCGGGGATCGTCGTCGAAGGGCCGGACGAGATGTGTGTCGGCTTTCCAAGACCTTTCACGGCTTCGGGAGGCGAGTCCCCATACACTTGGGAGTCTTCCGATGAGAACATAGCCACAGTAGATGAAGATACGGGCGAGGTAACTGGCTTGGTCGAAGGGGACGGCGGGGATGTGGAAATTACGGCAACCGACGCGTCTGGCGGCGGTGAATCCGTTGGCAAGTCCGGCTCAAAAGGGACCTTTGCGCAAGTCCCAAGCAATATTGGTTATACGCCCAATGGACAGGTTGCACCTGACGGAACGCGTGGTGAGTTTACGTATCAAATGCGCGACCAAAGAACCAATGCAATAAACCAAGCTGGCGTGACAGCTCATGAAGATATCACAGGGCAGGTTCTTACGGTTTACAATCTCTCAACCGGACAACAAATCGGGCAACCGACACCGTTCCCCGACCTTCATGTTGATTACGATGAGAAAACGAATGGACAAGGCCAGTTTAAAGATTCTCCTATAGGAGTTCTGCCAGATGGACCGACGGGTTTGATAAATCTTAGAAACTACCTGGGTGTTGACATTAAGACAGTGTTGATAAGATCGAATGCTGCTTACTCAGTTAAAATAAATAACGTCACTTATCCACTCGGCACGTTTTCCCAGACAATTGTCCAAACAGCAACAAAGATAGGCACAAATGTCGTGTGTGGCAACGCAGGCGTGACGCAGTCAAAACAATAACTAAAGAGCATAGATTTGCGATGAGGAATGAACTGAAACCGATGGCGGTTGCTGGCAGCGTATTCGCTTGTCTGCTGTGCGCCTGCACCGGGTACAGCGCCGATCTGAGCGTTCACAGTTCCGAAAAGCAACTAACGGTGGATTTGGGCGGCGGAATCATAATCGAGGCTGTCGCCGTCCCCGCTGGTTCCTTCATGATGGGATCGGAAAACGGGCGGGAAGACGAAAAGCCTGTTCACAAAGTGACGATTACTAAGTCGTTCTACATGGGCAAATACGAGGTGACGCAGGAGCAATGGGAGGCCGTGATGGGCAACAATCCGAGTTCCTATAAAGGGGGCAAACATCCGGTGGGGAATGTCAGTTGGAACGATTGTGAGGCGTTTTTGGCCAAGTTGAATGAGAAACTGGATGCCTGGAAAGCATCGCTGCCGACCGAGGCACAGTGGGAATACGCTTGCCGCGCCGGGACCACCACAAAATATTTTTGGGGCGATGACGATGGCCGATTAGGGGAGTATGCTTGGTTCAAATCCGACGCCGGGGGCACCACCCATCCGATTGGATTGAAGAAACCGAATGCTTGGGGCCTCTACGACATGATCGGCAATGTCTGGGAATGGTGCAGCGACTGGTATGGAAACTATACTGCCGAACCGCAACAGGACCCCAAAGGCTCCAAACCTGGTAAGCGCTACGTGTTGCGACCGGAGTCCATTGAGAGAGAATCATTCCAAGTTCCTTTCCACGCGATCTTCGGTTGCGTGTTGCGAGGGGGATCCTTCGAGCGGCGAACAATCGAGGAAAAGAACCGCCTTGTCATTGAGATCACGTCATCCAACGCAAAGGCCTTTGCTAAGATGGATCATGAATATCCCGACTATAGCCCCGACGATCTCACTTCCAGTGCCCGGAGCTTTGGTGTTCCCGGCGAACGCTTTCGAAATTCCGGTTTGCGGCTGGTGCTGTCTGGGCGAGGGGGCAACTCTTACGATTAACTGATGAAACGGAAGCCACAACGCAGAAGCAAAGCGAAGCAACCCGTTCGCGGTCGTGCATCTTTTGCTGACGAGAATCGCCTGATTCCTATTTCTCGCGGGCCTGATTTAGTGCGTTTGCTTCTCGCAGCGCTTATTCTGTTGGGCTGCTCCCCAGCCTTAATGTCGGCGCGGAACTCTCCTCCCACGGTTCAACCAGGCAGGGGAGTCCGTCAGGTATGTGAAGTGGGGATGACTGTGCAACAAGTCGGGAAGCGGTCTACTGGGGTTACGACGCGCGCTGGCTTCATCATAGTTCCATCTGTTGGGGCGGTAGGTCTCATTGGCGCGCGCAAAGAGAAGGAACGGATTGAGAACATCACTTTCTATGCAACACCGTATGTGCATGGCGTGATTCCGGGTTTAGAGATTCGTGTTCCGTTTCGCGGCACCGTGGACAGGAGGCTTTCCTTTGAACAAGGCGGTGTCAGCCGGAAGGATGTGGAAACCGCCTTTGGAGTCATCAGCAACTATGCGCCGAATCTCCGTGCGATCATTCCATTTGCGAATGCGGCACGGCCTTATTGGTATAATGACCCTGTGGGATCCGAAGTGCTTTATTATCCCAACAAAGGCATTCATTTCAATATTGTCTCGAATGAGGTCACGTCATTCACGGTGTTTGAGAAGCTCTTCCCTGCTTTACCCGTTTGGGCGACGAACAGGCCAAAGGTGAAGATCAATTTTACATCTGATCCAGAAAGACTGAATCGGGCGGATCAACGCCTGACAATTGACAGATGAAACGGAAGCCACAACGAAGAACGAAAGCGAAGCGATCCGTTCGCGGTCGCGCCTCTCGTGCGGATTCCAAGACGCAGGAATTGACTGCGCTTACGCTTTCTTCGTCTTCGAGTTCATCTTCCAGTTCCAGCAGCAGTTCGAGTTCGTCATCGAGCAGCACCAGTCCGTCTTCCTCATCGAAGAGTTCCAGCAGTACGAGTTTTTCCAGCAGTTCGTCATCAAGCACGTCCCCTTCGCAGAGCAGTTCTTCCAGCAGTAGTTCGTCCAGCACTTCTTCGACCAGCAGCAGTTCGAGCAGCAACAGTCCGTCCTCGTCGTCCAGCAGTTCCACGAGCGCCAGTCAGTCATCCTCCAGCAGTAGTTCTACCAGTCCGAGCAGTTCTTCGTCATCGAGCAGCAGTTCCACGAGCGCAAGCGATTCCAGCAGTTCTTCGACGAGCAGCAGTTTTTCGAGCAGTTCATCGTCGTCCACTTCCCCTTCCAGCAGCAGTTCTTCCGGCAGCGGATCGCCATCGTCGTCATCATCGAGTTCCTCGTCTTCCAGCCATTCAAGTTCATCGAGCAATTCCACCAGCGGGAGCCACTCCTCCTTCAGCAGCAGTTCCTGTAGCACTAGCCCCTCCTCGTCAAGTAGCAGTTCTACCAGTCCCAGCAGTTCGTCGTCCTCGTCGAGCGCGTCTGCCAGTGCGAGTTCGACCAGCAGTTCCTCCACCAGCGCATCCTCATCCAGCACGAGTTCGAGCAGCACCAGCGGTTCGTCTAGCGCCTCGTCGAGCAGCAGCAGTTCCGGCAGTGGAAGCGTTTCCTCATCTTCTTCTTCGTCGAGTTCCACTTCGCCGAGTTCGAGCAGTTCGACTTCCTCGTCGTATTCCATCGGCAGTTCAAGCTCAACGTCCTACAGTTCGACCAGCGAATCGCTAAGTTCCACAAGCAACTCGTCAACGTCCACGAGCCACTCATCCACTTCCACCAGCAGTGTGTCGCGCAGCAGTTCGTCGAACTCGTCGAGCAGCAGTCTCAGCGCTGACGAGAGAGAGATTCTCCATCTGGTGAGGCTAGCAAGTGATGAACTAAAATTATTGACGGAAGAAGATGACTATGAGCGAGCAGTCATAATCTACCGTGATGTCATGGGAAACCTTTATACGAGTGAAGCAGTATCTGGAAATGCTGAGCATCCAACAGCGCCCATAGGATCAATACAACCCAATGACCCAAGCGACACTGTCGTTGCAATCTTCCATACTCATCCGGAAGGTTTTCCTACGCAACTCGGAACATCGAATGAACAATCTTTGGACATATATTTTCCGAACCATTATCAGTGCCCAAGTTATATGACTGAGGCAGGAACTGGGAATTCGACTGTCCTCTATCCTGCCCCTGAGCCCAATACTTATGGAATTGAAAAACCAATCAATCTTAGTGAGTACTGATGAATCGCTCTTTGCTTCATAAAATCGTTAGCGTTCATAACCGGAGAAGTCTTCGCTGGTATGGAATGATTGGTTTTCTCGCCTTGACAATTTCTTTCTCCCCCAAGCTGCCCGGAGCGAGCGCGCCAGTGATTGATGACCGATACACTCGGATTTTTCCAAAGCGCGATTGCGAGACATGGGAGAAACATACGTTGTGTTGGGCGACCGATCGTCTCTTGGAGGCGGGCGAAAAAGCGATCCGTTCCTTGACGACCTCTAGCGAGACCCACTACCGTGTGCTCCATTATCAATGGGGGAATCGATGGTGCGTGGGCGCGTTCTGTGTGCACATCACAGTGGCGTCCCCCCGCCGCTGGATTTCCTACTCGGAATGGCGAAGGACTGAGGAAGGACTCCGCCTACAGCCGAAGTCCACAGCCACGCTGTCTGAGAAGGATATTTCTATGCTGAAAAGCCTCCTCGAAGCCAGCGACTTTTGGAAACTGCCATACTTCCCCCCCGGGCTGACGCATTTTGACCCCAGTCCGTGGTATATCGAAGTGGTTCAGGACGGAAAGTATCGCATGGTCTTTCTCGAATCAGACTCCGACGGCAAGATGAGGAAATTCTGCTCCGAAATACGGCGGCTGGCGGAACAACTCAGCAGAATAAAAGGGCCAACGCCTGACAACTGACAGATGAAACTCAGACAACAACGAGAAATCGAATCCGAGCGACCAGTTCGCAGAGGCAGGATTTGCTACGATGTCCAGAGTCAGGAGTTGCCCCTGCAAATGCATCTGACTCTGATCCCGATTATTCATGGAATGAAGAATTATGTCGCACAAAATATAACCAGAGTTTGTAACAAGACCCGCATGGGCTGCTACGGTGCGGTTGTGTTGCTTGCGGTAACAACCTGCTCTTTCGCTATGTCTCTCGAAGAGAACGCATCTTTGAACAAAAACAGATACACACGGCTTTATCCAAAGCTCGATGAGCGGGAATGGACAAGAAACTCGCTGTGTTGGGCGAGTGACCGTCTTCAAGAGGTCGGCGAGAAAGCACTCTATCCTCTGACTACTTTTGGTGAGACGCACTACCGTGTGCTTTGCACTCAAATGGGAAAAGGAGTTTTCTGCGTGCGCATAAGCGTTGCCCCCCGCAGCCATCGGATATCCTGCTATACTTGGCACAGTTCCAAGAAAGGGCTTCTTCTCCATGGTAAGTCAACCGCAATATTGACGGATAATGACCCTTCTGTATTGAGTCCCCTCCTGAACACCAGCGATTTTTGGACACTGCCGCCCTTTCCGCATAAGCTTATGTATGTGGACGGAGTACGGTGGTTTATTGAAGCGGTCCAAGATGGGAAGTATCACATGATCTATCTCGAATCGGAAGCTGAAGGCAAGATGCGGGACTTCTGCTCTGCAGTCTGCCGACTCGCCAAGAATACGTGTAAGACTGTTGCAAGAGATATTGATATGATTCTCGGAAAACTCAAACTCAAAGGGGTCAATGATTGAGTGCGAAAGCAAATTTATCCAATGCAAGAGGGTGTAAGAGGGCCAACGCCTGACAATTGACAGATGAAACGGAAGCCACAACGAAGAAAGAAATCTGCGCGAGCGGTTCGCGGGCGCGCAACTCGCGCGGATGCCAAGAGTCGGGAGTTGACGGCGCTCACGCTTTCTTCGTCTTCGAGTTCATCTTCCAGTTCCAGCAGCAGTTCGAGTTCGTCATCGAGCAGCACCAGCCCGTCTTCCTCATCGAAGAGTTCCAGCAGCACGAGTTTTTCCAGCAGTTCGTCGTCGAGCACCTCCCCTTCGCATAGCAGTTCTTCCAGCAGTAGTTCGTCCAGCACTTCTTCGACCAGCAGCAGTTCGAGCAGCACCAGTCCCTCGTCGTCCAGCAGCAGTTCGACCAGTCCGAGCAGTTCTTCGTCCTCATCGAGCGCGTCCGCCAGTGCGAGTTCAACCAGCCAGTCCTCATCGAGCACGAGTTCAAGCAGCACTTCGGTGTCGTCGAGCGCATCCGCATCGAGCAGCAGTTCTTCCTCTGCTTCTCGATCATCTTCGTCGTCCAGCAGCAGTTCCACCAGTGCAAGTCACTCTAGCAGTTCCTCGACGAGTGTTTCGAGTTCTTCGTCATCTTCTTCGTGCTCTTCGTGCTCCAGCAATTCAAGCTCATCGTTCAGTTCCACCAGCGGCAGCGGCTCGTCATCAAGCAAGAGTTCCAGCAGCACCAGCCCGTCCTCGTCCAGCAGCAGTTCGACCAGTCCCAGCAGTTCTTCGTCCTCGTCGAGCGCGTCCGCCAGTGCGAGTTCGACCAGCAACTCCTCGTCGAGCACGAGTTCGAGCAGCACCAGCGGTTCGTCGAGCGCCTCGGCGAGCAGCAGCAGTTCCGGCAGTGGAAGCGTTTCCTCCTCGTCGTCGGGTTCCACTTCGCCGAGTTCGAGCAGTTCGACTTCCCCGTCGTATTCCAGCGGCAGTTCAAGCTCAACGTCCTACAGTTCGACCAGCGAATCGCTAAGTTCCACAAGCAACTCGTCAACGTCCACAAGCCATTCTTCCAGTTCGACCAGCAGTGTATCGCGCAGCAGTTCGTCGAACTCGTCGAGTTCAAGTTGTCCGGTTTCGTTAGTCGGCAACGATAAGGTGTTAATTGGTGACACCGTAACGGTTTACGCTGTTGGTGGCGACCCTGACGGAGATTATGCATGGGATGCAGATGCAAGGCTGGAACTCGAAGAGGTCAACGAGGACGAGCACTACGCAACCTTCCGCGCCCAAGCGACTGGGGGTATCGCAACGATAACGCTCACTTATACTCCACCTGACGCAGACAGTTGTGAGGTTAACAAAGAAGTCAAAGTGCAGGTGCCAACAAGCGCTGTGATAGTCGCAGGTCTTGGGGCTAATAGCGTTGAAATCGATCCATTTGCGGATGGGCCGCCAGTTGTTATGCGGGTTGTCATTGTTTTTGAGGTACGTGATCAAGACGGTGAACCTGTTCGAGGTAACGGCCACATCTTACAAGAGCGAATTAACTCTGGTGCATGGGATACTTTGAATCCAGTTAATAATGACGGTCGAGCTGACGATCCCAAAACGGGCACGCTGGCTACGCAAAATGACGTGGATGCTTGGAATGTGCTTTCTAATGGAACTGTCTTGGTGAACTTCAGTCAACAGACCAGGATGGTTTTGAATGCTGGCGGAGGTACTGTCACCAATACTTTTACTGAGTATCAGTTGCAAAAGGTAAAATCGACTAACACAGCATTTAAGGTAATTGAACCGTAGAGGCAGGAGAAGCATGCGAACAACACCGCGAACGATGGATTGGACGGCCTTGCTCTTCATGAGTGCTGCCCTTCTTCCTGTGTCTGTGAATACGAATGGCGAGACGCACGATAATCATTGTGCGCAAATTCGTCTTGCTGGGAATCCAAAGACCCTTACCCAAGCGCTGCCTCACGTCGAGGCCCTAACTAATCGAACGGAGAAAGCGACGAAGACCGTCATTCCAGAAGATGCTATTCTGAAACTAATAGAATGGATGCCACGGGTGAAGGAGAAACCTCCTTTGGGAAAATTTGTCGGGTGGACGGCAAAAATTCTTGAAACAAAGCGCATCAATAATACTGACATATTTATGCAGGTAGAAGTGCGTCCGAAGTACGTAGGGCGTGTTTATGATACTAGATATCTCATTGAGGAATGGGAGTTATCTGCGGAAAAGGGTCTGGTTTTTATACGGCTCGCTAAGAGAGTTGGCGGAATCATTTGGGAGGGCTGAGATCTGAATGAGGAGAACGTGATCGGCCAGAACCGCAACGCCTGACAATTGACAGATGAAACGGAAGCCACAACGAAGAACGAAAGCGAAGCGACGGGTTCGCGCGCGCGCGACTCGCGCCGATACCAAGAGTCGGGAGTTGACGGCGCTCACGCTTTCTTCGTCATCGAGTTCTTCGTCATCCAGTTCGAGCAGCAGTTCCAGTAGCACAAGCCAGTCGTCGTCAAGCACCTCGCCATCCAACAGTAGTTCCAGCAGTACCAGCCAGTCTTCGACAAGCACGAGTGCGAGCAGCACGAGCCCTTCCAGCAGTAGTTCAAGCAGTTCCGCTTCGGCGAGCCATTCTTCGACCAGCAACAGTTCTTCCAGTGCTAGTCAGTCATCGAGCAGCACTTCGGCATCATCGAGCGCATCGGCTTCCAGCAGCAGTTCCTCGACGAGTGTTTCGAGTTCTTCGTCTTCCAGCAATTCAAGTTCATCGAGCACTTCCACCAGCGCCAGCCACTCATCATCCAGCAGCAGTTCGACCAGTGCCAGCGCATCGTCGTCCAGCACCAGTTCCAGTAGTGCCAGTTTTAGCAGCACGAGTTTCTCCAGCAGCTCAACGTCAAGCACATCCCCCTCCAGCAGCAGTTCCACCAGTGCGAGTTCGACCAGCAACTCCTCGTCAAGCACGAGTTCAAGCAGCACTTCGGTGTCGTCGAGCGCATCCGCATCGAGCAGCAGTTCCGGCAGTGGAAGCGTTTCCTCATCCTCCTCGACTCCTCCTCTCCCAGAGTGGAAACTTTGGTTTGACGCAGCCGATGCCGATACACTTTTTAAGGACGCAGGTATGACTCAACCGGTCTCGGCGGATGGCGACCCGGTGGGTGGATGGAAGGACAAGAGCGGCGGCGATCATCACGCCACTGCCAGCGACACCGCGAGACCTACCTACATAGCCGGCGACAAACCGTGTGTCCGGTTTGACGGCAGCAACGATCTCTTGACCGGTGCTGTTTCTGGTGTCGGCGGTAATAGTTCCAAGACCTTGTTCATGGCCATTAAGTTCAGTGGCAACAACCAGACGGCGTTTCACCTGGGCGGCACTGGTACATCGAACGCCTTCGGCTTCCGCAAGAACGCCACCGACGATGGCAACGCGGAAGGATTCCAAGGCAGCAGCAACGCGTGTGAAGACGACGAGATGCCCACGACCACGGCAGTCGTCACGCTTGTTAAAGATGGCAACGACCTGAGCATCTACATCAATGGCGTTCTGGTGGAAGGCCCGACAACGCTGGGACAGGCCAACATCACCAGCGATGCGTTCGGTTTGGGCGCGCTCAACGATGCCAGTGGCTCATTTCTCAATGGCGACATCTGCGAGCTGTTGCTTTTGAACATGGCGTTGGATGCTGACTCGCGGGAACCGGTTGAAGACTATCTCCTTGCGAAGTGGTTCCCCGGATCTTCCAGCAGTTATTCCGCCTCCCTTAGTTCGTCGAGTTCATCAAGCTCGTCGAGTTCATCCAGTTCCTCCAGCTCCAGTTCTTCCTCGACGTCGTCAAGTTCCTCCAGCACCAGTTTCTCATCAAGCTCGACGAGTTCATCCAGCAGTAGCACCTCCTCGAGTTCGACCAGTTCATCCAGCACTAGCAGTTCCTCGACCTCGGCGAGTTCCACCAGTAATAGTTCGTCCTCAACCAGCACTTCGTCCAGTTCCAGTAGTTCGTCGAGTTCGTGTTCTTGTTCCGTCTCCGCCGAACCTGCCGATTTGCCCATGTTTCTCAACACGATGAACACGCTGAAGGTCACCGTGGACCCGGCCGATCACGCCGACCGCGTGACCCTTCAAATGGCAGACCCGAACCTGATAACCTTTGCTGGAGGCGCCGATACCCACCAACTGTCGGCTTCACCGGAGGAAGTCGAGGTGTTTGGACCAAACATCTACAATTACTCGGAGCAGAATGGACCCGGTAAGTCGAAGATTAACTACTCTGTGGGGGAGGGAGGAGACCCGGACTTGGAGGAAGTGCGTTTTCACTCGCTTCTCCAGCTCCAAGTCAAGATGAAGGATGATCTGATGGGGTTGCTAATACCCTTTCGCAATTTCATGCGTAACAGCGCAAAACAGACACTATTGCAGGAGGTCTATAATATCGTTCACGCGACTCAGCCCGGTCCGGCAGACGGCATGAAGAATTGGGTCAACAGCCCGGGTTATGAGGCATGTTTCAATGGCTGGTTCAACGATTTTTACGGGTTCTGGGCTTATGGGTTTGATATTACCGATAAGGATCCACTCGATAGGGATAATCTAACCTCATATGGACCCGGAGGAATCGCGCGCAGCAAGATTGGTAGGCCGGGCTTTCAGAAACCGAAATTCGATTACAAGCCGCGAACGATACCCCAAATGATAAATTGGGTCGAGCAGATGAGTCAGGGCACTTTTAATCTCAACGGCTTGTTTGACAACATAAGTCTGGAAAGTGCCTGGGTATCTCCTGATCCACGGGTGCAAATCTCTGCGAAGATAGAAGCGAAACTCGGTTACGAGCCACGTTCACTTATTGGAGACGTGACCTTGGACTGCAAGATTAAGTTAATCAACTGGAAGAACCTCAGTTTTGGGATCGGACCCAAGTTTACGTTGCATCCGCAAAATGGGACCTTTGCCGGACCCTCCTTCGAAGTACAAGGAACACTCAGTCTTCCGCATTGGTAGGAGCCGCTCATGCTGACATGTCTTCGAACGATCTTGATCGCCGGTGCGCTAACGATCTGTTCATTCTCCTCTTCCGCGGACGACTGTTCCGCTCTGGATTCCAATGCCATCGCCAGAATCCAAAAGCTTGCTGCACTAGAGAACCTGCGGCTTTCCACCGGGCCGGTAAGTTGGGCCGAGAAGTTCCGATTCAAGTTTAGAGAGGTAATTCCCCAAAAGTTGTTCGCCAGTGTTCCTTCACGAGAGGTCATTGTCGTGCGGGACAAAGGTGACATCGCTCTTCTTGTGCAGACAACAAATGGCCTGCCCTGCTATTGTATCAATACCCGTTTATTTCTGGGTCTTCTTTCGCCTTCCGATCCGGGTGAACTCGTTATTCATCGAGGTGGCGGACCCCTTTTTCAGTTCAACAACATCGGCAAGACCAACGTGAATGTCCTTGCCGGGTATGTTGCCCCTGAGGACGCGGGAATTGACTTTGATCTCGGCAGCATATTGCAGGCGTTCTTGCCGCATATTACAAAGGCAACCTACGATGATGGCACGAAAACAATCAACGCACGCATGATCCAGACATCTTTTAGAGTTCAACTGGCTGACTCTGAGGCAGCCTCGACATTTCCCATCCGGGAAATATGTATCACCCCGACCGATAGACCCATATGGACAGTAACCGACATCATTTGTGGTGAGAAGATACCGAAGGGTCTTCTGAGAGTTAGACAAGAAGAGTTGAAAAGCATCGGGCTGCCTTTGCAGGTACTCCCTGATTCGCAGTTCATTGATATCAAAATGCCATTTGCCTTTGCCACGGATATGGATGAACGAGGGAGACATGCCGCCGAGAAACTCAGAGATTTCTTCCGTCAGCGTGACAGAGCAAAGGCAAATAGCACGCCGCCATGACATCGCGAATTAGAAAGATTGTGGTCGGCGGCACAATGTTGTTGTATTTATGCGTTTCAATTGGGCCGGGTTGCCGTGCGCAGGAGACGAACGGTTTAGGCCAAATCCAGCGGCTTGCTGCATACACAAATCTATGTCTCTCCACCGGCCCCATATCATGGGCGAAGGACTTTCAATTCAAGTTAACCTGCAAAGTGACACCCCCGGAAACAAACGAGGCCGATATTCTTCCGATAGAGGCAATCGTCGTGCAACATGGCGAGGTCGCAGCCGTTCTTGTACAGACGACGAATTCCCTGCCTTTTTATTACGCGAACACACGTGGGTTAGTCGTAAGATTCAGTCCTCCCTCCGCACCCGGTGTGCTCTATCTGCGTGCGGACGGACATCCGGAGGTGAAAGTCAAGGTAGAGAAGCAAGGGAGTTTCAAAATGGTTGTCGGATGTTCATCGAGATCGAAGATGCCAGTTGATCTGGATATCGGTTCCCTCTTGCGCGCGATGTTGCCACACATCAAGGAGGCGAGCTATGATGCCACTACACGAACAATTCACGCCGGCAAGACGAACATGGTACTGCGAATTGTCTTGCCGGATAATGATGCCGCCACAACATTTCCCGTTCGCGAGTTCAGCATCACCAATCAAGGTCAGCTACTTTGTGCGGTGTCTGATATTGTTTTGGACCCAAACGTCGGGCGAGGGCTTTTGTCGGTCACGCTGGAAGACCTCGAAAAACTGGGCTTACCGGTGAAAGTGGTGTCGGATTTGGAGCCTGTGTCGCTGTTGGACCCCACGGTACGTGCAACGTTTGCCACCGATGAAGGAGAACGCCGCGGAGCGGAGAAACTCCGTGAGTTCTTCCGTCAGCGTGAGAGGGCAAATCTGAAATGAAAGGGATGGGTTCTCAATTCACAGTTTCAGGTTCACGGGTCACGGTTGGCGGTGGACAGACAGTTGCGGGGACGCCGCCGAAGGGTGTCGGGAGTTCGGGAAGTTCTGCCGGACTTCCGTCGAGAGTTGCGGGACTTCCGCCAAATTCCGACGGATTTCCGTCGGGTTGTGACGGCGGTCCGGCAAGGGTTGCGGGGTTTCCGCCAACTGTTCCCGGACTTCCGTCGAAGTTTCCCGGACTTCCGCCAAACGTTGGCGGACTACCTGCAAAGTGGCCCGGACTTCCGCCAACGGGCGGCGGAAACCCGGATTTCGTGCGGCAAAGCCCGCAGAACCTCCGTGTAACAACCTAGAAAGGAGTAAGTTATGGCAAAGAAGAAGGACTATATCCCGTCCAGCGACGATGCGTTGGTCGGGTGGCATGACCGTCATAAAGCGGCGGCCACGGCCATTGGGGCTACTTTGGGCATCGGCACCGATGACCTGACGGAAATCGGCGCAGACAACACGGCAATCCATGCCGATGTCAGTGCGGCTGCGACGGCGACCGCAGCAGCTAAACAGGCCAACAAGACCAAGGACGATACCCGCCGGGTATTGGAAGCGCATGTTCGCATGTTCGCCAAGCGGGTCAAAGGCCATCGCAACTACACCGAAGCCCTCGGCATCCAGTTGGGCATTGTCGGCGAGGAAGACACCACCGACATGACCATTGCCCAGCCGGTACTGGTGGCGAATCCATTGCCGCATGGCGCGGTCGAGATCGCCTTCAACAAAAGCAAAGCCGATGGGGTAAACATCTACTGCCAGCGCGACGGCGATAGCGGGTTTGTGTTCCTCGCGCGCGACACCGCCTCGCCGTATGTGGACAACCGCTCGCTGTTGCAGGCTGGAAAACCCGAAGTCCGCAAGTACCGGGGCATCTACGTGGTCAACGACGCCGAAGTCGGACTGACGAGCGACGACGTGACGGCAGTCTGTCAACCCTGAGCCGGAGCGGAGAGAAAACCACGGAAGACACGGAACACACGGAACCGGAATGAACTCTGTTTTTCCGTGTCTTCTGTGTGTTCCGTGGTTCCCATTTGATTATCCATGAGAAGACGGCGCTCAAAGAAAAAATCCCCGCGCAAGGAACGCAAGCCGGAACGTCGCCGGACCTTGCGACGTCATCCGCGCAAGAAACGCAAGCCCGGTCGGGTGGGCGTGGGCGGGCAACACCCGCCCATCAGTTCCAGCAGCAGTTCACAATCCTCAGGTAGCAGTTCTCAGTCATCGGTTTCCAGTTCGTGTTCTTCGTCGTCTTCTTCGTGCTCTTCGTGTTCCTCCTCCAGTTCTCAGTCGTCGCACTCCAGCATGTCCGTTTCCAGCAGCAGTTCCAGCAGTACCAGCCCGTCATCTTCATCGAGCACTTCGACCAGTGGGAGCCACTCCTCGTCGAGCAGCACTTCCACGAGCGCGAGTTTTTCCAGTAGTTCCTCCACCAGCGCGAGCCATTCCAGCAGTTCGTCATCGAGCACAAGTCCGTCCAGCAGCAGTTCCACCAGCACCAGCGTATCATCCAGCAATTCGACCAGCGCGAGTTTCTCCAGCACTTCGACAAGTTTCAGCAGTTCCTCCTCAACCTCGACATCTCAGTCCTCCTCATCGAGCAGTTCCGCCAGTCATAGCAGTTCGTCATCGAGCAGCAGCAGTTCCAGCGCGCCATGAAAAGGTTTTCAGTCATCAGTTTTCAGTTTTCAGTTCTTTGCGTCTTCGCGTCTTGGCTGTGCAATTCCACTTTGCCATGAGAAAAATCATCCTCAAAAACTCCCTCTCGCCCGGTGACATCGTGATGTTGACGGCAGCGGTGCGCGACCTGCATCTGTCGCACCCCAACCAATTCCTGACCGACGTGCGCACGCCTTGCGGGCAACTCTGGGAGAACAATCCTTACATCACGCCGTTGAAGGAGCCGTGTAGCGACCGCCGTCCCGGCGGTCAATCCCAGCAGAAGCGCCCAGAGACGGGCGCTGCTACAACACCGGTCGCGAACGTTGTTCTCGACTGCGAGTATCCGCTGATTCACCGCAGTAACACGGAGCCGTGGCATTTCATCCACGGGTTCACGCAGTTCCTCAGCGCGAAACTCAGCGTGAATATCCGCCCCGGCCCGTTCAAAGGCGATATTCATCTTGCGCCGCAGGAGAAGCAATGGGTGTCGCAAGTGCAGGAGATCACCAAGGAGCCGGTGCCGTTCTGGATCATTGTGGCCGGCGGCAAGCGTGATTTCACCATCAAATGGTGGTCGCACGAGCGGTTCCAGAAAGTGGTGGACTATTTCCGTGGCAAGATTCTGTTCGTGCAGGTCGGCGAGAAAAACCATGAACACCAGCAGTTGAAGGGCGCGCTCGATTTTCGCGGCATGACCGATCTGCGCCAACTGGTGCGGCTGGTCTATCACGCACAGGGCGTGCTCTGCCCCGTGACATTGATGATGCACCTTGCGGCAGCGGTCGAGACCAAGCCGGGAATGCCGCAGAACCGTCCTTGCGTTGTGGTGGCCGGCGGGCGCGAGCCATCGCAATGGGAGGCTTATCCGCATCATCAATACATCCACACCAACGGCGCATTGCTGTGCTGTGACAACGGCGGTTGTTGGAAGTCCCGCGCCGTGCCGCTCGGCGACGGCGACGAGAAAGACAACCCCGACAAGATGTGCGAGGACTTGGTTCTGGCCGGCGACGGCGCTTGCAGCGCCGCAGGCGGTGCCAATGCGCCGGCCAAGAATGCGTTGGCGTATCCGCGCGAGGAGTGGCCGCACCTGTTGCCGCGTTGCATGAACATGATCACTGCCGAGGAAGTCATTCGCCGCATCGAGTTGTATTTCACGGGCGGCGCAGTGCGGTACTTGACGCCGCAAGAGGTGGAAGTCTGCCACCGGACAATTCCGTCTCTAATGGGACCGCCGGAGACGGCGGCGGTATCCGCCGTCGTGCCCAAGCGGAAAACCGCGTACCTGAGTTACCGCTCGATCAATCTCGGCGACGACATGCAGAGTCTCGCGTTGTGCAAGCATCTTGGCCAGCCCGACCTGTTCGTAGATCGCGACCGTTTTCCAAGTTATGCGACAGCCGGGCCAATTCGTTTGATTGTAAACGGATTCTTCACGGCCAGTCCGTTTCCGCCGCCACCGAATATCGAGCCGGTTTATGTCGCGCTCTGCGTCGGCAAGCTCAAGAACAGCGACCCCGCAACGGTCGAGCACCTACGCGCCGCCGCGCCGATTGGTTGCCGCGACAAGCACAGTCTGCGGTGGTGCGAAAAACTGGGGATAGACGCCTACTTCGCCTCGTGCCCTTCCATCCTGTTTGACCGCACCATTCCGTACGATCCCACCGGGCCGGTCGTGTTTGTGGATGTAGAACCGCAGTCGCTGCCGCCGTTCGATGGTGAAGTGGTCGTCCTCACCAATCGTGTCCGGCCAGACGATTTTCCCTCGCCGGAAGCGCGCTTCCGTGCGTTGGAAGAACGGGTTCTCATCTATCAGCGGGCGAGACTGGTCGTGACCAACCGGCTGCACGTTGCCATGCCCTGTCTGGGGATGGACGTGCCGTTGATCATGGTGGACCCGAATTCGGTCGGTTATCGGCTCACCGCGTTGCCTGATTTCCTTCGTATGCACAAGAAGGAGAACCTCAGAAACCTGAGCCGGAACGCGGAAGATCATCGTCACGATGCCACAGCTTGGAAACGCATGGTAGCGGAACGGCTGCACGAACGGCTCGCCAAGTCGCGGGTGCGGAAGTGATGATAGTTTTCCTGCCCTATCGCGGAGAATTCGGCCACAAGATCATGTGGCACGTGCCGACGGTCCATCACTGCAAAGACGAAAAAGTCGTCTGCTGTGAAGAAGGCGAAGAAGCCCTTTTCCCCGGCGCAAAGGAATATGTTCTGGTCGAGCGCAACGCCGATGCCAACCGGCGAGAGAAGATGAACTCCGACGAGGAACTTTACCAACGCCTGACGCGCGAACTGTCTTCCAAATATGCAGCGGCAGAATTGGTGCGGCCACAGCGCCGCACACTTGAGTTTTTTATTCCAGAACCGCGCGTGCGGTACGGCATCACCTGCGATATCGTGATTTGCCCGCGCAAGCGCCGATATGGGTCGGTGAGGAATTGGGAACTCTGGCCGCAGCTTTATGAAGTATTGGCGAGCAGTCACCGCGTCTTCGCTGCTGGAGCACCGGATTCGAGCGAAGATGTCGGGCAGCACAAGGCATGGGCGTATGAACGTTTCCTTGACGCAACACTGGAAGCGATGCTGTCGGCAAAAGTTGTTATTGCGACAGATACCGGCCTGGCTTTTCTCGCATTGCTTTGTGGCAAACCAATCTGCCTGATAAGCCACGGTTCCGGGCAAGCCTCCCCATCCAGCCCGCCAATTCGTCTTGACCGTTATCATCGCTGCAATCACAAGCAGGCAAGCATTGATATCGCCTGCGATGCGTGGACGAGCATTGAGCCTGTTGTGCGAATTGTGCAACAGAAATACAAATCCTGACGGCATTTCTTTCATGCGAATCCGCTTCATCTGCAACGCGCACGCCATTGGCGGCGGCGAATTCAGCAGTTCCTATCTGATGACGGAACTTGCCCGCCAAGGTCATGAAGTGATGCTGAGTCCGTGCGCAAGTATCAACCCGAAATATCCCAAGCCAGTAGGCGTGGAAATCCGACCTGCCTACGCGCAAGAGCCGGCAGTTGAGTGCGACTTGCTTGTGTTCTACGCAAACGATCACGCCTACAAACTGGAGCAAAACAAGGAGGCGTGGCTTCAAGTGATGGCGGCGGCAGGGCGAACGGTCGCCGTCTTGAACTTCGTCGCTGGAAATGCCGTCAACGAATGGTTTGCGTCGCGGCTGGCCACGGTGATGTTCTTGAACAGCACGAAAGAACGGGAGTTTCTGGATAAGGCGAAAGGATTCCGTGGCCGCTCAGTGGTGCTTCCACCGCCGGTGAATCTGACGCCGTTCTTGGAAATCAAACCAGACTACTCAAAGATTGCGTTTGTTCGCCACAGCCGCATCTATGGCAAATACAATCGCGACGAAACACTGCAACTGATGGGCGAGTTTGAGAAGATCGTTTCGGGCGCGGAATTCTGGTTCATGGCCGGGCCGGATTTCTTGCGACCAATGGCGCAAACCAATCAGCGTGTCCATCTCTTGCGATGGAGCGAAGAACCGGTTCCGCAATTCCTCAGCCACGGTAGCGTTTTCTGGTATCGGCTCCCGGCGGCGCTGCGCGACCAAGGCCCGCGGGTCATCGTCGAAGCGATGGCCGCCGGCATCCCCTGCATCGTGGACAACCGTGATGGCGCAAAAGACCGCGTCACGCCAGAAACCGGCTGGCTGTGTGAGAACATGGAAGACTACATCGCCGCCGTCCGCGAAATCGCCAGCAACCCATCCATTCTTCGCCTGAAAGGCGAAACCGCCCGCCACCGCGCCATTACTCACTTCCGCCCCGAGCGATGGACCGGGGCGTTGCTTTCGGCGTGCAACTAACACACCAAAAGATTTAGTGCAAATCAGGGGTTGACATTGGGAGGGTGGGTCGCTACGTTACGCGCCCTCAGCTTTCAGAAATACGATGAGCACATTCATGGCTAAAAAGGAAGAACAGTCGCCGCGTTGGTTTGTCATTGACGCCAATGGCAAGGTGCTCGGCAAGGTTGCCGAACGCGCTGCCAATATCCTTCGCGGCAAGGTGAAACCCCAGTTCACACCTCATGTGGACACGGGCGATTTTGTCGTCGTCATCAACGCCGGCAAGGTTGTCCTGACCGGCAGGAAGGAAACCAGCAAGGTCTATATGACCTACTCGCAGTATCCCGGCAAGGAGAAGCGCAAGAACGTCGCCGCGATGCGCATCCATCGTCCGGAACATCTCGTCGAGCACGCTGTGAAGGGGATGTTGCCCCGCAACCGGCTTGGACGCCAGATGATTACCAAGCTCAAGGTGTACTCGGGACCGGAACACCCCCACACGGCACAGAAACCTGAACCCGTCGCACTCTGATTTGATTTATGGAGACCGCCGCACCCAAGACCATCAAGACTGTTGGACGCCGCAAAACCAGTATCGCGCGCGTCAGCCTCGTGCCCGGCACGGGCAAACTCACCATCAACAAGCGCGAATTGGATGGCTACATCACTGTCCCGACGTTGCGATTGATCGCCGTCGAGCCGTTGACCGCCACGCAAAGCGACCGCAAATACGACCTGACGATCAACGTCGAGGGCGGTGGCCTCACCGGCCAGGCCGGCGCAATCCGTCTCGGCATTGCCCGCGCGTTGCTGCTCGCCTCGGCTGACCTGAAGCCCGTCCTTCGCGCCAAGGGTTTCCTGACGCGCGACGCCCGCGCCAAGGAGCGCAAGAAATACGGACAACCCGGTGCGCGCAAACGCTTCCAGTTCTCGAAGCGCTAAGCGAGCCAAAACAAGTCTTGCCATCACAGGCCCCGGGTTGAATACTCTGGGGCCTGTTGGCTTTACAAGGACAACACCCGAATGCAAAAGACACAAGTCGCCATCGTCGGCGCCAGCGGATACTCGGGGCAGGAGTTGGTGCGCCTGCTCTTGGGACATCCGCACGTCGCCATTTCCTGTTTCACCTCGCGCCAGTACGCGGGCAAACCGGTCACGGACATCTTCCCGAAGTTCCGCGGCCTGGTGGACGCCGCTTTTGTCGAACCAAAGATCGCTGACATCGTCGCCAGCGGCGCGCAAGCCGCATTCCTCGCGCTGCCGCACGGCGTCGCCGCCGAGTACGCGGTGCCGTTGCTGGAGCAGGGGATCAAGGTCCTCGACCTCAGCGCCGATTTCCGCCTGAAGTCCGCCGCCGTCTATAAAGACTTCTACGAACACGATCATCCCGCGCCGGCGTTGCTCGCGCGGGCGGTGTACGGCCTCCCCGAACTGCATCGCGACGCCATCAAGAAAGCCGACCTCATCGCCTGTGCTGGTTGTTACCCGACGAGCATCATCCTCGGCGTCTGGCCGGTGTTGAAACAGGCGAAGAACATCATCGTCAGCAGCATGAGCGGCGTCAGCGGCGCGGGACGGAAGGTGTCCGAGGAATACATTTTTCCCGAGTGCAACGAGAGCGCCCGCGCCTACGGCATCCCCAAACACCGGCACCTCAGCGAGATCGAAGAACAACTCGGCCAGACCATCAGCTTCACGCCGCACCTGATCCCGATCAACCGGGGCATCGTCAGCACGATCTACATAGACGCCGCTGTGCCCGATCCGCTGCCGGTGTATCGGGAGTTCTACCAGAACGAGCGGTTCGTGCGGGTGACGGACGCATTACCCGACACGAAGAACGTCGCGATGACCAATTTCTGCGACATCTCCGCGCGGTTCGACAAGCGGACGAAACGCCTCGTTGTCGTCACTGCGATTGACAACCTCACCAAAGGCGCCGCCGGACAGGCGGTGCAGTGTCTGAACCTGGCCTTTGGCTACGACGAAACGGAAGGACTCCTATGAAAACACCATTCACGAAGATTGAAGGCGCCGTCACCGCACCACGCGGGTTCCGCGCCGCCGCCGTCGCCGCAGGCATCAAGCGCGGCGGCAAGCTCGACATGGCGATGATCGTGTCCGACACCCCGGCCACCGCCGCGGCGACGTTCACGACCAACCAAGTCAAGGCTGCGCCGGTCAAGGTCAGCATGCAGCACATCACGAAGGGCAGAGCCTGCGCCATCGTCGTCAACAGCGGCAACGCCAACGCCTGCACCGGCACCATCGGCCTCATCCACGCCGAGGCAATGGCCGCCGCCGTCGCGCGACGCATCGGTTGCCGCGAAACCAATGTCCTCGTCTGCTCGACGGGCCGCATCGGCGTCACGATGCCCATCGTCAAGATCGAAGGCGGCATCAAGAAACTGCTCGGCAGCCTTTCCGCCAACGGCGGCCCGGCCGCGGCGAGGGGAATCATGACGACCGACACGTTTCCGAAACAAATCGCCGTCCGTGTCAAGGCCGGAACAAAAGTCATCCGCATCGGCGCCATCGCCAAGGGCGCCGGGATGATCGAGCCGCACATGGCGACGATGCTCTGCTTCATCACGACCGACGCCGCCATCCCGCGGGCCGCGCTCCAGCGTGCCTTGCGCGCCGCCGTCAACCAGAGTTTCAATCGAATCACCGTGGACGGCGACACCAGCACCAACGACACCGTCATCTGTCTCGCCAACGGCCTGGCCGGCGAATTTCCGATTGCGCCGTTCCAGCAGGCGCTCAACTACGTCTGCGCCGAGTTGGCCAAGATGATGGTGCTCGACGGTGAAGGCGTCAGCAAATTCGTGACAGTCAACGTCACCGGCGCGGCCAACGACCGCGATGCCGACATCGCGGCGCGCGCGGTGGCGAACTCGACGCTGGTGAAATGCTGCTGGTGCGGCGGCGACCCGAACTGGGGGCGCATCATGGACGCGCTCGGCTACTCGCGCGCCAAAGTGGACGACGACTCGGTGGACATCGCGTTCAACGGCGTTGCCGCCGTCCGCAACGGCATCGCCACGCACGCGCCGTTGGCGCGCCTTAAGAAGATTGTCGCGGCCCCGTCGTTCACGGTGGACATTGATTTGAATCTTGGCCGGGGACGTTGCACGATTCACACCTGCGACCTGACCGAGAAATACGTCACGTTGAACAAGGGGGAATGAAACTGCAGGAAGTGGTTGGGTAAGTGCGCTGCTTTGGAGGAGAACATTGTCCCATGCAACAGATCATCGAGAAAGCTGATGTCCTGCTGGAGGCGTTGCCGTACATCCAGCGGTTTCGCAGTTCCACGTTCGTCGTGAAATACGGCGGCAGTTTCATGGACTCGACGGACCCGAAGGTGCGCGGCGGCGTGGCTGCCGACGTCGTGTTCCTGGAAGCGGTCGGCATCAATCCCGTTGTCGTTCACGGCGGCGGCAAGGCGATCACGAAAGCGATGGAAGCCGCCGGGATCAAGGCGAACTTCATCAAGGGGATGCGCGTCACCGACGAGGCTACGATGAAAGTGGTCGAGGACGTTCTGTTCAACGTCATCAACCGTGAAATCGTAGAGATGATCCAGAAACTCGGCGGCAAGGCGCGCAGCTTCAACGGGCGCGACGTGTTCAAGTGTCGCAAACTCGTGCAGGACGGCGTGGATCTCGGCTACGTTGGCGAAGTGGTGGATGTCGAGGTCGAGGCCCTCAAGAGATGTTTGAAGATGGAAGTCACGCCCGTCATCAGCCCGATTGGCCTCGGCGTCGAGGATGGTCACGCCTACAACATCAACGCCGACGTGGCGGCGGCGAAGCTGGCGATGGCGATTGGCGCGCGCCGGCTCGTCTTCATGAGCGACGTGCCCGGTTTGATGCGCGACCCGAAAGACCCGGCTACGTTGATTTCGCACCTGGAAACAAAGGAAGTGGCCGCGTTGAAAGAGCAGGGGATCATTGACAAGGGGATGATTCCGAAAGTGGACAGCGCGGTCGAAGCCGTTCACGGCGCCGTGCATCGGGTTCACTTTGTGGATGGCCGCACGCCGCACAGCGTGCTTCTGGAAATCTTCACCGACAAAGGCGTCGGCACAGAAGTGGTGAAATGACGCCGCGGAAGACGCTTCTACCGCTTGGCACAGTGCCGGCGACGGATGAGTTCGTCCCAAGTGGGAGCTTTGGCGGGCAGATCGTGCAATAGCGGCTGGTTCTCCACGACGGCGCTGAATGTGTCCGCTATCACTTCGGCGATTTGGAACAGCACATGGCGGAACTGCGCCTTCTCTGCGAGCGTCACCATTTCGGCGTAGTGCAGGCCGGTGATCTGGCGAAATGCCGCCGAACAATCCCAATCGTTTCCTGCCGGCTCCAGTTCGAGTTCTTTCAGCCAACCGGGAATCAGCGCCTTGAGGTAGCGACGGTTCTCCGACATCACAACGTTGAGCAGCGGCAACAGGTCAGGGCGCCAGCCTTTGCCAAAATACCGTCTCAATGTTCCGCGCGCCTCGCCGACGCGCATCGCGTGTGTCTGCAATGGCTCCACGGGGGCGTCGGCGAGATCGGCAAGCAGGTCGGGCCAGTTGAGTTTCAATTCCTTGCGGCCTACTTCGTGAAATGTGACCAAGTCCTGGATCGGCCGGTTGCGCGGAGTATATTTGCCGTCGAGCAAATGCAACGTCAGTCCCGGCTGGACGGATTTGATGAGGCTGTCGCTGACAACGTGCGTCAACGTCCCGAACAAGTACGCCAAGGGACGTTCCCAGCAGCCCAATCGCGTAAGCCCATCTGTTGCGGCACACGCAAAATACTCCGGCACGTGGTCCCATGGCTCCTGCAACTGGCGTTCTTCTCCGCTCCAGCCAAACACAAGGTGGGAGCGTCCATAAAACAAGCGATGAAGATCGCGGGGAGTGTATTCGTGTCCGTTGAAAACGAGTTTCCACGGTCGAACCGCCCCGCCGGTGATGGGGCTGGTCTTCACGGGAACGGTGCCGTAGCCGACCTCGCGACCGGTATCCACGCAGACGGCTTCCGGCAACGTCTGGATGTCGCAACCAAGATACGCGCCGCAGAGGTAACTGGCCCAATGTCGCCGCAATAACGGCGCGACCGGTAGCCGTCGCGCGTCGGCGACCCTCGCGCCAAGCACGGCGTACATCGTATGGCCGATAATTCCACTCATCGGGTATCCGTCTTTACTGTAAGAGCGGAAACAAGCTGGTGTAGTCGTCCGTCCAGAGCGGGATGGCCGGTCCCGGTTCGGGCGCGGTGACGGCGCTCTGCACGCCCGGTTGAAGGAAGAACGACTCCTCTCGCGACAACAGCACCCAGAGCGATTCATAGACTTGCCCGCTCCAGTCGTCATCATCGTCGTAGGATTCCACGTCAGGGACGGGGCCGTTTACGTTCACGATGTGCAACTGAAACTCCTCCGCCAGTTTGACCAGCACCGGGACAAGATTCAGGTGCCGGTTCGAAATGTGAACGGCCAACACTCCATCCGCTCGCAGATGCCGTAAATACACGGCAAACGCTTCGCGCGTGAGCAAATGCACCGGGATGGCGTCGCCGCTGAAAGCGTCCAGTGCCAGCAGATCGAACCCTTGCGACGGCTGACGCTCCATCATCAACCGCGCGTCGCCGAGAACCACTTTCACGTTGGCCGGGCTGCCGTCCAGATAGCTGAAATGTTGGCGGGCCAGTTGTTCGACGGCCGGATTGATTTCGTAAAAGAGGATCTGGTCGCCTTTCCGTCCGTACGCGGCCATTGTTCCGACGCCCAAGCCGACAACGCCGATGACGCGATTGGTGGGAGTGGGCAAATGTCGAACCGCGATGCCGATGCCGCTTTGTTTCGTGTAGTACGATGCCGGCAGTCGCGCCCGTTCCGGTGCGACGAACTGCAGGCCGTGCGTAATCTGGCCGTGCTGCAGCAACCGGTAATGGCGTTGCGGATCTGTCTTTTCGTAATCCCAGACCGACAAGACGCCGTAGAAATTGCGAATCACACTCAGGGCATTCCGTGTTTCCTCGCGCGCGTGTTTCACGAGGAAGGGCGCCAATCCCAGCGCCGTCAGCGCGAGCAGAACGCACGCCCACCGGTGGGCGCTCGCGGGGCCGGTGCGCCAGCCGATCCAGGCGCCCATCGGCGCGATCAACCAAACCAGCCAGTGGAATTGATCGGCGCGCGGCCAGCCGGACTTGGAAAGCGCATATTCGCCGCCAATCAGCAGCAGCAATCCGAGCAGCCATGCCAACGCCGTCCAGCCACGGTCCCCCAAACCAGCCCGGTCGCGAAGACACACCAGAAGAAACAAGGCCACACACAACCCCAGTCCCCAGTGCAACTCGACGTACGTGCGGAACACCACCGGCGCAATCACAGCCACGGCCACGCCGCCCAACGCGCCGCCCGCGGAGATCAGCAGATAGTAGGCGGTGAGGTAACGCGGATGCGGTTTCAGCCGGTAGAGTTCTCCGTGGCAGACCATGCCCGTCACGAAGAGCGCGCCGCAGTAGCAGGACACCTGTTGGGCAATCGAGGCGTCGGCGCCGGCTTTCAATATCCACAGGATCGCCGCGACCGCGGGGCCGAGCGCCGCGCCGAACACCGTGCGCGAATACCAGCGCGGATTGTCGAAACAGATGATGAACGTGACCAGGTACAACGCCAGCGGCAACACCCACATCATCGGCGTGACCGCGATGTCCTGGCAGAGCTTGTTCGTCGTGGCCAGCAACATCACCACTGCGCACGACGGCAACGCCAGCCACCACGCGTAGCGGCTCCACTCCGGACGCGGCGCGCTGTCCTCCGTGGCTTGTTCGCGGATCGCGCCGCCGTCGTGCCGCCAGACAAACCAAGCCGTCGCGCCGCACAAGGCCACGAAGATGCCCATGCCCCACGACCACCATTCCGTCTGGGCGCGCCGCGAGAAGTTGACCTCGAACCAGAACGGGTAACTGATCAGCGCCAGCAGCGAGCCGAAGTTCGAGAGCGCGTACAGCCGGTACGGCGACCGATCTGGTTGAAGACGGGCGAGCCACGCCTGCAACAGTGGCCCGGTCGCCGACAACACGAAGTATGGCAGTCCGACGGTAGCGGACAAGAGTAGCAGAATCCGCAACGCCGGCTGCTGAGTATCGGTTGGTTGCCAGCTCGTGGAGGGCGTGATCGGGAGCAATAGCAACGCGGCCACCAACAGACAGCCGTGCACCAGCACCTGCCGGCGCGGCGACAACCATCGCGTCGTGCCGTGCGCGTAGGCGTATCCGGCCAGCAACAACAATTGGAAACAGAGCAGGCAGGTCGTCCAGACCGACGGCGTCCCGCCGAACCACGGCAGGATGTACTTGCCGATCACCGGCTGGACTTGGAACAGGAGAAACGCGCTGGTGAAAATGGTCAGCGCACCAATCAGACGGCTTATGGTCGGTTTGTTCATTGTCATTGCAGTTTCAGAATCCAATCTGCGATCTCGCGCCGCATTTGTTGCCATTGTTCGCCGGTGAAGCGCGTGGCGAGCGCGTTGATGAGCGGCGATTCACTGGCCGATCCAATCCCGGCTTCACCCATGATCAAGCCGGTGTCGGCGTCCACGGCTTTCGTGACACCGGTGCGCGATGTCGTTTGTGTTGCGGGTCGTGCTTTGCGGATCAGGTTCCGCCAACGATCCAAACACTGCTGTGCGCCGGTTGTCGGAACGCGCGCGTTGGCGATGGCTTTCTCCAGCGTGGCGATGTAGCGGAGGTCGTCAGCGCCTTCGCGCATCGCTTCGTAACAACGCGTTGGAATCAAGTCAGACGGATCTGTGATGCCGGGGAACGACAACCCCCAGTCGTGGCCTTTGGTCGCCGGGCCATCGGTGTCGTCGAACGGGTTTTCGAAGTAGTGCTGATACGTCCACGGGCAATGCGAGGTGAACGGGCTGGCCCAGAGATACGCGCCGTTGATGATGCGCGACCACTCCGGTGTCCAGTAGGTGCCGCGCGCGTTGTGGTAGAACCACGCCTCGTCGCCGCTGGCTTTCAATTCGGCGTCGTATTCGTCCATCGTGTGTCCTGCCGCCAGCCAATGTTCGAACGTGTAGCCGTGATTGCAGCGCAGGTCCACGAACGGATCGAGTTCCTTGCGCAACGCGTCCGCCTTCTCGCCGCGCGTGTGAAACGTGATGTAGAGCTTCGCCTCCGGCACCTGCCGCACCGCCTTGCTGAGGTGGATATAGGGGGCGAGGCGGTCGTTGCCGAACACTTCGTCCATGTGCGCAACGAACAACCGGAAATCCGTTGTCTGTTTCTGGAACTTCACGAACTGTTGCATCGCGTCCTTCGCGGCCTGTTGAAACGCCTTGTCGTCGTTGAGCGAGCGCTCCAAGCCAACCAGCCCGCTTTCGATGACAATCGTGCCGCCGCCAAACCCCGCCTGACGCAAGAGTTCCAGTCCTTCCGAAACCTCAGTGAAATCCGGCGCGGCCTTGTTGTAGCGGATGCCGATATGAGCAAACAGATTTCGGATGCCGTGCTCTCGCATGTCGCGCAGCTCGCGCAAGGCGCGCGATTTGTCGGCCATCATCCGGTTCATCCGGCAATAGGTCGCCAACTTCTTGCGCGGATGTTCGATGAGGCGGATGGGCAGCACTTCCAACTTCACCGGCACGGCGAGCTTGCCCGCGGCGTGCGAAATCGTGACAGTGCCCGTGTAAGTTCCCGGCGGCAATGTCTCCGGCACGTCGAACGACAACCACACTTCGCGCAATTCGCCCGCCGGTATGTCGAGCGGCTCCCACCGTGGCAGGAAACGATTCACGATGTCCGTTTGCGTCGCTTTCGCGGTGTAAATCTTCCGCATCGGCGTTCGCACCACGCGGCGGACAGTGACCTGCTTGCTGCTGAGCGGCCCCAAATCGGAGACTTGCACGGTGACCTGTTTCAGCGGTTGTCCGGCGATAATAAGGAACGTGGCTGGCTCGATTTCGCCGGGGGAGGCGAACAGTTCGATGCGCGGCTCGCGTGCCGGCGGCAACTTCTGCGGGTCGGTCTCGTCGAGATAGTTCTTCGGCAAAATGGCAATGGTATCCGTCGCCGAGCAGCGATAAACGCCTGCCGGTTCGTTGAACTTCCAATCGTAGCCCAACTGTGTGCGCGCCGGCACCGGTTTGCCGGCGACGCGACCCTTGTCGGTGTAACGCACGACGCGGCTGACGCAGAACTCGTCGAATGCGCAGCCATCGCCCAAAAAACGGATTGACTCTGGCTGCTGTTGCGGCGGTAATGCGCCGGTCTTCGACCCCACCTTCCGACCGTCGAGCCACAAGGCCAATTCGCCATCGCCCCAACAGGCCGCGACGTGATGCCATTCACCGGCTTTCCACGCGCGGATGTCGTGGTCAACCCGGCGATAAACGAAATTGGTTGTGCCGGCCGGCGTGCCGAACATGCCGATGCCGAACTTGCCGGTGGCGAGTTTGTTGATGCTGATCTGGTTGCGATTGCCCGCAGCGGCGCTGAGAACGGAGCGCGTCTGGCCGTCGTCGCCATTCCACTGCGGTTGGAACCAGAATTCCACCGTGCCCGCGCTGCCGGGGAAGTTCTGCTTGCCGCTGAAACTCAGCGTCTTTCGCCGGTCGAGCACAATACCGGCGCCGAAGCGGCCGGACTTGGTCAAGGTGCCGCCGCCGTCAGCGAGGCTGAGGCCGAGCGAGTGATCGGCGTTGGCGTTCTGGTCGAAGTGCGCGAGCAGCAGTGTGTGCTCGTCCGGCGCAAACGGCGCGTCTGGCGGACCGGCGAAGGCGATGGTCGCGCAACCAACCAGTGTGCAGAAGAATTGGAATCTCATCGTTTGCCCAGCAGATCCAACACCGCAGCGGTCATCGCCGTTACGCCCATTTTGATGGTCGGTTCCGGCACCGGCGCGTACAGCGGCGAGTGCAACGACGGCAACGGCTCGCCGGCGCGCTCCGCTTCCGCCACCCGTTTCGGGTTCACCGAGCCGAGCCAGAAGATGCAAATGGGAATCTTGTCCGTCGTGCGGCCATAAAGCCCGAAATCTTCCGCGCCCATCATCGGTTTGCGCGGCTTCAAGGCGTCCTTGCCAAACCACTCGCCAAACGTGCGCACCAGTCGTTGCGTCAGGGGCGGATCATTGTAGGTGGCCTTGGCCCCTTCAGGAGCAACGGTTACTTTTGGCGCTCGATCTGCGGGGAGACCGGCAGCAAGGGCCAGATTGCGCGTGATCCGTTTGATGGTGGCGATCTGTTGTTCGCGCACCGCGTCGGAATACGACCGCAACGTCAACTGAAGCTTCACTTCGTCGGGAATGATGTTGTGTTTCGAGCCGCCGTGGATGGAGCCGACCGTGACCACCGCCGGTTCGGTTGGATCAATCTCGCGGCTGACGATGGTTTGCAAGGCGAGCACGATTTGCGAGGCGAGCACAACGGGGTCTTTCGTTTTGTGCGGCATCGCGCCGTGCCCCCCGGCGCCGTACACCACGATGTCCATTGAATCGGAATTGGCCAGGGCAAAGCCTTCCGTGTAACCGAGTGTGCCGGTTGGTAGATCGGAGGAAACGTGTAAGGCGAGACAGAAGTCCGGCTTCGGAAATCGCGTGAACAATCCGTCGGCAATCATCTTCCGCGCGCCCGCCACCCGTTCCTCCGCCGGCTGGCCGATGAACACGATTGTGCCCTGCCACCGGTCTTTCATGGCCGTCAACACACGCGCCGCGCCGACGAGACAGGTAACGTGCATGTCGTGCCCGCAGGCGTGCATCAAGGGCACGTCATGGCCGTGCTCGTTCTTTGTGGTTGCCTTGCTCGCATACGGCAGGCCGGTCTGTTCCTGTACCGGCAACGCGTCCATGTCCGCGCGCACCAGCACGACCGGCCCGTTGCCGTTGCGCAGCACGCCGACGACGCCAAAGCCGCCGACGTTTTCCGTGACCTCGATGCCCAGCGCGCGCAGTTGGCCGGCGAGTTGTTTCGAGGTGCGCTCCTCGTGGAACGAAAGTTCCGGGTGCATGTGAAGGTCTTTGTAGAACTCGAACAACGAGGCGTACTCAGCATCCACACGGGACTGCACTTGTGGACGCAAGGCCGCGCCTGTGGTGAACAACAGACAGACGCCCAGAAGAATGGCAGGCAAGCAACGATTCATGGTGCGCGCGAGTGTAGGATTTCCGCGCTCGAAGTCAATCTCAGGGTGTAGTGCAATTCTCTGGACAGGAACGCCGCCGTCTCGGCGGTTTCGAGCCAAACTGCGACCGCCGAGACGGCGGCGTTCCGTCAACTACTTTCGCTACTCGAACACGACAATCGCGTAAATCTTGAACGGCGGAATCTCGATGCGCGACTGCACCGTCAGCACGCGCTCCGGAGCATCCGGTGTAAGGAACCGCGCTTTCTTCCAGCGGCGACCCAACTCCAGACTCAGTTCTGCTGGCGTCTCGCTTGTGGCATAATTGACCAGATGAACGGCCAGCTTGTTCTTGCCGCATTCGTAGGCGTTCAGGGTGACAGTATCCGCACCGCTCAGGCGCGCGGAGAAACGGTTGCCGGCGGCGCGTTCGAGTGCGGCTGCAAATTTCCTCCATTCTTTTGGCAGAACCACACGCTGGGCGTACGTGCCGCTCGCCGACGCACGGACCGTTTCCGGCTCGACGCGTTCGGCGCGGAGATCGTCGAATACGGGGGCTGGTCGTTCGCGGCCAGTCTCGTCGTAGCGACCGTTGTTCCCTGCCAGAACCAAGCTGCCGCCCTGAGTCGCAAACTTCCGGATGGCCTGGACCTGACGGTTGCTCAAGTGGGATTGTCCGGCCAACACCAGCACAGAAAACCCAGTCAACCGGTCGAGTTGCTCATCAAAAAGCACTTCCCACGCAAAGCCGCCGCGAATCAGGATTTCTTCGGCGCCGCTCACGAAGGAGGACGCTTCTTGCGTGTCGAACACAGCGGAGGCAAACGTCTGGAGCAGCGCCACGTCGCGAGCCGGTTTGACATTGTGCCAGAGCGGTTCGTGGGTGCGGACGAACCGGAGATGGTTGGCGAGCGCCTCACGCATGTCAGGACGCTCAACGCGCATCCGGTCGCGTTCGCCCAGCGGACGCAACGCCCAGTTCGTGCCCGGCAGGGCACCATTGGCGGCGGCCTCGGCAATCTGAAGGCCGACCACCTCGCTGTTATCCGGCAAACCGAGGCCGGTCAGCTTATCGTGCTTCCACGTGGTCGAGATGACGCGATAACCGATGGCGTGGCCGTATTTGGATGCCCTGACTTGGGAAATGAGCGCGCCGTCCTCGATGCCGGGGAAATTGCCGTTCTCGGCGAACAACAGGTCGAGATGACGCCCTTGCCACGGCGCCCAGACGCTGTTGGTGTAAGCGCCGTTGGGACGACGCGGAAACGCCGGGTTGCCGAGCAGGATCACATCGGGCTTGAGGCGGCGCGCGTGCGCCTCAAGGTCGGCTTGATACTCGGCGAGACTTTCGCAGCGCCAACGCACCCACTCTTGAATGATCGGGTCGCTAATGCGCGTGAGGTTCTTCTCCGTCGCCGGTTGTTTGACCTCATCAAATGACGACCGTCCAAAACGCTGTTGCGGTTTCGGGTGGCGCTTTGTCAGCCACTCGCGGAACTTCTGCTCGCAACGTTTGCAGTAGCACGGCGGCGCGTAATTGTTGTCGAAGTGCAGGCCGTCGAGGTCAATCTCCTTCAAGCCGACCGTGATCGCGCGTTTCATGTAAGCGCGGAACTCGGCGGAGTGAATGCACGGCGCCCAGCGGAACTTTGCGCCACCCCAAAACTGCAACTGGCCTTTCCCATCGCGTTGAATCCAGTCCTCCGCCGTCGGCACCTCGGCGAGGAATTGTTCGTGGTAAAGGGAGCGCGACTGACAGTAACCGAGAATCTTGACGCCGTGCTTGTGGGCAAACTTCACGAGGCGCGCCGTGTTCTGTTGCTCGGCTCGCTCGTGAACGAGACCGAACCCCTTGAAGAAATGCGTCACGCCGAGATTGACGCCCATGTCGGCCATCATGCGGACGACTTCCTCGGAATGAAGACGGTCATACCATTGTTTGAGCCACGGCGATTTCGTGTCCACCGCGCCGACCACACCGCCGGTGCGAAGGTAGTGATCCAACGGCTCCCAGCCCCACCACGACCAATAGAGCGCCTGCTGTGAGGAAGCGGTTGTTGCGGGATTACTGCCACTCACCGCGCACGATGATAATCCCACCGGCAAGTGGCACAACGCTAACGCCCCCGCCGAGCGCAACAAAAAATCGCGGCGTCCCATCTGTTCGTTTTTGTTTTTCATGTTCATGATTTTCTCCGTCGTTGGACTAACACAGAAGCTCAACGGAGCGGCTTGTCCGCGTCCGTTGGAGCGTCTTGTTGGCTGTTTCCTTGTTGCGCGATGTCAGGGAGTTGGCTTCCGAAATCGATACCGCAGAGTGGGCAGTAGTTCATATGTTTGGTTCGAGTCCGAAGCCGTTTGTTGCACTGCGGGCAACGGATGCGAAAAGCTTGGAGAATGCTTGCAGCGCTAGCACCGACTCCGCCCGCAAGGTAGAGAGAGCCGGTTATCAGGAGTGCCCAGAACCGCCAGCCGAGATGTCCCTCAGTCAGTGCGATGGCTTTCGTCGAGACAGGGATAATAACGATACCAGCTCCTCCGACAATGAACATGGCTAGACAGATAATAACGTTGCGTTTGTAAGGGCGCTCGCAACGATCTAAATATTCACGGATAGTCATGTTCGACTCTCATCTCCGCAGCCAACATCATGCTTCACTCGAACTCAGCGTCGGTTCTGGTTTCTGGCGTGGAGATTGTCACCGTGGTCTGGTCGTGTCAAGCGTGGCGGAGAGGGCAGTAGTCAGTAGTCAGGAGGTCGGCGCTTGCCAAGCGGCAGCAGCACTAACCGCGATAGACATCTTTTCGATGTCGGACTCTCTGCACCTCGACAAGTTTCCACTCACGAAATACATTGTACACGACCCGATAATCACCCAACCGAATCCGGTAGGCGTTCTCCGAGCCAGTCAGCTTCTCCACGCCCTGCGGGAACGGATTCCAGCCCAGCGACTCAACCTCATCCACCACCCGCGCGGCCACGCTGGCCGGCAGCTTGCGCAAATCCTTTTTGGTGGATTTCTTCCACTCAACGCGGAAGGATGCCATCGCGTTTCAACTCCGCCTTGAACTTGTCGTGGGGAATCGTCGGCTCGTCGTGACGGTCTGCAATGGCCGCCAAATCGTCCAGATCCTCCATGAGCCTTTCGTAATCGGAAATGGGCATTACGACAGCGGTCTTTTTGCCTTTCGGATTGGTCAGGTATTGCACGCTGGTTGTCATGTTTCTATTCTCGTCGAAAACACCACCGATGTCGAGCCTTGCGTCACCGGTTCTGGCTTCTGGCGTGGAGATTGTCACCGTGGTCTGGTCGTGTCAAGCGTGGCGCGTGTTTCGGAAATGTTCCGGATATGTCGCGGCAAATTCAACGGCTTTATTTCGTGATCTTGAAGCCATTGCGCAGAAGAAAAAGGATTCCTGCGATCTTCTCTTGCTCTGACGGATAGGCTATCATAAAAAGCTTCCTGCCGGACTCAATGAGACTCAGCTTCATCCAATCTTCGAACTTGACGCCAAACCGCTCAAACGCACGCCGTACCTCCGCCGGCGTAGAGTTAGGCTTGAGGTGAAGGGCCGCTAGCCTGAATAATTCACTGATTGATTGAACGAAGGCCGGGGAGGCCGGTCAAATAGGTGATGATCAATCACCTATGAAAACCACCCACTCCACCAACACTCCAACAGTCTGTTTCCCAGAACCTCTCCTG
>Ga0194112_10000564_pt1 | contig 54097 bp, 55 predicted proteins | sample TA2MahC400mmetaG_FD_146191 | JGI IMG/M metagenome (GOLD analysis project Ga0194112, IMG submission 146191) | Freshwater microbial communities from Lake Tanganyika, Tanzania - TA2015016 Mahale Deep Cast 400m | ecosystem: Environmental > Aquatic > Freshwater > Lake | place: Tanzania: Lake... | reverse complement strand
AGGGAAACCCCAACCCGGGGTGGAGCTTAAAATTGTCAAACCTGGTACGGAGATGGAACTCTCTCGAGGTCAGGTCGGGGAAATACTCGTCAGAGGCTGGAATGTAATGACGGGATATTACAATAAGCCTGAGGAGACGAGAAAAGTTCTAAAGCCTGATGGCTGGTTTCATACTGGCGATTTGGGTAGTTTAGATGAAGAGGGTTATCTTAGTTTTATAGGCAGGTTCAAGGAGATGGTGAGGGTGGGTGGTGAGAATGTTTCGGTCGAGGAGATAGAAGACTTCTTATACAAACATCCAAAGGTAAAGCTGGCCCAGATTATAGGCATACCCGATAAGAGATTGGGCGAGGTGGTAGCGGCCTTCGTCGAACTAAAGGAAGGGGAAAACGCTACTCCACAGGAGATCGTTGACTTCTGTAAAGGAAGAATAGCCAATTTTAAGATCCCAAAGTATGTTAGATTTGTCAAGGAATGGCCAATAACAGGAAGCGGCAAAATTCAGAAGTTTAAACTCAGGGAATTAGCGAGCATAGAGGCATAACGTCAGTAAAAGGGGGGTTAAAAATGGCTTACAAAGGTTTAAGGGATTGGATAAATACATTGGAGAAAGAGGGTGAGTTAGCCAAGGTTAAAACAAAGGTAGATTGGAACCTGGAGATTGGTGGGATAAATCAGAAAGCTTATGATATGGAAGGTCCAGCCCTTCTTTTTGAGAATATTAAGGACCATGAAAATACTCTGTGTAGGAAGCTATTTACAAGCTCTTTGTCAACTTTTCCCCGGATTGCGCTAATGATGGGTCTGCCTAAGGACTCACACCCCCGAAAGTTAATAAAAACATATATGGAGAGGACAAAGAAGTTAGTGAAACCCAAAATAATTAAAGATGGTCCGGTTAAGGAAAATATCTTGAAAGGGGATGATGTAAACCTATTTGAACTTCCTGCCCCCAAATGGCACCAACGTGATGGTGGAAGATATCTAATCACAATGAATGGTGTGGTGACAAAGGATCCTGAAACTAAGTGGCAGAATGTTGGGACATATCGAGGTATGGTTCATGACAGAAATCACACTGGCATGAGCATTGTTCATAATCAGCATATTTGGATGCACTGGAGAAAGCATAAAAAACTTGGTCGAAAGACTATGCCGTGTGCAGTAGTACTCGGATGTGATCCAGTACTTCCTATGGTGGCTTCCTCGAATGTACCGACAGATGTTGACGAATATGATGTCATTGGTGCTATAAGGGAAGAACCTGTGGAACTGGTCAAATGTGAAACGGTCGACCTTGAAGTGCCATCCAGCGCTGAGATAATTTTAGAAGGTGAGATTTCGCTCGACGTATCTACATTTAGACCAGAAGGTCCGTTCGGCGAATATAGTGGATACTATGCTTCTGGCGAGAGAGGGCTGAGGCCGGTATTTACCGTGAATTGTATTACCTACAGGAATGACCCTATTTTACAGGGAACTTTAGTAGCACCACCTATTGATGAAAACGATAGGATGGAAGAAATTCACCATAGTGCCAACGTTTGGGATGAGTTAAATAAACACATGGTGGGGGTTACTGGAGTAAATGTTGATGCAAGTACCGGATGTACTAATGTATTCATCCAGATTGATAATAGCTATATAGGGCAAGTTCAGCAGGCAGCTGCTGTAATATGGGCTTTACCATTATCCGTATATATAGGGAAGAATATAATGGTAGTAGATCAGGACATAGACATTTTTGACCTTGGCAAACTCAATTGGGCTTTTGCCTATAGGGTAGATCCAAAAAGAGACATTATTCAATATCCTGGTTTGATAAGTCCTCTCGACCCAATACTACATCCAAAGGACAAAATAAGGGCAGATGTTCAAATGGGGACAAGGCTGCTTATTGATGCAACTAAAGATATTATGAATCCTCGTACTGACCAGTGGTTTGGTGAAAAATTTGCTCTTGTCTGTTATCCTGACGAGGAAACTATGAAAATGGTGGAAGGTCGGTGGAAAGAATACGGGATCGGGATTAATAAGACTCTTTAATAAGGAGTCCATAATTGATTAGACATATTCTCCCAAAAATCTCCCCTCCCCTCGGTGGGAGGGGATTATTGGGGAGATTTGAAATATTTTTTGTTAATCTTTAATGTCCATACAATTATAGACTGATTAGTAAAATTAATAAGCACTGAATAATTTAGGATTGGTCGATTTGAAATTAGAATAAGTTATTGGGAGGTGACATGATGGCTATTAGTGGCCCTGATATATTCCTGTACGAGAAGAAGGATAGAATAGTTACTATGACCATAAACCGGCCGGAGAAGATGAATATCCTGACCCCTGAACTCTGGGAATTTCTCGCCGATGGTTGGGAACGCTTCGAAGCTGATGAAGATGCATGGGTTGCCATCCTCACGGGTGCAGGAGATCGGGCCTTTTGCGCCGGTGCTGAGGCTGGGGGTACGAGTTTGGTTGAAGAGCTTACGGGAGGAAAGATTCCCAGACTCCTTTGGCTGCAGGCCTGGAAGCCGATGATAGCTGCTATTAATGGCTATGCTATTGCAGGAGGCTGGATGCTGGCCCAAAAGTGCGACATAAGGATTGCTGCCGAACATGCTGAAATGGGTATCTCAGAAACGAGGTTAAACCTTTTAGCAGCTTTTGCTGTGGACCTCACGCGTCAGCTTCATCTTGGACATGCTCTTGAGGTCGCCCTATGGGGAGATGGGAGGATCACTGCCCAGAGAGGCTACGAGATGGGTTGGATTAATCGGGTCGTACCTAAGGAGAGGCTGATGGAGGAAGCGATGTCATGGGCAGAACGTATATTATACTTAGGCCCTCGCGCAGTGCGCAACATGAAGCGCCTTCTTTACGAGGGATTCTATATACACCCATCTGCCGCAATTCCCTTCGCCTTCGCCCTCGAGGCGAACCTGGCTGGCATGGAAGACACTAAAGAAGGTATAAAAGCCTTCTCCGAAAAGAGGAAGCCACAGTTTAAGAATCGCTGAGCGTAGTTTTTGAGGAAGCTTAGACATAAAAGTTTCAAAGCTCACTGGAACATCAAGAGAAGACCCCAATTGAAAGCAGTCGTCATTCATGAATTTGGCCCCCCCGAGAAAATGACTCTTGAAGACATTGAGGTCCCGAAGATCACAGGGAATGAAGTCCTTGTCCGCGTTAGTGCCTGCGGTGTTTGTTACTTAGACACCATTGTTCGATCTGGAATTATGCCAAAAATTAAACTTCCGCTGATTTTGGGTCATGAGATATCAGGTGAAGTTGTAGAAGTGGCTAACTGCGTTCAACATGTAAAGGTGGGCGATCGGGTTTCTTCAATCATCAGACATACCTGTGGCCACTGTCAATGGTGTTTGGAAGGGAGAGAAACTTTATGTATCAATTCGAATGGAAGTTTTGGGGTAGAACTCAATGGAGGTTATGCGGAGTATGTAAAAGTACCTGAAAATTCCATTTGTAAGATTCCCCAGGGAATACCTCTTGAACTGGCTTCCATCTTTGCATGCGCCATGGGTACTGCCTTCTACGCTGTAACAAAAAAGGGAAGGGTAAGACCTGGGGAAACAGTCCTGGTCACTGGTGCTGGAGGTGGCCTGGGTGTTCATTGCATTCAAATAGCTTCCTTGTGTGGCGGGAAGGTCATTGCGGTCACGACCTCAGAAGAAAAATATTCCCCCCTAAAGGAGATTGGAGCCCATGATGTTATCGTCTCTAAGGACCTGAGTTTTCATAAAGAATTAAGAAAGATTACCGATGGGGCAGGAGCGAACGTTGTAATAGAAAATGTTGGAAGCGCGGCTCTTTCTTCAAGTCTCCAAAGCCTGGCCCAGGGAGGCAGACTTGTTTTAATTGGTGAATTAACTGGAACTTCTGTTCAGATCAATCCAGCCCACCTTATATTGAAGGAGGTAGAGTTACTGAGTGTTAAAAATGCTACAAGGCGAGAAATCCAGCAAGTTATTGAACTTGTGGAACAAGGAAAGATTAGGCCTGTGGTCTCCTCGAAATTTCCTCTCGAAGGAGCAAGGGATGCACATGAAATGGTACTTAGGAAAAAACCTCTCGGAAGAATTATTCTAACTCCTTGAATTATTGTCCGATTCCAAGGTGTGATGAATCAGACGAATTCTTAATGAACCTTTCTCTCAAACCCCTTCCAATACTTTTCTTTAACCTCCTTTCTTAAGATTTTTTCTGCTGCCCCTTTGGGCAGGGCTTTCACAAAATCCACAGATTTTGGGATCTTATAGTCAGCGATTTTACCCTTACAATATTCGATCAATTCAGCTTCGCCGACATGCATCCCCTCTTTCAATGCTACCACAGCCTTGATCGACTCTCCCCATTTGTCATGAGGGACACCAATGATCATAGCTTCAAAAACAGCCGGGTGCCTGTAAAGTACCTCTTCTACTTCCTTTGGATAGACATTGAGACCCCCTGTGATGATCATCTCGTGCTTTCGGTCTACGATATAAATAAAACCTTCCTCATCCATCATCCCGATATCCCCGGTATAAAACCATCCGTCTTTAATCGCTTCCTTCGTTGCCTCGGGTTTATTCCAGTAGCCTTTCATGACGTTATCGCCTCTGATGACAATTTCTCCTGGTTCATTAAGGCCTGTGTGTTCTCCCCTCTCGTTAACTATCTTCACCTCCTCAAAAGTAGATTCCTTACCTGCAGAACTCAAAATCTTAAACTTCCCTCTTGCTAAGGCATCTGCATGCTCCTCTTTGGTTAAAACGGTAATCGGCATAAAAGCCTCTGCTAAACCATAACCCTGAACAAAGACGTTACCGAAGATCTTAATGGCATCCATCAATCTCTCTGGGACCATGGGTGAACCCCCATACATGATAGTTTTGATGCTTGATAGGTTGTATCGCTTCAATTCGGGATATTCGAGGAGCATATAGATCACCGTGGGAACCATGAAGATGGTCGTTACCTTTTCTTTTTCGACGGTTTCGAGGAAAGTTTTTGCATTAAAACCAGTTTGGATGATGTGTTTGGCTCCATTAATAAAAAAGGGAAGAACTAAAATCAATGGAGCATGTGCCAGCGGTAAACAGGTAAGCAACACATCCTCTTCCGTGATCCTGCAAACATCGAGTTGAATACTTCGGGTAACCCATAAAAGATTTTTATGGGTCTGCATCCCCCCTTTCGGTGTTCCGGTTGTTCCGGTCGTGTAAAACAAACCGTAAACGTCATCATCTGTTACATCGATGTTGGGTTCATCTGAGGATGAATGAGATAGGAGCTTCTCATAATTGATCATGCCTTCATGAGCTCCAGATAAGACAATATAATGCTTAACGTATTGGAGCTCTTGTTTAATGGTCTCGATGTCGTTAACAAAACGCTCCTCCAATATCAAGGTGTTTGCCTGGGAATCATCCATGATGTGGAGGAGTTCGCCGGGGGTGAGTCGCGATCTGAGAGGGACCCGGATCATCCCGCATTTTGCCATTGCAAAATCTCCCTCCATGTATTGAGAGGAATTAAATCCGAGAAAAGCAACGCAATCTCCCTTTTTAACTCCTAATGTTAAGAGACCGTTGGACAGACAATTCACCCTTTCGTAGAGTTGGATGTAAGAATACTCTTTCTCATTAAAGACGATCGCTGTCCTCTCTCCATATTTTTTTACTGCCTTTGTCACCAACTTGCCAAGATTCATTCTCAGACTCCCTTCTCATCCCTTCCTTCCTGCCTACCCCTGCCCGTCCGGCAGGCGGGGCAGGCAGTTACAAGAGGTTACTGTTAATCCCCCCCTTTAACAAAGGGGGGATTTTTATATCGACCTAATCAATTCCATATTCTCTCCATCTGCTACGGACATGTTTTATCGTATCCTCATCGGGATAAGCCACTACAGCGAACTTTTCCCCGAATAATTTGTCAGAGCGGGGCTTCTCTATGGGCTTTGTGGCGTCGATTAAAAGTTTTGTCCCCATATTTCCTCCGGGGCCTAAGACCTTTTCATCCGGGTGGACAATAGGATCAAGGGCATGGATCCAGTGAGGAAATTGAACGATGTCTCGCTTGGGATCAACTCGATAACCAATTGCCCAGAAGACTTCATTTAGGTCATAGATATTGATATCTGAATCGCACACGATGATATTCTTGCCGATCTGGTGAGATCCCATCCAGCCCCATATATTCGCAGCTACCTGCTGGACTTGACCATAGTAGCTATTGTCGATCGAAACGATGACATTGGCATAAGCTGTGCTTGGGTCATTATTCACCCCAGTAATCCCCGGCATTTTCTCATCAAGCAAATCCCACAATAATGCACTGTGAGAAACGGATGAAACTCTATGATCCTCTGTGATTGGTTTCCCTGTAATCGTTCCCTGAAAGATAGGGTTATTCCTAAAACTGATGCAGTTGACCTTAAACACAGGTCTCTGACTTGCAGTCCCGTAATAACCTGGGTATTCAGCGAATGGTCCATCGTTTTTGAAGGTCGATACATCCGTAATCACCTCTCCTTCAAGAACAATCTCAGAAGATGCAGGGACTCGCAGATCAACGGTTTCACATTTCACTAATTCAACTGGTTCTTGTCTTAAGCCACCCATGATATCCCATTCATCCACATCCATGGGGACAGGTGAGGCTGCTACTGCCGGCAGAACTGGGTCCCAGCCTATTGCCACAGCCAATGGCAGGTTCCTTCCTTTCCGTCGATACTTCCTCCAGTGAATCCAGATGTGTTGACCTTGTGCAACGGACATACTCGTACTCTTCTTATCATGAATCACTTGGCGGTAGGTTCCCACATTTTCCCAGCCGGTTTCTGGATCCTTTGTCACCACCCCGTGAAAAGTACCTATATATCTTCCCCCATCCAGTTTATGCCAATGCGGCGTGGGGAATTGGAACAAGTCAACCTCGTCCCCCTTCAGAATATTTTCCTTGCAGGGCCCCTTATCGACGAGAACTGGTTTTATAGGTTTTCTCACACGTTCCCGCCAAATCTGAATGAGTTCTCTATAGGGAGTATTCGGAGGTAGTCCCAGCATCAAAGCCACTCTTGGAAAAGTAGCTAAGGAGGCAGTAAATAACTTCCTACAAACCGTATTCTTATGGTCTTTGATATTTTCGAAGAGCAAAGCCGGACCGCATCGGTCGCAAACTTCGCGCAAAATCCCTCCAATCTCCAGATTCCAATCAACCTCCGCTCTGATACGTTTGAGTTCCCCAACCTCCTCAAGCTTCTTGATCCATTCTCTAAGATCCCTGTATCCCATTTTTTCTGATCCTCCTTTTTTTATTGCTTAGAAAATAAGGGTTTCGTTATACGATCAGGGCTAAGAGGCCCGTATCGTTAATAAAAGGCACGTTTATCGTCTCTCAATTCTTTCCACGTAACCGTGACCAGTAACCGAAACGGGCTTCGTCGCCGTAACCCTAACCATAAGACCATTTTCATCTTTTGAGCCTGTCTGTCGCTGGCAGGGGGTTACGTAGCCGTAATGGAACATTCTGTAGAACCATCCTCTAATCTACTCGAAATCGCTCAAATTTCTTATCATCGATCACAATGCCCAAACCCGGGTCCTCAGTCAATTCCAGGTAACCATCCTTTATGAAAATAGGCTTCTTTAAAAAATCATCAATAAGTTGAAGAAAGAAGCAAATTTCACTCGGATAATAGAAGCTTGTATTTTTAAATCCGGCGCAGAGATGAGCACTGGCTAAGCTTCCTACACTGGTATCCCCCTGCATTCCATGCAGATTTCTAATCCCTGCCTGCTCACATAGATGGATGATCTTTTTTGAAAGCGTAAAACCCGTTCTCGCCGTCTTGATGCTAATAATTCTCAAAGAGTCTAATTCAATTTCACGCATCACATCATTAGGCGTTGGGCAGCTTTCGTCACCCATCAAAGGGATATCGAGCTTCTGACTGATCCTTTTCCTTCCCTTCTTGTCCCAACCTGGGCAGGGTTCTTCGACAAAGGCGATATCATACTCCATCATTTCTCGGATCACCTTCACAGCAGTAAAAGGATCATAACCCTGATTGGCATCGACATAGATTAAAATCTCATCCCCAAGTTCTTTTCTCATCGTTTTGACCATCTCAATATCTTTTTTTGGATCGATCCCCACTTTCAACTTGAGGGTCTTAAACCCATACTTTTCGATCATCTCCTTCCCTTCTTTGACCATTTCTTTTACGGGATTTAGATTGACGCACCAGGAGAGCCGAATCTTATCCGTCCAATAACCGAATAGTTTATAACAGGGGAGATTGAGCGCCTTCCCCATGATATCGTGCAAAGCGATATCAACCGCCCCTTTTGCAACGGGGTTCCACGAAATGGTATCAAACTTATCCCATATCTTCGCTATTTCAAAAGGGCTCATCCCGATGATCATCGGGCCAAACCAGTGGTCGATAGCAAATTTTATCGACTGGATTGATTCTCCATAAATGGTAGGCCTGGGAGGAGCCTCTGCAATGCCTATCATCCCCTCATCTGTGTATATCTTCACCAAAATATGCTCAGCCGCATCCATCGCCCCTCTTGCCCATTCAGTGAACTTTTTCAGAGGAATACGAAAAGGTATTGTTTCAAATTTAGTTATTTTCATCTTGTCCTCCCATGGAAAAGTAATTCTATTAAACAAGTTTATTTTGTCAAGTTCTGTTTGAAGTGTTATTCGCTCTTAGAAGTCTTTATATCATACTCTTTCCATCTTTCCCGAACAGACATCATTGTCTTTTCATCCGGATAGCAAACCGGAGCAAACTTTTCGCCAAACCAGCCTTCAGCCCGTGGATTGCCTATATACTTGGTCGCATCGATGAGCAATCGTGTGGCTTCGATCGTCGTCGCCCCCGGCACCCCTATCCTGTCCTTGGGATGAATCACCGGGTCAGTCGTAATGGTCACACCTGGATATTGAATGATATCCCTTGGAGGATGAACCCTTGTCCCAAGAGCCCAGAAGACCCGATTCAGATCAAAGATGTCCACATCCTCATCTACAACGATGATGTTCTTTCCAAATACGGCCGCTGTGCCTAAGCCCCAAATCAAGGAGGCAGCTTGGCCCACTTGACCGACATAGCTGTTATCGATCTGAACGATAGCTGTACTGCCGGAGGGCTCCAGATGCACCCCCTTCACCCCCAACATATTCTTATCGAGGTGTTCCCAGTAGAGGGCACTCACATTTACCGAAGTCATCCTGTCATCCTCATTGATGGGCACACCTTCAAGTGTGCCCTGAAGAATAGGATCATCCTGATAAGTAATACAATTCCAGGTCACGACCGGCTTCTTGGACGCCTCTGCACCATAATAACCATGGTACTCCCCGAAAGGTCCTTCCATCCTGAATGTGCTGAAATCAGTAGAGATCTCTCCTTCCATCACAATCTGGGCAGAAGCAGGAACTTCAAGATCTAAGGTTTCACACCTAACCAACTCAACGGGTTCTTGACGCAACGCACCCATGAAATCATATTCGCATTCCCCTATTGGAAATCCACCACAGGCTACAAGCGGCAGTATCGGGTCCCACCCATTGACCATCGCTATCGGCATCGTCTTTCGACCGAGCTTTCTGTACTTTCTCCAGTGCATCCAGATATGCTGTCCATGAATGATGGTGATGCCTGTATGATTTTTATCATGGATCATCCTCCGATATAATCCGACATTCACCCATCCAGTCTCTGGATCTTTCGTAACAATACCGTCACAGGTACCGATGTACCTCCCACCATCACGGTCATGCCATTTTGGTGTGGGGAATTGAAAAAGATCAATTTTATCACCAGCGATTATATTCTTCTTGACCGCCCCGGATTTGATTGATACGGGTTTGACGGGTTTTTTGATCCTCTCCCTATAGATTTTTATTATCTCTCTGTGGAACGTATCCTTCGCCAACCCCATGGCTAAGGCAATCCTCGGATAGGTGGCAAGGGAGCCAACGAACAATTTTTTGCACAAGGTATTTTCATGGTCTTTAATGTTCTCAAATAGAAGCGCCGGGCCATCCAGGTCAAAAACTTCCTGGACGATCCCTCCGATCTCCAGATTCCAATCGACTTTGGCTTTGACCTTTGCCAACTCATTTTCACTCTCTAACTTTTTAAGCCATTCCCCTAAATCTCTGTAAGCCATTTTAAAAACCTCCTTTCATCCCCTCACCCTTCCCCTCTCCCCAACGGGGGAGAGGGTTTCGTCGTGAGACTTCGGCGTGAGCTCAGTCGAACGCTCAGCCGAACGGAGGGGGTGAGGGGGGGCATTAATAAGAATCGATCAAACCTACCATGGCCAAAACCAAGAGTGTCTTGGATGCGTTGATTAATCATCTACCTTTGAGTTGGAGTTTGTCTTGGGCGAAAAGGGCTGCACCCAGTGCACCAATCATTTGTGGGTCAGGAGGCAGTAACAGTTCTAAGCCAGTTTTTTCCCTGATTTTAGCCACTACACCAGGATTTTTCGCAACGCCACCGGTCATAGCAAGATCTTTTATTAGGGATATTCTCTTCAATAAACTGTGGGCAACAGTTGCTATGGAATCATGCAATCCCGCTACGATATCGCTCTTTTTGATCCCTTCCTTAAGCATATTCAGAACCTCGGACTTTGCAAATATGACGCAGATGGTGCTGAAGGAGATCTTTTCAGTTGCCTTGAAATGAAGTCCTCCCATTTCTTCAAGGGATACCCCTAATATCTCACCAATGATTTCGAGAAACCGACCGGTGCCTCCAGCACATTTGTCGTTCAGCATAAAGTTTGTGATCCGCCCTCGTTCATTACAGTTGATCGCCTTGGAATCCTGGCCGCCGATATCCAGAATGGTCCTCACCGTGGGAAAGTACCAGTGAATTCCTCTGGCATGGCAGGAGACTTCGGAAATCACCTCATGAGCAAAAGGCACGACAAATCTGCCGTAGCCTGTGGTGACCACATAGTGGATGTCCTTCAGGGATAGAGTTGTATCTCGTAAAGCCTTCTCCATGACTATGGAGGCTATTTCACGGCTCTTTAAAATTTGATCACATATAGCAGACGATACCACTTGCCCGTCACTTATGATGATCGCCTTTGCTGTACGTGAGCCAATATCGATACCAGCGGAGATCATTGATGGGAACTACCTTCGTGAGCTTTGAGGGCTTCACTGGCCAGAATTGCAGCTCCCAAAGCAGCCACAATCTGAGGTTCTTCAGGAATGGAGAGTTTCATATTGGTCCTTTTTTCTAAACTTTTCACAAAGGCAGGATTTCTGGCAACCCCGCCACAAAGGACGATTTCAGGCACGATTCTCACTTTCTTGGCAAGGCCTATGACTCTTGCCGCCAGGGCGTCATGAATCCCAAGGAGAATCTCATTCATCGATACGGGAGGCATGGCATAGGAGTGAGATATCAATTCCTGTTCGGCGAAGATCGTACAGGTGCTGGTAATGTTGACCGCTTTTTCGGCTTTGAGAGCTTCCAAAGCCATATCCTCTAAAGAGATCTTGAGCAAATTGGCAAGGCTTTCCAAAAAGACTCCGGCTCCAGCCGCGCACCTGTCGTTCTCAACGAAAAGTTCTACTCTCGCCTTTTCATCGAGGTTAACTACATTAACATGCTCAGCGCCCACATCGATTAATGTTCTTGCCATTGGGAATAACCAATGAGCACCTTTGGCCAAACAGCTCACTTGAGATCTCCTTTCTTTGGCAAAGGAGATCTCCTTTCGACCCACTCCGGTGTTGATGATATAGTCAAGATCTGCCCAGCCGAGATGGATGTCGATGAGCGCTTGAGTTAAGGCTTCCCTGGCCGCAGTTTCAGCTTTTTCTGGACTAATGATCACCTTGTAGTGTCGAAGGCAATCATCTTCCATGATAACCGCTTTCGTGGTCAGTGAACTGATATCTACACCTGCTGCTCGCATCGGAATCCCTGAAATTAACCCCTCTTGCGATCCTCCAAAAGATCGAAGAAGTTCTCGAGGCTTTGCTGCATCTCCTCATAACTCACAAAGCCAGGATACATCACATCACATTTAACCTCTGCAACAGGGATGTTTACCTTTTCCAGCACCGTATCTCTGGTCATCCTCATGGCGCCGCATTGACGGCAGGAAAAATTATCCCACCAGATGGCCCCATCGACTATATATTCTTTCGCATCTTCGACTGCCACCTGGGTAATCACCTTGGTTGAGCCTTGAAGCTCGTTCCAAAGGGGGCCACCACACCATTTGCGCGCTAAACTTTCCATGGGTTTATCTGGATCGAGGGTGACGTCCCTTTCATACCTGATATACGATTCCGAAACAATATTTGCACCACGTTTCTCTTGCATCCAGTCCAAGAGTTTAAAGGCCCATGCCGGAGGCATCTGTAGGTCAAGGAGCCTAAATTTCTCCTGGGGAGCTACGCCCTTTTTATGTTCGACTCTTTCCTTCAATTCATCTCTAAGCATCTGAAAGAAATGGACGCCATCCTCTGACCCGGCGTAGATCCAGTTCATCCAATTGAGTTGCCAAGCTCGGCGATTCTCCATCGGAGATGGAACAGCCTTCCTCAGTTGGCGGATCTCCTGATAAAGCTCCATCTGCCTTTGGGATAGTCTCAGGGACTCCCTCAATCGATCCCAGTCCATCCGGCATTTGGTATGGTCCTCCAGAAAGGCCACCATATCAATCAATTCCTGGGTAAGATAAGCAATCCCTTCTTCCGTGTAATAATAAGGTGTATCAATGCAGAATGAAGGTGTGTCGTAGAACTCCGAAAGCACCCGGGAAGAACCGCAAAAGGCATCGCATCCCCCAACTGCATAGACAAAAGCCACTGGTTTTGGAAACCATCCCTTGAAGGCAAAGGCGGCAATCATACGATGAACAGAGCAGGTTTCCTCCATTAATCCAAAATCCTTGGCAATCCCAAGAACTTCATCAAAATTTTTCATACTGTATACCATCTGCCATGTAGAGGAGGTGACCAGCATGGGAACGAGGCCCATGGCATAAAAGATTTCTGTGGGGACTGAAGTTGGATGGACGATGATATTCCCTTTTTCTATCGCTGGTATCAATCTCTCATAGTATTTGGCATAGAGCTCATAATACAATTTGTTCGCCTTGGATGACGATGGTTTAGCTGCCTGGTATTGACACATCTTGAACCAGGACTCCATGGCCTCAAACCATCTTGTGGTATCTACTGTGACCTTCATTTTGCCTCCTTCTTTTCCTGAAGCATTTCCAAAAAGGCTTGCACCCGTGTTTTTATCCTGCCTGAGGCTCCGGTCCCGTATTCGAGATCAAGCTCCAGGATTGGAATCCCATTCTCATCCAATTGAGATTTTAATATCGGGTAATCCCAGGTATGCGTATTGCAGTAGCGAATGATCTCATAGATGACTCCTTCTACCTGATAGGCTTTGATCAAATCGAGCACTCTGTCAGTTCTCACCCCTGGAGGGTAAAACCGAGGGCAAGGAAACTTATTCAGGTAATAATGGGCCAATGCTGATATTGGTTCAAAGCCATCCTCTACCATTCCATCCCAGTATCTGGCTCCGTTGCAAACTCCGTCCACCACAACCAGCCCACCCAGGTCTTCAATACCTTTGATAAACTCAATATTATTTAATATGGAGCCATCGATCATTAATCTTGTTTTTCCCTCTGAAGACATTCTTCTCTCTTCAAGCTCCTGCAATAATTTTTCCAAAATTTGATTGAACTCTTCCCGGTCCATTCTGACACTTGCATTAAGGACTTCGAGTGTCTCGGCTCCAGAGATGGGAGGGTTTGATGATTTTCTTAAATCATAAAGGCGTCTGAGCAGTTGTCTTGTTCTATTATAAACCGATATGGATTCCTTGATCGCCTCATCTGAAATCTCGATGTCAAAAAAATCTTCGATTTTCTTTTTACAATTGAGAATCTCGCCCCTGTAAAGAGCTTCAGCTCTATCGCCAAACTTGCGGGGGACACCGAGTGTATAAATGAGCGGAAGGATCTTATATTCGTTTAGGACATCAGCGAGACGCCGTGATCCATCACACATCGCCGTTGCCACAAAACCATCGATAAAATCAAATTGTCCTTCTTTTGCAAGTTGGAAAATACTCCGGGTGAAGGAGCATGAGTAAATATGGAGATAGGCATCTCCATCTGGCATTTCCAGTTCTTTGGAATCAGCGGTAAGCCTTACGGGTAACATGCCAGCAGCGTGGATGATTTCCTCGGGAACATAATTACACAACCAACCCACAACCTTCTTTCCTTTCTCCTTCCATCTCTTAATTGGTTCGGTATAAGGGAAAGAGGCATTGACCTGCCTCAATTTTTCCACCATCTCTAAATTCTCCATCAAATAGATCCTCCTTTTGCTCCCAAACTATATCTGAACCAGATCTAAAAAGCAACCTCCGCACAGAAACAGATTAATCTCGATTCCTTTCGATGTCTGGACATTTGAGAAAAAGTATTGTAAGGTGCAAACATAACAGGCATCTTCCACTTCATTGCTGGAGAAAGAGAGGTTTTGACATGATTACAGAAGAACGAGTGGACAATGTGTATCATATCGATGTTAAGATGTTTGGCTTTACTAACTGGTGCTCGGCTTACCTTGTAGCCGGAGAAAAAAAGGTAGCTTTAATCGATACGGGTCCAGCAACCTCTATTGAGGCAGTGAGGGCTGGCATCCTAAAACATGGCTTTGCCCTTAAAGACATCACTCACATCCTCATTACCCACATCCATTTCGACCACTGTGGCTCTGCCGGCATCCTGGTTAAAGAGATGCCCCAAGCAAAGGTCTTCGTTCACCCAAAGGTGGCGAAGCATCTAATAGACCCCTCCATCTTAATGAAGAATATACAGGAGGTTGGGGATAAGTTTGCGACCCGCTTTGGCAACCTTTTGCCAATTCCAGCTTCCCGTGTTCAAGGTTTTAGCGACGGAGAAGTAATGGACTTGGGCAATGGTGAAAGGTTAAAGATCATCTTTATGCCGGGACACAATTCTTCTAATGTGACCATTTTGGAGGAAAAGAATAATGGAATCTTTGTCGGAGATACTCCAGGTATCTACATGGCAAAGGAAGAAGCAGTTATCATTCCAAGCCCTTTTGGCTCAGATCTAAGGCAGACTCTGAAATCACTCAAAATGCTTATGGAGATTCCGGCGAGGTGGCTCTTTTTTGGACATTTCGGTATCTGCGATACGCCAAAAGAGACTCTGAAAGTAGCCTTTGAAAAAATGGAGCACTACCTAACTGCTGCTTTTGAGATCATGGGAAGGACAAAATCCTCGGAGGAGCTCTTCAACCATATCGTCAAAGAGAATTCTTCAACCCTTGCATTGGTAAAAGAGCGAGGGGATGGTCTATATGAGTATCTGATCGAGGAGTTACTTCCGATGTGGTCCAAAGGGTTCGCTCAATATTATATGAAACAACATACCTGATCCCCTTCATATTGACAACCGCGGTCAGTACAGGATATATTTCTTTTCCTTATTGATCATGAAAGGAAGAATGATATTATAGAGAAAGGATGAATATGGCTGGTGAAGCAAAATTTAGGAGACTGAAAAAGAACAAAGTTGGAGGCAGGCCGAGGTGTGGCCTGTGCGGGAAAACTAAGAAACTGACGAAAACGGAATGCTGCAATCAGTGGATCTGTGATGATGAAGACAAATATGTCATATTTTCCTATGCAACAAATAGCTGCCATAGGAATCACAGACGTTACACTCTTTGTGGATTCCATTATGCTGAAGGACATGGTGGCGATTGGAGGAACTGTTTGATATGCAGGAACGCTTTTGAAACAGAGGTTTATGTTTTTTATGGAACGAATGAGTTCAATTTCCAAAAGCTTGAAAATCCTCCTGCCTACTTACCTACCAAATGTGCAAGATGTGGTATCATCATCTTTATGGGATACGACACTCATTCAAAAAAGGGAGGCGAATACTGGTGCGAAGAATGCACTCAAAAGGAAATGGAGGATATCTATTTTCGAGCAAAATAATGAACCGTGGGATTACCCTCGTAAAAGATAGATTGTCCCTAATCTTTCCCTCCACGGATAACCTTGGAATTAACCCCTTCATGTTTCAAAAAAGCACTCACTAAAATACTTGTATCAAGGATGGCTTTGAGCATATTATTTAGACCTAACCGTCTTGATGGCTTCTAAGACATCTCTGTCTACCAGTATTTTAGGTTTCAAGACCACTTTATTTTTCTCCATTTGCACTTCTAAAATGTCCCCTTCTTTAATTTCTAAGACTTTCCTTAATTCTTTCGGCATAGTTATTTGCCCGCCTCTTAAAACTTTAACTAATGGCATAATGATGTTTCCTTTTTCATTCCTTGTAAGTATTTTACGAGTTATGTATTTCTACGAAAACCAGCCTGTCCCCTTTTCCCTCAACCAAATGAGGATTTGACAAACCAAGATAAAGGGGATAATTTTGGAACTATGAAGGAAATTGTTGAGGTCGCTGTTTGCCTTCCTGTCACAAAGACATTCCACTATCTCATTCCTGATAAGATGAAAGATTCCCTCCAAGTGGGGATGAGGGTTCTTGTCCCTTTTAAAGGCCGGAAGGTAACTGGTTTTGCCATCGACCTCCATGATCGACCGCCAAAAGGTATTGAAGAGAAGTTGCGGGAGGTAGAAAGCCTATTCGATGAAGCCCCCTTGATCAACCCCCAGATGCTACGCTTCTACCGCTGGATTTCGGATTATTACCTCTATCCATTGGGGGAAGTAATTAAGACTGGCCTTCCACCAGGCCTTCATCTAAAGAGCGAATCGATTTTGAGCCTCACTCAAGAGGGGATGACGTCCCTTCGTCAAGGAGGTTTAGAACCGATTCAGGAAAGGGTATTTCGTGAGATTGAAAGGTGTGGAAAGATTTCATTGAAAAGGATATTCAGGGTATTTCGCAGTGAGGTATCGAGGTCTCAACTTTTTTCTTGGAAGAGAAATGGCCTTTTGAATATCGAAGCGGGAATAGAAGGTAAAGAGATTAAACCAAAATTTGAGAAGGTTGTACAGTTTAGAGGAGGTGAATCTCCAAAACCTTTATCAAAAAAGCAAGCAGAAATTCTGAAGTGGGTGGAGGAGAGGGGAGAGGTTCCCTACTCTGAACTGAGCAAAAGGTTTAAATCACCTTCTCAGTCCATCCAGTCGCTTCAGACCAAAGGACCCATTTCTATTTATAACCGTGAGGTGTACCGGAACCTCTCTTTCCAATCAGAGCTCCAGCCCTACCCAAAACCTGAACTCACTCGAGATCAAGAAGCTCTGCTCAGCAAGATCCTGAAGGGGATCCATTCGAAGCGATTTTCCCCTTTTCTCATCCATGGTGTCACGGGGAGTGGAAAGACAGAGATCTACCTTCGTTCCATTGAAGAAGTTTTAAATCAGGGAATGGAGTCGATCGTTCTCGTCCCAGAAATTTCTCTCACCCCACAGCTTCTCTCCCGATTTAAAGATCGATTTGGAGAAAACCTTGCCCTCCTTCATAGTGGCCTTGGAAAGAGAGAACGTTATGACCAATGGAGAAAGATCTGGAAAGGAGAAGTAAAGATTGCCTTAGGAGCCCGTTCTGCCATCTTCGCACCTTTTAAGAATGTGGGGATGATCATTGTGGATGAAGAACATGATCCATCTTATAAACAGGAGGAAAGGCTAAAATATCATGCCAGGGATCTGGCAGTGGTCCGGGCAAAACAGATTGAGGCCACGCTCCTCTTAGGGTCGGCTACCCCTTCTTTAGAATCCTTCTATAATGCTGAGAGAGGAAAATTTAATCTCCTGAACCTTCCCGAGAGGATCGAAGGGAAACCCCTTCCCCGGGTGGAGTTGGTGGACATGAGGAGAAAAGATGGGCTTATCTCGGAGAAGGTAAGAATTGCACTCCAAAAAAATATCGAAGATAAGAAACAGAGTCTCCTCTTTCTCAATCGAAGAGGGTTTGCCAATTTCATCCTCTGTCCAGAATGTGGCTTCACTTTAAAATGTCCTAACTGCAGTGTCACACTCACTTATCATCTCCGTGGTTATTCCCTTCAATGCCATTATTGTGATTATCGAATCAAGGCCCCTGGAGACTGTCCACAATGTGGGGGTCATCGACTTCAGGGAATGGGAATAGGAACAGAACGTCTTGAGGAGGAGATCCGAGCCTTATTCCCAAAGACAGAAGTGGGGAGGATGGATCGCGATACCACCTCACGGAAATGGTCCCATTATCAGATTCTAAAAAAATTGGAAGCCGGAAAGATCGACATCTTAGTTGGCACGCAGATGATCGTCAAAGGTCATGACTTTCCAAATGTCACCTTTGTAGGTGTGGTATCTGCCGATACTTCCCTCCATTTCCCTGACTTCCGATCGGCCGAGAGAACCTTCCAACTTCTCACCCAAGTGGCAGGAAGGGCAGGAAGGGGAGAGGCATTTGGAGAGGTGGTTATACAGACATTTAATCCAGACCATTACAGTATCGTCAAGGCTAAGGATCATGATTTCATCGGTTTCTATCAGGAGGAGATACAATTCAGAAAGGCATTGGAATATCCTCCCTTCTCCCGACTTATCAATTTCAGATTGGTTGGAAACAGTGAAAAGAAGACGAAGATGATAGCCGAGGAGATAGGTAGGATCGCACAGTCCCTTCTGAGAAAAGGGATTGAGATCTTGGGCCCAAGCACTGCACCCTTTTCCAAGATGAGGGGCAAATTTAGATGGCAGATGCTTGCAAAGGGAAAGAGCCCTCAACTGCTTCACAAATTTGCTGACGAGCTTTCCCACCGATTGGAGGCTTACCTTAAGGGAAAGGGAGTGAATCTGGATATTGATGTTGATCCAGTATTCATCCTATAATGGATGAACTTCGGGGCTTCGCCTCAGTTGGAATATTGGGTCGCTTAAATCTTCAATGATCAATAATCAATTTTCAATTCTCAATGATCATTGATTATTGACCATTGCCAATTGACCATTGCGTAACCCAACATTCCATCAATCCAATTAATCTAGGGGATCACCATGACCGATCGAACACACGGCTTTTACCATAAAGAAAAGGAGACGATGTCGAAGGAAGAGCGGGAAGCCTATTTAAAGGAGAGACTCTCTGAAATTCTTCATTATGGATATCATCATACAAAAGCGGTTCTTTCGAAGTTCGACAAAGCGGAGTTAATGCCCGAAAATATAAGGGAGCTCAGGGATTTAGAGAAACTCCCCATCACCAAAAAAGCGGACTTGGTCATCTCTCAAAAAGAGAATCCTCCTTTTGGAGGGTTTGAAGTGGCTTCCAGGGAAGGACTGAGAAGGATATATGTCTCACCTGGACCGGTATTCGAACCTGGGGAGATGGACTATAAGGATACTCGGTGGGCTCAAGCCCTTTACGCCTGTGGGATAAGAAAAGGTGATATAGTCTTGAATACTTTCAACTATCATCTCACGCCCTTGGCTATGATGCTCGATGAGTCACTCCGGATGCTCAATGCCACGGTCGTCCCCGTAGGTCCAGGAAATATCTCTATGCAGATCAACCTGATGCGACAACTCCATGTGACAGGATTCTTGGGAACGCCAAGTTACCTCATGGCGATTATAGAGGCCGCAGAGGGCATGCATCTTGACCTAAAAAAGGATTTTCATCTGAAGGCCGCTTTTGTTGGTGCAGAGATGTTTCCAGAATCACTCCGACAAAAATTAGAAGGAAAACTCGAAATCCTCATCCGACAGGCTTATGGCACTGTAGATGTGGGTTGTCTTGGATATGAATGCCCTGAGAAGAATGGGATGCACATCCCCGAAGACGTCATTGTTGAGATTGTTGACACGGAGACAGGAAAACAATTAGAGAGCGGGGCCACTGGAGAGATCGTGGCTACCACCTTTAATAAAATATTTCCCATGGTTCGATTTGCAACTGGAGACCTCTCCTATCTCATCGAGAGCCCATGTCCCTGCGGTCGGACTTCGTTTCGCCTTGGGAAAATCTTGGGCCGGACAGATCAGGTGACCAAAGTTTTTGGGATCTTCATCCATCCTTGGCAGGTCGATGAGGTGATGGCTAAATTTCCAATGGTGACCAATTATCAGGTGGTGGTGACGAGAAAAGAATATCAGGACGAAATGAAAATTTATATCGAATCGAAAGAAGAGTTGGATGACAAAGTCGGTCTGAAGAGAAAGGTTGAAAGGGAGGTACAGGAGGTTCTCAAGGTGAAGGGCGAAGTGGTTTTTATTGAGAGAGGAGGCATTCCGGATCGGGCAAAAAAGATCGATGATCGGAGGATCTGGAAGTGAATGAAGGGAAGGTCAAAGTAGGTGGAATCATGGCAAATACGGGTTTGGCCACAGTGAATATCCATTCAATTCCGGATCGGCCCGACGTGCCCAGCATTGTCCTTCATACCCTTGGAGAGAAGAATGTCAACATTGAATTCATCGTCCATACCCACGACCTTGAAGGGAATGGAAATCTCACCTTCTGCATCGACCAGAAGAACCTCGAATCGGCCTTAGAGGTATTGGAGAGGATTAAACCCCTCATTGAGGCAAAGGGGCTCTCATATCACCCTCATGTCGCTGTGATCAGTGTCTTTGGTCCCCACTTTAGGGAGAGGCCAATGATCTCAGGCCTGATCTTAAATGCCTTGGGAATATCAGGCATCAGTGTATTAGCGATCAGCACCTCGATCTCAAGCTGTTCCTGCTTGATCCAAGCCGATCAGGTTGAGGATGCCATGAGGGCCCTACATGAAACCTTCGAGGCCCCCCATCAGATTACAAAGTTTGCACCATAACTACACATCTCCCCTCCCCTGGTGGGAGCCAGTGTAGCGTCGGCATTTATTGCCGACGAAATTTCAAGATTCGCCCTCAATAAATGAGGGCGCTACAAAAGTATGGAGATTCGTCATTGTGATATCTGTGGCGCAATTCTGGACCAACACTTTTTTGAATTCTGTCAGCAATGCAGAAAATATCTCTGCTTTGATCTCACAGGAGAAGGACGAGCCTGTGCAAAACCTCATCCCCACCACATTGGGTATTATTATTGTCCTACTTGCCTCGACGATCTTTTCCTTTGCAGAGAGTGCGGTCAATACAGGACAAGAGGAGGTCGCTTCGGCCTGAAGGATCATCTCTGTGACGGTTGTTCGCACCATGTGCGATAGTTCGGAGTAATTAGTTCGGAGACAGGATTAAAATACTCCGAATTCATAACTAATCGAGAGGTGCTTTTGAGATTTGTAAGTTCCCTTGACAGGCCCCTGTCTTTATCATAAAAATACTTATGGATAGAAGGCAAGAAAAAGACGAGAGGTATTTATAATGTTTGGATCAATCGAAGAAACCCAAAAGGTGATAGAGAGAGAAAAATATATTTGCGATCGCTCCCTCGCTACCATTGTCTATCTTGCAATAAAGTTGGAAAAACCCTTGCTTATCGAAGGGGAGGCAGGAGTGGGAAAGACAGAGGTAGCTAAAGTGATGGCCCAAGCCTTGAACCGACGACTCATTCGATTGCAATGCTACGAAGGTCTTGATGCAACAGCCGCTCTCTACGAATGGAACTATCCCAAACAATTATTGCGTATTAAAATGGGAGAGGCGAGCCAGGAACCCCTAAAAGGTGTCGAGAATATCTTCAGCGAAGATTTTCTTATCCGAAGACCTTTGCTGGAGGCCATCCAGAGCCAAACTGAAGATAAGCCGAGCGTGCTCCTCATCGATGAGATCGATCGATCCGATGAGGAATTCGAGGCCTTTCTCTTAGAGATCCTCTCGGACTTTCAAATCACCATTCCTGAAATTGGAACGATTTCAGCTACACAACGGCCCCTTGTGATCATCACTTCCAATCGAACCAGAGAAATACACGATGCCCTGAAAAGGAGATGTCTCTATCATTGGATTGACTATCCCTCTTTTGAAAAAGAATACCGGATCATTACCACAAAGGTCCCCACCATAAAAGAGACCCTCGCCGAACAAATCTGTCAATTTATGCAGACCGTCAGGGGAAAGGAGTTCTACAAAAGGCCGGGGATCGCCGAAACTCTCGATTGGGCAAACGCCCTCATCCATCTCCACAGAGATTATCTGGACCGAACGGCTGTGGAGGAGACACTGGGATGCATACTCAAACATTTTGAAGATCTAAAAAAGATGAAGGAGGTAGACCTGAATAGCTGCCTTAGTGTTTTGGGAGAGGTGAGGTGATACATCGAGATTCCGACCTTTTGAAAAATATCCTTCTCTTTTCACAAACCCTGAGGGGGAAAAAAGTAGGAGTGACGATTGATAATGTGTTGGACGCTCTAAGGGGAATCTCTTTCATCGATATCCGCAATAAGAAGGATTTCTATTACCTTCTTAAATCCAACTTCATCTCACGTAAAGAAGAGAGCGACCTATTCGATGATCTCTTTAATCAATTCTGGTCTTTTGAGGATGAAAATAGCATTTCCATCAAAAAAGTAGTTGGAGAGAAGATGGAGGTTCCAAAGGAAAAAGAAGAAATCACTTTTTTCGAATATAAAAAAATCCAGCCCCTGGTCAAGGATTGGGCGGATAAAAGTGATGAGGATGAATTGAAGGAGCAGAAAGAGGTGCCCGCTTACAGCCCTGAAGAGGTCCTTCGGCGTAAGGACTTCGATCATCTTCAGGAGCAAGAATTGGATAAAGTCAGGCAATTAGTATCCGCCCTCTCCCGAAAACTGGCTATGAATCTATCCAGACGATGGAAGAGGGGAAAAAGAGGAGATCGACTCGACTTCCGAAGAACGATCCGACAATCGATCAAATATGGAGGAGAGATGATAGAGCTGAAGCTGAGGCAACCGAAGCCAAAGCCCTATCGACTCATCCTCGTTGGTGATGTAAGCGGCTCCATGGACATCTACAGTCAATTCTTCCTTCTCTTCATGTATGGAATTCAAAATCACTACCCCTATTGTGAGACATTTGTTTTCAGCACTCGTTTGAACTACATTACATCCCTCTTGAAGAGAAGGAAATTTAAGGAGGCTCTTCGGCTTCTCTCAGAAAAGGTGTTGGACTGGTCAGGAGGAACGAATATTGGTATGGCGCTTCATCAATTACATCAACGCTACTCCAATCTTCTCCACCCTAATCGTACGCTCTTCTTCATCTTCAGTGACGGTTGGGATCGAGGAGAAACTACGCTCTTAGATTTGGAGATGAGAAACTTAAAAAGACTGGCAAAGAGATTGATCTGGCTCAATCCCCTCCTTGGAAGCCAAAATTATCAACCCTTGTGCAAAGGGATGTTAACAGCCCTTCCCTATCTGGATCACTTCCTCCCATGCCATAACCTTTCAAGTTTAGAAAAACTGGGCCAACTGATATCAAAAATATAAGAAAATCTCTTCGTACAACTAATACAAATGCATTAATTAAAATGAAATCACCCCCACCCTAACCTTCCCCCCTTGAGGGGGAGGGATGGGTGGGGGGTAGAATGATTTAATGCGTTTATATTAATTTGGAGATGATCATTAAAAAAAATACAATACCATCATTCACTGGGGCCATAGAAGCTTTGAATATGATCGAAGTCGTGGAAATCATCGCTCATACTGCCATGTTTAGAAAAGAGAGATGAGGAGGACATTATAGGGAAGATTATCCGGAAAGGGATGATAAGAGCTGGCTAAAGAATATCGTTGTTAAGCGGAAAGCGGGCGAAATGAAATTAGAAACGACACCGGTCGTGAAGAGTTAGTGGGGAGTTCATGAAATAAGATGGAGGTGCTTTTATGCTTAATAAAGTGAAACAGAAGGTGGGGTTCATCGGATTTGGTGAGGTTGCCCGTAGCCTTTCTCAGAGGATGAAAGAGATGGGTGGCAAGATCATTGCCTATGATAAATTTCCTGATCGGGTTAAAAAGAAGGCAAAGGAATTAAATATTCAACTTTTAGAAGGAATGGAAGACCTGATCGATTCCTGTAACCTCATTCTTTCCACTCTTTGGCCGGACACTGCCCTTGAGGCCGCCAGGGAAGCTTCGTCATGGCTTTCTCCTGGAAAGATCTATTGCGATATGAATTCAATCTCTCCTGAGACGACTGAGGAGATTCAAAAGGTGATCTCACCAACCGGCGCCGATTTTGTGAAAATCGGGATTATGGCGGGAATCCCAGATCGTGGATTTGCAGTGCCGATGCTCGCTGGAGGACCAAAAGCAAAGGAGGTGGAGGAAATTCTCTCAAGCCTGGGCCTCACCATTCAAGCGATTGGCATTGATCCCAAGCACCCAGCCGCTATTAAGATCCTCCGGAGTGTCTGCCTGAAGGGATTAGTCGCAGTAACTTATGAGATGCTTAGAGGCGCAGAAAAGTATGGCGTGTCTGATCAGATCCTTGAATCTGCCTCGGAGGTAATGTCAAAGGCATCCTTTAAAGATACCTTAAGCAACTGGTTAGCCAGTACGGCGATTCACGCAAGAAGAAGGGCTAAGGAGATGGAAGAGGCGATTGAAACCCTTGAAAATGCGGGGATCGATCCGGTCATGTCCATGGGCACAATAAAGATTTTTGAGGAAATTGCAAGTTTTGGTTTGGATGAAATCTTTCAAGGTCAAATCCCTGATTCATTTCACAAGATTATGGAGGAGATCAGCAAACATAAATAATACCTAATATATAAGACGTTATTTCTGATTTGAACAACCGGAATGAGGATCATTGTTGACTCGGAAGAGAAACATTTGGTAAGGTAAAAAAGAATATATCTTAAGGAGGACCGAATAATGGATAAGTTTTCTGAAAAATCATGGGAAAAATTTCGGCAAGACTTAGGATTAAAAGAATCTCCATTAGGAGTTTATTATACAAATGTTAAACCAAAAGGTATCAAACCCCAAAAGGGTATTCACCTCTGCATGATTGGATTCCTAAAGAGAGCGAGAAAGAAAGGGAAGATCGTCTATTTCGATAAAAAACATTTCGGATGCCCAGGCGGTGCTTACTATATGGGATTCTTAGAATCTCCCAGGCCAAATATCGAATATTTCCTTTCCTGTGGAATCCCAGGAGAAATGGAAGGTGAGCGTTATATTAAAACGCCTGAATTGGCCAGAGAATATTTTGGAAGGATGAGACCAAGACCTGCACCGGCAACTTACTGTGTCTTCAAATCTATTGAACTGTTCCAGGATGAGATAAAGCCTGAAGTGGTTGTCTTCTTCGCTCCGCCGGATATCCTTTCAGGTCTTTTCACCCTAACAAATTATGCCTTGGAAAGGACCGATGGGGTCCATACACCATTTGGCTCTGGATGTAGTGCTATCTTAACATACCCCTTAAAAGAAGCTGGAAGGGCAGAGCCGTGTGCCATCTTTGGGATGTTTGACGTCTCTGCAAGACCGATGGTTGAAAAGGACGTCTTCACTTTGGCAATGCCTTATTCGATTTTTCTAAAACTTTTAGAAAATGCCTCTGGAAGTTTCCTCCAAACCGAGAGTTGGAAGAAGGTTCTGAAGAGAATCTCCCCTTCACCCCCACCCTCTCCCACAAGGGGAGAGGGGGATCCTTAGTCCTTTTCCCAAAAAATGAGAACGGTTCCTTTTATTTCCCCTCCCTTGAGAGGAGGGGATGGAGGGGAGGGTGAATTTAATAATGAAAATGCAGGGGCAACCATGATCTACTCAGAAACGATCTCTTTTAGCACAAAGGGTTTTAACGATACCATCGATATTACCGATCGTGTCGATGCTGTGATCAAGCATTCAAAAATTGAAAATGGATTGGTGACCGTATTCTGTCCTGGCTCAACAGGTGCAGTGACGACGATCGAATATGAGTCAGGTGTGCTGAGGGATTTGCAAAAGGCGATAGAGAAGATCGTCCCATCTAATATTCCTTACGAGCATGATAAACGTTGGGGAGATGGGAATGGCTTCTCCCATGTGAGAGCAGCTCTGATGAAACCTTCCCTTACGATTCCTCTCATACAAGGGAAACTGACCTTGGGAACATGGCAACAGATCGTCTTCATAGATTTTGATAACAGGAGGAGAGAAAGAAATCTATTGATACACATCATCGGCGAGTAAACCCCGCACCTTATCAAAGGTGCGGGGCAAAAGAGATGGAAGTAGCTTGAAGAGTGGTTAGACTACATGATAAGTGTTGAATTTTCCCGATATGGAGAAGAAGAAAAACGATCTGTTGCCCTGAGTTCTGTTTTGGCGGCGGTTGGACTCACTGTCTTTAAAATTGTCGTGGGCCTAACTACAGGTAGTTTGGGCATCTTGGCTGAAGCAGCGCACTCCGGTCTTGATCTCGTGGCTGCCTTGATGACCCTCTTTGCCGTTCGTATCTCTGGAAGACCTGCAGATCTTAGCCATCTCTATGGCCATGGTAAGGTGGAGAATCTCTCTTCCCTCTCCGAAACCATGCTCCTCTTGGGCACATGCGTTTGGATTGTGTATGAGGCAATTCATCGTCTAATCTCACATGAAATTCCTTTAGAGGTCAATCTCTGGTCATTCCTGGTTATGGGTATATCCATTGTTGTGGATATCTCCCGTTCCCGTGCTCTTTCTCGGGTGGCCCGGAAGTTCCGAAGTCAAGCCCTTGAAGCAGATGCGCTCCATTTCAGCACCGATATCTGGAGCTCTGCCGTGGTCATTCTGGGATTAGTTTGTGTAAAGATAGGACAATGGGTTCCGAGTCTCGATTTTTTGCATCATGCCGATGCAGTTGCAGCCATTGGGGTAGCACTGATCGTTTTCTATATCAGTGGGCAGCTTACGATTCGCACCATTCAGGCCCTACTTGATGTAGCCCCATCCGGATTACAGAAAAAAATCATAAAATCGGTTGAATCCCTGCCGGGTGTTGCCAATTGCCATAGTGTACGCATGCGCTACTCAGGACCACAGCTTTTTGTCGATATCCATGTCCTGATCGACGGAAATCAAACTTTAAAGGATGCTCATAATCTTACAGAGGCGATCGAAGGCGTTATCCAGAAACTTGTACCGAATGCCGATGTTACTGTCCACCCTGAGCCAAATCCAGAAGTGTTTGTGGATCAGTTAGACAAAAGTTAGGCTTAGTCCGTCCTTCCCGAGTCATTGAAGGCTCAATCGGTCGAATATTCCTTCTCTCCTTCCATCACCTTGGGCTTTTTTCTTAAAACCCCATAAAGAATTGAAAGGATGGCTATAATTAATATCCCTCCGGCAATCGGTCTGAGAAGAAAGGGAGCTAATTGATAGTCGGTCATTCTAAGGCCCCTTCGCAATGAAATCTCGGTAAGGGGTCCAAGGACCAGGCCGATGATCATTGGCGCTAAGGGATAACCGTATTTGTTCATGAAGTAGCCGATGACACCGAAGAAAAGCATGATCCATAGGTCCATCATGTCATTTCGAATTCCAAACGATCCGATGGCTGCGAAGAGAAAGATACAGGGGCCAATTAAAGAGTAGCGGATTTTTGCAAAGTTGGAGAAAACCTTGGCTACACCAAGTCCTGCAAAGAGCATAAGGATGTTGGCAAGGTACATCGCAATAAAGATGGAGTACATCAGTTTGGGTTGATTCATGAAGAGCATGGGTCCTGGCTGGAGACCATGAACTAAAAACCCACCGATCATAACAGCCGTGGTTGCACTTCCTGGAATTCCAAGAGTAAGAAGAGGGACCATCGCACCGCCTGTGGCTGCATTGTTTGCTGTCTCCGGGCCTGCGATCCCTTCTGGAATTCCTGTCCCAAACTTCTCAGGATGTTTGGACCATCGGACCGCTTCTGCATAACCCACAAATGCCGCTGTGGTAGCTCCCACTCCTGGAAGAATTCCAATCCATGTTCCGATGATGGCTGAGCGGAGCATCAACCACTTCATTCTCAGGATATCCTTGACTCGGGGAAGAACCGTGGAGATCTTCTTTGTTAGGACTTCTCCTTTCTTCATTCCGGTTTCTGCTCTGGATAAAACCTCGCCCACTGCAAAAGCTCCAATGATGGCGGGGATAAAGTTGATCCCACCGATCAATGACTTCCCCCCAAAAGTGAAACGAAGATCTGAGGTCATGGGATCGATTCCCACCGTGGCGGCAAGGAGACCGAAGGCCCCGGAGATAGCAGCTTTCTTCATACCCCTGGCGCCTAAAGAGGCAATGAGGGTTAAGGCGGTGATGGCAAGGGCAAAGTATTCAGGCTGAGAAAAAGTGAGGGCAACCTTGGCCAACTGAGGGGCTATAAGATTGAGAACAAGAACGCTAAACAGACCTCCAAGACAAGAACACATTACAGCGTAGCCAAGAGCCTGCGCAGCCTGTCCCTCTTTCGCCATCTGATATCCATCGAAAACGGTTGCAGAGGCCTCAGGTGCTCCAGGGACATTGAAGAGGATAGCTGAGATAGATCCGCCATAGGTGCCACCACAGTAAACAGCAGCAAGCAAAGCCAGACCATTGGGTGGCTGCATTGCAAAAGTGAAAGGGATCAGCAAGGCAGTCCCCATTGTAGAATTGAGACCGGGTATGGCGCCCAGAACAACACCCAGAAGGACCCCTCCCCATATAATGAGAAGGGTTGCCGGATTAAAGATGGCCTGAAAGGCGCCCATCCAGATATCCCACATATTTGTCTCCTAATAATTAATAAAAAAGCACGCTGAAATCATGAAAAATTCCAACACCTCGTGGGAGCGGAACATACATGGCCTGTGTGAAAGCAAGTACAACGAGGACGGTCATCCCTATTGAAAGCCCGATCATCCATGACCAGCTTTTCTCGCCAAGAAGGACCATGAAGGCGATCAGAAAGAAAGGGGTCAGAGTGATAAATCCCACAATATTTAAAAGAAAAAAGTAGGCAATGATCAAGACCAATGCCGAGAAGAATCCGATGCGACTGCCCTCACTTTTGGCGACTTCAGGAGCTTTCTCTCCGGCGGACTTTTTCCTGGCCCGAAATGCATCGACAGCGACCAAGAAGCTCAGGATCATCATGCAGATCAGGATAAACTTGGGCCAGAAACCCGGCCCAAGTTTTCCGTAAATTTCATGCCCTTTGTAACGCGCTGCGATTGTGTAGAGATAAAGGGACGAAAAGAAAACAACCCCGCAAATCGTCAATTCGCCCTTAAACATGGTAACCTTTCTTTATTACAGTATTATGAATTGTCCAGAAAATAGAAGTAGGGAACGGTTTCAAACCGTTCCCTACGCGCAAACATTATTTCTTAACCTTCTCGAGGTATCCCAATTCTTTAAAAATCTCGTAATACCTCGCATACTCCTCTTCCCAAAATTTTCCATATTCCTCTGGTCCCTTCCAACCTGGTCTGAGATCGAGAAGGCTTGCTTTTTCGATCGCTTTATAGGAAGGATCCCCAGCACACTTTTTGAAAACGTCTGCGAGGTAGTTGATAATCTCTTGAGGCGTTCCTTTTTTTACACAAAGACCCCGCCACCTGCCCATGGTGATATCGTATCCCAACTCCCTGCCAGTGGGGACATCCGGAAATTTTTCAAGTCTCTTCTCGGTAAAGATGATCAAAGGTCTTAACTTCTTCGCCTCGATGAGTGACATAATCACGCCGGGTTCTTCATGAAGGACATCGATATGCCCTCCAAGAACTGCCGCATGGGTTTCTGGAGCAGCATCAAAGGGGATGTATTTGACCTTGATCCCGGCCTTCTTAGCAAAGAGCATGATGATCACTTCATCCGGACTTGCGGCTGTGGTTCCTGTGAATTGAAGCTTACCAGGATTATCCTTGGCGTATTTAATCACATCCTGAATCGTTTTGAAGGGGCTTTCCGGTCTGACATAAAACATACTTTCGTCCTGTTGGACATTGCAGAGGGGGGCAAACTCCTTATAATTTTCACGGCCGAAGATAGTATTGATAAGCTGCTCAGGACTGAAATTGTAGATGGTATAACCATCAGCAGGTTGAGAGAGAACATAAGTAGATGCTTTAACACCTGCTCCTCCGGTCAGGTTCGTAACGTTAATAGGAACCTTTAATAGAGGTCTGGCAGGCATCATCAGACTTCTCACAAAGATATCACTTCCACCCCCTGCCCCATATTGAACGACCACTTCAATGGCACGAGTGGGGTAATCCTTTGGTTTCGGAGCCTGGCTCCAGATTAAACCCGTAAAAGATAAAATAAAGATTGAGATGATTAGAATGGTGCAGATTAATTTCACTTTCATAATGTCTCCTCCTCTTTTAGTTTTTGGATACAAAAATTGGGACATTTGTCTGGACAGTTAATATCGAAATCTATTATACTTTTTTCTCGTCCATGTCAATAGATATTTTTTAAATGCCTCTTAATCACGGAAAATAGCCAAATTTAGTATGGTACCTAAATAATTTATGTTGTTTTTTACTTCAAAATTGTTTATGCTTTCTTCTATCAAGAAATAGTTGAGCGAGGCAAGCTTCTAAGATTGGATACAATTTTTTAGAAAAGTTATTTACCGTTTTCTTATAGTCAATCACCTCCCCTACAGGCGGAGCATTTCACCTTAATATTTATTAACTTTTTAGAATACCAAGATTGGGGGTTTGAAGATGAAGCAGAGTATGGACCGGGCGAAGAAGATCTTAAAGGATTGGAAAGGTGAGAGTTACACCTTCGGCGAAGATGTACTTGAAGCGGCTGGAAAATATGCCAGAAAGTATGGAAAGAGAGCGGCACTCGTCGTCACCGAGTTAGGTCAGCCCTGGATCGAGAAACCTCTCGGTCAAATCCAAGCAAGCCTCAAGGCGAATGGCGTTGGGTTCGAAGTGATCAACGGTGCAAGACCCAATGCTCCAAGAGAAGACGTTTATCGGATCAGCCTTCAGGTTTCCCGGTCAAAATCGGATGCAATCGTTGCCTTAGGAGGCGGAAGCACGATTGATGCTGGTAAGGCGGCAGCAATTCTCAATACTTATTCTCCCTCCGAGGTGATGGACATTCTGGGGACTGGGGTCGCTGATGCCGACTCAATCGAACCCTATTTTGGTACAGGAATCGTGACAAAGATTAAAGAGAAGACGGGCAGAGCGGTTATGCCGGTCGTCGCCGTCGAGACGGCGGCCAGCTCTGGAGCCCATCTGACCAAGTACTCCAATATCACAGATCCTGTGACCGGACAGAAAAAACTGATTGTGGATGAAGCCATTGTTCCTCCCGCATCGGTGTTTGATTACAAGATCACACTTGATTCACCGGCCAGCCTGACCGTGGATGGAGGCCTCGATGGAATCGCCCATGCGTGGGAAGTTTTCATGGGATCAAGCAGAGCGACTTATGACCAGGTGAAAGAGGTCGCTGAGTTGTGCATGCGACTGATCGTTTATGGACTCCAGAAGACCAAGAAGGATAAAAAAGATCTGGAAGGGAGGATTGCCCTCGGTTTGGGAACCGATCTGGGAGGGTATTGCATCATGCTCGGAGGGACCGGTGGTCCCCATCTGGGAAGTTTCTCCCTGATTGATATCCTGAGCCACGGGAGGGCGTGTGCCTTACTGAATCCCTATTATACGGTCCTGTTTGCCCCGGTGATTCCTGATCAACTAAAGATAGCAGGGGCCATCTTCAAAGAGGCTGGTTATATCAAAGAAGATATTAACAAAATAGGTGGTAGAGATCTGGGATTAGCGGTGGCCAAGGGAATGATCGCATTCTCAAAGGATCTGAATTTCCCTGTAACGTTGAAGGAGGCCGGGGCAACGCGAGAACACATCGATCGGATGCTCACGGCTGCGAAAAATCCACAGCTTAAAATGAAACTCCAGAATATGCCAACCCCGATGGATGCAGAAAAAGGAGATATCGATCGGTTGATGAAACCAGTTCTGGAAGCAGCCTTAAGCGGTGATCTGAGTCTGATTCCTTAAGGAAGTGATGGGTACAGAGTGAACCATCTCCCCTGATATTCAAGCCATGCTTATTCAGCGATGGGAATTTCATTCTACGCTTTCTAACCTAAGTTCGTTCTTTAGGCAAATGATAAAATTGTATCCAAAAACAGCCCGTGATTCGATGTTTCGCCGGAGTTTATTTCCGAGTCTTTTCGGGGTTGACGCACAGAAAGAGCTGTAACCATTTGTAATTAAATGCAAATATTTTCATAAAAACCTCTTGACATCATCCTGATGAAATTATAGAATTTCCAGTGAATCTTAACCAATCTTAAGATTGGATACAATTTTGAAGAAACTATCCATTCGTTCCAATTCTCCAAAGGGCGCTGTTTCCGTGAGGGAAAGAGCCTATGAGCATCTGAAGGCTTCTATCCTTGATGGCCTGTTTAACCCAGCCGAGAGGCTGACGGAGGAATATCTCGCTGAAGAGTTGGGGGTCAGCCGTACCCCTATCCGAGAGGCTCTTCACAAATTGGAATCAGAAGGGTTGATCAAGCCTCTTGAGACGAGGGGATTTATCGTCTCCCCGGATTCGAAAGAGGAGGTGGAGGAGCTCTTTGAGATTCGGAGTATTTTGGAAGGGTACGCATTGAAAATCATTGCTGAAAAAATTTCCGAGGGAGATCTTGAACGTCTCAACGGGTTCATCGAGAAGGCAGAAGATGCTTTGAAAAGGAAGCAAATCAATGAGATTTTTAGATGGAATACAAAATTCCACGATACGCTTCATGGAATGGTGGCGGAAAAGAAGCGGCTCCACCGTTTGATGGTTGACATGAGAAAATATGTACTCCGATTTCGGAAAAATACCCTCCAATATCCCGATGCTGGAAAAAGGACAGTCGATGGACACCGGAAGATACTACTGGCTCTGCGACTGAAAGACTCGGATCTTTGTGAACGAATGATGCGAGAACATATTCGGCAGGCTAAAGAGGATGCCTTGCAATCCCTTTTTGGGAAGACATAAGAAGAGGAGGTTTGAGCTTGGAAAAACAGATTGAGGTTCGGATGGAAAAGTGCACGGGTTGCCGGTTATGCGAACTGGCGTGCTCCGTCATCAAAACCGGCGAGTTTAATCCGAGGGATTCGAGGATTAAGGTCTGTTTAGTTGGCATCCCTGAAATCCCCGTACCTATGATCTTGGAAAATTGTGACTACTGCTTCGGAAACCCTGTCTGCGTCCGATTCTGCCTTCCCAAGGCGATCGAATGGAAAGAGACAGAGACAAAACCCGTCAGGCCGAAGATTTCAGATGCAAAGAGAATTGCGCAAGATTGGTTGGCTTCTGTGAGTCATTAGACACCATTGGAAATTCCAGTCGAGAATAGTCGGAACGACTGTGTTGGCACGACAGCCGTACCGGCTCGTACCGACACCCGACCACGGGCGGGATACTAAACCCTGTCGTAATTATTCTAAAATGTAACCTCGCTGGAGAAAAGCAGGCCATGACTTCTAACGGGGTGGAGAGAAGAAATATGACCATGGTGAAAGTGAAGACCTTTTCCGTGATCCGTGACGTTCTGGGTGCGGAAGTGGTGGAGATCGCTGTGGGTGATCCCACCACGGTGAGTGAGGTCTTCAATGCTTTGCTTCGAAAATACGGGGAGCCTTTCAGAGAGAAGATATGGGATCCAGAAACAGGAGAGATTTCGCCCTTTCTCATGAGGTTGAACGACGAGATGATCAGTTCAAAATATGATATGAATAAACAGATCAAAGACGGAGATGAGATTGCTATCATCTTCCCGGTCGGAGGAGGTTGATTATGGCAAAAGGGTTCAAGTATGGTGGTTATGTCGGACAACTTCTGAGAGTCAATCTGAACAATAAGGGGATTTCAAAGGAACCACTGAGGGAGGACTGGGCAAGAGATTTTGTGGGAGGGACAGGTTTAGCCGCAAGGATCTTTTATGGAGAGGTCAGGCCGAAGATCGATCCCCTTGGGCCAGAGAACAAGCTGATGATCATGACTGGTCCTGCCAATGGGACGATGATCCCGTCGGCCTCCCGAACAGCCATCTGCGCCAAATCGCCTTATACTCATTCCTTCTTTCATAGCATTTTTGGAGGTTATCTTGGACCGGAGATTAAATTTGCCGGATACGACGGCATCATTTTCGAAGGCAAAGCGAGCCGTCCTGTTTACGTCTGGATCAATGATGATAAGGTTGAGATCAGGGATGCGGAACATCTTTGGGGAAAGAATCCCTTCGAGACACAAGAGATTATCCGTAAGGAGATCGCGGACGAGGAGATCCATATTGCGACAATCGGCATTGCAGGAGAGGAAGGAGCTCCTTATGCGATGATTCTCTGTGATATCAGGGCGGCAGGTCGGGGTGGGATAGGTTCAGTGATGGGTTCTAAGAATCTGAAGGCTATTGCGGTAAGGGGAACTGGAGGGGTATCCGTTCCGAATATCCTAAGAATCTATAACACAGCACTGAGGCTCAACGAGTTTGTAGTCAGCATTCCGGCCGTCAAAGGCCTCTCTGACTATGGAACCCCTCGGAATGTCGCCGCAATGAATGAGGCTGGAATTCTGCCCACGAGAAACTGGCAGACCGAGGTCTTCAAAGGGATGAAGAACATCACCGGTGAGGCGATGAGGGAGAAAGTCGTCAAGGGAGACCGCGCTTGCTTTGCTTGCTCCATCAACTGCACCAAGTACAGCGTAGTGCCGTCAGGTCCATACAAATCGGTCATCAACGGTGCCGATTATGAAACGATTTATGGATTCGGAAGCATCTGTGAGGTCGATAACATTGAGGCTCTCTGCAAGGCAGACGAGCTCTGTGATCATTATGGGATTGACCTCATCTCTACTGCATTAAGCATCGCCTGGGCAATGGAGTGCTACGAGAAGGGGATCTTTACAGAGAAAGATACCGACGGGATCGATTTAAGGTTTGGGAATACAGATGGAATGCTCAAGATGATTGAGAAGATTGGAAAGAGGGAAGGTTTAGGGGCTCTGTTGGCAAAAGGGACAAGAGATGCGTCAAAGACCGTTGGAAGGGATACCATCCGTTTTGCTATCCAGAATAAAGGCCTTGAATGGCCAGGTCATACATGCCGTCCATTTCCAGCGGCTGCGGTTGGTTATGCCACTGGGCCGAGGGGTGGCAGCCACCACGACATCCGGCCGACCGCTGAGAAGAGTGGTTTGGTGGATCGTAAGGTCATCGAGGGAAAAGGAGCCCTTGCGGCCGAGATCAATCACTGGCTGATCCTCTGCGATTCGATGCTTCTCTGCCACCTGGGCGAGCCCATCTGGGGTCCCCTCAAAATCAGTCAAAATACGATCGAGGCCCTCAATGCAGTCACAGGATGGGATCTCAACTACGAGCAGGCAAGGAAGATTGCGGAGAGGGAATGGAACATGATCCGTTGCTTTTCTGCCAGAGAAGGTTTCACGCGCGAAGATGACCAATTGCCCATTCGATTTATGGAGGAACCGATCCCAGAAGGACCGATGAAGGGAAGTTACATTCCGAAAGAAACCCTTGAACGGCTCAAAAATGATTACTATTCCTACCGCGGTTGGGATCTGAAGACAGGAAATCCCACCAAAGAAAAATTGATCGAACTGGGTTTGGAGTTTGCCATCGAGGACATTTGCTAACAGGCAATAGATTCTAATGACAAGTGGGTACAGAGGGCACTAAGAATCATCGCCCCTTCCGGTCCTAAAGTTCCCATCACTTCGGCAGACCACATAAAATGATGCGAGTCTATGAGCCTTTTATCTCTGTGGCAAAAAGGCTTAAAGCAACAATGATGAGGATGGGATCCTGAAATCGGATTCCCATTCTCTTAGAGGGAGTCGGGATGGAGATTGATAAGAAGAAATGTGTTGGGTGCGGTAATTGCCATACGGTCTGCACCATGGGTGTTATCTATTTAGACGAAGATGGGAAGTCTGCGGTGAATCAGGATGAGTGTGTGGAGTGTTTTACCTGTTACCGGGTATTGAGAAATGAGGGTTATTGGCCATGGTTCGTGGGGACCATCCGGAAGGCTCTTTCACTCTTCAGGTTAGGTTACTTAGCAGAAGTGGATGTCTGTCCAACAGGGGCACTGACACCACCTGAATTGGAGTGGCCGAGGAGCATCCGGGCGGTATTTAGTGATCCCACAACAGTCCATCCGGGCACAGGGGTGCAAGGCCGGGGGACAGATGAGATTAAGAGCAACGACGTGACCGGCAGACTTCGGAAAGGGGAAGCAGGTCTGGTTGTGGAGATGGGCCGGCCGGGCACTGGCGCCTATTTTCGTGATATCGAAAAAGTCGCCATGACCCTTGCCAAGCTCAAACCCTCCTTCGAGGTGGAAAACCCTGTGACTCAACTGATGGTAGATCAAGAGACCGGAAAAATGAGAGAGGATATTCTTAATGAGAAAGTACTATCGGCCATCATCGAAATGAAGACAAGGCTCGAAAGGATTCCAGAGTTCCTGCAGGCCTTGGAAAAGATCCAGAAAGATGTTGATACAGTGATCAGCGTAGGGGTTGCATCCAGGTGTCTTCCTGACGGTACGATTCCTCATGAGGAGTGGGTAAGAAAGGCCGGCTACAAACTTTCGCCCAACGGGAAAACCAATATAGGATTGGGCCGACCTCTATTCAGGGATGATTGAACCATGACCAATACACTTCACCGGCAAGGGACATTTGAGAGTTTGAAGAATGATTATGTAATTTTTGCCCATACGGCAAAGGGGATTACGCGCGAGGGGTCGGCTCCTAAGATCCAAGAGTTCATGCGAATCTGCTTGAAATATCAACCTGTCAATATCGGCGATGCCAAGCAGGGGAATATCCACCAGGACGACATTGATATTCAGAAGTTGATTCTCAACCAAGGGGATGGGGCAGGAGCAGCCGCAGTCTTCACGGAGCTCGATATACTTCAGAAAGTGGTAGAAGACCTGATTCAAGCAGACCTGGGGATCAGTATTAACATCAGTGGTCTCATGGATGAAGTTCAATCTTGTTGCCGTCGGGTTGGCATAGAAAGACATAGCGCTGAGCACTCCCTGGGTTTCTGGGGTTCAAAAGATCGGCTGCCTGAAAGAGAGATTTTAGAATTTAACACGATGTGTGGCCATGGGATGGTTTCATTCAATCTCATTAGAAAGATGATCGAATATGTGAAACTCCAGAGGTTGACACCTAAGAAAGCAGCTAAGATCATGGCCAAATGTTGCGAGTGTGGCGTCTTCAACCCTATCCGTGCTGAGATGCTTTTAGAAAAGATGAAGACTGGGAAGAGATAGAACTTTCACTTCACAAGGATATAAATTGAGATAAGGATGACGAAGATGGCAAAGAGTTTTCTCAGCCGAAACGGATGTGTTTTAAAAGAGACATAAGCTCCAACCCTTGCTAAGAGTAATGTGCCGATGGCAATGGCGCCCCCCCGTTGAAGATCGACAAAGCCTAAACTCCACTCGGCCAGACCTGAGCGACCCATTCCACTGACAACATATCCTGTCACAGAACTGAGGGCTGTAATAAAAATCGCAGCGCTTGATGTCCCGATTGCCAATTTCAAAGGCATGTTCAGGAAGTAATACATCATGGGGATCGTAAAAACCCCTCCCCCAATTCCAGCCAGGGCGGAGACAATTCCAGCCGTAAGCCCCAATCCCACTAAGCCATGGGTTTTCGGTTTTGTTACTAACTCGAGTTTCTTTCCGGCCTTTTCCTTGCCTTCGGTCAGCATCCTTAAGGCTGCCATTCCAACGATAATGGCAAAGGCGATACGCAGGTCTCTCCCACTCAATCCGGCTGCCAACTTGGCTGTAGCGAGCGCAGTGACAGCACTGGGAAATCCAATGATAAAGACAGAACGCCAATCGACATTCCTCTGCTTGCTATGCTGATAGGCACTTGTGACCGAGGCAAAGAGCACGACAAAAAGGCTGGTGCCAATGGCGATGTGAGTCAATACGGATGGAGAGAAGCCTGAGTGTTCATAACTGAAAATCAAGATGGGCACCATGATAAAACCACCGCCCACACCGAAGAGCCCGGCGATGAATCCCACTCCACAACCAACCAACACAAAGATTAGTAATTCGATCAGAGTCACACCAGCAACCAATATCGCTAAGGGCAAAGCGCATAGCAAAATGATGATATGTAAAGCACAAAGGATTCTTTAACGCTATGCTCTATGCCATCTTTCTTATTCATACCTCAGGGCTTCGATGGGGTTGAGCAGTGAGGCTTTTCTCGCCGGGTAGAATCCGAAAAATACTCCTACCGATCCGGAAAAAAGAAAAGCTAAAAGGATGGCCTCGATTGAAAAGAGTGTTGGCCATTGGGTAAAGGAGGAGAGGATCAAGGTACCCGCAATTCCAATCCCGATCCCTAAAATCCCTCCAATTAGACTGAGCACAAGAGATTCGATGAGAAACTGGAGGAGAATATCTCTACCCTTTGCACCCACGGCAATTCGAATTCCGATCTCCCTTGTCCTTTCAGTAACTGAAACGAGCATGATATTCATAATCCCTATTCCTCCGACGATCAGCGAGATGGAGGCGACGGCACCTAAAAGCAGAGACATGACATTTGCCGACTGTTCTGCACTCGACATGATCTCAGTGAGATTCCTCACCGAAAAATCATTCTCCTGGCCGGGTTGAATACGATGCCTCTGACGGAGAAGCTCCGTGATTTTCTCCTCTGTGACCTTCATCGAATCAGGCTCCTTTGCCTGGACTGTGATAACCCTCACCATTCCAGGAAATTGCATTCCAAAAAGTCTTTTTTGAGCTGTGGTCAGAGGGACAAAGACAATATCGTCCTGATCCTGTCCCCATGTCGATTGGCCTTTGGGAGCAAGTATACCTATTACAGTAAAAGGAACCCTCTTGATCCGGACGAATTGGCCAATCGGATCAATCCCTCCGAAGAGGTTCTCTACCACAGTCCTTCCCAGAAGGCAGACTTTCGTTGCCCCATCAATATCCTGTTGTGTAAAGGGGCGACCTGAAGAGAGTGGCCAGTCCCTGATGTCAAGGACCTCAGGGGTCGTTCCATTGATGATTGTTGACCAGTTTTGATTTCCAAAGATTACCTGGGCAACTCCAGAAAGACTGGGAGCTACGTATTTGACCTCTGGAATCTCTGTTTGGATCGCTTTGGCATCATCGGCAGTCAATGTTGGAACCGTTCCTGCCCCAAATCGGAGCCCGCCACTGGTTGCACTGCCTGACATCACAATGAGGAGATTCGATCCCATACTGGCGATCTGTTCGGCGATCCTTTTCTTTGCCCCAGAACCCACGGCAATCATGGTAATAACCGCACCCACGCCGATGATGATCCCAAGCATTGTCAGGGCCGACCGCATCTTATTGACCATCAGTGCTCTGAGAGCAATCCGAAGACTGGCAAGAAGTCTGGTCATTTAATCACCTCACCCTCACCCCATCCCTCTCCCCCTGCCTACCGCAGGCAGGCACTGGGGAGAGGGATGGGGTGAGGGGATTGTCACGCATGAAGACCTGAATTTCGATCTTCAACCACCTTTCCATCCTTGAAGAGAATGTTCCTTTTAGCAAAGGATGCAATATCCGCTTCATGGGTAATCATGATTATGGTGATTCCCATATCTTTATTGAGGCGTCGAAAGACATCCATGATCTCTATACTCGTCTTTGAATCGAGATTACCTGTTGGTTCATCGGCCAAGAGAATGGAGGGTTGGTTGACCAGCGCTCTGGCAATGGCCACCCTTTGTTGTTCCCCTCCAGAGAGTTGACTGGGATGATGATGTCCCCTTCCCTCAAGGCCAACTGCAGAAAGGGCCTTCCGGGCCATCTCTTTTCGTCTGGAGGTCGAAGCCCTTGCATAGATCAGAGGAAGTTCAATATTTTCTAAAGCCGATGTCCTTGCTAAAAGGTTAAATCCCTGGAAGACAAAACCTATTTTCTCATTTCTGATCTCAGACAATTCATCCCTCGAGAGATGTTGCCCATCAATGCCTTCTAAAAGGTACTGACCACTGGTGGGCTGATCTAAGAAACCCAGGATGTTCATGAAAGTTGATTTCCCAGAACCAGAGGCTCCCATTATGGCCACAAATTCACCTTTTTCAATCGAGAGAGAGACGCCTCGGAGAGCAGGAACATCGACCTCCCCTAAGTGATAGACCTTGACCAAATCTTGAACTTGAATTAGTGGCTCCATAGTTTATTAAATCCGAATATCGAAACTCGAAACAAATCCAAATTTCAAAATCCAAATGTCAAATGAATGTCAAACTCCAAAATCCAAAAATTTTTGGCATTTTGGTTTTAGATTTGATTTGACATTTGAAATTTGACATTTGACATTTCATCTTAGAGTTACTTGCCCAATCCCCTCATGAAAGGTTGAGTTGTGCTTTGACTTCGACCTTTTTTATCCGTGGCCTCTTCGACAATGATCTCCATCCCTTCTTTAAGATCTCCCGACATGACTTCGCTGAAGGTTCCGTCTGTAATTCCGAGGATAATAGAGACTGGAATGGGTCTCCCTTCTGGGGATAGGATCCATACTCTCCCGATTCTTCCCTGGTCTCCCTGGGAGGATTTTACCTGCTCACCCATTTTTTGTTTAGGACTTCCCTTCGGGATTTCCCTCTTTGCAGACTCTGGCCGAAATCGGAGTGCGGCGTTGGGAACTTTCAAAATTCCTTCTTTATGTTGGGTTAAAACAGAGACATTGGCAGTCATTCCAGGCTTTAACTTCAAATCTTTGTTGTCCACCTTAATGACGACATCATAGGTCACCACATTTTGAATCGTAGTAGGAGCATTACGAATCTCTGAAACCATTCCTCGAAATGTCTTTTCAGGATAGGCGTCAACCGTGAAGGTTCCCTCCTGGCCTACGGCAATACGACCAATATCTGCCTCACTCACATTTGTATCCACCTGCATCTGGGTGAGGTCTTTAGCAATCGTAAAGAGCGTTGGGGCCTGAAGGCTTGCTGCCACCGTTTGCCCTACGTCGACATTTCTCGCAATGACAATGCCCTTGACTGGTGACCGAATTGTGGTGTATCTCAAGTTGGTCTCCGCCACCTTCAACGAAGCCTTTGCCTGCGCCACCTGAGCCTTTGAATATTCCACCTGGGATTTCGCAGATTCCACCTGAGCTTTAGCTACATCTCTTTGGGCCACAGCCGTCTCATAATTTGCCTGAGCTGTATCAAGAGTGGCTTGGGCAATGACATTTCTTTCTAAAAGTGGCCGGTTACGATCAAGCGTTCTCTTTGTATCGAGTACAGTAACTTCTGCTTTGGCAAGATTGGCTTTGGCATTCTCAAGATTGGCCTGAGCATTTAAAAGATTGGCCTGTGCGCTAAGAACATTGGCTCTTCCCTGTTCTACCTGAGCTTCGAAGATGGCCGGATCAATCTGAGCGACCACCTGCCCTTCTCTCACTTCAGAATTAAAGTCCGCATAGAGAGCTTTGATCGTCCCTGAAATCTGACTTCCTACTAAGACGGTAATAACAGGATTGATTGTCCCAGTCGCGGTCACGATGGACCTGATCTCCCCCCGCTGCACCTTTACGGTCCTGAATTTTTGACTTGATCCTTTCTTGCCAATGAACTGGTAGATAAAAAATCCTCCGATCAGGATCGCAACGATGATCCCTATGAGTACCAGACTTTTCGTCCATGAACCACTCATCTCATCTTTCCTTTCTTTTCTTCCGAAATTGGAAACGAATGGGAACTCCTCCAAAGTCAAAGGACTCTCGCATCTGATTCATCAGATAACGTTCATAAGAAAAATGGATTCCATCTGGGTGGTTTGTATAGACCATAAAGGTTGGAGGGGCCGTGGAGACCTGGGTGATATAGTTCAGCTTGACTTGGCGGTTTTGATAGAGAGGAGGAGGAAATCCATCCAACCACTTCCCAAAGTATCTGTTTAATTGAGAGGTAGGGATTCTCTTCTTTGCCTGTTCTACCACACGATCTATCACATCTAAGACTTTCATAACCCTTTGGCCTGTCAGAGCAGATATGAAAAGGATGGGAGCATAAGAGAGATATTTCAGACCATCATATACTCCTTTTTCATATTTAATTAGAGTCCTGGAATCCTTTTCAACCAGATCCCACTTATTCATCACGATGATGCATCCCTTTCCTTTTTCATGGATAAAACCACCGATGTGAGCATCCTGGTCGGTCACCCCCTCTCTCGGATCCAACATAAGGAGTGCAACATGGCAACGGTCAATTGTTCGGAGTGCCTCCACAATACTGTATTTCTCCAGCCTTAAACTGATACGGCTCTTCCTTCGAATCCCTGCTGTATCGATGAGAATATAGTGCCTCCCATCCCTCTCAAAGAAGGTATCTATGGAATCTCGGGTTGTGCCGGGTGCCTCATCTACGATCAATCTCTTATAGCCTAATAAGCGATTGATAAAAGAGGATTTTCCTACATTTGGCCTTCCCACCACAGCCACCTTTGTCGCATCTCTATCCCATTTCTCTTCCGTCATCCTGGGAAGGGCCTTTATTACCTCATCCATCAATTCATTCAAACCATACCGATGTTCCGCCGAGACAGTGTAGATTGGTTCCACACCTAACTCATAAAAATCAATGGCCTTCTCCTCATGCTTGGGCCCATCAATCTTATTGACGATATAAAACACAGGTTTATTCAAAATTCTCAAAATATTTGTAATTTCCTTGTCAGAGGAGGTCAAACCTTCTTTCCCATCCATCAAAAAGAGAATCACATCGGCCTCCTCCATCGCCAATTGACATTGCTCACGCATTTGGATGAAGATCCGTTCCTTGGAAACCGGTTCAAAACCACCGGTATCAATCAAAGTGAAAATACTCCCTTCCCATTTTACATCTTTATAATTCCGATCCCGAGTCACACCAGGTTCACTCCAAACGATCGCCCTTTCCCCCCCAGCGATTCGATTAAATAAGGTGGATTTCCCGACATTGGGTCTTCCGACTATAGCAACGATGGGCTTCATTTTCATTTTTCTTGAAAGAATTTGTAATGATTATAAAACAACATTAAAGTTCATACAATAAACCCCTTTTGCCTCACCCGATCGAACATAACCCAGAAACTTCTTATTTACCCCGTTAGAAAGCCCCAGCATTCCTGCCTGTCCCTGCCCGTCCGGCAGGCGGGGGCAGACAGGTATGGCAGGGATAATATAAATCGTAGGGGCATATTGCAATATGCCCCTACCTCCTAACAGAAAGGGCGTGGTTAAAGCCCCGTCCTTTCTAACGGGGTTTACTTTTCAGAAAAAATTTAGTAAGATAATTAAAAAACTCTTCCCATAAAAACCATCTAATTCTTAAATGTCGCCGGAATCAAGTTTGATGAACTCGATGGGGAGACAAGGAGGGCTCTTGAGGAGTTTTAAAAATCTGTTTTTGAAGAAAGTGCATAGAATAATCTTTTTTTGTTTATCCTTTTTAATTTTTCTATCCCCCTTGGTTAAAGGAGAAGCTTTATCCCAACCCCTCTCCAAAGAAGAGAGTCTTTCACAAATAAGACTGGGGAATGTCACCTTTCACCTCAGAAAGATAGAATCTACACCCTCTCCTCTCAGTTTCCTGGATGTTCAGATTGAAGTCTTTAATCGAAGCCAGAAAATTACTGCACCACCCAATTCCATCCGGGTGGTGGTGAGTCTGAAAGAGGTGAAATACTCAAATTCTATGGTTTCGGAGGAATATTCTCCTCCTCCACAGGAAGCAATGCTCTACTCCCCACTTTCTCCTGGATCTGGCCGTGTGTTGATCATAGGTTTTCCAATGCCTAAAGAAAGGGTGAATTGGATGACCTTCGAGATCCAAATCAACCCTCCGGAAGGGGAGAAAAAGATATTCACTGCCAATTTAAAATCCTTTTAAAGAAACCAGGTCTCATTGTAAATCTCAGAATATGCCCTCGGTCTGGATTACCCTTTTCATCACTCCTCCTTTAATAATGAATAAATTTCTGAGACATCTTTTAAGATATAATCCGCCCCTGCAATCTCAAATTCTTCTCTCTTTGTCCTTCCAGTCAATACTCCGATCGTCTTCATCCCCATTCTCTTTCCGGCCTGAATATCAATACTATGATCTCCAACCATGACTGCCTCTTTTTCTGAAACTTTCAACGACTCTATCACATGTGTCAGTTGGTCTGGATGGGGTTTGACCTTTTTAATCGAATTTCTCGAGACGAAAATATCGCAATACTGATCAATTTGAGGGAAGACCTTGCGAACCGCATCCTCACAGTTTCGGGTGACGATTCCGACTTTCATTCCCTTCTCTCTCAGGATCTTCAACGTTGCCTCTGCTCCTGGAAACAACCTCCCTTCCTCTGCTGCCTTGAGTTCGATCTCGTGAAGGATCTGATGGGCTCTCTGATAAAATTCTCCTGCCTCAGATGAATTTCTCTCCCATAATATGAAATAGATCTCATCGATAATCTCCAGGAGGTATCTCTCTCTGATCCATTCTTCCTTGATGCCAAAATATTTCATTAGATCCCAAACCTGGTCTCTCATAGAAGAAAAATTGATATTAAGAATCGCCAAGGTTCCATCGAAATCGAAGATGACCGCCTTAATGTGGTGAAGCCAGCTCTTTTCTCGAAATATTTTCATCGAATTAAGTTCAGCTCTGTCATTGGAATGATGGAATAATGATTTTTTCTATTTCGACCCAATATTCCAGTATTCCAACATTCCATTATTCTATATTTCATTTTTTTAGATCCAGGTCCGTAATCCCGAGGCAGTAGAGGACCCCTTTCATATGGTCCCTTGTAATGGATCCATCTGCTACTTTCTTAAGGATCTCCTTAGCGTTAAAGGCAATCCCTAACCCTGCATTAGCCAACATGATTCGATCATTCGATCCATCCCCAACAGCGACTACTTCATCACGTGTAACTCCCTCTTTACGGCAAATTTCATCCATGATTTCAGCCTTCCTCTGGGCATCTATGATCCTTCCTTTGATCCTTCCGGTGAGTCGTTTTTTTTCGATCTCTAACTCATTTCCAAAAGCATAATCAAAACCCAATCTTTTCTTCAAAACATCTGTAAAATAGGTAAACCCACCACTGATGAGAGCAACCTTGAAGCCCATTTCTTTCAGAGCTGCAATCAATTCTTCACTCCCTTTGGTCAGTTTAAATGTTTTTGCAAGGGACTCCAAACTCTTGATCCTTAAACCTCGAAGAAAAGAAACCCTGTTGCGAAGAGATTGGATAAAGTCGATCTTCCCTCTCATTCCTTTTTCTGTCAGGACCTCTACTTTTTTCTGGACTCCAGCCAATTTTGCCATTTCGTTAATGATCTCCCCATCGACAATGGTTGAATCCATATCGAATACAATCACCTTTTTCCGTTTCTTAAAAATATTCTCAGGTTGGGCGATGATATCCATCCCTATTCTCTTTGCTACGGAAGTGAGACCTTTTCGAAGAAGTGAGAAATTTGCACCCCGAAGGTCAATCCACATTTCCATTGCAAAGAACTCCCCCCTGGCGATCATTTTAATCCGTTCAATATTGCAATGGTGTCTGGCCAAGGCAGAGGAAAAGGCCGCCACAACTCCAGGTCGATCTCCTCCCAGGATAGTCAGGACATAGGATTTTTTGCTTTCAGCTAATCTCAACCCTTTAAATTCCCGAAGAGGTGTCATCATAATATTCATATCTAATTTCTTGGCCAGATGGTTGAGGCCCGTTCTAATCTGACTTAAATGGAAATGGGCACGAAAAGGTTGGATAAGGAGAATCATTGTGAATTGGGAATGAATCACTGTTTGCTCAATATCAATGATGTTAAACCCCTTCCTGAAGAGAAACTGTGTCACCTCTGAGACAATCCCAACTTTGTCTTCTCCAATCACTGAGACGACATAGAGATCTTGCTTTTGTAAAAGAGAATGGAGTGGCATCTTTAAAAATCCTGGTTCATCCGGGTATTGAGTGGGTAAACTTCCCTTAACTTAAGGCTTAACTTCCTTCATCCCCTCAACCTAACACTCCGTCCACTCTCTCCCTCTATAATAACCCCACCCAGCCTCCCCTTACATTAAGGGGAGGTGTGGAGGGGTTAAGAAGGGGAAGGAGGAGTAATAAGAGGAATTACTTTCAGCCCCAGTTCAGACAGGACGCTTTCCATATCAAGCAATACCTCATTGTTCCAAAACCGCATTACCTCAATTCCCTGCCCCTTAAGAAATTCTGAACGAACTACATCATACTCCTTACTCTCGCACCTATTATGTTGTCCTCCGTCCAATTCTATTGCGAGTTTAAAGTTAGGACAGTAGAAGTCTAAAATATAAGGCCCGATGCTATATTGACGAAAAAATTTAATTCCATTGAACTGTTTGTTTCGCAGGTATGCCCAGAGGGCCTTCTCTGCCTCAGTCTGATTACGCCTCAACTCACGTCGTTGTTGCTTTAATGCTGGATCATTCCGAAGGAATTTCATAATTACCTTAACCCCCTATAATAACCCCTCCACACCTCCCCTTAAATTAAGGGGAGGTGTGGAGGGGTTAAGAGGGTAAAAGCACTCATACAAAGGCCGAAAGAACCAAAATCCTTTTTCTTATTTCCATTTTGAGTCGCAAAATGGAAATTTTGATTCCTTTTTAACAGAAAACAGAGGACCAGGCAAGGATTTCATTCCCCACTTCCTTTTTGTCTATAATCATCCAATTTATTAAACTCCTTGATCGTCAACAAGAGATTTGTTATGAAATGAATCGGAGGTTATCAAAAATGGCATCGTTAAAAGAACGAATCCGTATTGCTTCGGGCGAAGGGAAAGCTGATCTCCTCATTAAGAATGGAAGGGTCGTGAATGTCTTTTCGGGTGAGATTGAGAAGAAGGATGTGGCGATTTTTGGGGGTGTGACCGTAGGTTTCGGAGATTATCAAGCCAGAGAAATTGTCGATGTGAAAGGTGATTTTCTTTGTCCTGGCTTGATTGATGGTCACGTCCATATCGAATCGAGTATGGTCACCATTCCTGAATTTGCAAGGGCTGTCCTTCCAAACGGAACTACATCGGTCGTGATCGACCCTCATGAAATCGCCAATGTCCTCGGTCAGGAGGGCATCCGTTTCATGGCTCGCTCGGCAAAGGACGCCCCTTTAAATGTTTTCATCATGCTTCCTTCATGCGTCCCAGCTACCCATATGGAGACCTCTGGAGCTACTCTAAAAGCAAACGATTTAAACCCTCTCCTGAAAGAACCCTGGGCCATTGGATTAGCAGAGATGATGAATTTTCCAGGAGTAATCTTCAGGGATATAGAAGTTCTGAGAAAGATAGAGATGGCTAAGGGAAGACGTATCGATGGACATGCTCCTTCTCTCTCAGGGAAAGGGCTTTATGCCTACCTCACCGCAGGTATTCGGTCCGATCATGAATGTATTACTCCCAAAGAGGCCAAAGAGAAATTGAAAAATGGAATGTGGATCATGGTCAGGGAAGGGTCGACAGCAAGAAATCTCAAGGATCTTCTCCCTCTCGTCACTCCCAAAAATTCGAGACGATTTTTCTTTGTCACAGATGATCGCCATCCTAAAGAACTTCTCGACGAGGGTCATATCAACTCGATGGTGAAACAGGCAATTCAAATGGGAGTCGATCCAATTCTTGCGATTCAAATGGCAACGATCAATACAGCAGAATATTTCAGATTGGATGACCTTGGGGCGATTTCCCCTGGTTATCGGGCTGACATCGTCACCTTTGATCATTTAAGTCGATTCCAGATAAAAATGGTTTTTAAAGATGGGGTATTGATCTCAGAAAATGGAAAAATCCTTCCTCGTCCGATTGAATCACTTTTAAGAAAAAGAAGATTTCATCCAGGAGAATCCATCCGGATCAAGGCCTTGGATAAAGACTCCTTCCTTCTTCGAAGTGACCAACCCCTTGCCAAGGTCATCCAATTGATCCCCGATCAAATTGTTACAAAGAAAGTGATGAAGAGAATCATCTTGAGGGACGGAGTGGCTTATCCCAGTATCAAAGAGGATATCCTCAAGATTGCTGTAGTAGAAAGGCATCGAGCAACCGGAAATATCGGAATCGGTTTTGTCCAGGGGTTTGGGTTGAGGAGAGGTGCTATGGGTTCATCCGTAGCCCACGATTCTCATAATCTTGTAATCGTTGGGACCAATGATCAGGATATGTTAAAAGTGGTAGAGACGATCAAGAGGATGGGAGGAGGATTGGTTGCTGTTTCGGACCAAAAAGTACTCGCCTCCCTTCCTCTCCCGATTGCTGGTTTGATGTCAGAGTTTACGGTGCGTGAAGTATACAAACATTTGGAAACACTTCATGGTGCTGCAAAGACCCTTGGATGTAAAATCCCAGACCCATTTATGACACTCTCCTTCCTCTCCCTGCCGGTCATCCCTGAGTTAAAGATTACGGATAAAGGTCTGGTCGATGTGAATCAATTTAAGATTGTACCCGTATTTGGAGAAGACGGGTAAAGAACATTGCAAATTGTAAATTGCAAAATTTAAAATTAGCATAATTTTTTTCAATTTCTCATTTATCATTGCTAATTGCTAATTTTGCAATGCCCATTGGGGGTTATCATGGATTGGGATCAACTTTTTAGAGAAGCGATTCAATATTTGCAGGAATATATCCGGATCGAAACCGTCAACCCACCCGGAAATGAGTTGAAGGGAGCCAGGTTTTTAAAAAAGATTTTCGATGCGGAGTCAATTCCTTGCCAACTCTTTGAGCCCTTTCAAGGCCGAGGTAACCTCCTCGCCACCCTGAAAGGGAGTGGAGAAAAGAAACCCATTCTACTTCTTAATCATATCGATGTCGTTCCTGTCGAGAAAGAACGCTGGGAAGTCGATCCTTTCGCAGGGATTATTAAGAATGGTTATCTCTATGGCAGGGGTGCCCTCGATTGTAAGTCAACGGGGATCATAGAGATGATGACCCTTCTAATCTTGAAAAGGAAGAAAATTTCTTTAAAAAGGGACATCCTCTTTTTGGCTTCCGCTGATGAGGAGACTGGGGGACGATGGGGAGTCCAATGGGCCATGGAGAATATTCCTTCTTTGAGAGAATCAGAATATGCCCTCAACGAAGGCGGGTACATCATTCTCAACGAAAACGGAGTTTCCGATCGATATGAAATCTCAAATGGCCAGAAAGTTATCCTCCAGCTCAAACTAAAGGCCAAGGGCACATCTGGACATGGCTCAATGCCCCATCCTGATAATCCCAATGTGAAACTCGTCCATGCTTTGGAAGTAATCACAAAATGGGAAACCCCATTTAATATCCTTCCTACGGTGAAAGAATATTTTTTTAAGATGGCTCCAAAGCAGCCACCTTATGAAAAGAGGTTTTTTGAGGATATCGAGAAGGGCCTCAACGACCCCTCCTTCTCAGTCCGGTTGACATCAAATCCAATCTATAATGCCATGGTGCGAAATACCATCTCTCTCACCATGCTTCAGGGTGGAAGTAAGGCCAACGTCATTCCTTCGGAATCAAGCGCCACTCTCGACTGTCGTCTCATCCCAGGTTCACTCAAGGAGGATTTCCTTAAAGAGATCAGGAGAAGGTTGGGAGCTGAAATTGAGGTGGAGGTTTGTGCGGAGAGCAAATCCCTCCCTCCTTCTTCATTGGATACGGACTTTTTCCAAGCCATAAAAAAATATGCCGCTGAGAATGATCCCAATTGTCCAGTCGTTCCACTTCTCCTCCCCGGAGCCACGGACAGTCGTTTCCTTAGAGAAAAGGGGATTATCACCTACGATTTCTGTCCTTTTCGATTGACAGAGAAAGAACGGTTGAGGGTCCATGGAAATAATGAACGGATTGCCTTAAAAAATTTGATGTTCGGGATGAGGATGTTGGTCGATATTTTAAAAGAAATTGCGACATAAACAACGGGCCATTTTCAAATCCTTGCCAATCCTTTAATCTTCTGATAATATAAATTTATTATGAGGAATATATACTTCCAAATATCTGAATCCAATAAGAAAATTATCCTGGAGAGATTAGGGGACTATCTTGAAAAGAGGCCGAATCTTTTATTCGCCTATGTGTATGGCTCTTTTATGACGGCTGAAAGATTTAGAGATATAGATGTCGCTGTTTACTTAAGGCAAGCTCCTTCCACTCCGCTCCAGGCCGAGCTTGAAATGGAGACAAAACTCGCTAACCTCATTAAGGGCTACTTGGTAGAGGTGAGAATTCTAAACAATGCTCCTCTGTCTTTCCGATATAACGTCATTAAGTCCGGAAAACCTATTGTTGTGGTTGATGACGATGCTCGCACAGAATTTGAGGAAGCGACACTCAGTCATTATTTCGACTTTTCTCCGTTCCGCAAAATATATCTAAAGGAGACATTGGGTCATGGAATATAACTCGGATAAAATAAGAAAGATTACCTCTGAAATATTAACCGCTCTTGAAAGGCTTGAGGATCTAAAGAAACTTACAAAGGCCGAGTTTATTGAGGATCCACATAAGGTCGGAAGCGCAAAATATAACTTGATCGTCGCCATTGAAGGGGCTGTTGACCTTTGTAATCATGTCATCTCAAAAAATGGCTTTAGGACTCCAGAGGATTACACCGATACCTTCATGGTCATGAAGGAGAGGGGGGCCTTTGATGAGGAGTTCACTCGCTCTCTAATCCAAATGGTGAGGTTTAGAAATAGATTAGTTCACATCTATTGGGATGTTGATGATGCGGAACTGTATAGGATTATCCAGAACAATCTTCAGGACATCAGGCGGTTTTTAAAAGAGTACGGTGCTTTTATAGGGGTCTAAAAATAAACCCAATTCAACTAACCCTTCTCACATTTACAGGACCAAAGAAATTGACCTCATCGATGCCTGGATCATTCAATTTGCAAGAGACAAAGGCGCTAAAAGAATTTATACATTCGATAAAAAACATTTCAAGGGCACAAGGGAAATAGGAATAATTAGTCCTTGAAAGGGCTTCGACATTACTTTCGAAACAACGTGAGCAAAGCTAGACGAAACGTTAGACAAACTTTTTTGGAGTTTGATAATGCGATTCTTACGTGATCGATTCTTAATACTAATCGTGGTAATTACGGCAACTGTTATTTTGGGAATGTTCATACTCCATAGCCGGGTAGAGAGGAAAATACAACCAGATATAGCTTCAGGAGGTGCTCCAACCACACTTGTACAGCCTGAGGTAAAATCGTCATCTTCTGTAGTTCAGTCTCTGCCTTCCAGAGGGCCGTTTCGCGTGACACGTGTTCTTGATGGCGACACGCTAGTTCTTGATAATGGCCAGACAGTCCGCCTAATCGGGGTGGATGCGCCAGAGACCCATCACCCGGAGATCCCAGTGCAGAGGTTTGGGGAAGAATCGACGGAGTTTATGAGACGGTTTGCGGAGGGATTCGAATGCACATTGGAATATGAACCCAGCAATATTCGTGATCAATATGGAAGGCTCCTTGCATATGTTTTTGTGGGGGATAGACTTGCAAATGCCGAGATAATCCGCCGAGGTTATGCGTATGCTTATACCCGGTTCCCCTTTCGCCGACAAGCTGAATTTATCGCCTTGGAACGTGAAGCGCGCGAAAGTCAATACGGTTTATGGCACTTATCACTCCGAGATGGAAGGATTACTAACCTTGTAAAGAGATATGAATCACTTAGTATGGAAGGACGCAAAAGATTAGATGAAATTCTTGAGGAACTTGTCCAAAAATATCCTTTTGAACAGAAGGAGAACATTGATTCTTTAACGAAGCAAAAGAGGTAAGTATTATTCGGAGGGAAAATTATAATGACGAATCACAATCCTGATCTTAAAAAGTTTCTTGTTAGGCTTGGGGTCACGTTGGCAGCGGTGGTTTTGGTGATGTACTTGGCCAAAGTCTGGTTTGTCGACCAGCGACGCGCTGATCTGCCCTCACAGGTGCCGACGAAAGGACAAGTAGAAACGTCCTCTCCCGAATCTCGACAACCGACAAGCCCAGTTCAGGTGATTTCGTGGCAGGATGCTGCGAAGCACTACGGGGAGTATAAAACTGTAGAAGGTACGATTGTCGCTACGCATAATTCAGGGAAGGCCTGTTTTCTCAATTTCCATCCTGATTACAAGCGATATTTCACGACGGTCATCTTCGCATCGGCATTTTCTCAGTTTCCGAAAAACCCAGAAAATTACTATTATGGAAAAAGAGTTCGAGCATCTGGTTACATTAAAGAATACAATGGAAAACCGGAGATTATCTTAAATGATCCAAGCCAAATAGAAATCTTGAAATGATGATATGAAATTTAGTACATGTGAAAATAATATAAGCTGATGAGCCAAATTTTCCACAAATTACGCACCCCATACTGCTCTATGGTTCCTCCAATTCTTAGTGGAAATTGTTGAGCAACCCCAAAAAAGTTACGATAATATCATCCTGCTCATTTAATATTTTTTAAATTTACCTAATCCTTCGGAAATTTACTGTATTACCTTAGTTATGCCTGACCCCATTTCCTGAATCCTGAATCAATATACATTGGAATTTCTATTCTATTTCCATTGAATTCAAGCGGGATGGCTGCAACCGGTCGAAGTATCTCACCAAAGGAAGACGACTTTTGTCTCCGGTATTTGAATATAATCATAATACCAGCACCTCCTCAGGTGGAATCTTTGCGATAAGCGGAATTTCCTTTGGATGCAGGTTTCGAACATTAGACAAAAGCTCTTTTGCATTCTCACCATGGGCAACCACCTTACCTTTGACAATGACCACATACTCATTAAGATATTTACTCTCATCCAATTCCATAAATGCTTTAAAATTCTCACTCATAAGCTCCTCCATAAAGTCTTATTGCTATAAATCCAGCACTTTCCAGCGGGGTATTATGGAAGGTGCTGGATAAAAATGGTAGGTCTATTTAAATTCCACCATTTCTTACCCCCCATTTCCTAATCCCCAATTGTTACTTAACATATTCCCAAGACAATGCCAACTTTTTCATGGATGACCTCAAAAGAATAAATAATTTTTAGGAGCTTGATTATTTAAAATGTGGTAAAATATTTTTTGTTTTTTATCCCATAAACATTGGAGGGTTAATATGAGAAGTAAAATGAAGAGAAAAGTCCCCGAGATTGTTGTCCGAGGAGGCAAGCCGACCGCTGTCATTCTAGATATTGACGAATACAGGGAAATGTTAGAACGGCTGGAGGATATGGAAGACTTTAAAATGCTGGAAGAAATGAGAAAAAAAACCCTGAAATTTAAGAAATTGGAGACTTTCTTGAAGGAGTACCATCCCGGTGTATGAAATCTACCTTGAGAGATCAGCGGGACAGGACCTTAAAAGGCTTCCGGTGGAGATATTCAAGCGAATAATGCCTCACATCAAGTCCCTGGCAAATATTCCTAGGCCACCAGGATGCCATAAGATCACCGGTTCGAAGAGCGACTGGCGAATCAGGATTGGAGACTATCGAGTTATCTATGAGATCGATGAGAAGATTAAGGCTGTTAAAGTGATGAGAATAAGACACCGAAGAGAGGTATATCGATAAGAAGATGACAGGGGGCCTTTTAAGGGGTGACCCCGCCTTTCCCATTTGAACGAAAAGGAAGAAAATTCTTAAATTCTCGGACTAACCCCTTTTAACCCCATTGTTACTTCACAAATCTTCAAGGCAGGACCAACTTTATTATGAATGACACAAGGTATTTACCTTTACGTGACTTTTCGGAGTGAAAGATTTTCATGGGAAAATAGAGAATCAGAAGAATATCTAATGAGTATTTAACGAATTTAACTACGTCCCTTTCACCATATTCTATTTCCATTGAATTCCAGCATGATGCCTGCAACCGGTCGAAGTATCTCACCAAAGGAAGACGACTTTTGTCTCCGGTATTTGAATATAATCATAATACCAGCATCTCCTCAGGTGGAATCTCTGCGATAAGCGGAATTTCCTTTGGATGCAGGTTTCGAACATTAGACAAAAGCTCTTTTGCATTCTCACCATGGGCAACCACTTTACCTT